>Ga0315274_10009688_pt1 | contig 13901 bp, 8 predicted proteins | sample YL17G02_20_MG_FD_203700 | JGI IMG/M metagenome (GOLD analysis project Ga0315274, IMG submission 203700) | Sediment microbial communities from Yellowstone Lake, YNP, Wyoming, USA - YL17G02_20 | ecosystem: Environmental > Aquatic > Freshwater > Lake > Sediment | place: USA: Wyoming | collected...
CCCGCCGAAGGTGGAGTCCGCGCCGGGCGAAGCAGTCAGCGTCACGACAGTGCCGGAGGTGTACCACCCGTCGGCGTCCGGCACCGGGTTGGCGGCGATCGTTCCGTCGGGGCTCACCAACGTCAACTGGTAGCGTGGCGTGCCATTGCCAACCAAGGTGAGATTCTGTGGAATCTGGAGGGCGGGTCCGTCGGGGGGCAACGGCGGAACACCTGCGGCATTCCAGGTCCCGGTGGACTGTGTCCAGCGGGCAGAAGCGCCGGCCGGTTGACTCACGGCGATGGCTTCGGCGTATGAGTTCGCGCCCGCCCAGGCACGAATCTGGAAATCGGCGGACCCACCGTCTGCGACCCCCGGAACCGTTCCCAAACCTGCATCGAAATACCCCGGCTCACACAGACCGAAGCGCTTCAGTCCGGTCGGATTCGCGGTGATTGGACTCAACGCGCCGCCCACCGGACCGGCCAGGACTTCGATGCGAATGCCCGAGTCACTGGCCAAGTTGCCCGGGCTTGAGACGTAAATCGCCTTGTCGGCATCGTAGTTGTTCAGGCGAACGACCGCATCGGCGTAGCCGTGCGGTGCCAGGAGTCGAACGAGCAGAAGCGCTCCAATCATCCGCAGTGTCGTCTTCATAGTCGCCGAGGGGCTGGAGGTCTGGGGTGCACGGGCAAGCCAAGAACCGGACCACTACCAGAAAGGGGAGAAAGACCTGGCCCACACACCCGCCGCGCCCGTCAAAAAGAAGAACCCCTCGGCCACGGCCACGCTCGGCTCGCCTGGAGTCCAACTCGAGGCTCGCCGGGTCGCGGTTGGCGCGTAGGATTGCGTATCGATATTCCACCGGAAGACTCGGTCGTTGTTTTTGGCTGGCAACATCAAATCGGTCTCGATCTTCCCAGCCTGCGGCACGATGGAGGCGACCAGGGAGAATCCCCCGGGATACTCTATCTTCATCAGAGCATCCTCAGTTCCGCCCTGAGGCACATCGCCGACAAAGGCGATGCGCAGGTCGGAAGCTCCGATGTTCCTGACAAAAAAGGCTTTGCCTGGCGGGAAAAGGTCGTTCGCGACCGACCCCGTCCAGAGCCGAGTGCGCTTGGTGGCCATTCCAAACGAGCCGAGCGACGAGGAGTAGGCGTAAACCACGGTGCCCACCGGGACGTTCTGGAGGATCACCGGCAGCGTGTTCGGGGGCCGATCCAGAGGGTTGGCGAGGAGGGCGAGTTTGCCAGCCGGAACGATCACCGCGACATATCCGACCGCGTTTTCACGCCAACAGGCCGGCGGGTATAGATCGTGGACGCCCCAGAATCGCTGAGGGCTTCCTTTCTGATACCAATAGGGCGAAATTGCCCCGCTGACGGTCGTGAAGAAGCCCATGGGGCCCAGTGCGTCAGCCGCTGTCAAGTGATCGCCTGGGGCGTTATTCCATGTGATGATGGCGTTGTCGGCGGTGTCCAACTCGATGCTTAGGTCACAGAAAACGGTCTGTGCCCAGGACAGACTCTGGCACAGGACCAGGACCGCGAGCGCCGGGAGGAGGGCCTTCCCGAAGAGAGCCCGGCCGGTGCAGGCGCCGAGCGGCCGAAGGAGGCGCATTGGATGTCGGCGGTGGCTTGGTCCGGTTCCGAGGACGCAGCCGGCGTTCCCGGGAGTGCTTTTCATGAACCGGCGATCAGAACCGCGGACCAGAGTGTCCGCGGGAGTAAGAGCGGCGGTGGGTTTCATAGGGTCCTTTGGGCTGGTCAGGTTGCTTGATTACTGAATCTCGAGGTGCCCGGGGCGGCTACTTGTCGGTTCGAAGCCAGAGTCTGCCCTTGGCCGCCTGTGCCCAGCCCCCGTGGGGCCTGCTCTGCGGGGCGTTCGTCTTGTGGGGCGGAAACAACGCCACCGTTCTTGAATTGCAGAAAACCTCTCCTCCCCCACCGCCGATCCTTCTCGGAACACCCTCCGGTCGGTGCAAGACTTAATCAGACAAAAGCGGCTCGTGAGCTGGGTACGTTGTCGGCGGCTCTCTATCACGAGTGGCAAGCGACGTCAACTTGAAAGTCACCCGGCCACCGGTTTCGCAAGGTGGGGTGGATTGGACGTGAGGACAGGCATTTGGTTTTTTGGCCGGGCGCAGTCCTGCGGTCCTGACGACTCGGCCCCCTGGCATTTGATAAAAACCGTTGCCTTCGGACTCGCCGTGGCGAGCCTTCCGGCGCCGGCTCAAACAGTCCGGGCAACAGCGATGGTCACTGCAGAACTGTTCGTTGGCGTCGAGGCTCACGACCAACAGTCCCTTGAGTTTGCTGGCTTCAAAGGCCTTGCCCCGTTTGAGCTTGCGGTTGATCCACCGTCCCGCCCGGCGCAGTTGGGCCGGGTCCAGGCGCTCGCTGACGTAGCCGAAGGTGTCGTGGCTGATCGAAGCCCTTAAGCCGGATCAGTTTGCCGGCTCACCCAGAGACGGCTTGCGAAACCGCTGCCTGGGCCGAGTCCTGCACCGGTGCATCCCCTGGTTGCGGGTGGGCCGCCGACCGCTGGGCGGCGGCAAGGGCCGACACCGCCTGGAGTTGTCCGTTGCGGCGGCCCAGCGGTCCGCCGCTCACATCCGAGAACGGCTGGCAACTTCGAGATGCACCGGCCGCAGCGGTTTCTTGATCCCAAGCTTCCGCCCGCGCTAAGGTGGCCGCGGCTTGAACACTATTCAAACCTACGTGCAAGGGACGGCACGCCGCGCGAAGCGTTGCATCAAGGAATGATGAAAACTGAAGTCGAGGTTTACGACACGACCCTGCGCGATGGCAGTCAGGGCGAAGGGATCAGTTTTTCGGTGCCGGACAAGCTCCGCATCGCCGAGAAGCTCGACGCGTTCGGGGTGCATTTCATCGAAGGCGGCTGGCCGGGCAGCAATCCGAGAGACCTGGAGTTCTTCGCGGAGGCCCGCCAGCGCAAGTTCCGGCACGCGCAACTGGCCGCCTTCAGCATGACGCGCCGCAAGGGCGTGGCGGTGGAGAAGGACGAATTGATGGGCCAGATGCTTGCGGCCGGGACGCCGGTGGTGACCATTGTCGGCAAGTCCTGGCTGTTGCATGTCCGTGAGGTGCTGCGCGCGTCGGCGGAGGAGAACCTGATCATGATCGCCGACAGCATCCGGTTCTTCAAAGACCACGGGAAAACCGTGATTTACGACGCGGAGCATGCGTTCGACGGGTACCGGGACGACCCCGATTATGCCCTGGCGACGTGGCGCGCAGCGGAGCAGGCGGGGGCGGACCGCGTGGTACTGTGTGACACGAATGGCGGCCGCTTGCCGCGGGAGATTGGCACGATCACCGAGGTCGCCAAAGGCAAGCTCATGGTGCCGCTCGGCATCCACACGCATAACGACGCCGGTTTTGGCGTGGCCAACGCCATCGCGGCCATCGAGGCGGGCGCCACCCACGTGCAGGGGACCATCAACGGCTACGGCGAACGCACGGGGAACTGCAACCTGACCAGCATCATCCCGATCCTCCATTTCAAGCTGGGCCGGCGTGGCGTGCCGGAGAAATCCCTGCCCAAGCTGCGCGAACTGTCCCTGTTCGTGGACGAGATCGCCAACCTCAAGCCCGATCCGCGCCAGCCGTGGGTGGGGTCCACCGCGTTTGCGCACAAGGGTGGCATGCACGTGCACGCGGTGGAACGCCTCGTGCGCACCTACGAACATGTCCACCCGGAGGCCGTAGGCAATCGTCGCCGTGTGCTGGTGAGCGACCTGTCCGGCCGGAGCAACCTGCTGGCGAAGGTGCGCGAACTGGGCATCCGGCTCTCGCCGGAGGCTCCGGAGATCAAGACGATTCTCGCCCGCGTCAAAGAACTGGAGAACCAGGGTTATGAATTCGAGGCGGCGGAGGCCTCTCTGGCACTGCTCATCCGGGGCATTCTCGGGCACCATGCGGAGTTGCGCTTCTGCGTCGAGGCCTACCACGTCTCCATGCGCAGCAGCGGAACCGCCTCGATCTGCGAGGCGACCGTCAAGCTGCGGGTCGGCGAACGGCATGCGCACACCGTGGCCGAAGGGGACGGTCCGGTAAACGCGCTCGACGCGGCGTTGCGGCTCGCACTGGCCAAGTTTTTCCCGCAACTCCAGCAGGTGAAGCTGACCGATTACAAGGTGCGGATCATCGACACCGGGACCGGCACGGCGGCCAAGACGCGGGTGCTGATCCTCTCGAGTGACGGCCGGCGTGAATGGGGCACGGTCGGCGTGAGCGAGAACATCATTACCGCGTCGCTCCAGGCGCTGGTCGACAGCATCGAGTACGCGCTGCTCGCGCGATAGGAAACCCGTGGCCAGGCGCAAACAAGTCGGTGAGCATCCCGAGCTTCCGGGATTGCCGGAAGTTCGCGAGCTTTGGGAGACCGAAGGCCTTTTCTCCGACCACTACCTGCGCACGCGTCTCGATCAGAACGACTGGTGGCCCACGAACGACTACGCGCGACCTCTGTGGCAATTCTGCAAGGACCTTTACGCGCGCCGCGCCTTTGGCCTGCAAAAGTACGGCAACGAAATGGGGGCGCGCCAGGAGTTTATTGACAAGATTCTCGCGCAACTCGGTTTCGCGTGGTCGGACAACCTCCGCCTGCCCGACACCAAGCAGGACTTGGAGCCCGACTACATCCTATATCCGGACCAGGCAACGAAAGACAGCGTCTTGGACAAGTCAGTCGCCGACCGGTATCGCGTCGGCGTGGCGCTTCTGGAGGCCAAGAAGTTCGGCCACCCGCTTTCCAAGATCAGCCGCCACCAGCAGCGTTACCCCCACCAGCAGATTCGCGATTATTTGCAGGAGTCTGAAGCCGTTCGCTGGGGCATCCTTACCAACGGCTCAGAATGGCGCCTCTACTGTCGGGACACCAAGGCCAGCCACTTTTTCAGCCTCGACTTCCGCGTGGCCCTCAACTCGGTCGAGGAATTCAAGTATTTCCTCACCCTCTTCAACCCGGCCGCGTTCGAGCGCAATCCCCAGACCGGGCGCTGCCGCCTCGACGATGTCCGCGAGAGGGCTCTGTCAGCGCAGGCCGAGTTGGAGGATGATCTCCGCCAGCGCGTCTTCACCCTCGTCGAGATTCTCGCCAACGGATTCGCGGAACAGCCCGAGAACGAAATCCCCGACACCGACGAAGGGCGGCGGCTTCTGTACACCAACTGTCTGATTCTCCTCTACCGGCTGCTGTTCATCCTCTACGCCGAAGGGCGGCTGCTCCTGCCCGTCGAGCCCAAATCGCAGCGCTACTACAAAGACCTGTCGCTGGAGCGACTGAAGGAACCACTCCGCCGGTTCGCCGGAGACGGCAACCAGTTCCGCACGCGCCTGGGCGAAGAGATTCAGGAACTCTGTCGCTTGGTCAACGGAGCCAACCGGGCCAAGAACGCGTTCTACGTCGTGCCGCAATACAACGGCGGCCTGTTTGATCCCGACCAGCACCAACCCTTGGAGAAGTGGCGCATCTCCGACACCTGCCTCGGGGAGGTGCTGCGCGGCCTGATGTTCACCAGAGCGCAACGCGCTGGCTCGGAACTGCCGCTGGAGAGCGTGGACTACGCTGACCTCCGCGTCCAGCAACTCGGCTCCATCTACGAAGGGCTGTTGGAGCATCACTTCGTCCGCGGCGGCCAGGGCCGGCTCGAACTTCGCACCGACAAGGCCGAGCGCAAGGCCACCGGCACCTATTACACGCCCGACTACATCGTCAAGTACATCGTCGAGCAGACGCTGGGCCCGCTGCTGGCCGAGATCGAGCAACGCCAGGAAGTGCAGGCGGCTCGCACCGCCGGACGGCAGGACAACTCGTTTGCCAACGCCGTCCTCCAACTTAACGTCTGCGACCCGGCGATGGGTTCCGGCCATTTTCTGGTCGAGGCGACCATCTACCTGGCCGACCACGTCGTTTACCACCCGACTACGAAACTCCAGGCATCCTTCACCAAAGGTGAGTCGCAGGAGCAGGCCGAAATCGCTTACTGGCGCCGGCGCGTCGTCGAGGCGTGCATTTACGGCGTGGACCTTAACCCGCTGGCCGTGGAACTGGCCAAGCTCTCCCTCTGGCTGACCTGCATCGCCAGCGACCAGCCGCTGAGCTTCCTTGACCACCACCTCCGTTGCGGCAATTCGCTCATTGGCGCGCGGCTCGACCAACTCGGCAGCCTGCCGCAGAAGAAGGACCGCGCGGAGACGAAGCAGATGCGGTTCACCTTTGGCGCCGACTTCAACCGTGCCGTGGCTGAGACCATCCGGCAAGTTCATGAGATCGAAGGCGAGGCCAGCCGTGACGTGGCCGCCGTGAAGGGCAAGGAGAGGCGATGGCAGGCTGAAATCCTCCCGCGCCTCGCGCCCTACAAGCAAGTCGCGGACCTCTGGACGGACACCTTTTTCGACGGCCCGTTGACGGAAGAGGCCTATCTGGCCGCCGCCAGGGAAATCCTCGTTGAAGCGGAGTCAGACGCGGACAGCTTGCACGAGACGGCGGCCCGGCACGGCGTCAGGGTACTCGATAAGCCGTTTTTCCACTGGGAACTGGAATTCCCGGAGGTCTTTTTCAACGATGATGGCTCGCCGAAAGCCGGTCCAGGTTTCGACGCCGTCATCGGGAACCCGCCGTACGGCGCGGTTGCGGATGCTCGCATCAAGGCCCACCTACAGGAGCTTTTTGCCGCCACGCAATACCAACCCGACCTCTATGTGGCGTTCATGGAGCGTGCTCACGGATTGACCCGGCCGTGCGGGCTGGAAGCGCTCATTGTGCCGACGACCTTCCTAACGATGCACTACTTCTCCGGGATTAGACGCTACCTGTTGGAGCGCTGCCGGATTCTGCGGCTCCTCCACTTCAAGTATCCGGTTTTTTGTGACCCGACGGTGGAATCGGCAGTCTACCTCTGCCAAGCCGAAACCGAGGCGGTGCGGCGCCGAGAGAACATGGTGAGCAGTTGCGTCATCGGGTCTCTGACTGAGTTCTTGAACCGTGGCTTCTTGGTGCGGGAAATCACCCAGGCGAGCTTCGAGGAAAACATCGGCTACGATTTCAACCTCTCCCTCGGTGGCAAAGAGGCCGCCGTTGTTTCTCGGATGCGAAGCGGCGTCGTCGTTCTTCTTGGCGCTATTGCCGAGATCACCGTGGGCGTGAAGCCTTATCAAACCGGGAAGGGGAAGCCGAAGCAGACCAGAGAGATGGTGGAGAAACGGGTCTTCGACGCCGCGCATCGCAAGGATCGAACCTACCGACGGTACGTGATGGGGCGGGACATCGGCCGGTACGTGGTTGACCCGCTGGAAGAGCGTTGGATCAGCTACGGGGAATGGCTGGCTGAACCCCGTCCGGAAGCGCCGTTTTCAGACCGCATGAGGATCCTCGTTCGGCAGACCGGAGACAGCATCATCGCCGCGATCGAGGACCAGCGCCGGCTTACCCTGAACAACATTCACAACCTGCGGTTGAGCCCCGAGGCACCGGCGATGGATTACATGCTGGCCTTGCTCAACTCGAAACTCGTCACCTTTTTCCACCAGCAGGTTGTCCCAGAGGCTGGCCGTGTGTTCGCCGAAGTGAAGATCGTGGATCTGGAGCAGATTCCGATTCGGCGGGTCAGCCGCACGACGCCGAAACCAAGGAGCGCCGGCCTGCTTGCCAAGGCCCGGCAGCTCTACCAGCGCGGCTTGAAGGACGAAGGCGGCGAAGCGGTGCTGGCATTTGTTGTGGAGCAACTGGCGGCCCAGCCGGAGCGGTCGGATGTCGTGCACGACCTGCTGGCGGTCCTGGCGGAGCGGATGATGGTGTTGAGCCGGCAGAAGCGCATTGCTGCCCGCCAGTTCCTCACCGACTTGAAGGACTTTCACGGCATCGACGCCCGCGCGCTCAATCCCAAGACCCGGCTGGACAAGTTCTGGGCGCTCGACAGCGCCGGCTTATTCGCCCACCTGCGCCTGAACGCCAAGGTGCTTGCAGCGGCCAAGGTGGACCTGAACGCAGCCGCCGAGGCCAAGCTGCGCTCCCGCTTCGAGAAGGCCCGAGCCGCCGTGCGGGCTCTGGAGCCGCAACTCGTTTTCACCGACAGGCTGATCGACCAGATCGTCTATCGTCTCTACGGCCTGACAGCAGACGAACAGCGCTTGGTTGAGGAAGCCACCTGAACCTCTGCTCCTGGCCAGGGAAGGCAAAGACCGGCCTGCGTTATCTCCATTGCACCACGCGGTAGAATTGCCGCGTGGCAGGGTCGGGGATCAGGTCCGCCACGGCGATGATGAAATCGGTGGCGGTGTCGGTCTGGATGCTGGTCCAATGCGACAAGTCGGGCGAGCTCTGGATCAGGTAAACCGTGTCGGGAACGGCGTGCGAAGTCACCCGCGAGAGGCTGCTCCCGTCCGACGTGCCGACAGACGTATCGAACGAGACTTCGCCGCAGCCCGCATAACTCGGGTGGGACAGCGCCAGGAAGATGTGGTTGCAGCGGGCCGGGTCCGCATTCGTCACGGTGACCACGACGGCGTGGGTCCGGGGACCGCCGACGGTCGCGAACGCCGTCGCCTGCGCCACGTAAGTCCCGTTCCGCGGATAATCATGTTCGGCGGGGAACCAATTCTCGTTCGCCGTGCCGTCCCCCCAACTCCACGCCACCCGGTCAATGGTCCCGTCCGAGGCCCAGACATAACCGTTGACGGACACGTCGCCGCAACCGAGGTCCTTCGGCGCGTCGAGGACCAGCGTGATGGAGCTGGCGAGGCAGCGAGTTCCCAGAAGCAGGCAGGTCCCGAACAGCAGCAAAGAAGCCGGAAGGCGGGTCTTCATGGCCCATGCTCGTACCAGAACTCCCTCCGCACTCAATCCCGAAATGGAAGATGCGGAGCTGGCCGTCACGGGCAGCAGGCGGGTTCAGAGATCGTCCCATTCCCGCGCAGGGATGCCTGCTTGTCGGAGGACGCGCTTCATCAGGGACCAATCAATGTCGCCACGATGAGGGTTCGGAATCGTGAGGCGGGCTTCGCCCCGCACCATGAACGGATGCGGGCCGCGATGGTAGGGGCCTTCCCAGCCCAACGCACGGAGGCGGCGCACCATCTCGCGGTGTCTAATGGGGTTGGGCATGGGCTGCCGATTTGCGGTTGCTGCGGTTGAGATTGGTGCCCGCGATCACGGGGAGGCGGTGGCCCATTTGCAGGCCAAGCAGAACCCAGTCTTCGAGCACTCCTCGGAGTTCCTCGCGGCATTCCTCGAGCGTGCGTCCCTCGGCCCAAGCGCCTTTGCACTTCGGAATGGAGCCGAAGAAGCGTCCGTTCTCCATCAGCTCGTAGTGGGCGAGACGCATGGCGGCCTCAACGTATTTGGTCAGCATAACGGTCGTTAGCGATGATCAAAAGGTAGGCTGCCAGATCGGAAATGCGAGCACAGTCTTCGATCACTTGGGTGGTTCGGTGATCGCACGTCGAGACCAGTGGCACGCGCTGTCCTACTTCTTCGCCGCCTTTGTCTCGAAGACCAACTCGCCTTTCTTGAACTCCACCGTCACGCGGCTGTGGTCAGCGACCTCGCCGGCGATGAGTTGGCGGGAGAGCGGCGTTTCGATGGCGCGTTGGAGAAAGCGCTTCAGCGGGCGGGCGCCATAGACCGGGTCGTAGCCTTCGCGGGCGACGTGTTCCTTGGCAGCGTCGCTCAGGTCGAGTTCGATGTGGCGGTCGGCCAGGCGGGCGCGCAGGAGCTTCAGTTGCAGGTCCACAATCTTCTTGATGTCGGCCAGGGTGAGCGGCTTGAAGAGGACGGTGTCGTCCACCCGGTTCAGGAATTCGGGGCGGAAGTGGCGGCGCAGTTCCGAGAGGATTTGCCTTTCCAGCTCGGCCCAGTCGGCGGCGGGCGGGCCGCCCACCGCGGCGCGCGAACCGCGTGCGCTCGCCATGAAATCCAGGATCAGCGGGCTGCCGAGGTTCGAGGTCATGATGATGATGGTGTTGCGGAAATCCACCGTGCGGCCCTGGCTGTCGGTGAGGCGGCCGTCGTCGAGGATTTGGAGCAGGACGTTGAAGACGTCGTGGTGGGCCTTCTCGAGTTCGTCGAAGAGGACGACGCAATAAGGGCGGCGGCGGACGGCTTCGGTGAGTTGGCCGCCTTCTTCGTAGCCGACGTAGCCGGGCGGCGCGCCGATCATGCGCGACACCGCGTGCTTCTCCATATATTCGCTCATGTCGAGGCGGACGACGTTTTCCTCGGTGTCGAAGAGCGCCTCGGCGAGGGCGCGGGCCAGCTCGGTCTTGCCGACACCGGTGGGGCCGAGGAAAATGAAGGAGCCAATCGGACGCTTCGGGTCTTTGAGGCCACTGCGGGCGCGGAGGACGGCGTCGGCCACGGCTTGGACGGCTTCGTTCTGGCCAATGACGCGCTGGTGGAGAATCTGGTCGAGGCGCAGGAGTTTCTCCTTTTCGCCTTCGAGGAGGCGTGAGACGGGAATGCCGGTCCAGCGGGAAACGACTTCGGCGACTTCGTCGGGGGTGACTTCTTCTTGCAGCAGGCGTGGGCCGCCCTTGGCGCCACTGGCTTTGGCTTCGAGTTCTTTGAGCTGCTTTTCCAAGGCGGGGACTCTGCCGTACTGGAATTCGGCCACGCGGCCGAGGTCGCCTTGGCGCTGAGCTTTTCCCATTTCGTTGCGGGCGACCTCGATGGCTCCGCGAAGTTTCTGAAGGTCGCCGATGACGTTCTTCTCGCTATCCCACCGGGCTTTGAGCGCATCGCGCTCGTGCTTCACGTCGGCGATTTGTTTTTCGAGCGAGGCCAGGCGTTCCTTGCTGGCCTGGTCCTTTTCCTTGCGGAGGGCTTCGCGCTCGATTTCGATCTGCAGGAGGCGGCGTTCGAGTTGTTCCAGTTCCTCCGGCATGGACTCCATTTCGGTGCGGAGTTTGGCGGCGGCTTCGTCCATGAGGTCGATGGCCTTGTCGGGCAGGAAACGGTCGGCGATGTAGCGGTGCGAGAGTTGCGCGGCGGCGACGAGGGCGCCGTCCTGGATGCGGACGCCGTGGTGGAGTTCGTAACGCTCGCGCAAGCCGCGGAGGATGCTGATGGTGTCCTCGACGCTCGGCTCGTTGACGAGCACGGGCTGAAAGCGGCGTTCGAGCGCGGCATCTTTCTCGACGTGCTTACGATACTCGTCGAGCGTGGTGGCGCCGATGCAGTGGAGTTCGCCGCGGGCGAGCATGGGTTTGAGCATGTTGCCGGCGTCCAGGGCGCCTTCGGCCTTGCCGGCGCCGACCATGGTGTGCAGTTCGTCGATGAACAGGATGATCTGGCCCTGTGCCTTGGTGATCTCTTGGAGCACCGCCTTGAGGCGCTCTTCGAACTCGCCCCGGAATTTCGCGCCCGCGATCAGCGCGCCCAGGTCGAGCGCGACGATGCGCTTTTCCTTGAGGCTGTCGGGCACATCGCCGGCGACGATGCGGCGCGCGAGACCTTCGACGATGGCGGTCTTGCCGACGCCAGGCTCGCCGATGAGCACCGGGTTGTTCTTGGTGCGGCGGGAGAGGACCTGCGTGCAACGGCGGATTTCGGTGTCGCGCCCGATGACCGGGTCGAGCTTGTTCTGCTGGGCGAGGCGCGTCAGGTCGCGGCCGTATTTTTCGAGCGCTTCGTACGTGGCTTCGGGGTTCGGGCTCGTGACGCGTTGGTTGCCGCGCACTTCGGTCAGGGCTTGGAGGAAGTCTTCGCGCCGGAGGCCGAGCGCCTGTAACACCTTGCCGATCCCGCTCGTCGCCGGCTCACCGAACATCGCCAGCACGAGATGCTCGACGCTGACGTATTCGTCCTTGAGCCTTTTCGCCTCATCCTGCGCGGTGACGAGGAGTTTGTTCAGGCGCTGGGTGACATACACGCCCGGGCCGGTGGTCGAGTCGCCGCTCACGCGTGGGAGTCGGGCGATTTCCTCCTCCAGCCGGGCGCGGAGCAACTCCGGCGAGGCCTTCATCCGCTCGAACAGCCGCGCCACCAACCCGTCCTCTTGTTCCACCAGCGCCAGGACGAGGTGCTCCACCTCCACGGCCCGGTGCTGGTGGCGCGCGGCGATGGCCTGCGCTTCGGCCAGGGCCGACTGTGATTTCTCGGTGAACTTGTTCAGGTCCATAAACGGTCCGGAGGGAGGCCCCCTCTACTTGCTGTTGCGGGGGTCGAACTTTGACCGGTGGGCGAGCTGTTCCCACAGCGACTGTTCCTCGGCCGTGATGCGAGGCGGCACTTGGACGGAGACCGTCACGTACAAGTCGCCGCGAGCGGCGCCCGGCCCGGCGGGCAAACCCCGACCGCGGACGCGGAGTTGCTGGCCGCCGCTGGTGCCGGGCGGGACGCGGAGGGACACCGTGCCTTCGAGGGTGGGGACGGCGACGGTGCAGCCCAGCACGGCCTCCCAGGGCGCGACCGGCAGGTCGTAATACAGATCGGCACCGCGCGCCTGGAAATCAGGACGAGCCGCGAGTCGCACGCGCAGCAGCAAATCCCCGGCACGGCCACCGCCCAAGCCCTGCTGGCCTTTCCCAGCCAGGCGGATGAGCTGCCCGTCGCGCACGCCGGCTGGGACACGCACCCGGAAGGTGTGTGTCTCGCTCTTGCCAGTCTGCGGATTGGCCCACCGCACCGAGACGGACCGCACGGACCCACGCAGCACTTCTTCGAGGGTAACCAAAATGCTCCCCTCGACGTCCGAGCCGTCCTGCGCGAAAGGCCGGTCTTCCTCGCCGAACTCCGACGCGGCGCCGGGCTGGGTGGGTTCGTGGGACCCGCTGAACCGGCCGCCCCGGCCGAAGAACTGTTCGAAAAAGTCGCTGAAGCCGGTGCCCCCGAACTGGAATTCGGATGCGCCCTTGCCTCCGGGTTCGCCGGAGAAACGCCACGTTTGTTGGCGTCCGCCGGGCGGCGGGCGGAACTGGGCGCCGGTCCGCCAATGGGCGCCCAGTTCGTCATAGCGCCGCCGGTTTTCGGGGTTCGAAAGGACTTCGTGGGCCTCGTTGATTTCTTTGAATTTCTCCTCGGCGGCCTTTTTGTCTCGGGCGACGTCCGGGTGGTGTTTGCGGGCCAGTTTGCGGAAAGCCCGTTTGATCTCGTCGTCGCTCGCGTTACGCGGGACGCCGAGAGTTTCGTAATAATCTTTGAACTCGACCGCCATATTCCAGGGTCCTCAGGCAAGCCACGCCTGCCCGGGTGGCGGCGCTCCGGCCGTGACGACTGGGGATAAGATAATCAATGCGCGCCGTCTTTCCAGTCGCTCTGACCCCCAGGGACCAGCTTTCGGTACGTGTGCGTCCAAGGATCGATCCGGCAAATCGAGGCGTAACGGCAGCGGCCACAGGCCACCTCGGTGGCGCCACGCGCGTACGGATCGACGGACGCTTCGCCCGCGAAAACGCGTCGGCCCAGACCGCGGAGTTGTTCTTCGGCGTGCCCCAGCAGGGCCGCGAAGTCCGTGGCCGACATCACGTCCGTGTATTTCCGAGGCGACCGGCCCGGGCGCACGGAACTGAACTGGCCGCTCGGGGTCTCCTGGTCGTGCAAACGGTCCAGGCGCGGCAACGCCTCCGCGCGGAACCGGCCGCGGTGTCGGTGCGCTTCGCGGCGGGCGAGTTCCGGTTGCGCGAGGCCTTCCGATCGGTTGGGGGCCGTTCCCGCCCGCGCGTGCAAAGGGATGTAGAACATCCCGGCGGGCAGCCACGCGGTTTCGGCCGCCCCGAAGCGTCCCGGCGCCAGATGGGACAACGCGGCCAGATAGACGGGCAACTGGAGCTGGATGCCGTTCGCCAACAGGAGGTCGTCCAGACGCAACGCCACGGACTTGTAATCCAGAACCAGGCACCACAGCGTGCCGGTCGTCGGGTCGCGGTGGAGGTCGATCCGGTCGATGATGCCGCGCA
>Ga0315274_10009690_pt1 | contig 13898 bp, 11 predicted proteins | sample YL17G02_20_MG_FD_203700 | JGI IMG/M metagenome (GOLD analysis project Ga0315274, IMG submission 203700) | Sediment microbial communities from Yellowstone Lake, YNP, Wyoming, USA - YL17G02_20 | ecosystem: Environmental > Aquatic > Freshwater > Lake > Sediment | place: USA: Wyoming | collected...
ATTAGCGCCAGCCCTCGGCTAGGTCAAGAAATGACGACGCACAAAATCGACTTTTTCGACGGGCTGCTAGGCCTTCTTGAGTTCCGCGAGCCTGCGGCCCAGGTCGTCCGCCCGCAGGAGGCCCTCGCCGACGAGGATGGCGTCGGTCCCGGCGGCCAGGACGCGGCGGACGTCGGCCGGCGCCCGGATCCCGCTCTCGGCGACCAGCACCCGGCCGGCGGCACGCACGCGCGGCGCCAGGCGCTCCGTCGTCGCCAGGTCCACGTGGAAGGTCGCCAGGTCGCGGTTGTTGACGCCGACCAGCGGGGCCCCACACGCGATCGCCCGCTCGATCGCGGCCTCGCCGTGGGCCTCGGCCAGGACGTCCATGCCGAGTTCGGCGGCAAGGGCCGCCAGGTCGCCCATCGCGGCCGCGTCCAGCGCCTCGGCGATCAGGAGGACGGCGTCCGCGCCGGCGGCCCGCGCCTCGTAGACCTGGGCCGCCTCCACCAGGAAATCCTTGCGCAGGACCGGCAGGGCGACCGCCCGGCGGACCTGGCGAAGGTGGTCGAGGGACCCGCCGAAGAACTCCCGGTCCGTCAGGCAACTGATGGCGTCCGCCCCGCCCTCCTCGTATCGGCGGGCGATGTCGGCCGGGACGAAGGGCTCGCGGAGGACGCCGGCCGAAGGCGACCGGTGCTTGACCTCGGCGATGACGCGGATGGGCCCGCCCTCGGGCCTGCGCACGGACCGGGCGAACCCGCGCGGGGGCGGGGCGTCGCGGCAGGCGGCCTTCAGGCCGGCCAGGCGGCCGCGCAGGCCGGCCACCTCGCGGCGCTTGACGGCAAGGATTCTCTCGAGGAAGTCCGCCATGGGAGTCGCGCTCCGGGCCTGCCGGCCCGCCGCCCGGCGGCCCCCCGGCCAGCCGCCAGGGTGACTTTATCCCGCCCCGCGGCGGTGTCAACGTTTTTGCTTGAACCGCCGCCCGGCGGCCCCTAGAATGCCCTTCGGGCTCTGGAGAAGCCCGCCTGCCTTGTTCGCCCATGAGCCCAGGAGGATGGCGTGCGGACGTTGGCCGTCGCGACCAGGTCGCGGGTCGAGATGATCGACATCACTGAGGAGGTCGCCGACGCCATCCGCGAGGAGGGGGTCGCCGAAGGCATCGCCGTCGTCTTCGTGCCGCACACCACCGCCGGCGTGACGATCAACGAGAACGCCGATCCGGACGTCACGCGGGACATCGTGGCCGAGACGAACAAGATCGTCCCGTTCGACGACGGCTATCGCCACAACGAAGGGAACTCGGCGGCCCACGTGAAATCGTGCCTGTTCGGGCCGTCGCTCGCGCTGGTGGTCTCCGGCGGGCGCCCGGTCCTCGGCACGTGGCAGGCGGTGTACTTCTGCGAGTTTGACGGGCCCAGGCATCGAACAGTCTACGTGGCTGCACGTTAAGGCGGCGGCAAGCGCGGGCGGCGCCCCGGACGCAAACGGGTACGGCGTGCGGCCGAAGGAAACGTCATTGAGGCAGGAAGAGACGGGCTGCTCGCGCGCCGGCCCCGACGTGCCGCGCGAGTTCTGCGGGCTGTTCGGCGTCTATGGCGACGAGCGGGCGGCCGAGCGGACCTACCTCGGCTTGTACGCCCTCCAGCATCGCGGCCAGGAAAGCGCGGGCATCGCGGCCGCCGACGGCGACCTGATCCGCCTCCACAAGGGCATGGGGCTGGTCTCGTCGGTGTTCCCGAACCATCAGGGCATCGAGGGCCTTCCCGGGCGGGCCGCCATCGGCCACAACCGGTACTCCACGACCGGCTCGTCCAGCGCCGTCAACGCGCAGCCGATCCTCATCGAGTACAAGCGGGGCCAGTTGGCGGCCGCCCACAACGGCAACCTCGTCAACGCGGCCGCCCTCCGCCTGGAGATGGAGGAGGACGGATCGATCTTCCAGACCTCCAGCGATTCCGGCGTGGTGATGCACCTGGTGGCGCGTTCGCGGGAGCGGGCGCTCCCGGACATGGTGGCCGACGCGCTCGCGCGCGTCGTGGGCGCCTACTGCTTCCTGTTCCTTTCGCCCAAGCAGATGATCGCCGTCCGGGACCCGCTGGGCTTCCGGCCGCTGTGCCTGGGCTCGCTCGGGGGGGCGACGCTCGTGGCGTCGGAATCATGCGCCATCGACATCCTGGACGCCAAGTACGAGCGGAGCGTCGAGCCCGGCGAGATGGTCATCCTGGACGAGACGGGGATGACGTCGCGGCGTCTGCCGGCGGCGCCCCGGCGGGCGGCGTGCATCTTCGAGTACATCTACTTCTCGCGGCCCGACTCGTGGATCTTCGGCCAGAAGGTGGACAAGATGCGGCGGGGCTTCGGCCGGCGGCTGGCCGAGGAGCACCCGGCCCGCGCGGACATCGTCATCGCCGTGCCCGACTCGGCCAACACGGCCGCCCTGGGCTATTCCGAGGCGTCGGGCCTGAGGTTCGAGATCGGCCTCATCCGGAACCACTACGTCGGCCGCACGTTCATCACCCCCTACCAGCACGAGCGGGACCTGGACGTCCGCAAGAAGTTCAACCCGGTGACGGGCGTAGTCCGCGGCCGCCGGATCGTCGTGGTCGAGGACTCGATCGTGCGCGGGACGACGCTGCGGCAGTTGATCGGCCTGGTGCGGCAAGCGGGGGCGGCCGAAGTGCACGTCCGCGTGTCGAGCCCCCCGGTCCGGTTCCCGTGCTTTTATGGCATCGACATGTCCACGCGTGAGGAGTTGATCGCCGCCCGCCAGTCGGTCCCCGAGATCCGCGACTTCATCGGCGCCGATTCCCTCGAGTACCTCTCCGTCGAGGGGATGCTGGACGTCGTGCCCGACCGGCAGGACATGTGCACGTGCTGCTTCACGGGCGACTACCCGACCGAGGTCCCCCAGGCGTTCGACAAGGAGCAGTTCGACGTCGGCCGGAGGGGGTGTGACCGGTGACGCGCCGCGCGATGCTGGCCCTGGAGGACGGACGGGTATTCGAGGGGGCGGCCTTCGGCGCGGCCGGCTCGCGCGAGGGCGAGGTCGTCTTCAACACGTCGATGACCGGCTACCAGGAGGTCCTGACCGACCCCTCCTACAAGGGCCAGATCGTCGCGATGACGTACCCCCTGATCGGCAACTGCGGCATCAACGCGGAGGACTCGGAGTCGCGCCGCGCGTGGCTCGAAGGCTTCGTCGTCCGGGAACTGAGCGCCGTGCGAAGCAACTGGCGCTCCTCCGAGGACCTGGACGCCTTCCTCGAGCGGCAGGGGGTCGTCGGCATCCAGGGCGTCGACACGCGGGCCCTGACGCGCCACATCCGCAAGGCGGGGGCCATGCGGGCCGCCCTCTCGACGGAGGACCTCGACCCGAAACGCCTGGCGGCCAAGGCGAAGGCCTCGCGCGGCCTGGTGGGCGTCGACCTCGTGAAGGACGTCACCTGCGACCAGGCGTTCGACTGGCCCACGGACGGCGGCACGGGCACCTGCGGCCCGAACGTGATCGCGCTGGACTACGGCGTGAAGTATGGGATCCTGCGGCGCCTGGCGTCCGAAGGGTGCCGCGTGCGCGTCGTGCCGGCGCAGACGACCGCCGACGCCCTCGCCCGAGCCCGGCCGGACGGCATCCTGATCTCGAACGGCCCCGGCGACCCGGCGGCGGTGACGTACGCGGTCGAGACGCTGCGGCGCCTCATCGAGGACCCGCCGGAAGGCCGCCCCATCCCGATGTTCGGCATCTGCCTGGGCCAGCAGTTGCTGGGCCTCGCCCTCGGCGCCCGCACGTTCAAACTCAAGTTCGGCCACCACGGCGCCAACCACCCCGTCAAGGACCTCCGGACCGGCCAGGTGGTGATCACTGTCCAGAACCACGGCTTCTGCGTGGACATGGACAGCATCCCGGGCAACGACCTGGAGGTCACGCACGTCAACCTGAACGACCAGACGCTCGAGGGGATGCGCCACGTGCGGCTGCCGATCTTCTCGGTGCAGTTCCACCCGGAGGCGTCGCCTGGCCCGCACGACGCCCACTACCTGTTCCGGCGGTTCATCGAACTGATGCAGGCGCGGCATGCCTAAGCGGACGGACATCTCGAAGATCCTCATCATCGGCTCCGGCCCGATCGTGATCGGCCAGGCGTGCGAGTTCGACTACTCCGGCACGCAGGCCTGCAAGGCCCTGCGGTCCGAGGGGTACGAGGTCGTCCTGATCAACTCGAACCCCGCGACGATCATGACCGACCCGGAGTTCGGCGACCGGACGTACATCGAGCCGATCACACCCGAGACCGTGGCCGCCGTGATCGAGGCCGAGAAGCCGCAGGCGCTCCTTCCGACCGTCGGCGGCCAGACGGCGCTCAACGTGGCGGAGGCGCTCGCGAAGAGCGGCGTCCTTCGCCGTCACGGCGTCGAGATGATCGGCGCGAACCCCGAGGCCATCGAGAAGGCCGAGGACAGGGACCTCTTCAAGAAGGCGATGGAGAAGATCGGCCTCTCCGTGCCGCAGGGGCGCGTCGTCGGCGGCGTGGAGGAGGCCGTGGCCGCCGGCACGGAACTCGGCCTGCCGGTGATCCTGCGGCCCAGTTTCACGCTGGGCGGCCTGGGCGGCGGCGTCGCCTACAACATCGAGGAACTCCGCGAGCAGTCCAAGGCCGCCCTCGACTCCAGCCCCATCCACCAGGTCCTGATCGAGCAGTCGGTCCTGGGGTGGAAGGAGTTCGAACTGGAGGTCATGCGCGACCTGCGCGACAACGTCGTCGTCATCTGCTCGATCGAAAACCTCGACCCGATGGGAATCCACACGGGCGACTCGATCACGGTCGCCCCGGTCCAGACCCTGACGGACCGGGAATACCAGCGGATGCGCGACGCGGCCGTGGCCATCATCCGCGAGATCGGCGTCGAGACGGGCGGGTCGAACATCCAGTTCGCCATCCATCCCGACGATGGGCGGATGGCCGTCATCGAGATGAACCCGCGCGTCTCGCGCTCCAGCGCCCTGGCGTCGAAGGCCACCGGGTTCCCCATCGCCAAGATCGCCGCCAAACTGGCCATCGGGTACACGCTCGACGAGATCCGCAACGACATCACCCTGAAGACGCCGGCCTGCTTCGAGCCGACCATCGACTACTGCGTCGTGAAGGTCCCGCGGTTCACGTTCGAGAAGTTCCCACAGGCCAAGCCCGTCCTGACCACGTCGATGCGGAGCGTCGGCGAAGCCATGGCGATCGGGCGGACGTTCAAGGAGGCGCTCCAGAAGGCCCTGCGGTCGCTCGAGATCGGCGTCCACGGCCTCGACGATCTGGGGCCCGCCCCGGACACCGCCACGCTGCACCGGGACCTCGTGACGCCCGGCCCGGGCCGGATCTTCCGCGTCAAGCAGGCCTTCCAGGCGGGCATGACGGTCGACCAGGTTCACGACCTCACGGACATCGACCCCTGGTTCCTCGACAACATCCGGCAGATCGTGGCGATGGAGACCGCGCTGGTGGCTGGCCGGGCCGCGGCCGCCCGGCCCCTGGACGCCCTGGGCCCCGGGCCGCTGGCCGAGGCCAAGCGGTTCGGGTTCAGCGACTTCCAATTGGCGCGCCTGATGGGAACCACGGAACTGGCGGTCCGCGAGCACCGCAAGCGCCTGGGCATTGCGAACGTCTACAAGGCCGTGGACACGTGCGCCGCGGAGTTTGAGGCCTTTACGCCCTACTATTACTCGACCTATGAGCCGGAAGACGACGCCGTCACAACCTGAGCCCGCGGTGTTCCTCCCGCCCCAGGAGCGCGTGCTGATCCTGGACTTCGGGAGCCAGTACACGCAACTCATCGCGCGGCGGGTGCGCGAGTGCGGCGTGTACTCGGAGATCATCCCGCACACGATCCGGGCGCGGGACCTGGCGGCCCGCAAACCGCTGGCCGTCATCCTCTCGGGCGGGCCGGCCAGCGTCGAGACGAAGGGGAGTCCCCGATGTGACAAGGCCATCTTCCGCCTCGGCCTGCCGGTGCTGGGGATCTGTTACGGGATGCAGTTGATGGCGAAGATGCTGGGCGGCCGCGTGTGGGCCGCGCCGCGGCGCGAGTACGGCCACGCGCGGATCGAGGTCCTCGGCCGCTCGGACCTCTTCGGCGGCCTCGCGAAGCGCCTGGCGGTCTGGATGAGCCACGGCGACGAGGTCACGCGGGTGCCGCGCGGCTTCCAGGTCCTCGCCAGGACGGGGACGTCCCCCGTGGCCGCCATGGCCGACGCCCGGCGCCGCCTGTACGGCGTGCAGTTCCACCCGGAGGTCATCCACACGCCCCAGGGCTCGAAGGTCCTGGGGAACTTCCTGTTCCGGGTCGCGCACGGCCGCGGCAAGTGGTCGCCGCAGTCGTTCATCGACATGACCGTGGCGGACCTGAGGCGGACGGTCGGGCGCGACCGCGTGCTGTGCGGCGTATCGGGCGGCGTCGACTCGTCCGTGCTGGCGGCCCTCCTGCACCGCGCGATCGGCGACCAGGCCGTCTGCATGTTCATCAACAACGGCCTCCTGAGGAAGGCCGAGGCCGCGAAGGTCCGGAAGGCGTTCCGGGACCGGATGGGCATCCGCCTGCACTACGTCAATGCGAGCGACGAGTTCCTTCGGGCCCTCCAGGGGGTCGTCAGTCCGGAACGGAAGCGCCGGATCATCGGGCGCGTCTTCGTCCGCGTCTTCCAGCGGGCCGCGCGGCGCCTGGGGCAACCCAGGTTCCTGGCCCAGGGGACGCTGTACCCGGACGTCATCGAGAGCCGCTCGCCCACCGGGGGGCCGTCGGCGGTCATCAAGACGCACCACAACGTGGGCGGCCTGCCGGCCAGGATGAGGTTCACGCTCATCGAACCGTTCCGATACCTTTTCAAGGACGAGGTGCGCCGCGTCGGCCGGGAACTCGGCGTGCCCGAAGAGATCGTGTGGCGCCATCCCTTCCCGGGGCCGGGCCTGGCGGTCCGCATCATCGGCGACATTACGAAACGGAAACTGCGGATCCTGCGCGAGGCGGACGCCATCGCGCTGGAGGAACTCAAACGCACCGGTCTTTACCCCAAGATCTGGCAGGCCTTCACGGTGCTCCTGTCCGTCAAGGCCGTCGGGGTCATGGGCGACGAGCGGACCTATGCGAACGTGATCGCCCTGCGGGCCGTGACGAGCCGCGACGGCATGACGGCCGACTGGGCGCGGCTGCCCCACGAGGTGCTCGGCACGATCTCCAGCCGCATCATCAACGAGGTCAAGGGCGTCAACCGCGTCGTCTACGACACCTCGAGCAAGCCGCCGAGCACCATCGAGTGGGAGTAGGCGCGCGGCGCCCGCGATCGCAGGGACGGCAGAGGACGCGGATGACAGGCGCCGGGACTCTCGACCTGCACGATGCAGCCATGTCGCTGCTGCCGCCCCTCTGGCTGGCGGCCCCGTTCCTCGTGTGCCTGCCGGCGACCGTGATCGCCCTGGTGCGGATCCGCCGGTGGTGGAACTCGGGAGCGCCGCTCCCCTTGCCGCTCGACGGCGCCATGCCGGCGGTCCGGTGGTCGGCGCCGGCGGGCTTCGCCCTGTTCGCCGCCATCTATCTGGCGGCCTACGTCGTCGCCGGGGGATACGCGGCGGTCCACGACCTCGTCACGGGCGAGCCGTCGAAGGCGTACGACTCCTTCAGTCCGGCCGTCTTTCTGGGCCAGGCCGTCCCGCTGCTCATCGGGGCGGCCGCGGTGGCGGCGTTCGGGCGGGGCGCGCTCGAGACGGTGGGCGTCCGAACGGGCGGGCTGCGTACGTCCCTGGTTTACGGCGTCGCGGCGTTCGCGGTCGTGTTCCCGCTCTGCGTGGCCGCGCTGGTCGCGAACTCGATCCTGGTCGCGCGGCTGGGCCTGGAGGTCGAGCCCCCTGCCCTCCTGACGACCGTCAGCGAGCAGCCCCAGGCGTGGACGCTGGTGCTGGCGATGCTCCAGGCGGCCGTCCTGGCCCCGCTCGTCGAGGAGTTCGCGTATCGGGGCGTCCTCCTGGTCAGCCTGATGAAACGGCTTGGGCCGGCCGCGGCCATCGCGCTCAGCGGCGGCATCTTCGCCGTCGCCCACCTGGGCACCCAGCCCCAGGCCGTCCTGCCGCTCTTCCTCCTGGGCCTGGCGCTCGGATACGCGGCCTACCGCACGCGGAGCCTGCTCGGGCCGATCGTCGGGCACAGCCTCTTCAACGGGCTGATGGTGGTGGGGACGTACCTGTGGGGCGGCGCGACGCCCGGCTGAGCGGCGGCGCTCAGCGCCCGGGACCGGCACCTTCGCCGGGAGGCGCGGCCTGCGGCGGCTCGGCGGGCGCCGGGGCCGGCGCCGGCGGGGCACCCTCCTCCGGCTTCGCGGGCAGTGGCGGCTCGCCGGCGCCCTTGGGCGGCCCTTCCGGCGTGGGCTGGAAGAGGGACTCCGTCCCCTCCGAGATGGCGGGCGCGGCCCGGTCCAGGAGTTCCTTCGCCAGCCGCAGTTGCTCGTGAGGCCAGAACGACCCCACCCGGACGCCGACCCCCGAGGCGCTCAGGCTCAGCCCGGCCACCTCCTTGCCCGGGTCGACGGTGCCGATGCGGTCCTCGGGCGTCCCGCCGTGAAGCAGGGCGTCCCGCAGGAACAGGGGGAGGCTCGCCAGGATCGAGACGTTGTCCTCCCGGGCCAGGCGCTCGCGGATGCGCGCGAGGGCGGGCGGCACATCCTCCTTCCCCTGCTTGAGGTGCTCGATCACGCTGCGGAAGAGCGTCAGGTCGCTGCCGCTCGCCACGACGGCCGTCTGCCCGATGACCGCCAGGCGGTACGTCATCCCCTCGGGCCCGTAGATGGCGCGCAGCCGCTCCTGGAACGCCAGGTGCCTGGGCGGGATGCCGAAGCGGAACCGCGGGACGTAGACCTGGACCGGCACGTCCGCGACCACCGAGCCCCCCGGGACGGGCTGGACGGTCATGTAAAGGTCCAGTTCGTCCGCCAGTTCCTCCCACGCCGTCACCACCAGCGTGACGGCCTTGTCGAACTCCTGCGGGTCCTTCAGGTCGACCACCGTCACGCTGCTCGTGAAGCCGAGGGCGGGCGCCGCGGGCGCCGAGATGGAGATCATCCGCGGGCCGAGCGAGTCCACGAGCGCCTGCACCGCCTCCGTCACGTGCTTCTTGGTCGTCTCCCGCAGCGGCTGCGGCCGCGGGGCCTTTTCAAGGAAGAACCGCGTCATGCGCATCACCTGCTCCGTGCGCGTGGCCGGGTCCAGTTGCAGGCTGACGCACGAGGTGAAGGGCGTGTCGCCCAGCGGCGGCAGGAGCGCCGGCGCCGGTTTCTGGGCCGCCAGGAACTTCGCGACCGACGCCCCCTCGACGAATCGCACTTCCAGATCCATCGCCAGGCCGTCCTGCTCGAAGCGCAGCGCCGCCTCCGCCCTCTCGACCTGGTCCAGAAGGTCCGTCAGGCCGAGCACGTACGAGACGATGATGTCGCTGAACGGCGCCGCCTGCGGCGAGGCCACCAGTTGCCCCGTCGACGCGCGCATCCACGTCAGGATGTCGTCCTCGTAGGCCCGGACGAGCCGGTGGACGTCCACGTAGACCATGGGGCCCGGCCCCGCGGCGCGGGCGCGCGTCTCGGGCGGCAGGGCGTCGAGGATGCTGCCGCCCTCCCGCACGGCGTCCATCGTGCGCACCGAACTCGTCACCACGGCGAACCGGCCGCGCTTCAGCAAGAACCGCGGCCCCCGGGTGCCCGTCAACGCGTAGAGCGAGACGGCCATCTCCTCGCCCTGCACCGCCTTCAGCAAGGCATCCCAGTCCGAGACGGGCAGGACGTACACCGTATAGCGGTTCGGGAACTGCTTGGGGTCGAGGTAGGCGATGGCCGCAGGGCCGTCCCAGTCGAGGCCGACCTGGAGGTCCGTCCGCTCCACGATCTGGTCCATCAGGGGGTTGGCGCCCTTGGCGAACCGCCAGCCGGTCTCGGCGGCGAAGCGGTTCAGGTCCTTGTCCAGGGCCTTCAGGTTGGGCACGTGGCAGAAGGCGACCGCGTCTTTCGGCACCAGCGCCAGCGCGGGAAGCGGCGCCCCCGGTTCCCCCGCGCGTGCCGCGCAAGCCGCCAGCGCCAGCACGACGGCTATTCCCACGCCGGCCCGGACTCTCATGCAGACTCCTCTCCCTCGCCTTGCGGCGTCCCCCCTATTATCGGCCGGGAGGCACCCGGATGTTCGGTCTGACCGCCCTCGGGCTTGTGGTAGAGGTGGCAACTGACGGCGTGGCCCGGGGCATCCGGCATCGGCGCGAGTTGCGGGACCACCCGGTCGCAGGGCTCGAACGCCCACGGACATCGCGGATGGAACGGGCAGCCGGCGGGCGGCCGCATCGCGCTGGGCACCTCGCCGCGCGGCACAATGCGTTCCCTGGCCTGGTCTGGGCGCTCCTTGGGGATGGCCGACATCAGGCACTTCGTGTACGGGTGGAGGGGGTTGCGGTAGAGGATGCCGCTCGGCGCCTTCTCCACCACCCGCCCCAGGTACATGACGGCCACGTCGTCGGAGATGTGGCTGACAACGGCCAGGTCGTGGGCGATGAAGAGGTAGGCGAGGCCCAGTTCCTCCTGGAGGCCCTCCAGGAGGTTCAGGATCTGCGCCTGGATGGAGACGTCCAGGGCGCTGACGGGCTCGTCGCAGACGATGAACCGCGGGTTCAGGGCGAGGGCCCGGGCGATGCCGATCCGCTGGCGCTGGCCGCCCGAGAACTCGTGCGGATACCGGTTGACCGCCGACCGCGCCAGGCCCACGCGGTCCAGGAGGTCGGCGACGCGGCGTTCCCGCTCGCGCCCGCGCGCGACGCCGTGGACCTGGAGCGGCTCGCCGACGATCCCGCCGACGGTCATCCGCGGGTTCAGGCTGCCGTACGGGTCCTGGAAGATGATCTGCATGTCGCGGCGCAGGCGCCTGAGTTCCGCGTGCGACAGGCCGAAGACGTCCCGCCCCGCAAAGCGGACCGACCCCGAGGTGGCCGGGATCAGCCGCAGGATCGTCCGGCCGGTCGTTGTCTTCCCGCAGCCCGACTCGCCCACCACGCCGAGGGTCTTCCCCACCCCCAGCGTAAACGACACGCCGTCGACGGCCTTGACCGCCCCGACGGTGCGGCCGAACAGGCCGTGCCGCACGGGGAAGTGCGTCTTCAGGTCGCGCACCTCCAGGAGCACGTCCTGGCCCGTCGCGGTGTCCGTGGAAGCGGTCATGCCTGGTAGATCGCCTCCCCCCGGCTCCTCATCTGAGCCACTCGGTCCGTGTACCAGCAGGCGGCCAGGTGGCCGTCCGCCTCCTGCTTGAGGGGCGGCCGCTCGCGCGGGCACCGCGCCGGGTCGGCCAGCGGGCACCGCGGATGGAACGCGCACCCCGACGGAAGGGCCAGCGGGCTGGGCACCACGCCGGTAATGGCCGCCAGCCGCTCGCCGGGCTTCGCCAGGCTCGGGCGGCTCCGGAACAGGCCGATGGTGTACGGGTGCAGCGGGCTGGCGAAGAGGGTCTTCACGTCGGCCTTCTCGACGATGCGGCCGGCGTACATGACCGACACGTCGTAGGCCGTCTCCGCCACGACGCCGAGGTCGTGCGTGATCAGGAGGATGCTCATGCCGAGATCCACCTGCAACTGGCGCAGGAGGTCGAGGATCTGGGCCTGGATGGTCACGTCGAGGGCGGTGGTGGGCTCGTCGGCAATCAGCAGTTGCGGCCCGCACACCAGGGCCATCGCGATCATCACGCGCTGCCGCATGCCGCCCGACATCTGGTGCGGATACTCGCGGAAGCGCGTCTCGGGATCGGGAATGCCGACCTTGCGGAGCATGGCGATCGCCCGGCCGGCGGCCTCCTCGCGGCCGACCTTCTGGTGGAGCGTGACGGCCTCGACGATCTGGGCCCCGACCGTGAACACGGGGTTCAGGCTGGTCATCGGCTCCTGGAAGATCATCGAGATGCGGTTGCCGCGGACGGAGCGCATCTCGCGCTCGGACAGGCCGAGCAGGTCGACGGGCCCCGCGGCGCCGGACGCCTGGCGCGGCGCCAGCCACACCGACCCGGCCACGGTCCGCCCGGGCGGATCGGGCACCAGCCGCAGGATCGACAGGGCCGTCACGGTCTTGCCGCAGCCCGACTCGCCGACGAGGGCGACCGTCCGGCCGCGCGGAACCTCGAACGCGACGTCCTCGACGGCGTACGAGACGCCCTCGTCGGTGAAGAAGCGGGTCGTCAGCCCGTCGGCCCGCAGCAGGATGTCATTGGAAACCGACACGCGCACCTCCCCTGCGTCCTCCCGCTCAGACCCTGAGTTTCGGGTCGATGGCGTCGCGGAGCGCCTCGCCCAGCAGGTTGTAGGCGAAGATGGTCAGGAAGATTACCGTCCCCGCGGAGACCCAGACCCACCAGTATTCCAGGTGCTGGCGCCCGTCGTTGAGCATCTCGCCCCAACTGGGCGTCTGGACGAGCCCGAGGAACGCCAGCGTCAACTCGATGCTGACGGCGCCGGCGATGCCGAATCCGACGCCGACCAGGATCGGCGCCATGCCGTTCGGCACCGCGTGCCGCAGCAGTAGCCGCCACGTCGGGATGCCCAGGGCCCGCCCGGCCGTCATGTAGTCCTCGCTGCGGATGCGCAGCAGTTCCGCCCGCATCAGCCGGTACGACCCCGTCCACCCCGTGACTCCCAGGACCACCACGACCGCCCACAAGGGCGGGACCGAGGCGGGGATCACCGCCAGGATGATGATGATAAGGATCAGCGTCGGGATGAACATGAAGATCTCGGCGATCCGCATCAGCACGAGGTCCACCCAGCGGCCGAAGTAGCCGCTCAAGGAGCCCAGGGCGACGCCGATGCTCGACCCGATGCCGACGGCGACGAAGCCGACCGTCATCGCCGTCCGCGCACCGTAGAGGATGCGCAGGAGCATGTCGTCGCCGATGCGGCCGGTTCCGAGCGGGTGCTGGCGCGAAGGCGGCTCCTCCTTGTGGGCCAGTTCCTCGTAGCCCGGGTTCCGCGACCACGCGACCAGGGGGAACCAGGCCGACTCCGCCTCCCCGGCCCGCTCCAGGAAGGACCCGTATCGCCTCTCCGGTTCCCGGGCCGCAAAGAGCGCCACGGTCACGATGAGCCACACCCCCAGGTGGAGGACGCAGGACCAGAAGAGCGGGCTGCCGCCGCGCGACTCGATCCGGGGCCTCACCAGCCGCACCGTCAGGGGCAGCCCGAGCGCCAGGGCCACCGCCAGCATGGCCGCATACTCCGCGTTCTCCAGGTAGCGGAAGATCGGCCAGGAGGCCTGGCCGTTCTCGACCCATCGGATCGGTACTTCCCCGGCGATGAACGGCGCCACCACGGCCAGCAGGGCAAGGACCAGCACGAAGCCGAGGCTGACCATGGCGCTGGTGTGCCGTCGGAACTGGCGCCAGACGATCGCGCCGTAGGACCGCGGCGGCCCCGCCGGCACCTCGCCCGGTTGGCCCTCGCGCCTACTCATAGCGGATCCTCGGATCGGCCCAGGCGTAGAGCATGTCCCCCACCACGAGGAAGGAGAGCGTCAGGAACCCGTACAGGAGGGTCTCGGTCATCAGGATCGACAGGTCATAGGCCCGGGCCGCACCGATGTAGAGCAGGCCCGTGCCCTGGATGCTGAAGAGGGTCTCGACGATGACGCTTCCGCCGATGAGGCCCGGCAGAATCAGGACCATCGTGGTGATCATCGGCAGAAGGCTGTTCCGCAGGGCGTGGTGATAGACGACCCGCCCCTCCGGCAGGCCCTTGGCGCGGGCGGTGCGGACGTAGTCGGCCCGGAGGTTCTCCAGGAGGCTCGCCCGCCCCAGTTTCGCCAGGTAGGCCAGCCCGCCGTACACCAGGCACACGACCGGCAGGCCCGCGTGCCACAGGAGGTCGGTGACGTA
>Ga0315274_10009692_pt1 | contig 13897 bp, 19 predicted proteins | sample YL17G02_20_MG_FD_203700 | JGI IMG/M metagenome (GOLD analysis project Ga0315274, IMG submission 203700) | Sediment microbial communities from Yellowstone Lake, YNP, Wyoming, USA - YL17G02_20 | ecosystem: Environmental > Aquatic > Freshwater > Lake > Sediment | place: USA: Wyoming | collected...
TCTCCCTCAATAGTTCTAGGGGAAAGTCCGTGCATTGGCTTGGGAATGTTTGGGTGGGTCAGTATCTCTGGCTTTAGGTCTGCCACAAAAACTCCTTTTCAGTAAAGGCAATCAAAATTTAATTGGGTAAATTCCAACTATGCCCTATTATACTCCCTATTGTGGTATTTGTCAAGGGTAAATGTACACCAATATTGGCAACTTCCAGAAGTGTATAGTATGATATAATTAGTAATGGTGGGTGCGCAACCCTTGACAAAATTGCGCTTATGAATTATAATGTAGTCAAATTAAACGGAAGTGTGGGTTCAGCGATGTAGTCGCCCCGAAAAGTGAGAACCTTGAATGGGTCTAAGCAAAACCAGCCTTCCGTCAAACGTTAAAATTGGTGCCATTTTGCCCTTGACAAAACTTGCAATCGGGTGTATAATTGGGGTACAATTAACCGTACCCGCCAGAGAGACAAGAATGATTAAGTTCTCACTAAAGGTACACTACGGTTTTTAAGTCCAAAAGAACGTGACCGATGCTCTTTCGAGGCGTCAGCCGAGCCGTAACTTTGCCCACTTATAAAAAAAAAAGGATTTTAATTGTATAATTTAATAGAGAATCTAACACAGATTCAAATGTTCCAAAAGGAACTACTCATCTCTCCAACTCTTACTATTGATACAGAATGTACTGGGTTGGATGTTTTTTCTTCAACGTGGCTACTTCTTCAGGTTAAAACTTTAAATAGTATATTTATCTTTGATATTAGAAAATTAGGTAAGTATTCTAATTATATCATAGAATTGATAAAATCTTCGGATAAGTTAGTTCTATTACATAATGCTAAATTTGATATGAAAGTTATATTTGTTAACACTGGAATTATGTTAACAAATGTTTATGATTCTATGATTACAGAGGTTCTGATTAATCAGGGAGTAGGAAAGCAATTCTATTCTCTTAAGGAATTAGTATCAAAATATTGTGGAGTTTCTCTTGACAAAGAAATAAGAGAATCTTTTTATAATTATTCAGAAACTTCTTTTACTAATGAATTATTAACTTATTCTGCTTTAGATGTTCAGTATCTTGAAAAGATTTATGAAGAGCAAATGAAAGAGGTTTATTCTTCAGGACAGCAAAAAGTTTATGATCTAGAAATGAAATTGCTGGCTCCTGTAGTTTCTATGGAAGTTAATGGAGTAAAATTAGATAAAGAAGCCTGGATTAAATTAAAAGAAAATGCAATTAAATTTATTGAAACATCCAAGACAGAGATTCTAGATTATATTATTTCTAATATAAATTTTACTGTTTTTCCTAATGCTTGGGAAGCGGCTACTGCTCTTCTTATTCCAGTTAAGACTAAGAAGTTAGAAACAGATTTAAGATCATTAACTAATCCAGAAGTTGTAAAAGATTGGTATAAGTCTAATATAAATATAAGTTCACCACTGCAAATCAAGAAAGTCTTTAGTCTCCTGGGAGTTCCTTTGGAATCAACAGGAGAGAATGAACTAAAGAAAATTCAACTTTCTTGTCCACTAGCCAACTTACTTTTAACTTATCGAGAACACACTAAGAAATTAACAACCTATGGAGATAATTTTTTAGACCTTATTAATCCAGTAACAGGAAGAATACACGGAGAATTTAATCAGGTTGGGGCACAATCTGGTAGGTTCAGTTCAGGCAATCCAAATTTACAAAACATACCAAAGGAAGAGCCTTATAGACATTGCTTTACTTCAGGAGAAAATAAATCTCTTATATGTCTAGATTATTCCGGTCAGGAGTATAGATTGGTTGGGGCTATATCTAGGGAGCCAGCAATTATAAGTGCATACAAGAATGGGGCGGATATGCACATGGCGACAGCGGTATTATTGCTGAAAAAGCCATCAGAAGAAATAACAAAGGAGGAAAGGCACTGGGCAAAAAATAAGATAAACTTTCCGATAATCTATGGTTCAACAAAGTGGGGATTGTCTTATGGGCTTGGAAAGAGCGTAGAAGAGGCGGCAGAAGTTATCAGAGAGTTTTATGAAGTATACCCATTCCTTCACACCTTTAAGATGGCGTTGGAGAGTGAAATATGGAAAAGGAAGTATTCTTCCACAGTAATTGGAAGAAGAAGATATTTTGAAAATAAGATTTTATTTTCTGACTATAAGGAAGTAAGAAAATATGAGGGGAGAGTAAAAAGAGAAGGATTTAATCACGTAATACAAGGAACCGCCGCGGATGCCACAAAAGAAGCCATGTGTTTAATTTATTATAATAATCCATTTGGTGATAAACTCCACCTATGTATGCAAATTCACGATGAAATTGTTACAGAAGTGGATGATGACATAAAGGAGGAAGCAAAAATATTTCAGATTAAGTGTATGAAGGACTCTCTGCAACAATACTTAGGAGAAATCCCGGCGATGGTTGATGGGCCTATAACTAAGGTTTGGTCACACTAATGAGACTATTAGACCTCTTTTGTTGTGCAGGTGGGGCAGGAATGGGTTATAGAAATGCTGGATTTGATGTAGTAGGAGTAGATATATCGGCACAGAAACATTACCCATTTGAGTTTCATCAGGGAGATGCACTGGAATACCTGCGTATTCATGGAGAAGAGTTTGATGTAATCCATGCAAGTCCACCGTGTCAAAGGTATTCTATGATGACAAATGGTAGATGGCAGGACAGAGTAGACGACCATCCTGATTTGATTGAACCAACCAGACAATTACTAATACAATTGGGTAAACCATACATAATAGAAAATGTAGTGGGTTCTCCGTTATTAAATCCAATTATGTTGTGTGGTTCAATGTTCAACTTACAAACAAAAGGAGGATCACAACTTAGACGACATAGATTATTCGAAACATCATTCACTGTAGAATCTCCACCACCTTGCAATCATCGTAAGGGTTCAGTTATAGGTGTTTATGGTGGAGGTCAAAATCCAGCAAGAAAAATTCCTGCAACTATTGGTGTATGGGGTCATGCTGGAGGCTCTAGTAATAGAGACTCTTTAGTACAGTTTTTAGTGCAGGATAGAAGAGATGCGATGGGAATACAGTGGATGACAGTAAAAGAGTTATCAGAGTCAATTCCTCCCGCATATTCCTTTTGGATTGGAAGTCAATTTCTCAGAACACAAAAGGACACTAAATGACAAATAAAGATAAATTCATAGACCAACTAATAGAGGAATTTGGGGAGGGTGTACACTCTTCCAAGACAGAAAAACTAGAGGTAATTCCAACAGGTAGTTTATCTCTAGATGCTTCTATGGGAATTGGAGGCATTCCAAGGGGAAGATTTACAGAGATATACGGGCCAGACTCCTCCGGTAAGACCACACTAGCACTAGGGATTGCAAGAAACGCCATAAAATTGGGGTTCAAAGTCTTGTTTGTAGACGTTGAAAACCTTACGGATTATGAGGCAGTAGAGGGTCTTTTAGGAGAGAAACTTCCTGATGACAAACTATACATTGTACATCCAGAAACCGCAGAGGACGCCTTTGTTATTTCAGAAAAGGGAATAGACTCAGGAGAGTTTGAACTGATTATCTTCGACTCTGTAGGAGCATTAGCCCCCAAGAAAATTAAGGAGGACGATTTTGCAGATGCAAATGTGGCGATTGTTCCAAGACTCTTAACTAAGTTCTTAATCAGGAACCACTACTCTGTTCGGATGAAGAAAATAGCCTTCATCTTCATCAATCAGGTTAGAGATACCATAGGTTCTTACGTCCATATGTATTCAACTCCGGGTGGTCATGCCATTAAACACCTAGCATCTATAATTGTGGCAATGTCCAAGGGTCAGGAGATTAAACAGGGTGATGAGGTTATAGGGCTAAACATTAAGTTTGTAATCAAGAAGAATAAACTTGCCTCACCATTTAGAGGATTTACCATACCTATTATCTTTGGTCACGGAATTGATTCACTTAGAGACTTTGTCTTATTCTCTGAAATGTTGGGTGCTATGACTAAGAAGGGAGCATACTATATCTTTGATGGTACTAATATAGGTCATGGAGTGGTGAACACTATGGCATTCTTAAATGAACACCCAGAAACGTTGGAGAAAATAAGAACTCTCACCTTTTCTATCATCAACAAGACCGCCCCTCCCAATGAGGAACCTATTTTAGAGGAGGAAACTGATGAGGATTTACCCTTGACAGAATAGACCATCGGGATTATAATAGGGGTATAATCGAACACTAGTAGCAGAAAGGAGTATTTATGGAACGTACATTGAAGTTAGAAAGGCTTTATCCACTAGCCCAATATGCAAATATTAAATTTGTGGATGAAATTTCGGCTCTTCCAGACGAGGCAATTTTTAATGTTGACTTGGCAAGCAAGGTACGGTACTTGCAGATACTTGAAGTAGAAATTGCCTTTAGAATGTATCTGGAATTTATGAAACAGGCTGAAAATAAAACAGCCGAGGAGGTAGCAAAGTTTTTAGAGGAACAAAGAGCACAGACCGTAAAAGAACTTGTAACGCATTTTGAACGCAAATTAACCGCCGATATTCAGAAATAAGGAGAAATAACATGTCATTCGCCACAATCAGCCAAACAAATAAATCAGATTTTAAAAAGGTAGAGTATATCAATTTGCCTCCGGGTAACACCATTATTCGTATACTCCAGCCCAAGACGTTAGATTATTTTGTACACTATATCAATGGAGCATACCTTACGTGCTTGGAGGACGAGTGTCCTATTTGTTCCAGTAATCGAAAGCTCATAACTGAAAATCCAGAGAAATTCCGTGAGATTAAGGGTTGGAGTTCTCGTTCAGAACGACACTCAGTAAATGTTTTTGACCGTACCCCTGTGAAGATTTGTTCCGCTTGTAAGGCAGAGGTCAAAAAGGTTGGGCCTAACTTTCCTACCGCTTGTCCCGGATGCGGGCAGATAATTGTTGGAGAGGAAGCCAGACCACTGAACAAGGTCAAGGTTCTTTCTAGAGGCAAAACCCTGTTTGAGAACTTTAACGGAATTGAAAACAGCGTTCTTGATGAAGCAGGAAATCCTATTCCTCTAACCAGTTATGACTTCACTCTTTTTGTAAGTGGTACTGGCAGGGAAACCAACATCACTGTTATCCCTATGGTAGAGAAAAAAGATGTTATCGAGATTCCTGAAACCGAGTTGTTCGACTTAAGTAAGGTAACTATTATTCTTACCGCCCCCGAAATGCAGGAAGTTCAACGTGGGGTTTCTCTAAAGGACATATTCGCGGCTCGTAGAGCACAGGAACCAAAAGAAGTTGAGGAAGCTACAGCGGAAGCTAAGGCTACCGCAGAACAGATTGTTAACGAATTGATGGGCACAGTTAAATAATTAGTGCCGACATTAGAGGAAGAATCTATGGCGCAAAGGGCTTGAAAACCCTCTAAGAAGTTAGGGATTGAGCGTGTCACCTTACTAATGGTGATAGATGGGAGTTCGAATCTCCTTAGATTCTTCCGACTATAGCGGGGTACAGTAGTGGTCAACTGGTGAGTGTCATAAGCTCATTTTCGGTAGTTCGAATCTACCCCCCGCTTTATAGGAGCATAATGTGAATAAATTGAGACCAAATAAAGTTAAAATAATCGGTAAAGATTACAAAGTAGTATACTTAAGTGATATGGAAAAAGTTAATACCACAAGTTCCGAGACACTGTTGGGCCAAATTACATATGCCGACAGCCAAATTAGAGTCTATGATTTTGCTGGAACATATGATAGTACCCAACTTTTGTGGCACGAGATTCTTCATGGCATAAGTTCTCAGTTAAATGTGGGACTAGAAGAAAAACAAATAGACCTGATGGCTACTGGAGTTGCCAACGTCTTAATAGACAACAAAATGTTAAAAGTGTAATATGGAAAACATAGCAGAATATTATTACGAACTTCTTCCAAAGGATACAAATCCGGGTTTATTACTTGCAAAATTCTTTTGTCAAGTAATGGAAACCACTGTATCTAAATCAGAGATAATTACTTTTAATCGACTAGTTAGACTTTATGGAAGATCCATACCATATTTTGCCGTACTAGATGTGGCTGGTATGAGCAATGTAAATACCGAAAATCCATTTCCTTTGTTAGCATACTTTTGTAAGAAACGCATTGAACAAAAAAGTCCAGAAGTGAATGGTGGAGCGTATGTAAATCTTGACAATAAAATTGAGAAGTTAGCTGAGCAGGTTGAAGCACAGAAAAATAGGAAAAAGTTGAAAATAAAGGAATTAAATTAATGACAAAAGATTTATTTGCCAGTGACTCCGAAATTGCAGTTTTATCCATAATTGGTAAGAATCCGGAGTTTGTTTTCAATATAGATGGTTTAAGACCGTTTATGTTTGGCTCCACTATACATCAAAACTTACTCACTAATATGGTAGATTTGAGTAGCAAAGCACTGCTTCCCGATTTTAGTTTATTGTATAGTTCTTTGGAATCTAACGGTAAGTTGACTCTTTGTGGAGGAAAGGAATATATTGAATACCTTAATTCACAATTGTATAATAAAGAAAATTTTGCCGAACATCTTAGAATTGTAAAAAACAATTATAAGATACGCTCATTTGTAAGTCTATCTAGCGGAATATCTACTGATGATTTAACTGTAGATAATATAGATACCAACATCCTTGCGGTGCAAAACTCTTTGGAGAATCTTGAGAGTTCTGTAGGTGGGGAAGGAACGTATCAAATTGGTAGTTTACTTGGAGATGCATATAAAGAAATTGTAACTAGAATTGAAAAGCCGGGAATTAGGGGAGTGTCCTTTGGGTCTACAAAGATAGACCTGAGCACTGGTGGATTATGCAATGGAGACTTGTGGTATATTTCTGGACGACCCGGAGCAGGTAAAACCGCAGTTGCATTGAACGTAATACTAGAGAACGCTAAGAATGGTGTACCAACTCTTTTGTTCTCAAAGGAAATGTCCAAACAGCCATTAATAGAAAGACTACTGGCAATTAAAACGGGCCTACCTATATTCAATATCAGAATGGGTTTATTGAAGCAACCAGAACTGGACATTCTTTATGAGGCAACAAAGGAACTAAAAGAACAACCCATTCATATTGATCTTAGTTATTCTTCTAATATTGACCAGATGGAAGCAGTTATTAGAAAGTATAAGTCTCTGTACGACATTAAAGTTGCCTACATTGATTACATTCAACTTATGGTAGAAAGAGATACCAACCAGACACAAGAATTGGGTAGAGTTTCTAGAAAGTTGAAGTTACTTGCAAATGGTTTGGATATGACAGTTGTAGCACTTTCACAATTAAACCGAGAAGTTGAACATAGAGATAATAAACGACCCGTAATGTCCGATATTAGACAATGTGGTAACTTGGAAGAAGATGCTGATTTTGTAATAGGACTTTATAGGGACGAGTATTATAATAAAGATTCTAAGGACAAGGGAAGAATGGAATTTATCATACTTAAACAGAGAAATGGTCCAACAGGAACCACAATTCTTAGATTTAATGCCGAGAGTAATAGGGTTTCAGATGAATGATTTTAAACATAGTTCAGGAATTTACCAAATAGCAAATATTAAAATAGGACTACAGGCAGTTTACCGCATAAAAGTCAGATGGACTTGGGGATGGCTTACAAAAGATTTAGTAAGGGACGAATAATTATGGCATACGTGTTGCTTTGTCTTTCGTTTATATTTTGGATAGCCTTAGGTCAACTTCTTCATTTAATTACTAAGAGGAGAGGCAAATGAGTGAAAAATCGTTACTGGATTTCTGGACAGAAACAAGCGAAAAAATGATTAATCAATTAAAACTAGACCAAGCTCGTTGGGGCAATACTTGGAAACATAGACTAGCGGATGGTCAAGAAGATAGAGCGTTTTCTAGATTTAGAGACTATTACGACCAATTCAAACATGCAGGTATGCCGATTCCTTGGGAGAAAGTTATTGGAGAAGCACATATTTGTATGGTTAGAAAAGACCATCCGGAAGAATTAGAACAGTGAATATAAAATCTCCCAAACAAAAAGGGGCGAAATGGGAACGAGATGCCGTAGCAATTCTTCAAGATGCTATACATAATAGTGCTTGGAAGAAGATACCCGGAAGTGGTGCTATAGGAACAATTGTTAAAGAGTCGTTACTTACAGGCGATATTTCTGGTGGAGTAGACTACTTTCCTAAGAAATTTAAGGGTGAGGCAAAAATAGGATATGGTGGAAAAACGCAACTCACGCTTAAAAAGGAATGGCTTGATAAGATTGTTGAGGAAGCGTATAATAACTATTCTGTACCATTTCTTATAGCAAGATTCTCAGGATCTCGTTCTGGAGTACAGGAATTTGTAGTACTAGACATAGATACTTTTGCGATGTTAATCAATATTTATACTGATTTACAAAGAAAGTTAAACGAAGAAGATGACACAAAAATTCAACCTATATAAGTTTGTATCAAAATTTTATGAAAAGACTTATGAAGTTCCACCAGAAGTCTTTCTTCTGATGAGTGTAAGAGTTGTTCTACTTCTCTGTGCATCAGGATTATCAAACGAAACCATATCATCATTCTTTAGTATAGATAGGCGTTTTGTTGATGAAACCATAAAACATATATATAGCTTTGATGGATGGAAAGAAGATAGAGAGTATAACCCATTATATTATTTTAGGCATAGCCTTATAGAAAGAGTGGTAGATATAACAGACATAGAATTTGTAATCTGTTCAAAGTATTTAAAAATTTTTGATAAAATAGAGTCCTATTATAAATGAAAAGGAAAAATAATGGAAACAACCGCAAATAAGTTTTTAAGCCAGTTACCTGAATTTGATGATCTTTTCGCAATAGTAAACAATGCCGCAGAATTGTCAGCAAAGAAACTCTTTTTGGAGAACGAAATAAAACAAAAGGAGGCTGAAACTGTTCTTAAAGTCACCACAGAAGAGCAGTATTTTGTAGGTGGAAAACCACCGTCAATGTCTTTTGTAGAGAATACCTACCGATTTTTGGGAATAAATAATGAAATTATTCCCCTTAGACATAAGTTAGCAGAAATGATTTCGGAACTTGAAAAACTTCGCGGAACCCTAGATATTTATAAAGAGATGCTGAGCACTTGGCAGACACTCTCTGCAAACGAAAGACGAGTTTCTTTGTGAGCATTTATCTTTCTGCTACGGCAATAAAAGATTATATAGCCTGTCCTAAGAAGATTTTTTATCGAACTAACTTTCCTGAGTTAGCAGAGACGACAGTAAACATGGAGGTAGGAACCATTGTACACTCTGTAGTGGAAAAGTATTGGGAAAATGAGGCCTCTGCTAGAAGTTACTGTGGATTAGAGTGTATTAAACAGAATTTAAGCGGAGAAATGACCTACAAGGCGGAATTAGCCATAAGAAACTTTTTTCAAAATCCAGTTTATGGTATGTTAAAAAGAGGAGATTTGGTCGAACATAAGTTTAAAATCGCGTTGGACGAAAATAGTTATTTAGTTGGTAAAATAGATAGAATACTTGGTAATGGTACGGTTATAGACTGGAAAACATCCACTACTACTCCAAGAACTATTGATAAAGACCCACAGTTTATTACTTACTTTTATGCCTATAAGAGTCTTTTCAAGAAGAACCCAACTTCAGTACTATATGTGTCACTTTTTGATAATAAAGTTGTTCGATTAAACGTTAATTTTGCAACATATCAGCAACTGTTTCATACCATAGTTCCAAGCATGGTCACTAAGATAAAAAGAAACGATTTGCCAGCATTGGGACTGTTTAATGGGTCTTGTTATGGGTGTCTGTTCAAGAAATCTTGCCTTAAGGATATGGAAGGCGAAGTGGGAACCTAAAATGTCGTGGAAAATTGAGTCAATAATACTAAATAGATTATACTTAAAAGAACAACATGATCTAGAATCAGAAGACTATAATAATCTTCTAATTATTGAGAAAAAGGCTAAGGAACTTTATGATTTAAAAATTATAACCTTACTAGAAGCACAGATGCTTAACTATTTTTCTAACGGATTAACACCATCAGACATAAGTAAAGAAATTTCGATGTATAGTGACACAGTACTTATGATATTTAGACGTGCATGTGAAAAGATTTCTTTCTGTCTAGGAGGAGAATTTACTGACTTTGGAACCGTAGATGAACTAATTGATAAGTACGACCTATCTAGTGAGCAAATAGAAAATTTAATGAACTATATGAAATCAGAACATAAACATAAGTTATCGAGGATAAAAAAATAATGATAAACGAAAAGAAAACAGCAAATCCTATCAACTTTAGGTGTGTTCATAGACATAATGGATTATCACACCCATCATGTTATATAAAATACCTATCTGGAGATTCTAGATTTGCAAAGAGGTTGCCAAAAGTATTGGTTTTTGATATTGAAACCTCCCCACTAAAAGCGTACATTTTCGCAACACGTTTATGGAACACTAACGTAAGCGAGGAACAAGTCTTATCCGAATGGTTTATGCTTTGTTGGAGTGCAAAATGGTTATTTGATGATAAAATTATATCAGATAGACTTACTAGTAGGGAGGCAAAACGAGAAGATGACAGTAGAATCGTAAAAAGTCTGTGGAAGTTGTTGGATGAGGCAGATATAGTTGTAGCACATAATGGTTGCTTTGCTAAAGGGCATAAAGTTTTAAAGACAGATTTAACTTGGTGTGATGTATCAGATTTGAAAGTTGGGGATAGATTAATTGCCTTTAATGAGGAAGTTCCTGACCCAGCTAATCCAAAATCAAAAAGAAAATATGAAATTTCTGTTGTAGAGGATGTAAGACCTATTATTAAGAAGTGTTCTAAGGTAGTTCTCAAAAATGGTAAAGAATTTATTGTAAGTAATGACCATCCTTGGCTAGTAAAAAGAAGTGGGTTACATTGGAAATATAAGAAAACAGAAGAATTAATGCATTTTAACGGACTAAACACTGTATCAAAAGTTATAGATACTTGGGAAAATGTAGATAGCTATCATGCTGGATACTTAGCAGCATTTCTTGATGGTGAGGGTTGTATAGTACAGAGCAAAAGACAGGATAGAGAAAGTGGATATCATAATTCAATATCATTTTCACAAAAAGATGGTGAGATAATTAAAAAATTAGAAGAATCTTTGAAATATTTTAATTTTAGATATTCTGTTATACTTGGATATGATAAAAACCACAAAGATATTAGTAGAATTTCTTTACTAGGAGGACTTTCAGAAGTGTTAAGGTTCTTGGGTATTACACAGTCTTCCAAAAAATTAAGATTTGATGTAGAACTTTTAAAAGAATCACCATTATACCTAAAAGAAAATATAGATATTGACTATATTGAAGATATTGGAGACCACGAAGTTATTGGATTACAAACATCATCAAGAACGTACATTGTTGATGGCTTTCCAGTTCATAATTCTAAGTTTGATGTTCCTAATATGAACACTAGGTTTATTGTAAACGGACTTCCTCCGACCAGCCCCTACCAAACTATAGACACTTGTAGTATCGCAAAGCGACAGTTTGGATTTTCTCATAATAATCTTAATGCATTAGCCAGAGTGTTTGGTTTTAAACCAAAACTGGAGACTAATTTTCAACTTTGGAAAAGCTGTGTAGATGGTAATGAAAAAGCACTGCAAAGAATGGAATTATACAATAAAGGTGATGTAGACACTCTAGAAGAAGTTTACATGAAAATTAGACCCTGGATTCATTCACATCCGAACCTTGCACTTTATACAGAATCTACCGAGAGTATGTGTTCTAACTGTATGAGTACAAACATTATAAAAACGGATAAATTCTATTATACTTCTACAGGTAGATACGAATTATATAGGTGTGAGTGTGGAGCTTATATTAGAGTAAGAACCTCGTCATTGTCAAAAGACAAGAGGAAAACGCTATTAGTAGGAGTTGCCCGATGATTTACTCTAACGTGTATTATGAAACAAAGGTAGATGGTACTTTTATAGATAATAAGTGGAACATTACCTATACCCTAATACAGGGTAGGATTAATCTAACTGGAATAAAAGAGGAAAGAGCCGTTACCTTTACAAATATCTCTGATGCCAGTTATGACGTAGCATATAGAGATTTAATGATAAAAGCAGTGGATGAATTAGCACAATATGATTTTAGTTTGTTTAGTATACCAACGGATAAATTTGTCGAGATAAAAGAAAGGTTGGAGAATGGCAAAGTTAAAAATAACCAGATTGCCTAAGACTAATACCCTTATTATTAAACAAGAAGTTGGCAATGATTTCTTTATCGGGTCAAGAAATTGTGTGGTAATTAATATTCCCAGTTACATATTTATTCTAAGTTTCTTGGTTCAAAATGGACTTATTGACCACCAAACTATAGAGGGAATTTTAGAGGATTTCCATACGGGAGGATCCAACTTCGATGTACAATAAAACATTAGTTGTTCTCTTATCTGGAAAGGCTGGAGCAGGAAAAACATATATATCCAATATTCTGCAATCCAAATTTGAAAAGATGGGTTTAAATAGTATTAGAAGTGCCTTTGCAATTGGGATAAAAGAAATTGCAACTAGATACATTGGTTGGGATGGTATAAAAGACGAGAAGGGTCGTAAACTGCTTCAAACATTAGGAACAGAAGTAGGAAGGGTTTACGACCCAGATTGTTGGATAAAATACATGCTCTCAAAATTAGAAAACTCATCAAGATACCCATATGATGTCATAATTGTTGATGATTGGCGATTTCCCAATGAGTATGAATACTTTAAGGATGACCCATCTTTTAGTGTTGTAAAAATTAGGATTATTCCACAAAATACCGTGGATTACCTTATTAGTGGCGACTGCAAACTACATAAATCTGAACTTTCTTTACCAGAAGATGGCGAATACTATGAAATTGTTTATCATAACAATTATAATAGTGAAACCGCTGAATTAACCATGACTAATACAGCAAATCTTATAGATTCTTGGCAGAGTAAATACAAATGAGTCCTAAATGTCCTACATGTAATGGATGTACCACTACAACATGGATAGCAGAAAGAAAGCGTGCATTTTGGTGTTTTCTATGCCAGAAATACTACGATAAAATAGATGGAAAATTGGTAGAAATTGACAAGGACGCCCTAGAAAAGGAATTGTTAAATGACGTATGAAGAAGGATTGTTTATTACGGCTATTATTAGTACGATTGTAATAAATATTTTTGGTATTATTGGTATTATTTTTGGTTGGTCCGAGTCTGCATATGATGATTACAGATGATAAAAGGAATTGTTAAATGATAGCAACTAAAGGACGCGAGTTAAATGAAGTATTGCTTGTTCCACAACCATCTAGTGTAAATTCTAGAGATGATGTTGATTTATCTACGTCTATAGGAATTAAGATTCCCATCATAGCCTCCCCCATGAGCGGTATTGTTGGTGTAGAACTAATCAAAGAATTGGGTAGGTTGGGAGGCATAGGAATACTTCACAGATTTTATAATGATCCCATATTACAATATCGTGATATTACATCATTAGCTTATAGTGGAGTTCCATTTGGAGTTGCTATTGGACTGAACGACCCTGCCTCTATGATGGCTTGTGATTCTGGTGCAAAAATCATCTGTATAGATGTGGCAAATGGTTACTTGGATTCTGTAGTAAATTATGTTGGCAACATCGCCATGTACCGCGCTCTACATAATTGTGATTTTAATATTATGGCTGGTAACGTAGTTACATACGAGGGAGCCAAAAGACTATACGATGCTGGTGCACAAATGATTAGAGTTGGAATAGGTTCTGGAGCCTTATGCACTACCAGAAATAATACTGGAGTTGGGTATCCACAGGCAAC
>Ga0315274_10009694_pt1 | contig 13896 bp, 9 predicted proteins | sample YL17G02_20_MG_FD_203700 | JGI IMG/M metagenome (GOLD analysis project Ga0315274, IMG submission 203700) | Sediment microbial communities from Yellowstone Lake, YNP, Wyoming, USA - YL17G02_20 | ecosystem: Environmental > Aquatic > Freshwater > Lake > Sediment | place: USA: Wyoming | collected...
GTCCATGAAACCGATCAGGAAGAAAGGCTGGGGACGCAGGTTTTTATAAGCCCGGGCGATTGTTTCCCCGGCTTTTCCTGCCCCGATGACCAACACCCGGCGAAGGAAAGCCTGGGCGGTGAAAATCTGGATATAAACCAGCCGCCAGAGGAAAGTCAGGATGGATGCGAAAACCAGGAAAAAGCCGATGCCCCAGCGCGGCAATGAACCTTTTGGAGAAATGAGGTAGATCAGGGCGTATAAAAATATCCCTGCCAGAGCGGCGATGGCAATCCCCCCGGCCGTTTGGCGCAGGTTCTTGGCGCGATGAAGGTCGTAGAGTTCAACCAGGAACACCATCCAGAGGAGCGGTAGAAAGTAGAACCAGAGTTCAACACGTTCTTTTAAGAAGTTCAACGAGAAGTTCAGCCAGGCATCTTTTTGCCCCCAAAAATAAAGACCGCCAAGAAGAGCAAGCACCGAGACAAATAGGTCACCACCCAGCAGAATGGTACGTTGCTCGCGCGGACGGACGCGCCAGCCACTCGGTCTGGAATGTGAAAGAGGTTGCATCATTTCTTCTCCAGGTTGTGGTTGGTGAACACTCCCTTAATCATACTCCATAAAAAGCCTGCACCCCAGGAAATATGCATGAAGGAAATTGCCAGCGGCAGACCAAGAACCAAGAAAAACTTTCTCTGTTTAAACGCTGCCTGCACCCCTGCGGCCGTCAGTGCGAATGCATAGAGGATGATTTCCACGGCCAGCAGAACCAAGAACAGGGGCAGGAAAATTCCCAGGATTCCCAACCCGATGAGACCGAGCAAGAACAGCGGTGGGAGTCCCTGCCGCCAACGCAGAGTGTTGGGATAACGACGTACCATGCGCCACTTCCAGAAACCATAGCGGAAATATTGTTTTGCCAGACCCGACAACGTGGCCCGAGAGAAATACACCGAACGGATGGATGGGTCGAGCCAGACTTTTCCGCCTGCCTTTAGGATGCGGGCGTTGAACTCGTAATCCTCATTGGTGAGCAGCGTCTCGTCGAAAAAGCCGACCAGCGCCAGCAGTTCACGTTTGAAAGCCCCGAACGGCACCGTATCTACGGGTGCAGATTTCCCGGTGTGACGATAAAGGGCGTCACCCACGCCCAGCGGATGGGCGGCTGCAATCGAGATGGACTGTGCCACCCACGTCTCAGCGCCAGGGTGGATTTCCCACACGCCGCCCACATTTTCTCCGAGGCCAGCATCTAGGCCTGCGACGCAACGCTCGATGTAGTTGGGATAAGGCATCGAATGCGCGTCGAGACGGATAATGATCTCCCCCCGGGCTTCTTTCAGGGCACTGTTCAGACCGGCCGGGATGTGGCGCTTGAGGTTATCCACAATAGCAATATGTAGGTCTGGGTGGGAACCGGCAAAAGCCGCAATCTCCGCCCGTGTCCCGTCGGTGGACATGCCATCGGCTATAACCACTTCGAGGTCGGCGCGCGGAAATGTCTGCGCGTAGATAGCCTCGAGTAATATGCGAATGGTAGTTTGCTCGTTAAAGCAGGGGATAATAATGGAGACAGAAGGCATGGTTGTTCTTGTAGTAATAACGAAATCGTTACTATGTCTTCCGCTTGGAGACAATTGTACTTGCCTCAGGCGTTGTCAGTGGCAGGCTAACGGTGAAGGTGCTGCCCTTCCCTGGCTCGCTGCGAACGCTTATTTTACCACCATGCGCCCCCACAATCTCTTTGACTATGGCCAGTCCCAAGCCGGAGCCGTGTTTTCGGCCTCCGGGTCGGGAGGGATCGGCCTGATAGAACCGGTCGAAGATGTGCGGCAGGGCCTCGGGCGAAATCCCCGCGCCGGTATCTGTCACCTCCACCTGAATCCCGGAGCTGGTCTGCGCGGCCCGGAGCGTGATGCTGCCCCCGGCAGGTGTGAATTTCAAAGCATTATCCACCAGGTTGGTGAAAACCTGCGCCAGCCGGTCGCCGTCGCCGATGAATACCGGAAGGGAGGCGGTTTCCACGCGAATATCCAACTTGCCGGTGCGTGCTTGCGGAGCGAACTTTTCAGCGATGCTATTGAGTAAGGCAGTCAGGTCCACCGGAGCGCGCTGGAGGTCGAACGTGCCGGCATCCAGGCGGGCCAGGTCGAGCAAGTCGAGCACCATACGGTGCATCCGCCCGGATTCATTGTAAATCACTTGTGCGGCCTGTTTCTGCACTTCGGGTGTGCTGGCCGTCCCATCAAGTATGGCCTGGGCGAAACCCTGGACGGAAGTTAGGGGCGTCTTCAGTTCATGGCTGACATTGGCGACAAACTCACGCTGAGACTTTTGGCTGGTTTGCACGCGCATGTTCATCTCGTTGAATGCCCGAGTCAGTTCCTTGACTTCATGCGGGCCGCCCGGCGTAATGGAATTTACTTCCGCTGACGGCATTCGCCGTGAAGCAACCACCACCCTCTGAAGCGGGTCGCCAATCCAGCGTGCCAGCCAGAATGCCGCCAAAAGGGAAATGATGAGCGCGATGATACCTGATCCCAAAACTGGGAGAACCAATTCATCGCTCAAGATGGTCAATAAGGGTACAGCCGGGCGAGGTATAGCGAGCAGAAGCCAGCGACCATCACTCAAATGGCGCAGCATGTAAAGCCAATAATTTCCGTTTTGATCCCGAAGAATAGAATAGGGCCGCAAGCGGGGAAAACGGGGCAACTGAAGTGCAGGTTGTAAAGCTGACTGTGAATCGTTAATCAATTGGCGCTTTGCGCTGTAGATGACAATGCGGGTAGCATAGACTCCATCAACTTGTTCGACGCGTGTCTGAAGGTCAGTTGTGGACAGGTTGGTCCATTCCACCTCATTTTTACGCAAGAGAGCGGCGACGATTGTCAACCTTGCGCTTGCCTGGCGGTATGTGGATGGGTTTTGAATAATGTAAATAATAAGGACGATCGCCACTACTGCCAACGCGGCAGCGGTAACCAGGGCATAACTCAACCAGAGACGCGAACGAAGGGAGGAAAACATTAATCCACCAGTTTATATCCGACACCCGTCACCGTCTCGATATTGACCGAACTGCCGGTCAGTTTCTTACGCAGGTGGGCAATGTGGACATCCACTGTGCGAGTCTGACCGTAGAAGTCAAAGCCCCAGGCTTGCTGAAGCAACTGTTCACGGGTGAAAACGCGCCCGGACTGCCCAGCCAGGGTGAGCAGCAGCTCGAATTCCTGGGTGCGCAGCTCAAGGGGACGATCACCGATATGGACCTCGCGACGGGTGGCATCTATTGACAGGTTACCGACGTGGATTGGCGCACCTGCCTGGGCGGTGCGTTCAGCCCTGCGTAAGATGGCCTTGACGCGCGCCACCAGTTCACGCGGGTTGAATGGTTTGGTCAGGTAATCATCGGCGCCCAGTTCAAGGCCCAGGATTTTATCTATATCCTCGTCACGGGCTGTCAGCATGATGATGGCGACCGGATTACCCCCAGCGCGCAGTCGCCGGCAGACTTCAAAACCGTCCAGCTTAGGTAGCATAACGTCGAGGACGATCAGTGCCGGGTTCAGGAGCTTCACGGACTCCAAGGCAACCTCGCCATCCCAGACTGCTTCCACCCGGAAGTTCTCGCGTTCCAGGTACATGCGGGTGAGTTGGACGATGGATGGTTCGTCGTCAACAAGAAGAATCAGTTCGGAGGTCATTTTACTGTTTCTTGCATGAATTTCAGAACTGCAGCAGCCAAAAGACAAGGCAACGAAGATTTGTGCACAAATATCTACGCAGCACCCTACAAGATGGCAATGGCTTCAATTTCGACGATTCCGTCTTTGGGCAGGGCTGCGGCCTGGATGGTACTGCGGGCAGGTGGATCTTCGGTGAAGAATTCGGCGTAAATAGCGTTCATTTTAGGAAAATCAGCCATGTCTTTCAGGAAGACGATGGTTTTGACCACCTGCTCCAGCCCGGACCCAGCTTCTGCCAACACGTGACTGAGATTGGTCAATGCCTGGCGGGTCTCTGCTTCGATCCCGCCCGGGACGAGTCTGCCGGTGGAAGGGTCCAGACCGAGCTGACCGGAAGTGAAGACCAGGTCACCGGTCGTGATGGCAATGGAATAAGGACCAATGGCCTTGGGAACCTTATCGCTGGTAATGACTTTTTTATCCATGCTTGCCTCTCTTAGAATAAGTTGCATTGATTTTACTGCATAAGACAAGCAGAGACACGGCAACCAGCCGTGTCTCTTTAAACAGGAGAATATACTTATTAAGGGGTGACAGGCGCTTGGGCTGGTCAGTGGGCTTCGCGGAAGGCTCTGACAGCTGCGCGCAAGGCCTGACCGGTGCCATTCATGGCGGCGTGGGTACCCTTGAGCACCTGGCCGAGAGCTTTGACGGTCCCGATTGCCGCGGCGCGATCGGTCACTTTGCCAGCTGCGTCGAATCCATTGTGGCTGGCAATGATGGCAGCCCCGGGATCGTGGGCAGCCTGCGCAGCAGGGATGACGGCGCCAAAGGCATTCAACGCGGCCTGGATGGCGGAAGTATCCCAGCCTTTTTGATTGGCCTTGTCAATCAGAGACTGTGCTCTGGTGAGGAATTCGTCGGCTTTGGCAAGCCGGTCGCCCTGGTGCTGGTAAGCATTTTGCGCGCGGGCCCAGACTCGTTCCAGGCGTGCGTAGTTGGCAGGCTGGTTGCCGGTCGGGGTGGTCTGGTCCTGGAGACTGGCGGCAGAAGCGCTGGCGGCGGGGAGGGCAGTCAGGCCGATGGCGAGGACCAAGGCTGCCAGGGCAAATTTCTTGAAGAATGGGATGAGCTTGGACATGTTCTTTTCTCCTTATGTGTTTGGTTTTGATGATTGCATTGTAGATCTGTCAAGTAACCGGCATATGGCGCGGATGTAAAAAAATTGTAAAACGTCTTTTGACCTTTGCTTGACAATCTCCCTCTCTGCGTGTAAAATCTCACCCGCTCAATTGAAAAAAGCGTACAGGCCGAGATAGCTCAGTTGGTAGAGCACACGACTGAAAATTGTGGTGTCGCCAGTTCGATCCTGGCTCTCGGCACTCTCGGTCTGATCGTAAAGCCACCTGCGGGCGTAGTACAGTGGTAGTACGTCTCCTTGCCAAGGAGAAGGTCGTGGGTTCGAATCCCATCGCCCGCTCTCAACATTGAGGATTGCAGATTGAGGGTTGCAAGTTGTCAATCAGCGATCCTCAATTTATAATCAACCAACGACCGGCGTCGTGGCCAAGCGGCAAGGCAAGGGTCTGCAAAACCCTCATCACGGGTTCAAATCCCGTCGACGCCTTTACTAAAGACGAGTCTGGAAGGGCTCGTTTTCGTTTTTTGAGGAAACAGGAGCGGCACTACTTAAGAACTGTCATCACGGGTTCCCCGGCAGGCGGGACTTTGCAAATCCCGTCGACGCCTTTACTAAAGACGAGTCTGGAAGGGCTCGTTTTCGTTTTTTGGGGAAACAGGAGTAGCACTTCTCAAGAACCGTCATCACGGGTTCCCCGGCAGACGGGACTTCGCAAATCCCGTCGACGCCTCACAGAGAGCGAGCCGAAAGATCCATTCTCGCGTTGATTGCTGCGCAACACATGAACGATAAAATTACAAGCGTAAATCCAGAAACTCCTCGTCGTAATAATGGGAGTGCTTAATAAATTGGCCTTATAATGTGGTTTGTGATCATTACTGGTTGAAGAGGAACTCTATGGATACAACGAGGAAGAGATGACAAAAAAACCAACATCCTTAAGCGCTGTTTCCAAAAAAAGGCGCACAACCAAAGAACATGGGATGGAAGGGAACGTTTCGGTTTCTGATTTGGTCACTGATCGTAAGCAGACCGAAGCAGCACTGCAAGAGGCCGAGACGCGTTACCGGACCCTGGTGGAGCAAATCCCCGCAATCAGCTATGTGGACTCGGCGGATCAAAAAGGCCACACCCTTTATATCAGCCCGCAGATCACCTCCATGCTGGGGTATAAACCAGAAGAATGGTTAGTTAACAACGAATTTTGGGAGAATGCGATCCTTCCGGAGGACCGTAAGGGGGTATTAAGAGAATACAACCGAACCTTCAAAACAGGCGAACCGTTTAAGATCGAATATCGGCTGAAGTCGCGTGATGGCAGGATTGTGTGGGTCCGTGATGAGGCCGTTCTCATCCGGGAAGAGTCAGGGCATCCCTTATTCTGGCATGGGATTATGCTCGATATCACCGAGCGCAAGCAGGCAGAAGTGGCTCTCGGGGAAAGCGAAGAGCGATACCGGCGTTTGTTCGACCTATCCCCGGATGCAATTGCTGTTCATGGCGGTGGAAAAGTCCTTTTGGTAAACAAGAGTGCGATGGACCTCATCGGCGCAAGAAATCCCGACGAAATCGTTGGCAAGTCAATGTTGGATTTCGTCCACCCGGATTATCGCAAACTTGTGATCGAGCGCACGCACCAGCAAACCGCCAACAGGAAGGTTGTTCCGGTGGCTGAGGAAAAGTTCATCCGTCTTGATGGTACTGCGGTCGATGTAGAAGTGACGGCAGCGCCCATCCATTATCAGGATACTTTGGTGTCGTTGGTCATTTTTCGCGACATCACCGAACGAAAACGGGCACAAGCGCTCCAGGAAGCAGTATACCGGATTGCCAATGCAACCGAAACTACCAAGTCTTTGAATGACCTGTTTACGAAAATCCATGAGATTATTACCTCGGTGATGCCCGCTGAAAACTTCTATATCACGCTTTATGACGAAGAACATAATGTTCTAAAGTTTCCCTATTTCAAAGATTCGCTGGATGAGCCATTTCTGGGTGAGATTCAACCTGGACAAGGATTGACTGCCTATGTCTTGAGGAAAGGCAAATCCTTGCTCTGTACGCAAGCGGTACATGATGAATTGGAGCGACAGGGTGCAGTAAAGCTGCTTGGAGTGCCATCTGCGATCTGGCTGGGTGTGCCACTGGTTATTGAGGGGAAAACAATCGGCGCAATGGTCGTTCAGCATTATTCCGATCCAAATGCATACGGCGAACGTGAACAGCACATGCTGGAGTTTGTCTCTACACAGGTTGCTATTGCGATCAGCCGCAAGCAGGCGGAAGATGATTTGCGCGTCCGCACCCAGGAAGCTGAAACACTGCGGGAGGCTACCGCGGTGGTCGCTTCCACCCTGGATCGCGAAGATGCTATCCGCTTGATACTTGAACAACTTGCCCTTGTTGTGCCGTACGACAGCGCATCAGTGCAATTGCTCAATGGAAATTATCTGGAAATCGTTGGTGGACAGGGATGGCCAGAACCGCAGGCTGTAATGGGAATGCGTTTCCCAATCCCGGGTGACAACCCCAATACGGTGGTGATTGAATCCCTGCAACCCTTTATCTTGAATGATGCGCTTGCAGAATATGAAATATTCCGGGGTAGCGTGCACGGTCGTATCCGTTCCTGGCTTGGCGTCCCTTTGATTGTCCGCGAGCGGGTGATTGGAATCCTGGCGGTCGATAGCTATCAACCGAACTATTTTACAGAGGAACAGGCGCGCTTGGTGAGTGCGTTTGCCAACCAGGCGGCTGCCGCGATTGCGAATGCCCGTTTATACCAGGATGCCTTGCAGGCGGCGGAACGACGAGCCATCCTGCACCAGGCCAGCCAGGAAATTGCTCAGGCAAGCCAGGACCCCGAACAGGTCTACGCGGCAGTTCATCGGGCAGCTGTGCAGTTAATGCCGGCAGAAGCATTTGTCATCACCTTGTTGGATGAGCAAAGCCAAGAGACCGTTGGTGTCTATCTGGTGGATAAGGGTGGACGCTCACCGGTAGATCGTGTCCCTGGTAAAGTTGGTCTATCCGGGCTGGTAGTCTCAACGGGCAAGCCGGTAATTACCAACGATTTGATGGTGGATCCGATTCCTGGCAGTGTTCACTTTGGTGATAAGGATGAGGTCCGGTCAATCCTGGCAGTTCCTTTGCGCTTGGGCGAAAAAGTGATTGGCATGTTATCGGTCCAAAGCTACCAACCCCATGTGTATTCTGACGATGATCAAGCCTTGTTGGAAATGTTGGCAGCACACGCCGCAGTCGCCATAGAAAATGCGCGGCTTTATGCTGAAACCCTCCAGCGCTTGAAGGAACTGGAAGCGGTCAACCACATTTCAACAGCTTTGCGCACTGCCCAAACTGTTGACGATATGCTGCCCAGCCTTCTGGATGAGACTCTGCAGGTTTTGGGAAGCGACTCAGGGGTGATCTGGCTCTACGACCCGGTTGGTGGTGTGTTAAAGGAAAGAGTAGCACGCGGCTGGTTCACGGCAATACAGGAAACGCCTCTCAAACCCGGCGAGGGGATTGCCGGTACTGTCTTCAAGACCGGGCAGGTGAGTGTTTCCAAAGAATTCGCCACCGACCCTCTCTCTCTCGAAAGCTTACGCGACAAGCTCCCGGCTGGTTGGGGTGGAGCATGTGTGCCAATTCGGACAGGACGGGAGATCATTGGCGTCTTGTTTGTCTCAGTCGAGTTACCGCGCCAGCTTCAAGCGGACGCGATCCACCTGCTGGTCACTTTAAGTGAAATGGCCGGGAATGCCATCCGTCGTGCCACCCTTCACGAGCAGACGGAGCGCCAGTTGCAGCGTCTGGCTTCACTGCGCGCAGTCGACATGGCAATCAATACCATCCTCGACTTGCGGGTTACGCTGGGTATCCTGATTGATCATATTATCTCCCAGTTAAAAGTGGATGCGGTCAACATCCTGCTCATCAATCCGAATACCACGACACTTTACCATGCAGCCAGTTCCGGGTTCCGCTCTGACACTTTCAAGAACACACGATTGTACATTGGTGATAGTCTTGCCGGTCAGGCGATCCGCACGCGCACAACCATCTATATTCCCAACCTGAGTGACCATAAATTGCTCCAACGCGTACAGTTGCTAACCGAGGAAGGTTTTGTAACCTACTTTGGCGTTCCACTCATTGCCAAGGGACAGATCAAGGGCGTCCTTGAGACATTCCATCGCATTCCGATAGAACCGGATTCGGAATGGCGGAGTTTCCTGGAAACTCTTGCCGGGCAAGCGGCAATCGCCATTGATAACTCGGTATTGTTCGAAGAACTCCAGCAGACGAACATGAATCTCTCCCTGGCTTACGATGCAACCATCGAAGGCTGGTCAAAAGCGCTGGACTTGCGTGACCAGAGAACGGAAGGTCATACACTGCGCGTTACCGAAATGACCGTGCAACTGGCTGATACCATGGGCATTCCTACGCCTGACCTGGTCCATATCCGGCGCGGCGCCCTCCTGCACGATATTGGAAAAATGGGTATTCCGGATAACATCCTTTATAAAACTGGCTCACTGACCGAAGAAGAATGGGCCATTATGCAACACCATCCCGAATTTGCATTCGAGATGCTTTCTCCCATTTCTTATCTGCGCCAGGCAATTGACATTCCCCTTGGTCATCATGAGCGCTGGGATGGTTCCGGTTATCCGAGCCATTTGTCTAGCGAACAAATCCCCCTGGCGGCACGGATATTTGCAGTTGTAGATGTGTGGGATGCATTGATATCCGATCGCCCTTACCGGAAGACCTTGACGAAGGCAGCCGCGGCTGAGTTTGTCCGTAAGAACAGTGGGAAACTCTTCGACCCCCGGGTGGTTGAGGCATTTTTACAAATGATTGCGAATGATCAAGCTGGCCCCGTCCCGTAAGAAAGCCGGGATTAAACCCCCTGGCGGGGGCGATGTGCTGGAACCGGGACTACCCCGCTAGATTTTGCGGGTGACGGTGTAACGCGCCAGGTCTTCCAATGCCCGGCGCTCGACCCCGTCTGGCATCCCAGCCAATGGCTGGAGCGCTTTCCGGATGTATTCCTGGGCTTCCTCTAGAGATTTCTTTATCCCGGAACTCTTGCGCACTGCCAGCACCAATCGTTCCATGCGCTCATAATCGTTGTAACACCCGCTGGTGAGACAGATGACATCCGGGTCATTGGGATGGGCTTCGGCGTAATAAATTGCCGGGAGTGTTACCAGACCCTGTAACAGATCTGAACCGACCGGCTTGCCAACTTCCGCCTGTTCTCCGGTAAAATCCAGCACATCGTCCACGATCTGAAAGGCCATGCCCAGGTTGTAACCATACACCCGCATTGACTCGACGACTGTTTCATCCACCGGGCTGATCATGGCAGCAGTGCGTGTGGTCATCTCGATGAGCGAGGCGGTCTTGGCATAGATGCGTTTGTAGTAATTCTCGCGACTGGTCAGACCGCGGGCAGAGAACAACTGAGTCAACTCGCCGTTGACGATGACCGCCAGCGTTTCAGCGAAGAGTTTCATCAGCGGAAGGTGGTCGGTGTCTGCAGCCAGTTTGGCGGCCCGGGCGAAGATGAAATCACCGGTCAGGACAGTGGCTGGGGGCGACCAGCGTGCGTTCAGGGTGGGGTTGCCACGCCGCAGCAGGGCGCCGTCAATCAAGTCGTCGTGGACCAGGGTGGCGGTGTGCAAAAGTTCCACCGCTGCGGCCAGGGTGATAAGTTTATCATGGGGTGCGCCCAGCATCTGGGCGGTCAAAAGACCGAGAGCCGGGCGGATGCGTTTACCGCCGGAGGAAAGTAAATGCTCCAGCGCAGCCCCCAGGTCTGGGTGAGCGCCGTCGGATTGGGAGCACAGGAATGCTTCGACCTCCTGGAGTCCCTTCTGAACGGGCGTGAAAAATGAGATAGAATTCAAACCACTATTTCCAGGCAAAGAGTCGCCAAGAATTCTCGCTGGTTGCTGCAGCTACCTGCTCAGTTGTGCAAGTGTGCAGTGATGCAATTTTATCAGCAATCAGGCGAACGTAGGCCGGTTCGTTGCGGTTTCCCCGGTGGGGATGCGGAGTCTGGAAAGGTGCGTCCGTTTCAATCAAAATGCGATCCAGCGGTAACGCCGCGACGAGTTCCTGCCTGCGCCGGCTGTTTTCGAAGGTAACGGGGCCGGTCACGCCCATGTAGAAACCGAGCCCCATTGCCGCCTGTGCCATTTTCAGAGTCCCTGAGAAGGAGTGCAGCACGCCTGGTCTTTCAGCCAGCGGGCTCTTTTCATGCCTCAAGCCTGTCTCCCATTCCTCCAGGATTTTCATCAAGTCAAAAGCGCATTCCCCGCCGGAGACATCACCCTTTTCCCTAAAGTGGATCACGACTGGAAGTTGGAGTTCGGCAGCCAGGGCCATTTGTTCTTTCAGTACTTTCTGCTGATGGTCGTGCGGGGTGGAGTCCCAGTAGTAATCCAAGCCGATTTCGCCGATTGCTTTTACCTTGGGATGCTGCGCCAGTATTCGAAAATCGTTCATTGCTGCAGGTTCGACGTCAGAGGCTTTTGTGGGGTGGACACCGATGGCGGCATACAGCATTGGGTGGCTCTCTGCCAGTTTGACGGCAGACCGGCTCGAGGTCAAGATGAGACCCGGAATCAGGATGCGGGTAAGGCCGGCCTGTTCGGCACGGCGCAGGACTTCGGTCCGATCGGCATCGAATTCTTCCAAATCCAAATGGCAGTGGGTGTCGGTCAGTATCATATGTTCAGGTGTTTCAGTGTCACGTGTTCCTGTATCACGTGACAACCGTGCAACGTGACACAGGATCACCCGGTTATTTCAATCCCGCCACTTTCAGCCCGTCCTGCAAAATAGCCTGCAGCAACTCCTTGTGGGTTGTCTCGCAATAGACACGCATGATGGGCTCGGTGCCAGAGAAGCGGATGAGCATCCAGCCGCCATCTTCCAGCTTGAACTGGAACCCATCCATGGTGACCAGTTCGGTCACTTTCAGGCCGCCGATGGTCTTGGGGTTGGCCTTCAGGATCATGGCCTGGCGGTCAAGGCGGTCGCCTGTGAAGGGGGTGTCAATCCGGTCGTAAAAATGCTCGCCGACTTTGGCGAACAACATCTCAAGCAATTGGGTGGGCTTCCTGCCGGTGCGGACCATGAAGTCGAGCATGTACAAGCCTGCCAGGATGCCGTCCCGTTCGGGGACATTGCCACGGAAAGCATAACCGCCGCTCTCCTCTCCGCCGATAAGCGCGTTGGTCTCGATCATCTTGGGGGCGACGTACTTGAAGCCCACGCCGGTCTCGATGACCGGGACATCGTAAATCCTACCCAGTTTGTTCAGCATGGTCGTGGTGGAAAGCGTCTTGACGATGGTGCCGCGCTCGCCGCGGATTTCGAGCAGGTAGTAGGCCAGCAGGGCATAGACCCGCAACTGGTTGATGAACTCGCCGTTCTCGTCACCAATGCCGCAGCGGTCGGCATCACCGTCGGTGATGAGCAGGATGTCGGCGTGGTGATCCAGTGTGGCCTTCAACCCCATGTTGATATTCGGCGGAATTGGTTCGGGGCGTATCATTTCAGGGAAGGATGGATTGCGCTCGTTGTGGATTTCGAGCACTTTGGTTTTGCCACCTGCCCCTTTGCCGCCTGCCCCTTCGCCGCTGCCCAGGAGACGGGGGAAATAACCGGCCCCGTTGCCCCACATTACGTCCACCATCACGGTCAGACCGGCGTCCTTGATGGGCTGCAGATCAATCAGTTTGTTGATGTGCTCAATATAAGGAGTGGCTGCGTCGAACTTGACAATCCTGCCGCTTTTGGCTGCAGCGTCGAAGGTCAAACGGCGAACGTCGGCGAGGCTGTCGGGGATGAGCGCCTCAATTTTAAGCAAACCATCCGGGTCAATGGCCCCGCCGGTGAGGTTGCGGACCTTGAAGCCATTATCGGTGGATGGATTGTGCGAGGCGGTGATGTTGACCGCGCCGCAGGCGTGCTTGTCCACCACCGCAAAGGCGATGACCGGGGTGGGGGTGGCGCTGTCGGTCAGGTAAACCTTGAAGCCGTTGCCCGCCAGCACCTCAGCGACGGCTGCGGCGAAGAACTCGCTGTCAAAGCGCTTGTCGTACCCGACAATGATCCACTGGCCACCTTTGCCCTTTTCGAGCAAGAAATTAGCGAACCCTTGCGCGCAGCGCCGGACGTTGTCAAATGTGTAATCTTCCGCGATCGTGCCGCGCCAGCCGTCGGTGCCAAAAGTAATTTTAAAGGACATGAGTGGACTCCTGTAATACTGTGACTTGTTTATAATGTGCACCCCGAATGTTGTAATAATCCATGTCTTGATCGTTCAATGTTCAAATAATCAAGCTAGAAGTAATAGGGTAATGATGGAGGTATTATAACAGCGTTAAGAACGAGGGGAAAATTGAATACCTTGATGAACCACATTTTCTTCCTACCAGTAATATTAGAATATATGTGCGAAATTAATCTGTTAAAAAGCATCTGACAAGGTGTTCGTGATAAAATAGGTTCATTAGGAATTACCGTGAAATAAATGAAGGTATGGGTGTATTGGGAGGGTGAAAACCGCCCAATACACCCATTTACCTCATCTCTACGGTGATCCCCAGAACTCCAAAGAAAAGCCATCTGTCCAATAAAACGGCAAAATAGATATATAACAATGGCAAAGCGAATGACCACTAATAAAATAGACCGCAGAGATTTTCTTAAACTTGCATTGGCAGGAATCGGTACTTTTGTAGCCGTTCAGATCGGCGCAAGGATTTTTGGCCTGAAACATGCTCCTGGAGGTTTAACGAGTACAAGCACCCCGGATTTGACACCTACCCCCACCGGAAGTCCAACCCCAACAGCCACCCATGTTGCGACCGAGTCCGCAACAGCGACGACCGCATCCCGATTGAGCGGGAAGGAAATCGAGCAGCAAATCAGCGCGTCCAAAATACCAATAATCGAATATCATTATTTGGGTTACAGCGCCGAGGGAGTATCAGAACCGGAAGAGCTTTTTCTATCCCAAATGGATTTCTTTCAACAGAACGGATTTAAGAC
>Ga0315274_10009696_pt1 | contig 13895 bp, 15 predicted proteins | sample YL17G02_20_MG_FD_203700 | JGI IMG/M metagenome (GOLD analysis project Ga0315274, IMG submission 203700) | Sediment microbial communities from Yellowstone Lake, YNP, Wyoming, USA - YL17G02_20 | ecosystem: Environmental > Aquatic > Freshwater > Lake > Sediment | place: USA: Wyoming | collected...
ACCCTGCCAAATAAACCAAAACCACACAAATCAACCATTTTCTTGAATCAATCTTCAGAGATTACATCACCAACTCAAAGATTCTGAGGATGAACGACAAAGCATCCGCTCAAACCAAGTACTGCCACAGTTCCCAGAGTAATTTGGCAAAATCCATATTAAAAGTTTAATACAAGAGAATCTATTCTCCTACGGAACCATGGAAAATAACATATTTAATGAGTACGTTGAAAATAGATATAAACGACTTCTTGATTGGTATGATAAAAAATCGATTTATAATAAGAGAATTACCTATTTACTCCAAATTCCTCTTATAATAATTGCGGCTTCAGTTCCTGTATTAGCTTCTTTTGAATATCAATTATTGACAGTGCTATTTTCAGTAATCGTAGCTGCGGGAATGGGAATACTTAGATTTGGAAAATTTGAATATTTATGGCGAAATTATCGGGGATCTTGGGAAATACTACAAAGAGAAATGACATATTACAAAATGAAGATAGACATATATGAAAAAGCTAATGATCCTGAGAAACTCTTTATCGAAAGAGTAGAAAAGCACCTTTCTACCGAATATGTTAGATTCGATGCTGCCTTAGAAGGAAGTTCGGATAATATTAATCCCTAATCCATTTTGAGATTTAAAAAATTGATTTTTTTACTGTATTGATTTCATCAATGACATGGTTCATTAATAATTTGGACTCGGTCATTTTCTATCTAAAGATAGTAAAGAAAGAAAGGAAAGTGCTACATTCTGATGTAGGTAATTTTATTAAAATGTTAAAAGACCTGAAGATTGGGACCATACAATAGTTAGATGAATTGTTAACATCAGATATAATGAGACAAGCAAATAGCAATTATAAACATATTAGGACAGTATGTCCTGAAGCCAGGGGGTGTCTTATTAAATACTTCTTTGCAGTAGGATTATCCAAGAAATTATCAAAAGAACAAATCTCTGCATACGGCCATTGTCCAGCTTTAAAAGATGAAGATTTATTCAAAAAGGATATAAAAAACTTTAGGCTAAAAAAACGTAAGGAAATATCAAAATGAACAATAATGAAAAAGGTGTCTGGTGCGAAAAATACTACGACAAAGACCATCTGAAAACAAAGAGGAAGCAGATGTTCATTAAAATGAAAGGGGCTAAAAAAGGGTAGGTAAACTATTTACCATAGGGGGACATGAAACGTCTAAAAAACATGATTGGAATCCAAAAAATGAAACAATATTAAGTGAAAATAATGGCACGACCGTTAAAAAGATAAGGCTGTATGTTATGTAGAATGTACATTAAAAAGAGTTCAGTAATATTTTAATACCAGTAGGAGCGTTCCCAATAAAGAAGCGGTAAATAACTTTAAGGAGAAAAAATAAGTACATGGTATTAATTATGAAATCGTTAAAAATTCTAAAAGATGAAAAATATGTCGAAAAAAGAAAATAAGCTTATAAGCGATTTTTGTAAGCTCATGGAAATCAAGGAAGAAGTAAAAGATACAGAGGATTTTATTAAGATGATAAGAAGTATAAAAGGCTTTTATACAACATCTTCAGAGAAAGAAATGATTGAATTGATAAATGGATTTATTAATGCCTTGGAGGAAAGAAATTTTGTTTTAGCTAAAAACATATTAAATGAAATTGATAATAAAAAGTATGAAAAATTATTCGATTAATTGTAAATAATTAATTGGATTGGTGAAGATTTGGATAAAACCACTATCATAAAAATTGGTGGATCCGTTATCACAGATAAAACAAAAATTTGCACACCAAAATTGGATAATATTAAACGATTAGTTGCAGAATTAAAAAAATATATCAATGAATCAAATGAAAAAATTATTATTGTAAGTGGAGGAGGATCTTTTCCTCATCCTGTGGCAAAAAAATACTATTTGAAAGAAGGAATTTACAAATCAATGGATTACAATATTGATATCGAGGATGCAAAACTTGGATTTGCTCTTTGTACAAAAGCTGCATCTAAAATAAATGAATTGTTATGGGAAGAACTCTTAAACATAAATATATCTGCTATTTCTTTTAGGACCTCAAGTATTGTGATTGCAAAATCGGGTGAAATTGATAGAATATTTTTAGATCCACTAAAACAAATATTAAAAATGGATATTTTACCTTTATTATTTGGAGATGCAGTATTTGATATAGATTGGGGTTGCACAATTATTTCTGGTGAGCAACTTATTAAAGAATTAACTAATCATTTTACTGTGCAACGTATTATTGTATGTGCCAATGTTGATGGAGTATATACAAAAGATCCTTTTAAATATAGAGATGGAAAAATTATTAAAAATATTGGGCTCGATAATTTAAATTTGATTGATGCTGAGTTAAAGGGTACATTTAACTCAATGGATGTCACTGGTGGAATGGATCATAAGGTAAATATTCTTAAAGAGTTACTTATAAAAAAAGGTATTAAATCAAGTATTATTAATGGTAATGTTCCACAAAATTTATATAAAGCTCTTAAGGGAGAGGCCATAGGGACGACATTCTCAGTCGAATGACGAATGTAATTGAAATATTAGTTAGTGAGATTATGAATACAAATAAGAGTGAGACTTGTTTTGTTGCAATACCATTTGAAGAAGAATTTTGGAACGTTTATAAAAAAGTTTATGAACCCGTAATTATAGAGTGCGGTATGATACCAAAAATTACTTATAATTTATATGGTGAAGCTTACTTATTAGAACGCATATTTGAAGAAATAAATAATGCAGAATTAATGATTGCTGATTTGACAAAAAACAATCCAAATGTTACTTTTGAAGTTGGAATAGCTCAATGTCTATTAACGCCTGTTCTTATAACAACTCAAACTCCAGATGAATTACCTTTTGATCTACATCATTATATTGCAATTAAATATTCAGATAATGATAACGGATTAGAAAATTTAAAATCTAAATTAAAAGAGATAATTATAAATAAAAAACAAGTTGAACCAGATTTTATTTTCTCGAAAGATAAAAGAATAATTATCGAGCCAAATGATTTAAAATCATATAACACATCAGTAATTTTTGGAAGAATTTTATTGGACAGAGCAGGTTTAATAGATGTATGTAGTCTATTAGCACAAAGGGCAAGGCATAGTTATTGGGGGATGGGGCGACAGATTGCATGGATAAAAGACACTCGCTTTAGAAAGGCTATTCTGGAGGCTATAAAACATGATGTAGATGTAAAAATGCTGATATGTGCAGAAGGTAATTCTGAATGGTATAAAAATGAATGGGAAAGCCTTGGCGTAGAAGTAAAATATTTGGATCATGGTTATTTACGACTTGTGATTGCTGATAAAAAGGCAGTTGTTTATGGGATACCTTTTGAAGTAAAAAAAGTTAAGACATATAGAGGATATTGTGGTGAATTAATTCAGGGAAAAAATTCTGAAAAAATTATAAATAGTTGGGTAGATTATTTTAGTGATTTATGGCAAATTGGAACAAATAAACCAGAAGAACTTTTAAATAATATTGAAAAAGTAATTAATGATACAAATATAATTAAAAGATTACCTAAAAAAATTGACACCATTAAATGGATTTTTTTTGATTTAGATAAAACATTATATATTAACCAAAAATTATTATGTGAATATGAAAAACTAGTTATAGACTTAATTAGTTCAAAAAAAGGGCTATCTAATGAGGCTGCTGAAGATATATTTTCTAAATGTAATAACGAATTATGGGATCAGGATAATGAAATTCACCCACCATTATTACAAATTGCCTTAAAATCTGGTCTAACTCCAAAAGAGTTAGCAAAATATATAAATGATAGAGTAAACCCAAAAGAATATGTAAAAAATAATTTAGCCCTAATTAATCTTTTTAAGTCCTTAGATGAATATTTTAAATTTGGAATAATAACTAACAATAATTTCAACCAGGCTAAAAAAATCCTTGAGACTATTGGAATATTAGATTATTTCAAAAATGAGAATATATTTACAAGTGATAAAACTCCATATTACAAACCAAATATTGAACTTTTTAAGTACATAATTAAGGAATTACAAATAAAACCATTTCAATGCTTATACTTTGCCGATAGATATCTTACAGATTTAAAACCTGCAAAAGATATCGGAATGTATATATGTTTAATAGATAATCCAAAAGATTTAATAAAACAATTAAAAATATTAAAAAAATTATGCCAAACAATGCGTAGAAATTGAATAATACACCAATAAAAAAAGTATTATGGAAGTAAAAAAATACCATTACTGTTTTATGTTCTTTAGGATATGTTTTTAAAGAAGGAATTGTTCTAAATTGCTAAATGAATGTAGAAGAGTTAATTGCTCAAAAAGAAAGACTTTAGAACTTCGTAAGCCTTTGATAGTAGCTCCTTTATAATTGAAGGATCTGTTTTTACTTCAATAATTGTACAGCAGAACGGCATCCCTTTGTGTAAGTCACAATTATCTGGATAGTAATAAGCAAGATATGCTTTGTTAGTTGTTTTATAACCCATCATCTTCAGTAGATAAGAATAGATATTCAACTGAATTTTGTAAGCAGAATGAACTTTCTCTGGTGCTTTGGATGCTGTTTTATGATCGAATGCTACAATGCTGTTATCTTCGAGCTCGAAATAATCATCTGGACGTCCCAACAATGTAATTCCCCTCTCTTCCTCATGCGTTAGTGTCTTTGGCATGTCTATAGCTAATCGTCCAGTAATCTTCCCTTCAAGTATTGGTGGCAATTCATTTAGTTCCCTGTATTTGTTGAAATATTTTTTTATGATGCTGTCCATCTTGATAGGTATAGATGACATAGGACCAGAAGGACGCTTTAGTTTCTTTACCATCGAGAGCCAAAAGCAGCGGGGGCAATCTTCGAGCAAATTCAAGCTTGAAGGGGATAATTTATATTCCATTCCAATTCCTTCTCCTAAAAAAGAAACAATATCAAGAATTTAGAGTTTACCTAATAATAATTAATTAAATTATGTCAAATAGATTTCTGTAAGGGTTTTTATATACAATAAAACATATGTTTTCTAGTAAAATGAAAATTACGAATATTGACAGAGCATTACCAACTGCTGGTAATTCGCCTATGTATATTATGCACAAATTTTTTGCACGTAAAGAAGAAGATGTTATTAGAGAATATATTAAAATTTACTCGAAGGAAGGAGAAATCGTTCTTGATCCATTTTGTGGCAGTGGAGTAATGGTTGGTGAGGCACTTCGTTTAAATAGAAAAGCAGTTGGCATTGATATTAATCCTGTTGCTATTTTCATTACAAAAAATACTATAGAATATATTTCTCCTAGTAAGATACGAGATGAGTTTAATAAAATAAAATTAGATGTTAAAAATGATATCAATAAGTTATATCTGACAAAATGCAGACATTGCAATGAAAATATTTTACCTGCAATATGTTTTACATGGAATAAAGGAAATATTGTAGATGTAAGATATGAATGCCCCCACCATGGTAAGATAATAAGTCCAGTGAATAAGGAAGATGTGAAAAGATATAATGAAATCGAACAAGGACAACTAAATGAATTTTTTAATAAAAAAGGAAAATGTAAATTCTGGTATCCAACCGAACGTCTTTATTATGAGGATGGTACTCCTTTTAAGGAGAAACAACAATATGAATCTGTTGATGAGCTTTTCACTAAAAGAAATATTATTGCTTTAGCAAAATTATTGGATAGAATAGAAAAAATCGAGGATTCGACATTGCGGGAGTCTTTTAAATTTGCTTTTTCTTCATTAACGCATTTGGCTTCAAAAATGATGCCTGTAAGGCCTACTCGTCCTTTCAGCTCAGGATGGACTCAACATAGTTATTGGTACGCAGAAAATTTTATGGAATCAAATGTATGGGACCTTTTTGAAAGAGCGGTTATCGAAAGACAGAGTCTGATCGCAGCAAAAGAAGATTTACCTATTGATTTTAAATCAAAAAAGCAGGCAACAAAATTTGAACAATTGGAAGATGGAAACAAACAACATTATTTATTAGCTCTTTCAGCGATTGATGCATTAGATGAAATAAAAGAAAATAGTATTGATTATGTAATAACTGATCCACCATATGGTCATTCAGTACAATATGCTGAGTTATTATTCATGTGGGGATGCTGGTTAAAGTTAATGGATAATTTTAAAGATATCGTTAAAGGAGAAATCATTGAAAATTCAAAACAAAATAAAGATTCTAAATATTATGAAAATATGCTTTATGTTGCTTTTAGAAAGGTCTTTCAAGTTTTAAAACCTGGTAAATATTGTACAGTAACTTTTCATAACCCTGATTTAAAATATAGAAATATTTTATTTAGATCTGTAGTAATGGCAGGATTTGAATTTGAAAAAATTATTTATCAACCACCACCTCGTCCATCTGCGAAGAGTTTGCTTCAACCTTTTGGTTCTCTTGAAGGAGATTATTTCTTTAGATTTAAAAAACCGATACAAAGAAAAGAAGAAAGTTTAAAGACAGTGGATCAGACAAGAGTCGAAACACTTATTGTAAGTATTGCTACAAAAATAATTGCTGAACGAGGAGAACCGACAGATTATACATTCATTCAAAATTCTATTGACCCTATACTTTATGAGGAATTAAGAAAATATGGCTTGGTCATGGATTTCGAGCCGAAAAGTGTTGAAAAGACTTTAAAGAAATATATTGGGAAAATATTCCAATTGGTTGACATTGAAATTGGTAAGAAAAATCAGAAAACATTAATAGGGAAGGGATGGTGGTTTGTAGATCCTAATGAGCATAGATTAGATATTCCTTTGAAAAAAAGGGTAGATGAGGCCATTGTTAATGTGTTAAGACGTAAAAGAAAGGTTAATTTCACTGAAGTATTAACTGAAGTCTATACCAGGTTTCAAAATTCTTTGACTCCAGAGGGACATACAATATTAGAGATTCTTAAAGAAAATGCAATTCCTGTAGCAGATGGAAAATGGGAGATTAGACCATTTATTGAAAAAATTCAAGAAAAACACGAAGAGATGGTATATTATCTCGCAATTTTAGGATGTAAGGCGGGATATAATATAGATATTGCTAAAGATGAATATGGTAAATTTTTTAATGGTAAAAGATTAGAATCTTTATTATCATTGACTAAGTTAAAACTCTTTGGAATAAAAGATAATCAATTAAAAAGAATCAGAAGTATTGATGTCATTTGGCATAATGGGAAAGAAATCATTGTTGAATTTGAAGTTGAACATTCAACCTCTCTTGTTGATGCAGTAATCCGTGGCTCAAATATCACTTCAAAAGATGTTAAAAGAATCATGGTGGTGCCAAAAGAAAGAGAAGATTTAGCTCATAGAAGATTCAAAGAACCTGCAATGCAATCGATGATGAAAGATATGGATTGGAATATTTTCACATATGATACATTGGAAAAATTGTTCTTGAAATTTAAGAATGAAAAAAGTTTAGATATTACTGAAGTGTTATCTACAACGCATAAACCAATTAGTAATAAACAAAAAGAAATGAAGAATCAAACACGCTTGATGTGAAAATTATTTTTCTCGATAATTATTTTCACCCAATTTATACCTCCCTTCTTATTTAATTTAATTGATTTTTTCCATTTGTGAGGTTTATCTAAAATCCAGATGAATAAATTCTCATTCGATGGTATTAACTCAGCAGAAGAATCTTTTGAATGGGCTGAGTTTTGGTTGAATTGGGGAGGTAATCAGCACCCGACCATCCTGGATAACTTTTCGGGTGAATTTCCTGTAATCTACTCTTAAGTCGAGTTGCGGTGAAACGACTGGACAAACTGAAACATTTAAAAAGTAATAGAAATTCTGGTTGCACTACATAAGGTGATAATGAGTTTAGTATTGGGCTCGTGGTCTAGTTGGTTATGACGTTTCCCTGACACGGAGAAGGTCTTGAGTTCGAATCTCAACGAGCCCACTTCAACATTTTAAAAATTTTTCTTAAGGATTCCGAGCGAGAAATCCATGACTTTTAAGTCAGAGATGAATTGCCCCCTTGTTCACCAAGCAGGAACCCGTTGGTGCTGCCTCTACTTTTGGTGATACAAATGCGTATACTGGGTTGTAAAATACATTCTAATACTGGATCGGGAGAGTTTTACTACGAATTTATGGACATTCAACGAGGATTTATAAAAAAGTACAACGGGACATTAAAAAGATGCGGTAAATATTGGTATGACAAGTCTATACTTAGAATGTCGGATATATATTTTTGGACATTATCCAATAAAGCAAGATCTTGCATAGAATACTAATTAAAAAAACAACCTCTCATTTTCTTCTTTTTCATTATCTATAAATATTAGTGGTTTCGTTTTTTCAATCATGGTCGGAAGAAAACTCACTGAGAAAAACATCAAAGAGATACAGGAACTTCTTCAACGGGGGCATGAGGTCCCTGAGCTTGCGATTAGATATGGTGTGAGCAGATCGGTAATCTATAGGAGAGCAAAGGATCCATACATTGCTCGTGGCATACCCCTAGAAACTAGGAATAAGGTTATCAATGCAATTAAAGAAGGCTTCACAAAGGCTGAAGCCGCACAGATGTACGGGCTGAACATAGGAACCGTCTATAACCTCACGAGAGGCATTGTAGAAGGCCATCACACCCAGGGGAACCATATCATTCGCAAGAACGGCATACGGCTTCTTAATAGGCTTATGACCGATGGATGCCTTGTCTCTGATTTTGTGGTCTCCACTGTTCGTAATCTCCAGAGGCAGTTCCCTGTCATTAAATCAGCAAGATATAGGGATAAAACGTTTTTTTACCTTCCTGGTCGAGAAGAGGAAACAATAGAGGCCTTCTTCAAGGAGAAACCAGACAGGATCATCAACTTCCGTGCTATTGAAGAGATGGCGTATCTTCTCGGGGTCAAGATATCCAAGGATGGTCAGAAGAATCTTGTTGAAAGATACAGACGGAAGCATGCGCAGTATTGGGAGTCTAGACGGGTAATCCAGAGGAGACTTGAGGATTTTGTACCTGATCTGGAGTACGTCCCTGTGTCTGAATGGGCAGAGCCAGGTTTCCGATTATTCCCTAAAAACCAGGAGGAAAACATTTATTAACCATGACAGGATAATATCTCTTGGGGAGTCAAAAGAGATAGATGAGGTAGGACTTTTCTTCCCAGACTATGTCTACCTTTTTTATTTATCCTTTCCTCCCAGACAAGACTCCCCGAAAACATTATAATAAATTCATATCATAGCATTTAATCAATATCCGAGGAGGCTATCGATTATGGAAGAAAAATTAATTGTTAAGGCATTTGACTCAACTATAAAGAAATGTCTAGAGGAACCAAAACTTGCAAAACATGAAATTTTAGTCCAGGAATACCTGCACGACGAACTATGCGACGAATTATTTAAAGTAGATCCAAAACATCCTAGTAGAATACGGGAAGAATATTCATCTTATCTTAAGAAAAACGAACACAAACACATTCCAAACCCACGGAATTACTGGAAGAAAACTTATCCTAAATATATGGAGCATGAGAAAGTTTTTAATTTTAATGGAAAAGGGGGAAAATACGATTTAGCAATCCTCGATAAGGATAGAAAAAAAATTCTTCATGCACTGGAGGTCAAAGAAATATCCAGTTACACTCCGATTCATAGAGGTTATGAAGACATTTACGCATTAAGTGACTTGTTGAAGATGCACAACAAGGAGGCGAAAGGTCATATTCTTCTTATCGGTTGGTATACATCTGAATTGCATGGTAGAGTAACAAAACAAAAAATGGAAGAATATTTTAATAGAGTCCATGAGGCATATAAAAAAGCAGGAGTCCACAGCGAGTCAGTTCTTATAGATAGAAAGATTATAAAATAATCATTGAAACAGCACATACCAAAAGGTGATAATAAATCATGAAAAACAAAATTGTTATATTAGCAACATCAGTATTACCAGAACTTATAGATGATTATATCTGAGATTTGGGATATGATGGTGAAGATCATATTCATAAAAAGAGTATTGTGGTTCGGAAAAGAAATATGACAACTATACATTAATGTTTACGTAGATGTCTATGTCAATGTCAACGTTTACATATATGTCTACTTATACCTAAATTTAAATCTCTAAATAAACAAATACATTTAATTAAAGATGTATTTAAACGTAAAAATAAAGAAACATTTATAAGTGTATTTATACTTATACATTGACATTAAAGTAGTGGTATAATTGACTGATTATACAAAAAAACTCGATTCATTAACACCTACAATTGTAAATACAGTAAAAAAAATAAAAGAATCGGGAGAAGTACCTTTCCTTACAAAAGTAGTCGATGAGATCAGCGAACATATCAACCGAAAGGATGTTAACGATTTCATGATTCGAGATGCTATTATCCGTTCCGCAACATTAGGAAAAATATTAATTAATGCATCTGGTAAAAAACAACTAATATTAGAATTACCAAATATATGATTGCTATATGGAGAAATCCTCAGAAAATAATATAAACAATTATTTAATACATGCGCCTCTAAAACAAAAATCGAAAAATAACAAGGGTGCTATAATTGAATGAACTAATACTATTCAACGAAAAAAGATTCATTAAATGCATAGAGGAAGCGGTCGAAGCTAATGCTAAATGTCCTAATCCTACATCACAAGTAGAAAGAGATGAAATTTATAGATATGTAAATGAGTTAATAAAAATAGTTGGAGATATTAGAATTATTGATCTTCATGGAACTAGCAGCAATCTTTTAACTGGCATATATATTTCAAAAAAATTGTTAGACGACAGCTGGGAAAATTTGGCTGGGGATTCTTCCTTCGATTTTGAATTAGTAATCACTAGCGAAAATTATGGTCCATTTCAAAAAAATTTATTTTTCTTTCTTAATTCTTTAGTAAGGACAAATAATGATGACGCTTTAAATTTTTTAAACCTTGCTTTAGATCATTATTTAAAATTATTAATAGAAATTGATAAAAAAACTTTGGAGATGAGGTAGATGGGGATTGATTGGGACGACATTCTCTATAGGCAGAAACTTCTCGGAAAAAGTCGTTATCGTTTTTTAGAAAAGAATGTAATTAAAACCAGTGATCATATTTATAAATCAGGATTAAGAGGCGTTTTTTTCTCTGATTTTGATATGAAAACTTTGCTCCCAGAATCTATTAATGAAACTATCAATCTTTATCTTTATGATATTAACGAAATACAAAATAATCATCCAATTGACGTACTAGCATTTATCGATAAAAAAAAGCGCGGTACCGTCGGAGCCATAAGTTTTTCAATGGCACTTTCACATGATCTCAAATTACCGCATCTAATTGTTAGGCCGGGGCGTGAATTAACTGTTGATAGAATAAAAATACCTGGCGATTTTGATATCAAAGGAAAACGAATTGTTCTTATTACAGATCATATAACAACATCTGTAGAAGTAACTCTTGCAATCAAAGATATTCAAAAGGCTGGAGGCATAGTTACTGATGTTGTCACTCACACTGTTATGTCAGACTTCTTAAAAGAAAAACCAAATGATTTTCCAAATCTCATATATCATCATAAATTACCGGATGATATTCCTTTTGAATTGAAAAATAAACTATTCCAAAAAAAGAAACCCGATCAAGCATCTTAATGTGAGGAGGTTAACTATTGGATGATCATATTCGATCTGAGGTAGTATATCTATTCGATATAGATGAAGCCAGTAGAAATGTACATATCTGGATATCTCTTCGATGTGACAAAGAAATGCCAGTTGCTCCATTGAGCATTTTTTATTCATTGCCTCCAGGATTAGAAGCAGGTAATATTTGGATTGATGGTGTAAAATTAAATGATTATTCGATTATAAAGATAGGGGACAATAGGACAATCGAAATTGATTTACATAAAATCATTCAAGATAATCCTAGATTAGATTTACAAAATAAAATTCAAAATAACAAACAAATTGATATATATCTTAAATATAAAGAAAATCTTAGTTTAATAAAAGATGGTAATTGGTCTCAGGTAATGATAAATTTTCAATCAAATCTTTCTAGTAGCAGTTGTACTTTATTTTTTTGTTTACCAAAGATATCTAGAACAAAACGATTATCCTCTTATTTATATGATATTACTGAGCGAGAAATATATGAGTTAGTAGGTTTCTCACATAAGTCAACCATAATGCATAAAAAGAAATTTAAAATGCTTATTAAAGATAATAATAAATTAGAACCCTTTTTAAGGGAAAATCCAAAAAAGAAGAATAATATTGTTGGCTACTTTACTGAAGAAGAAAAAACCATTGAACGTCTTGGATCTTTTGCTTTTTGTTTTCCAAAAATCAGTACTAAAAAATTAATATCAAGAATTATTCTTTATATCATTACCATTATTATTAGTGGTTATGTAGGATATTTAATCAACCAATTCCTATCTGCTCAAGGATAATAAAATTAATATATAAATTACTGCTCTAGAAAGGTGGTTAAATGAACTCTGAAAAACTATTCGGATTAAATCATGGGGTTATCCCTGCTTGTGATGTGAATGAATTGTTTGAATTTGAAAATATTATTAAATATACTCATTCTGTAGAAGGTATAGTTGGTTTCAAAATCGGTTTTTCTCTAGCTTTGAAATATGGATTAAATCAATTAAGTAATATCGCCAAACAATATACAGATTTACCAATAATATATGATCATCAAAAAGCTGGTACAGATATTCCGCAAATGGGGGAACAATTTGCTCATGTTTGTAAAGAAGGAAAAATAAAAGGAGTTATTATTTTCCCACAGGCCGGTCCTGTAACAGAACGTGAATTTATCAAAGCTCTAAAGAAAAATGATCTGGTCCCTATTGTAGGGGGAGAAATGACACATCAAGGTTATCTTCAGGGGGAAGGGGGATTTATACGAAACAACGCTCCTAAAGAAATGTATAAAATTGGGGCAGAAGAAGGAGCAGAATATTTTGTTGTACCGGGAAACAAAACTGAAAAAATTAAAATGTACCGAAAAATGTTATCTAATATAATTGATTGCCCAAAATTTTGTTTTCCTGGTATCGGTAGACAAGGCGGCGATATTAAAATAGCTTTTGAGGCAACGGGAGATTATCCTGCATATGCTATTATAGGATCTGGAATTTATAAACAATCAAATATAGAAGAAGCTGCACGAAATTATTGTAAAGAAGCATTAATGTTAGAATAATGATATTATTTCAATGATTTTTCTAGAGAAAACATTTATCAACCATAATTGGATAATATTTCTTTGGGGAGTCAAAAAGAACGGTAGATAAATTTCCCAGACTAAACCTTTTTCGTATCTATCCTTTCCTCCCAGACAGACTCCCCTTTTCATTTCATGGTTTTTTGTTTGCTTTCAGTTGTGATTTTCCGATATAGTGCCTCCAAAACGATGTGCGAGAGAACATCTCCGTCAAGAAACATGTACTTTTTTTTGTTGCCTAAACTTTTGACAAGTTGTTCTCGGTTGGGATTCCTATAAAAATATTTGTTTCTGATTGTCATTCCGAGGTTAAAATGCTGGGAAATATGAAATTCATCGGCTGTCATTTTCTTTGCAGCCTCCTGTAATGCAAACGGGCATGTTTTGAGAATGTCATTGAGTATTTCGTCCACTGTCGAATAACCAACTTTCTTCATTTTTATTTCCCCTCGTATTGTAACTTGACATTGTCACATTACAAATAACCTGCCTGAATTTCCGCACCCAACCTTCCATCATCCTCAATTTTTACACCCGTCCAAATGCACCACAACCACACAATCAACCACTTTCTTGAATCAATC
>Ga0315274_10009697_pt1 | contig 13894 bp, 12 predicted proteins | sample YL17G02_20_MG_FD_203700 | JGI IMG/M metagenome (GOLD analysis project Ga0315274, IMG submission 203700) | Sediment microbial communities from Yellowstone Lake, YNP, Wyoming, USA - YL17G02_20 | ecosystem: Environmental > Aquatic > Freshwater > Lake > Sediment | place: USA: Wyoming | collected...
GCTGTTAGGGGTTTGGAAAGATATTGGAGTAATAAATACTTTGTTTCTGATGAAGGTATTGTAACAAGAAATGATGAATATTTAGATTTTACTTACGAGGAAGATGAGGGAACCATCCAGACAATGGATGAAAATATTATAGTTATAAAAGCGGCTCTCATAGTTCTAGAAGGAAGTTTAGAGAATCATTCGTGGGATATTGGAAGCTGGAGAGATGCGGAAATATCATATTCTAATATTGCTTCTGGAAGTATAAGAGAGTCTACGGTAAAACGACTTCAAGCTGAATTGGATATGTATTTAAAGTCTCCACAGAAGAAATTGTCCAGCTCTCATAGAATGTCGATATTAACTACTAACGTATAAAGAAAGGAATAGGTTATGGAGAAAATTCGCATACTGTGGGTGAGTGACATGGTAATTCCTACAGGTTGGAGTAGAGTAGCACACGGAATTCTTAAATACTTACCAAGAGATGCTTTTGATGTTACTGGAATTGGAGTTAACTACTTTGGTGACCCACATGAATATAGTTATCCAATTTATCCTGCCGGAGTAGCAGGGGATGTTTACGGGTTTAATAGATTGGAATCTATATTACAGACTAAAAGATTTGACATAATTTACATACTTAATGATATCTGGATCATAAAAGAATACTTAAAGAGAATACAAACCTTTACATTATACAAACCAAAGATAGTACTATACTTTCCTGTAGATTCCAGAGATCACGATCCAAGTTGGTATAGTGAAGTACCAATGGTTGACAAGGCAATAGTTTATACTAAATTTGGAAAAGAAGTTGCAGAAAAAGCATTGCCTGGATATTCATTTGATATAATTCCTCATGGAATAGATACAGAAATTTTCCGCACCTTAGATAAACTAAAGGCTAGGCAGACTATTTTTAAGAAGTCAGAGTTAAACAATAGTTTTATCTTTCTTAATGCTAATAGAAATCAACCTAGAAAAAGATTGGAAAAAACACTAGAGGGTTTTAAGTTATTCGTAGATGGAAAACCAGAGAATGTTCTATTGTATATGCACTGTGGAGTGATGGACTCAGACTTAAATATAACTAAGTTAGCTAATAGATTAGGGATAGAAAAAAGGTTTATTGTGACCAGTCTTAAATCTGGTGTGCAGACTGTGTCGGTAGAGAAGTTAAATCTTATTTACAATTCTGCTGACGTTGGAGTTAATACTTGTTATGTAAAAGGAACTAACGTTTTAACAAATTCTGGATATAAAGTAATAGAAGATGTTAAAATAAGGGATGTAGTATATTCCCATACAGGAGTGCCATCTAAAGTTTCTAATACTTTTAAGTATACCAATACTGAAAAGGTTGTAAAAATAACTACATTTGGTTCTTATCCCATAGAACTTACTCCTAACCATAAGTTATTTGCTGATATTCGCCCGTATACACATCTATTAAGAAACTACAAACAAGATGTTATTAATAATCCAAAACTTAGATTTATACGAGCTGATGAGTTATTAGAAGGTTCAGTATTAACTTTTCCTGTTATAAAAGATGAGACACAATATATTGGAGAAAAAGAGGCTTTTATATATGGAGTATACCTAGCAGAAGGTTCAACATCCAAAAGTGGCATAAGGTTCTCATTAAATCAGTCCAAAGACGATTTACTTAGAAATAACATTCTTCTTTTTATGAAAGAACTTTTTGGACTAGATGGACATATTTTTAATTATTCAAGAAACAGACAAACCATAGAGTATTACTCCAAGGAACTTAAATTTAAGTTTGAAAGTATGTTTGGAAAGGGAGCACATAATAAACGGATTCCTAAAGAAGTCCTTTCTATTACAAGAAATGATAAAATACAATTACTAAAGTCATATTTTCTAGGTGACGGACATTTATCTAACAAGTCAAGAACAATGTCTTTTAGTACAGTATCAGAATCTTTAGCCAAATCTGTATGGTTTCTTCTTACTACACTCGGTTTTATAGCCCCATCATTAGAACATAAATCCAGAGGAGAGTGGAAAGTTACTGTAGGTGGTTCTAGTGCAGACGAATTAGCCAAGATATTTTCTATGCACCTTAGAAAAAAAAATAGGCAACAGCGAGATAAAATGTGGGCTGATAGTAAATATGTTTACTTTCCCATTAGAAAAATTGAATACATAGACTATATTGGAGAAATTTATGACTTAGAAGTAGAGGGAGAACATTCCTATCTAACTTATTATGCAGGTCATAATAGTCTCGGAGAGGGTTGGGGATTACCATCTTGTGAACACGCAGTAACTGGTGCCCCACAAATTGTTCCTGATTCGAGTTCATGTACAGACTTGTTCCAGGACTGTGGAGTACTAATTCCCAATGGTGATCCATTTTTACAGAGTAAAATTATGACCACTGGAAGTATAGTTCACCCAGAAGACGTTGCTGTAGCAATGGAAACACTATATTCTAATAAGGAACTATATTCTGAATTATCAAGAAAGGGCAAAGAGAAATTTTCTTCACCCAAGTACTCGTGGAAAGTAATTTCAAAACAATGGGAAAATGTGTTTAAAGAGGTTTTATAATGGAGATAATCTTTCCTACTGATACTGGTACAGTAATAACTGCGATAAGAGATGCGATTGGCAGAGACGTTACTTTTTATATCGTTGCCTCTTCCACTGCTTGTAGTACCTGTGACCTAGAACCAATAACCAATGCATCTACTGATTCTTTCTGTACAGAGTGTAATGGTACTTATTGGATACCAGTTTACAGCGGGATGGACGTCAATTCTCATATTGCATGGGGCAAAAGTGATCAGATGCGTTGGGAAAGTGGTGGACAATGGTGGGAAGGTTCTGCTGGAGTGCAGATTGCCAGAAATGATGAAAACATTTCTACAGTTGAAAATGCAGTATATTTAGTTGTAGATGGAAAAGAAATGGAAATAAGGAAAATATTACATAGAGGGGTCCCAGAACTCAATAGAATTTTAATAGATGTTATTGAGAAAGCAAAGTAACTGGTTTTCGGGGAAAGGGAGGTGCTCGCCCACCTCCCCAACCCCAAATCACGGCGAGGTGATAAAATGCCATTTAAAAACAAAGAAAAAGCAAGAGAATATAAAATAAGATATAACAAAGAAAATAAAGAAAAAATATCTAAACAGAGAAAAGAATTTAGGAAAAACAATAAAGAACGACTTAATAAAGAGGATATGGAAAGATATTATCGAGACAATCGAAATTCTGAAGCATCTCATATAAACTGGAGAAAGAGTCATAGAGAAGAAATTTCTAAACACATGAAAGAATATTATCAGAAAAATAAAGTTACCAGAAAAGAATATAATAGAAAAAACCTTATAAAACAATATGGTATAACTTTAGAGGAATATGATAAAATTCTACTTGAACAGGGTAATAAATGTAAAATATGCGGAAAGTCCAAAGAAGATAGTAAGGTATCTTTATGTGTAGATCATAATCATGTTACTGGTAAGATTAGAGGATTATTATGCATAAGTTGTAATACGGCTTTGGGAGGTTTTAAAGACAATCCAAAACTATTGCAATCCGCTATAGAATATTTAGAACGAACAAAAGTGGAATAATAAAAAGGAGTGTGGATCATGGGTCAAGTAATACAGGAAGTAAATCTATTGGATTTAATAAAATTTATATCGAAACGCAATCATAAATTACAAGCCGTTTTACTTCAAACTATTGAGGAGTATATTCCTAAAGAATCACAAGACTTTGCTATAGTAAGAAAAGTCATACTGGATGAAACATCTGGTGCTTTTAGAGCTATCATCAGAGAAGTATTTGGTGATGTAGAGTACTTGGTTTAACATGCCAGACCTTGATTTAAAAGCATATCTTGAGTTACAATTATCTGAAATTAATTCGTATGAGAAAAGAGCAAGGTATATACAAAAAGAAATAGATTCGGCTGATAAGAGATATGCTAAACTAATTAAGGAGATGGATAAGTATAGTCGTTCTGATGCTTATACATCTCCAGAATATGCTGTGAATGCGGCATTGAAAGAAGCACCAAAGATTTTATATCAGGAAATGCTTTCAGCAGCCAGAATTAATACCGAGTTTAATCATGAGTTTTTCTTATCAAGATTAAGAAGCGCTGCATATAATCCGCAAACATTTACCATAATTGAAACAAAAGGCGGAAAACTAAAGGTAAAAATAAATCTTAATCAGACTGCCGGAAGTCTTTCCGATTATGGTCAGGCTGTAAGAGCAGTAAGATCTGCAATAAAGAAATATGTTAGTGGTCTAGAAAGTTTCAAAGGAATTCCACCAGAAGCCCCCTACGACGTGAAAGCACATTTCTGGGAAGAAAAGTTTTATAAGTCTGCTAGAGAGGGTGGTGTTGCAATTATTTTTGGAACTAGAATGGTAAAAAGAAAATCAAAGCAAACAACCTTTTTACCACAAGACAATAGTAAAAGAATAACAATAAACAAGACTGCGGCTTTTGCTAAAAAATATTGGGAAACGATGCACAGAAGAATGGAGGCCTCTGGTAAAATTGCCCCATTTTGGGAAATTCTAGATAAAGGTACTCCAGCTATGGCCGCAAAGGGTAGTGGAAGATGGGCAGTTGGTGGATATCCTAAAAATGAAGCCACTAATTTTGTGGAAAAAGCTGCAATGAGGATAGCAGAAGTTTACCAAACGGGTGTAGTAAAAGCATCTACTACTAAGGATGCTTTTGATATGAAAAATGCAGAAGCAACAATGACCTCCATAGAAAATGATGTAAAGGTAATGAAAAAATTACTTGGAGAATTAAATACATCATCGTTAGATGTAGGAGCGGAAATTCTTTTGCGAGTACAAGATAAAATAGAGTTAATAGATAAAGTAAAACTTACAGAACTTGAGGAAAAGATAAAGGCAGGAGTGGCATTACCAAAGGGTGGCGTCTACCTTGGAACACCCGGAAACAAAGTACGGGTTAGATTTAACAAATATGCCAACTCTCTGGCAGAAAAGTTAAATAGTGGTACAATATAAAGGAGAATAAAGGTGTATATCAATAATCCCGGAGTTTACCAGATAAAAAATACACTAAATGGAGACTCTTATATTGGTTCAGCAGTAAATATTAGAACACGAAAAAATCGTCACTATAGTGAACTAAACAAAGGCGTTCATCATAATATTCATCTTCAAAGGGCTTGGAATAAGTATGGAAAAGAAACCTTTACCTTTATTCCACTATGTATTTGTGAGCCAACCTTATTATTCTTTTATGAGCAACGTTTTATAGATTTCTTTAGGCCTAGATATAACATAAGAAAAGATGCAACATCAAATATAAATATAAAGCGAACTGACGAGTTTAAAGAAAAAGTCGGCAGTGCTTTTAGAGGTAAACCGCTTTCTAAAGAACATATTAAGAATAGAGACATATCAAATATATTGAATAGATTATCAAGAAATCCTAATACTGGAATAGGGCAACCTACAAGTACCAGAACATATAGAGTAAAGTTTCAAAATAAACATATGGGTTGTTTTGATACTATAGAAGAAGCAAGAAAAGTTTATAAAGAAATAGTACTTGCGTATTATGGAATAAAGGAAGGTGTACTATTTACATCGAACGCATAGAGGATCTAGCTATTTATTATTGGTTAGTGGATAAATTTACAGCGTATCCATTTGTTAAGATTGTAGATGGATTTCCCATCGAGGATCTAACTATACCATCCATATCTATTGAGCAAGATGAACTAGAAAACTATCCTCTTCAATTGGGAGATAGAAAAGGTGGTTCAATTAGAACTTGGCATATAGATGTTTTTGGCAAAAATAAGTCACAAAGAGATGAACTTGCATATAAAGTCTATAATGATCTAAAAGATGGAATTGTAGTTTACGACATTGTTAACGGAATTCCTACAAGTACCAAAATAGGTCATTTAGATATCGAATATAGAAAAATATATATTGTTAGAATAGATCCAGAACTAGTAAGTCCTCTATATTATAGAGCAACAATTACTATTCTAGCAGAAAACGTAATTTTGGAGGATTAAATTAAATGGCAAAAAGGTTAGCTATTCCTTCTAAGGAACTTCAGATGCACATCATAGGTGCATTGGGTTCCTTTAAGGCATCTAGAGTACAAAAAGCCAGTTTTGGTCAAGACATTCCTTCTACCACAATAGATCAGTTAGGAAGTGCATCACACGTTGGAGAGAGTAAAGACCTCCCAAATGTGACTGTTACTTTCTCTGCGTTTGATGTTGGTGTGAAGCTTTTCTCTGCCCTTACTGGTACTAACGCTGCTTCTTATCCTGGAGCAGGTATTAATATTTCCGCACTTGGAGAAGTTGACGCCGCATTCTATGTTAAAGATCCAGATACTGCGGTCTATGCCAAATCTGGTCATGGAAAAAGAATGCAAGTTAGAGACTTTTCCTTCTCATATACAGTTGATGGTGAATCTACAGAAGATTATACACTTATTGGTTCAGAAAAACGTTGGTTTAAGTATGATGTAATGGTAGACACTCTTGCCCCAGGTGGTGGAACCAGCTTTACTCTTACTGAAACCCCAATTCAATTAAGTAACGGTAATTATTGTCTATCTATCATAGCAGATGGAGACTACTTAGTTGAGGCCGCTGGAGCACCAGCCGCTGGTTTCTATCAAGTAAGTGGTGTTGGTAATAAAACTATTACAGTAAACGTTGCAGATACCGTTACTGGTCAATTAGTTGCCGTATATCATGCTAATACTGCTGGTACTTGGGCAGATGTTTCTGATTCCGATATGCCTGTTGCTATTAAGGGTAAAGACGTTCCCATTACAATCGGTGTAGAAGGCATTACTCGTGTACAATCTGTTACTGTTAATGGTAACATGCAAGTCCAGCCAGTTAAAGAAATGGGTAATAGGGCTGTTATTGGTTATCAACGCCAAATTCCTACCATTGAGGGTTCCATTACAGTATTGGATACTGATACTGAACTCATTGCACTGCTCACCTATGGAGCTATTGTTTCTGGTGTAGAGTGGCAACCAGGAGAGGGTTGTGAGGCCACTGCGGTTGCTCTGACAATCGAACTATTAGACCCGTGTGATACGGAATCTCCGTATACAGTTCTTAAAACCGTTAGTATTCCTTCGATTACTGTAGTAGGAGATTCTTATACAGCTAACGTTAATAACAACGCTTCTCAGGTATTTAACTGGAAGTCTACAGACGGTAGTCTTGTGGTTTACTCTGGTGAACCCAATCCGTAAACTTTAATTAAGAAATAACAATTTATTAATAAAGGATGAAAAGCGGACAGACACCCTGAGAATGAGTAGTGGACAGACATTCCAGGAAGAAATGTCTGTCCGCTTCTATTTTATATAGAAAGGATCGTGGATTATGTCAGTGGAAAAAAATGATCTTCAGAAAAAAAGTGGAATATATATTATTAAAAATATACTTAATAATAAAATATATATTGGTAGTACCACAAATCTAAGACGTAGATTCTGGGAACATTTTGGTTGTTTAAGAAAAAATAAGCATACAAATAGTAGATTACAACGTGCTTTTAATAAACATACTGAAGCATACTTTACTTTTAAAATTATTATTGTTTGTGAAATGGAACAGTTAGAATATTATGAAGATAAACTAATAGAACTATGGGAACCAGAATATAATTTAGAATTTGGTTTTAAAAGGAGAAAAGGACAATACAAACCATCTAAAGAAACCATAGAGAAAATGTCGTTAGCTAAAAAAGGAAAATCAAGTAAAAAAAGAGGTTCAAAAATATCACAAGAACAAAAAGATATACTAAGAGATGTTAATATTGGAAATCAAAATGCTAGTAAAGATTATTCTAGTATAATATTAATATCTCCTGACGGAAACAATGTTACCCTTGGACGTAATTTAAATGAATTTTGTAGAAAACATAATCTAAATGTTGGAGATTTACACAGTGTTATACATGGAACCCGGCCTTCACATAGAGGTTGGATATTAGGAAATGGAGTTATATAATGAGTCCAGTAGAGAAAAACGATATTGACATAAATAGGTTGTTTTCTTGGTCTAAAAAGTCAGCAATAGCAGATGGACATGGAAATATTTTATCAGAAATCTGGATAAGATTGGTTGGAGATGCCGACTTAAATAAAGCCAGAGTTTTTGCACTACGTAAGAGTGCTGAACTTCGTGCTAAACTTAAGGATCCAGCTAGTGATGAACATATGGCATTTATTCAGGATGTTACTGTTGTAGAAAAAGAAATTCTTGTTGATTCAATAGTTGGATTAGGTTTAAGAGATATTACCAGAAATGCTTATAAAGAAGTGAGTGTAACGATACCTAAGGAGCCTGATGCAGATGCACCGCTTGAAAAACAAGAAAAGTATCAAAAAGAAGTAGATGATTATCCAAAGAAACGAGAGGATGCCATACGTAAATATTTACGCAAGGCTGTAGATAAAGCTACTAAAGAGAACATGGAACTAACTAACGAGGAATTACAGAAAAAATATAACCTTCTTATGATTAATGAACTATGTGAACAGGAGTCATTTAAGAAGTTTAAAGAGATTTGCGTTTACTTTAGTATTTATAGGGATAAAAATTTCAAGAATAGATTGTTTAGTTCCTTTGATGAATTTGATAATCTTACACCTGAAATAAAAGAAAAGTTAATGAACGAATATACCTCTTTAGAGTTGGATACAGACACCCTAAAAAAATAGCTGGAAGCAATGCCATAGCCTCTTTATGGGCTGTAGCAAAGGCATTGCAAATCCCACTAGACCCTAAAGTAAGATATATAACAGACTTGCCTTATACTATATCCTATACAATAAGGAAACGAACACAAATAGATAGTCTAAATGAACTACCCAAAGAAAAACGTCCAACAGAAGAACTTATTTGGGATGGTACAGGAAAGGAGTTAGATAGTTGGATAGAAAGAGTTATGTCACCACGATCCAAAGAAACCTATGGAAAAGATGTTGTTATTAACATAGATGATGTTGAGGGCTAAAAGATGGCTAATCTAGAATTAAACGCATATATACAAACACTAGCTAAACTACAAGGTGCTATAGACACTACTGTTGGTTCTATTAGGATGCTAGAATCTCAAATGAATTCTAGTTGGGGAGCAACAGGTAGTTTTCTTTTGCCGTTACAGAACCAAGCGGATCAGTTAAAAATAAGGTTTGAGACACTTTTAGCTGCAAAAAACCAACTACTCTCTAGTCCTCCAAATGGAGGTTATAGACCAAATTGGGTACCATATAGTGACAAACCAGATTTAAGAGCAACTGGAACATCAATAGTTCCATACTCTAATCCTTTAGCTAATGAACGTCAAAGAGAAATATTAAGTAGATATATTAATATACAAAGGGAAGCAGTTAATTCTGAACAAAGAAGTATTCTAGAAGCAGAAATCGCCAGAAGACAGTATGCTTCTGCTATGAATAACTCAACACTTGCCTTAAAGCAACAACGAATAGAGGAAGCAGCAGGATATGTTCCAAATTGGGTATATGCTAAAGGAAAACCCAGTAATCCACAACAAGAACAAATAGATATTTTTACTAAAGAAATAGCAAGTCGTAGAAAAAGCTTAGAATTTACAAATGCCACTAATTTAATGAATGTTAGAGAAAAAATAAATTTAAATACTGGTTATAAGGTCTCTACGGATGCTGATTTCCTTGCTGGAAAAATAACACACGATCAGTGGAAAATATCAGTAGATGCATATAATCAACGGTTGGAAGCACTGTTATCAACTGAAAAAGAATTAGTAGCAACCCAGAAAATTCTTCGAAACACCCCTCCAGTTCCAACTAATCAGGGAGGTCTTGCTAATGCACCACTCACTTCCGGACAAAGACACGATCTAGGAAGAATTGGTAAGGGACCTGTCATAAATGATGCACTAGGTTATAGTCAAACACAGGCATACCAAAGCCAGATAAATGATGTTTTTGACCAAGCCCTAATAGATAACAAGTTCTTTGATGCATGGACTAATGACCCTAGATATTCGACATCAAGAAAATATGCAGAAGGTGTTGGTTTTAAGGGAGCACCAAACGTCACTACTGTAGGAACTAGTGGTGTTCAACAACTAGATTGGAAACAAGCTAGTGATATTGGTATAAATGAAAAATTACGCCTTTTTAATACTCCAGCTGGAGGAAATCTTGAATCGACCTCCAGACAGTATCAAACTTTAACATCAGCCATTGGTAGGGACATAAGGGAACTAACCAAGTGGTCCATTGCTATTGCTTTGATTTATGGTCCACTTAATGCTCTTAAATCCCTTACCGCAGATATGATTGAAAATCAAACTAGATTAGCAGACGCTATGATTGCTATGACAGGTGCTTCTTTACGGGTGGGAGAAGTTTTTGATTTAGTAAGACAATCTGCTGACGCTATGGGAACAGGTGTAGGTGATACTATCAACAGTTTTACTCAAGCCTATAGAGCCACTGGTAGCTTAGGAACAGTAAATGAAAGAATCACCACATCTACAGTATTGTTAAAAGACTCGATGATCTTAGCTAAACTTTCGGGCATGGAAGAGGCTGTAGCAATTGATACCTTAGCGGCCTCCTTACGACAAACAAATTCTCCATTAGATGAGGGAGCAAGTCTTCTAGATAAGTGGGTAAGAACAACGCAAGTAGCTAACGTAGACCTTTTAGCATTGTCTACGGGTTTTGCCGTTCTTGGTGATGCCGCTGAAACAGCAGGTATGAGTGTTGATGAATTAAACGGATTATTGGCTGCCATTGCAGAAACAGGTATTTCTAGTGGTAAGGAAGTAGCCAATACTGCCAAAGCAATTGTTTCTGGTTTCTATTCAGACAAGGCAACACTACAACTTAATAATCTTGGTATTGCTACAAAAGACGCTGAAGGAAATCTTCGTGACTTTAACAGAATTGCAACTGAAATTTATCAACAAAGACAGTTAGGTCTAATTACTGATACAGCATTTCAAACTACTGCTAGAGATATTGGTGGTGGTGGAAACCGTAGACAAGCACAGGTAACTACTTTATTAGAGAACTATTCAAGAGTCCAACAGGTAGCGGCAGAATCTGCCTTGGCTAATGGAGAAGCTCAGGCGGCTATGGGTAGAAGATTAGACACAGTGCAAACTTCTACTACTAGACTTAATAATGCATTCCAATCCTTAGCCATGTCATTAGGTAATGAGGGTGGAATATTAACACTATTTACAGACATTTTAGGAATAGCTACTACATTAACCAATGTATTTGATCAATTAATAGCTAGTATAGGAAAAGCCGGTCCAATGTTAATGACTATCGGAGCCGGAAGTTTGCTATTGAGATCGCAAGGTCCAACGGTAGGTACTGCTATTGGTGGTGGACTAGACAGGATGTTAGCTACTCTAATAGGTGTACGCTATGCTAATACATATGAACCTTCTGCTAATGTAGGTTGGATAGCTGGACAATCACCACAGGGAACCTATGCTGGTAGTCGGGCAGTAAACTCATTATTTTCTTCAACCCCTAATAGATTTAATATTGGTGCTGGTTTATTAGCTGGATTAGCACCAGCAGTCGCTAACTTAAGAAATCAAAACGAGGATCCATTTGCCACACAAAAAGCAGCAGGTAACGCTGCTGGTGTATTGGGTGGTTATTTTGCGGCATCTATTATGTCTTTTAGTCCCATTATAGGAATGGTTATTGGTTCAGCTATTGGTGAGGGAATAATAACTACAGCGACCAAAAAAGGAAATATGTCTGCACTTTTATTCGTACTCTCGGAATACGGAAGAGACCAAGGATATACCAATACAGCAAAATCACAATATACTCCAGATGCTGGAACCGATGCTTTATTTAAAACAGCAGGTTTTGGAAGTGCGTGGGTAGGAAAACTTATGTTAGGAATACCAGGGCTTGTTGCATCATTGGTTGGAGGCACCTCTGAAGAAATGGCCTATAACTTAACAGAAGATATGGCAAAAGCTGGAAATCACTCAGCACAAAGGTATATGGATGAGTTTAACAAAGCAAGGGATTTACTCATTCTACAAAATCCAGATATTTATAAAGTGCCAGCAACTTCTATGGATACGGCACAAAAAAATCAAATGGATACATATGGCACAACCTTAACCCAAATGAGAAAAGATGCTGAGGCTTTGTTACTAGAACAACTTCAAGCTGGTGACGTAACTCCTGCTGAGTACACTAGAAAAAGAGGCACACTTAGTACTTATGAGGAAAGGGCTACCAAGTACATGTCTACTTTTGGTAAACCCCTTATGGACTATTCTCCAACTATTAATTCTGAAATGGATGCTTATCAAGCATTTCTAAACCTAATTGTCAATGGTACTCCAGAAGCATTAGAATCCATTACTTCTATGTCTACAGAAATATATGATTTAAAAAATAAATTAGAGGGTTTAGCCAATCCAAAATATGCCGGAACCGATTTACTTACTATGGATAATGAATCACAAACCGTAGGTTACTTTATAGAGAAATATAAAGCACGAATAGCCGAATTAGAATCTATGTTGCCTGGAATAGTGGATACTGGTAATAGGGCGGCTCAAGCAGGATTGGTAAGATCGCCCACAGTAGTTAATGAGGCGCAAGCCTATAGTACAGCAGATTACAACTTAATAAGTAAAACCTACAGAGAACAGGAATTTGCTAGACTTAGACAATTAAATCCAACCACTGGACCAGAAGCAATAAGTAATGACCAGATTAATGCTTACCTAGATAGTCAAGATAAGTTTGGTGTATATGTAGAAGATTTTGGAACCTTTATCTATATGTTAACTGGAGGAATTGGTGGAGCCGGTAGTGACGCGTTTAGTAGAACCGCTAATGATCTTAGAGAAAAAGGATTAATAACCACCGGAACATCCAAAACCGAACAAAATTTACAAACATTAGATATATACTCCTCTCAATTTCCTTTGCTACAAATGTACACTGATCAAGCAAGAGCCGCTCTTAAAAGCGTACCAGGGTATGTAGAACCTGCCTCAGAAGCCCTAAAAGTATTTGGTAAGGATTGGATTGGTGGTGTCATACATGGTGATCAAATTGCTTTACGTTTAGCTTTGGAAAAACTTATTGGTATTGAGGAAAAACAACTGGAGGGTATTTACAACCTACCAGATGGTTCATTCTTTACTGCATTCCTTACTCCAGAATGGATGGCTCTTATGCCTAAGGGTAGTGGTGGAGCTAGTGGAGGTTATGTAGGCTCTTCAGAAATAACCACTACTACACCTACTACAGCAATTCCAGTCCCTGGAGCGTTGCCGGAGGACCCAGACGCTTGGTTGGAATATAGTGGTTTTGAATTAAAAACCCCTAAAGCAAGTAAACTACCATCTACAGGTAGATTTAGAGGAGCCAATAAACTTGGAGCATGGGAAAAGTCATTAAAACAACCCAGTATGCAGTATGATTTACCATACAGTCCTGAAGATGCGGAAATAATAAATAATCCAAAAATGCCCATGATCATACCACTTTTATTGAAAACCATGGGATTTACTGGTTTATCTGGAATGTCTTGGGGTGCAAGTGTTGGTGGTGCTCCCGCCGCTTCGAAGGTTAATCTAAACCTTAATACGACTACCAATGTTCATCTTGACGGAAGACTTATTGCGTCAATCATTAAAACATACCTTTCAGAAGATTTACTTAGAACAACCGCTGGATATGGTAAGACTACTAAAGACTTTATTGTATAAGGAGGCAAATAATGGCTTGGACACTTGACGGAAATGTCTTGTACGTACAAAAATTAACAGAAGGAACAAAACAAGTTATTGCCTCCTTAAATCCACTAGC
>Ga0315274_10009698_pt1 | contig 13894 bp, 16 predicted proteins | sample YL17G02_20_MG_FD_203700 | JGI IMG/M metagenome (GOLD analysis project Ga0315274, IMG submission 203700) | Sediment microbial communities from Yellowstone Lake, YNP, Wyoming, USA - YL17G02_20 | ecosystem: Environmental > Aquatic > Freshwater > Lake > Sediment | place: USA: Wyoming | collected...
CTTCAAAAGGTTTTCTACATAGTTGGGTCCACACACCATATCGGCGTGAAATATAGTGAAAATGTCATTACTTGCTAACTCTACACCTTTATCATAAAGAACGGTATGACCTACTTGCCTGCCATCATTGTAGTAATAGATCGTGTGTTCGTCTTTATTTGGTGTCCCTGCCCATTCTTTTGTTCCATCTGTAGAGTTATCATCAAGGATGATGATTTCTTCTTCTGGATAGAATTTACGAATACTTCCATATGCTAGTTTTAGATATGGAAGGTTATTTCTTGTTGGTATTATAAATGTAATCATAACGATATTAAAAACTTTTCTACGGCAGCCGAACTTTCTTCACTGTATTTTTTAAACAGGTCATCTGTTCTTTTACTGTTAGTGTTAGTTCTCTTCAATGGATGGGCATAATTATGACCTTTGATTAGATTGGTTGCGTGATATTGTGGTATGCCTTTTTTTATACAAAACTTTTCAAAACACGTATCTTCTCTTACAAAATGAACTTCATCAGGAATGAATTTTTGATTAATGTCACCTGATATACATACTAACGAACCGTCTATTTTATGTGAAGGCAATTTTACTATTTCTACATTCTCACAACCTTCATTAAAATCATTCAATTGTTTTTGAGTAATTACATCGTGTGAATTTAGATGTTGAGGTGCGCCATAATTTATATCAGAAATTCTTTTATACTGTAAAAGGTCTTTATGTTCTACACAATCCCAACTAGAATCCCACATTTTTCTTGATGAAAACGTCAGTATGTGTGGTGTTGGAAAATTGACATTCTCCAAAACAAAAAACAGTTCCTTTGGTAGTAAACAATCGCTTTCACCCCACACCGTATATTTTGCTTCGGGATAATACTGTTCGCGCCTCCAATCTCCAATATTGTAAAAAGGTTCGTGCTCTGTTTTATAGATGATTCTAGAACCTTTTAATACTGGATGATTAATGAAACCAAGTAACATATCGGTGGGTGTTCCTTCAATTGGTTTTTCCAAGTATGTCTGTGAATTTAAGCAAAGAACAAATTTGAAATCTGTTGGTGAAAAATAATCCAATGCTTGTTGTAGTGAATCCAACGTTTCACTTATCATTTTAGATTCATACCACATTATATGATGTTGATAAACTATCATAGTCTTATTAGATGTTTAACCCTTTCTTTATTAAGGTCGGTTGGATAGGTAACAAACTGGTGGTGATTATGAACAGGCATAAATCCCCATTTTTTAAAGAATCTTTCTGCTCCTCTTCGTTCATATTCTTTGGACCTATCCGACCTGACAATTTCATCCGTAGGAAAATTGCTTTTATCTGAACGGCTGCCAAAATGAAATACAACTGAATTTGAAGTCATTACAAATTTAAAGCCTGCCAGTTGCATACGAATGAACAGGTCACTATCCTCCCAGTATGCAGGCGCAAATATGGGGTCATTGCCACCAATGTAATCCCAATCAGATTTACGAATCAGCCCTGATACGCCCTCTCCTTTTTCATATTCCACGTCGGGGTTCAAAATTGTAAAATGAGTTGCGTAATCAATAAAGTAAGGTTCTTCAAAATCTTTGTATGTATAACCAAATTCTTCGTATGGAAATACTATTGTTCCCGGTCTTGAATTTTCATTGAATAGATTGGGTTGAAATCGTTGACTGGAAACCCACATCAGTCCTTTGTATTTTTCAAATATCTTTAATGCACCTAAATCCCAATTTTGAGAAACAAACATGTCAGCATGTAAAAACATGATATATTCTGTCTTAACGAACTTAGCACATTCATTCATTCCACCACCTATACCAAGAGTCTCTTCCTCAGGATGAAATTCCGTTATAACTTTTAAATTATATTTTTCCCTGTTTTCATGTAACCATCTGTCGGTTCCATCGTTACAATTTTCAGCATAGATAATGAATGGGGCGTTCTTGAAATGAGAATAGGTTCGGACAGAATGAATTGCTAACTTGAGATAATTTAAGTTATTACACGTCCCTATACAAAATGTCATTGGTGATTCCATATTAACTCATAAATTTAATGCCTATACCCATAGTGTTATCATCATCAACAATTTCTTTATCAAGAACTATTCCTGAATCTACTATGGCTTTATATACACCGACAGAATCATTCAAATCTCTTGGTCTAATGTCGTGAAACCCCAATGCTTTCGTAGCTAGTGGACCATACAACTCAATGTCTTTCTTTACGCCTTCATAACGATGGTCTGCATCTATAAAAACAAAGGAATATTTATCTTTGAATTTAAGAGCTTCTTCTTTTGTAGCGGCCATTTGTGAATTCGCATCAATTAAATTAAATGAACATCCTCTGTCGGTATAATACTTCTGAACTTTTAACAAATCATTATTTGCTGGGTTATGTTCCATCCAAGTTACGGTGACGTATTCACCTTTCTTTTTGTTGAGAGCGCACCATTCCATGAACGCAATTCCCCACACACCTTTATATGCACCAACTTCAAGCATTGTTGGTGTTTCTTCATCAATCAACTTTTCACCAAGAGCTAACCAGGCGTTGTAAAATTCGTATGGTTTTTGTGACCCCTCAAAGCTAATATCACGCGGGGTGCAATGAGGTAATGGTGTAATGATTTTGCCATACGCCTCTGATACCAATGGTTGTAGGTCAGATAGAGCCGTATCACCGTATGCTTTAATTATTTTATATTCACTCATATTTTTCTCCACATCGTTGTTCCTAATCCACCAAAAAATTGTTTTGTGTAGCTTGATGGTACTACAATTTTGTCGTAACCGTATATATGGTCATGACCTACAGTATCATGTGCAATGACTATTGGAATTCCTTTTTGAAGGAAATAATTAACAGATTCTCCACGAAAATGAAATCCTTGGTCAACAAGAGCAACATCCATAGTGTTCAGTGCTGGACCAACAAAATCTTCTACATATTTGAAGTATGTAACCAAAGGTTCTGTATCTCTAACGTCGCCATTACTATCCAATAGTTTTTTATCCGCTTTGTCTAATCCAAAGTAGTGCATGAAATAGAACTGTGATGACCAGTTCATAAATCCGCTGTAGTCGGTTACAGATTTGTTATACCATTCATCGTTGTTAACCACTTCAAAAGAATACACATACTTGAATTTTTCCAACAGATATCTTGTGCCCATCCCCAATCCCAACTCAACGATGTTCTTCTCCTTGGTATCAGGTATAGCATCTATGGCAAAACGCCAGTCACTCCACTCATTATAGAGGCCGACATACGCTGATTTTACTGCTACAAATTCACTCATAACTTAATACTTTATTGGTAACCCCGATGATGATTGCATCACCAATCCCAAATAATTCTTTGCCCAATGGGCTTCTGTATATCCCTGAAACTTCAACTGTTCGTATTCCAACTTGTAATGGAATACCTTGAAAATAGGCTCTATTGGCCACAATTCGATGGGCTTTTTTATCAAAAGCCATTCACCATACCACGTAAATTCGCTAGATATTGTATTAATAAGACCCTCAAAAGTCAAGTTGTTTGGTTTAATATATTCTTCCTCTAAGCTTTTCCAAACTTTTGAAGACCAAACCACCGGAACAGGTCCGAAGTCATAGAGTCTTCCTTTCCTATCAAACAACTCCTGAATGGGTGTTCTACATTCAGCAAATGAAATTTGTGGGTCCCATCCAAGAACCTCTTGATATTTGGCAGTCCATTGAAACAGGTCTTTTTGTTCGTGCATTACTGTATATGGAACAGCATCATCCAGTGGGGTTTTATAATTTACCAAGAAATCTTTTAAATAGAAATCTCTGATAAAATAAGAGTCTGAGTCTATCACTACATAATTCTCAGTTGGAATTGCTTTCCAGAATACCATTTTGAAAATTTGCTGAGTCTTCCAAGATTGTTCAAGGTTCTCACCAAGAACTGCTTCATCAGTAATAAGTTCATAGCCAGACGTTCCCAGTGTATTTTTGAATAGTTGAACGTCTTCCTTTGGAACAGAAATGTAAAGTGGTATCTTGTCTTTGTTATATTTTTGGATAGAATCAAAGAGAATCTTACATCGTTGAATGTCTCCACTAAACGATTTACAATATAGGACTATTTTGTTTTCTAAGCTCATTATTAGTATTTCAAAGGCATCCCTTGTGCCGACTGTAGTATTATTCCGAAGTAGTTCTTAGCAATATGTTCCAATGTTACTCCCATTGATTTGTCGTCATCGTATTGCTTCTTATAATGATATACCCTAAAGAACGGCTCTGATGGTATCAACTTATACAACTGTGTGGCAATAAGATATTCTCCCACCCAGGTATATTCATCAGACGAATATGAGATAACATCTTCTGTAGTAAGGTTGTTTGGTTTAAGATAATTCTCATTAAAGTGTTGTAGTAGCTTAGCATTCCATACGACAGGATTAGGACCAAAATCTAATGGTTTGCCTCCGGTTCCTATAATGTTTTTTATGCTAGTTCTTTCGTTGACAAAATACTGATATGGGTCGTAACCTACATCATTACGAACCGTCCAGTAGAACAACTCTTTCTGTTCGTGACATACCGTGTATGGGGTAGTATCATCATACATGAAGTCTGTAACTTTAAATGATTTGATGAAATATCCATCAGAATCCAAACAGAGATAGTTGTCTGCTATACCAGTCATCCAAATATTCATCCTAGTGGAAAATGCTAGTATTCTTGGTGATATACCTCTATTGAAAAGATTGTCATTCTTGTTAATTTCTTCATCACTAACCACCTTGTAATCGCCCTTTAATGTAGCTTTGAATAAAGAAACATCGGCTTGTGGAACAGAGACATATACAGGAATCTTATCACTGTTGTATTCTTGAATAGAATCCATCAACATCTTGCAACGATTTACATCGTCACGAAACGATTTACAGTATAGAACTATTTTGTTACTTTGGTTCATATGTGTAAGCTTCACACTTTCCTCTTATATTCAATGCTTTTTCCAGTATTCCTTTGCTTTTGAAATATTCCCACATTTCTACATGAGCTAAATCATTGTATGATTTACACATAGGATTGTCTTGGTTGGTTTTTACCGTTCCATTTCCTATGTGAACTATGGGTAGCCAATCACAAATTCCAATCTTCCATTTATTTTCTTCACATATAAGTCCTGCTACCACATCCTGAACCCACCCGTATCTACTTCCAAAGGCACCAATTTTCTCAGCACATTGCCTCTTCATCAAAGCACACTGAAAATCTACGAATGGAACTATTCTAAGTTCTCTACTATTCCAACAGTGCATCTGTTTCCACCAACACTGATTTCTTTCTGGTTGTATTACACATGGGGATACAATCATTAAATCTTCCATCGAATACAACTGTTTCTTTAGTTCCCTTATAAAGTTGTATCCATGAATAATCAAGTCTGAATTCAAAAGTGTAAAGGAATCGTATTCTTTACTATCAATGAATAGCTGTAAGGCCATATCAAGGCCACCACCATAACCTGTGTTCTCGTCGGAACGATAAGTGGTGTATTTGCTAGACTTACCAGAGTCACTACCGTTGTCTATTACCACCAAATCATAGTCATCACGTTCGTATGGTTTTAACATATCATACAGATTGTCTGTATATAACGTGGTATTGAAATGTAGTATAGCTATAAGACTCTTACTCATAAATTACAGGCTTTGGAAACATCTTTATGAACTTACCTTTGAAAACAGGTCTTACAGAGTTACAGATATAATCAAAGAAATTATGAGCTAGAACAATAAGATAGTCCGGTGGGTCACAGATTAAATTATCTCTGACTAATCTATCTCTACCAACTATCTCTATACCCGTGCCAGGCATATACTTACCTTGTTTTGTGTCGGTGTCATCCACGATGTAATCAATCGTTTTATAGTCTATACTTGAGACGTTTAGGAATGTACATCCTTTGGCTGCTGCTCCGAAAGCAGCAAGTTTTTTACCGTTTGCTTTTAATCCCACCAAAAAATCATTAGAGAGTATCATGTGGTCATGGGCAGCATTTCCCCATTCTTTATAGAATTGTTCATTGAATTTCTTTTCTTCATCTAAAAATTCTTGAACTTTCGTGGGTATAATGCCAATCGTATCTGTGAACTTTTTACTTATAACTCTAAGACTGCCACCATGAATTTCATGTTCTGATACATCAATTATTTCCAATCCTTCTTGAATGAATAGATTAAATAATGGTGTTAAAAGGTAATAGTAGATATGTTCGTGATATACTTGGTCGTATTGATTAGTTTCCAAATCCCGTTTCCAATAAGGAAACTCTAAACACCAAATACCATCGTCAGCTAAAGACATACGAATGCCTTTCACAAAATCTCTAATGTCTTCTACATGTTGAAATACATTAGTTGATGTTATGATGTTATACTTGTGACCTATGGTAAGTGCTGAAGCAATAGTGGAATTCCACATACCAATTGCTGCGGGAATTCCCATTCTTCTGCTTATATACGCTAGGTCTTGGCAAGGGTCTATGTTGAGTGGATTTATCTTACATTTAGATTCTTCCATGAATGTGCATAGAAGTGTTCCATCATTTCCACCAATGTCAGTAACATAGTCGCCTTCTTTTATAGGAACAATTTCTGAAAGATACGAATACATCTTTCTACAATGGTCAATGTATGGTTTGCTGGTTCCGGATTTGTAACAATACTTGTTAAAAAGTATTTCTGGTTCGACAACCACAGACAACATTGATAGTTTGCTAGTGGGATAATAGTTGACGGTAAGGGGAAATTTCTGGCAGCTAATAGATTCATCCTTGGTTCCGTTAAGGTTATTAACAAGAGGCACTAGACCCAGTTTGAGGTATGACACCTTACAATCTTCGTTACTGATAGGACATTTTTGAATTTCTTTATACATAAATTGGAGGCAAATCTAATTGCATTATTTTCATTTTTTCATCGTCTGGCGTTTGCTCCGTCGTGTATATGTGTGCTAAGTCTGCCCTATTGGCATATCTATCGGATAGGTGGTGAACAATAAATTCTGATACTCTATTTCTAGGAATTATTTTTATTAATCCACACTTGAAAAATATATTTGATGCGGCTCCTTCCAATATACCAGCATAATGATAATCATTCTCCATATATCTTCCACTATTCAAGACAAATCGCATTAGACTATTAGGAAGAATATAGAACGCCTGATGGAAGTTGTACACTTCAAAATAAGGTTCGCTGAATATCATGTAGTTGTCTTTTACAACTCTATTACCACCCCTATGACAAGAGTGGATTGGGTGGTTATCTATAAGGAATTTGTAATCACTATCTTTCCTTAACTCATATCTCATGAATCCACATACGAATGGGGTTGAAAGCATTAATTGAACGCCTACATAGGCATCCATATGCGACTCTGTTATCAACATATCATCTTCACTGTATATGAAATAGTTGTATAGGTCTAAATTTTCAGCAAACAATTGTTTATGTTCGTGAGTAAGATAGTGACCTATAGATGGGTCGAAGATGTGTTGTGTGATTTTTAGATTAGAAAATTCAGATACATCCAGTTCTTCTGTTAGATACAGATGAACGTCTAGCACATATTTCTTGAAAGAATTATACTCTCTTAGACAACTAAGAAAATAGTTTCTGTTGGTTGACCCGTAGTGGGCCATAGCTAGGAGAATATCTTTCATGATTCATTATGGTTTTCTCATAACCGACACATAAAGACCTTCCCACCATAATTCGGTATCATTATGTCCATTATTAGGTAATTCTACTTCAAATAGAACTTGAATTTTAAGGTCCTTTATAGCCTGACGCGTCACTCTCTTTGTATCATATCCATTCCAATCATCACAGATATAGATGAATTCTTTTTGAAGACAAGGAAGATAATGTTTCAAAGCAAGTTCTTGGGCATTATTCATGTGGTCGCCATCATAAAAATAGACGTTAACATCCCTAATACCTTCTTTATATGGGTCAAACTCTATATAGTTTCTATCAATGAGATTTGGTGGTCGCCCAATTATTTGCATGAAGTTATCTATAAAGTCTGCTTTGACATTGCCTGCTTCATAGAAATTTTGAGAGAAATTATCTATGACCCAATACATCTTTGGATTATTCTTGTAAAGTGCTGAAATAATGGTCGAACCTTTCCAACACCCTATCTCAAGATAGTTACATTCAGGCAATTTAACTATGTTATTCAGAAAATGTCTGACTTTCTCACTAGACATACCCTGTAATGCCAGAATCCTTTCATCAATGTCCGATATATGATGGGTAGCTTTGTCTATTGATTGTATTGCGTGTTCTATTAAATTCATATTACTTTATGTCCTTTATTGTCATCTTCACTAAAATCTTTGTTGTATCTTTTGTTTGTATCAAGTTGTTTTTCTATAGTTTTATCATGATACAACGCTAGTTCTTCATCTGCTGGTAGAAATGAATATTCTTTGTGTCCCTCTATTTTTTCATGGAGTTTTCTGTCCCACTTAATACGACCTGGTACTCTCACGTAAAGACGGCTTTGATAGTCAGGCCAATTCACCACCGGACGATTTTTACAGCAGGGTGATGGTGTAAGTCTCCAACCCCACTGAGCCGCATGTGCTGGTGTAACTCCCCTGTAGTCGTTAATTCTAGGAACAAATATTAACTCTACGTTTGGGTTAGACACTAGAATGTCTCTTAGATTGAAGAGCAATAATTCGGATGGTAATTCATCTGAATCTATCTGAAATACCCAATCGCCTGTACAATGTTCATTACCATAGTTTTTATGAGCACCATAGTTGTTACTTAAAGCATGTTGTAACACTTTGATGTTTTTACGTAATGAAACCTGACGCAGGATTTCCTTGGTAGTTGTATTATCGGAAAAGTCGTCTAATATAACTATCTCGTCTTCGTCATACCGACACTTTATCAATCTCTCTAATAGTTTGCCTAATGTGTCGGTTTCATTGTGAACAGTAATTAGGTATGATAATTTCATTATAGACTACACGTAGGTAGAGTTTTCATTTCTGGTGTTTGACTCTTTATACTAGCAGTTTTTATACCAGGTGGGCAAGGTACAGGTTCTCCTGTGCTTACCTTCTTTAACTTTGGAAGAACCAATTTGGTTTCCGTGGCAAACTTAGGAACGTAAGTATCTAACATAGCATGGAATTTCTTATCCATAGCTTCGTTAGAAAACTCAACCATGTTCTTTTGACGCAATTGCTCTGCTCTTTCAAGATATGGTTTGTAGTAATAGAAACACGTCCTTATGGTTTCTTCTGCTTTAGCATAGTTCACGGTAAACCAAGACGAATCTTTAATAAGCCATTCGTTAGCACAATCACCTGGCAACTGTTTTACTTCACCATCCAATAACTTACAAAATTTTGGCTCTAAGAAGTCCAAATGACCACTCCAGTTAGAAACTAATACAGGCTTACCACTTAATGTCGAAAGTAACAAAGGATGGCCAAATCCTTCACCGTGAGTGAATGAAATATGAGCTTTAACTTTTGGATGATTGTAGAGAGCATTCATTTCTGATTCTGTTAAATCGCCATATAGGAGATAAACATTTGGAAGGTCTTTTGTACCTTTTTCATTTTGAACTATCTCTTTGACAGTCTTTAAACGGTTAATCATATCGTGCTTATCCATATTACAGATTGCCGCGCCGCTGGTTTTGATAATCAAGGCCGGTTTTGGCTTAGGACCCATATTAGAAAAGGCACCCATGAATGTTTTAATTAGATTGCCTATATCTTTTCTATCATTAAATAAACCACCACCAGTCCACTGACCAACGAATAGAAAACAAAAATCTTCTTTAATGCTTTCAAATTCTGTATCAATCTTTGCTTCAAATGTTTTGTCTATACCATAAATTGAAGTGTCTGCTCCCCAGAATAATACTTCCATAGGCTTGAGAGATTTCAATTCGTCTCCACCACCCTGTTTTTGATACACAGCTTCTTTGAACACTTTCATCGCATGATTTGAAGTAACGATATTCATGTTCATGCGATTCAATCCTTCAACCCAATCAGGTTTAGCGATTGTAGTTTCGATACCAGCAGTGATACCAATGTTATATTTTGCTGGTGGTTGAAACTCGTTGGGAATAGAACATTGCATGAATATGTCAGGTTGTCTTTGTAGAGGCTGCCTCATAATTCTAGCATATAATTCTTTCTCTAATGGGTCTATTACATCAGAAACCAAATACTTTCGGCTACATCCACCCCAACGGGTAGGAACAACCATCAAATCGTATTTGTCGTATCTGAGCAGGCTCTTAGCTAGTGCCATGCCTAAATCGCCGTATCCACTACGCGTCCACATGGGACTCTGAAATATACAAATAGGTTTACTCATATTAGGGTATTAGTTTTTCTCTTTCTCTTGCAATAGTTTCATATTTTTGTGGGATGGGTATATCCCCAGCTTCTTTCCATCGTTCAACAATGTTTACAGAAGTTTTTATAGGTGCTTTTCTTGGGTCGGGTGGTGTTTGTTTTTTGGTTGTGGCATCTTTGTGACCAAGACCACTTGTGCCTCTATTTGATTCTGGTAAAATATCTACAACATCAAAATAAACTTCGCTGTGTTGTTCAAATATCATTTGAGCAATAGGTTTATCGAATTCTGGTAACCAGTTTTCGGTACTCAGATTAACCAATAGAACACCTATTTCTCCTCGATAGTCTGAATCAACTACGCCCGCCATCACATCAATACCCATTTTATAGGCCAATCCACTACGCGGAGCAATTCTGCCATAGTATCCACTGGGCATAGCTGTAGATATTCCAGTCTTGTAGAGGTATCTTTCTCCCGGCTTTAATTCGTGTCTATCGGTTGTATATAAGTCATAACCTGCAGCGAAATCTGACCCCCTTGTGGGGACTTTTGCATCTGTCGTGATTAATTTTATTTGAATATTCATATAACAATTTTACTATAACCAATTCAATAATCAAGTTGTTTTATTCGTTTTCCAGTTCTGTGACTAAATTATCTATATCCTTTTCGCTAAGACAACAATCTGGTGCTGGAGTGTCGCGAATAACTCTACACTCAAATCCACAAAGTTTATATTTTAGTTTTTCAAACCATGTAGGTAGAGTTTTAAGTTCTACTACTGTACTTCCATTGGGGATTGTTAATGTAGCTAACGTGTCTTTTTGAACAATTCCTGCTAATACGCGGAATCTACTTTTCATGTCTGTGTATGTTGTATTTTTCATACTGTTTCCAATTGTTTTTTGAGTTTTTCTTTATCTATAACAGGGATTTCAAATCCCATACCACCTGGCATTAGATTACCTACATAATCTTTTTCAGTAAAAATTCCAAACGTTTTAACTGGTTTGAAATTAGCAAGAGTATAATCCATACATTTAATGAATTGATTACACATATTCTCTGAATTGATTCCACCATCAGTCAATGCCCAATCTCTACCCTTTTGTCCACATTCGGTTCTTTTTACATCACCCATAAGATACCAATACATGAATCCATCAGCCGCATCTTCCCATCTTGTCATATCATCAAATATATACGGTGTAGGAATGGAACCTTGAATACATTGAACTGGAGGATAACATGGCCATGCCCATACACCATGTTTCTTGTATTTACCAACATTGTTTGAACCAAAGTTCAAATCAAATACAATTTCTGAACCATCATCCTTAGTCTGACCGATTTGGTCTTGAAGACCGCCGGTAACAGCTACAATGATTGGCGTACCAGCCATAAGGGATTCTGCTGTTGAAAGACCGAATCCTTCGTTGGATGATAGATTAATTGTAATGTCAGCAATGTTGTAAAGAACATTCATATCTTCTGGTGAATATTTTGCTGTAGAAAATATTACATCATGTTCTGGACACAATGCTTCTTTAACAGCTATTAGGTCTGTGCCTGCGTCCTGACGAATTTCTGTATGTAGGACTAATACACATTTTGCTGCTTCTTCTTTCGTAAGATTATCACAGAATGCTTTGTAAGCCAGCATAATGTTACTCGTTCTTTTTCTCTGAACGTTTCGTGAATTATAAAAGATTACGAATTCATAATCTTTATTACCAAATATTTCCTTACGTTTTTTCTTTATATTGGCGTCGTCTTTTGGAAGCGGCCTGAATATGGTTTTATTAATACCATGAGGAACATAGTGTAAAACAGTTTTACCATCCGTATTTGGTGAATCTATCGTAGCTACTTTGTCGTGACCACCAAGTACCCATTTGTTAATGTTGTATGTTTGTTTGCTGATTGACATTAACAAATCACACGATTCATAAAATGGTCTGTTATACATTGGATATGGAACATCATCCCAGATGTTTAGATAGGTTAGAGGCATTTTAGAACGGAGTTGACGTTCTACTGCGTATAGCCATCCCCAGAACCTTGGGTCGGTAAAGTGCATTACAAAGTCTGGCTTCTCTCTATCAATGATAGAGAACAACAATTCTTCATTGCCATAACCATCAACAGGATACAAAGTAACTTTGGCATCCTTAACACCTGTCATAAGGGCAGTAGCGGCATCCATATTGATTACCTTGCCTTTATCAGGATGTGAAATCGCACCTGCTATTTGAATCCAATCAAAATGACCAACTGTTCCTAGAACGAGTTCTCTGGACATAGTTGCTACGCCCGAGTGCATTCTTAAATCATCTGATAACAGCAGTCCTTTTTTCTTTTTCAAAATAAACTTTAGGTCTTCTATTTGTGTTTCGCTCATAGGATATTAAGAATTTATGGAACCTGTTACACTAAGGACGGGGACAACGAAGTTGTTCACAATGTTACGGAACGATGCAGTAAATGGAGTATCGTCAACGTAAAGATGAACGCACTTCTCAACGAATGTTTGAAGGGTAAGATTATTTTGGATACCTAATATCTTAAAAGAATCGTATAGGCTTTTCTCAATCTTGACCGTAGTAGCTGTTTTATTTTTCATATGTATCAACGTTATTACGTGCTAACGTATGATACATATAAGGTAGGAGTGAAAATCGGTTATTTTATTCGTAATCTTCTTTAGGAATGTCAGAAACAGCGTCACAATTAACGCCTTTATGTGGACAATACCTACAGTTTTTCTTCGCTTTACCAGGCGTTTTGAGATAAACTTTGGGGGTTTCTATAAACTTACCTTGTGGTGTAAAACACTCTGTAACAAATTCGGCGAACTTGTTTAGGGCTCTAGCTATTGATGCCTGATTGTTCTTTGGAATGAATGTTTGAATACGACTTTGAGGAAAAGCGTAATTCTCCCATAGCTTCCTACGAAGGATGAAAAACTCAACGTCAATCATGTTAATATCAACATTGTATTTTCTACTAAAAAATGCTTTGTAGAGAAGAATCTGTGAAACTTTAGCTTCATCGTCTCTCTGATAATGATTCCATCCACTCGTCGAAGTTTTAATGTCAATGATTCTATATCTACCTGTTGCTTTCTCTTTTAACACAACGTCAATGTAACAAATAAACTCCACATTATTTTTGATTGGCATAACAATTTCATCCTCAATACCGATGAATTCGTATTTGCCTGATGGAAAGTGTTTGATACGATTGGTCATGTTGGTGAACGCTTTGATAATATTGTCACCATCTTCCCTATACTCTTTGAGAACTTCTGGAGTAATAGTAACCTTCTTGTCTTTCAATTCTTTATCAAATCCTTTTAGAAAGAGTTCATATAGGTCGTGTAGGTCAGCATCCCTTGCTGATTTTTTATACAAAGTTTCAATGTAGAGTTGAATGACTTCATGCATTGCTGTTCCAAAACAAGTGCTAACGCTATCCTCAAATACACGT
>Ga0315274_10009699_pt1 | contig 13893 bp, 14 predicted proteins | sample YL17G02_20_MG_FD_203700 | JGI IMG/M metagenome (GOLD analysis project Ga0315274, IMG submission 203700) | Sediment microbial communities from Yellowstone Lake, YNP, Wyoming, USA - YL17G02_20 | ecosystem: Environmental > Aquatic > Freshwater > Lake > Sediment | place: USA: Wyoming | collected...
AGCGGCGAAAGAACAAGCAGATACCCGGTGCGAGGCCTCTGCACGATTATGCCAACCTGTATTTTGACGCTCATAATCCGATGCTCAGTAAACGCCGGGCACAGAATGATGAGATCTGTATCCTGAAAGTTGACGCAAAGGTGTTGGATTTGCCGGAAGTTATCATTGCAGATCGTAACGCGGCCAGCGATTGGGTCCGTTTTTCACCCGTGGCCGAAGGACTCAAATCGATCGACCGGGGTCGGGTGTTCGCTCAGTACTGGACTCATCCGCAAGAGCTTTACGATGAAATGAGGCACAAGTCAGAGAAGTGCACGGAGGTCCTCGTGCCAGACTGCGTCATGTCATTATATCTTGTTGGTGCCTACGTGGCGAACGAGCGGGCCTTGTTGCGGTTTCAGCAACTGAATATCAACTTGCCTGTTTGCATCAAGAGTGATATATTTTTTTAAGAGGGGAAAATGAAAATCCTAGTTGGCGACATTTTGAAGTCCAAAGCCCAAACCCTGATCAACACCGTCAACTGCGTTGGAGTCATGGGCAAGGGAATTGCCCTGGAATTCAAGAAACGTTTTCCAGAGATGTTCGAGGATTATGTCAAGAAGTGCGAGCGTAAAGAAGTCAAGCTCGGCGTTCCCTATCTTTATAAGACCCTGTTTCCACCTCAGATCGTGAATTTCCCAACTAAAGATCATTGGAAATCAGTCTCCAGAATTAGCGACATTGAGTGCGGGTTGCAGTATATTCTGTCGCACTACACGGAGTGGGATATAACTTCGCTTGCGATTCCGCCGCTCGGCTGTGGAAACGGCCAGCTTGAATGGAGGGCAGTCGGCCCATTGATTTACAGGTATGCCAATCAGATGGACATCCCGGTAGAAATGTATGCCCCCTACGGGACGCCTTCAAAGGAGTTGACTAATGAGTTCCTGGAACAAGGGGCACCCACCGGAAATCAACGTAGCAGCAGAACCGGTCAATCCACCATGAATCCGGCATGGATTGCTCTTGTGGAAATCCTACGCCGGATTGAAGAACAGCCATATCACTGGCCGGTTGGGAGAACCATTTTTCAGAAGATTGCCTATGTTGCTACCCAACAGGGCTTGCCGACCGGATTTGTCTATCAGAAAGGCAGCTTTGGTCCATTCTGCAGGGAACTGAAGAACGCCGAGACAAAGCTTGTGAACAACAATCTGCTTCAGGAAGAACGAATACGCAATATGTTTATGGTTAAGGTCGGACCGAATTACATGAGGATTAGAAAAGATTTCAATTCGTCAATTTGGCAGTGGGCTGCCATCGTTGAGAAGACTACAGACCTATTCATGCGAGTGAACACGAATCAAGCCGAGATTGTAGCGACTGTTATATATGTCGCTGATTCCCTCAAGAAAAAAGGCAACGGCAGTCCAACCGAAACCCAAGTCCTTGAATCGGTCATGCAATGGAAGCAGAAGCGGCGTCCATCCTTGGATAAATCGGTTGTTGCCTCGATTATACGGAACCTCGGCATGCTCCGTTGGCTTGATGTCAAACCCGATGCTGCCCTTCCCGTTTCAGATGATGAATTGGTGCTGGTGTAACCGTTCCCTGCCATGTCATGAAAGACCAATTGGAAGCAAGAATAATTAACGTCCATAAATTTATAAGTTTCTTTCTGATGAGTGGCATCCATAAAAAAAGTTGGCCATTTTTGAATGCACGCAGAGCCCATAGCAAAGATTTTTACCAGGAGAGGGGGAGATAAGGGGATAGGGGGATAGGGGGATAGGGGGATAGGGGGATAGGGGGATAGGGGGATAGGGGGATAGGGGGATAGGGGGATAGGGGGATAGGGAGATAGAAAATCATCTATAAAAAGGTCCATCATTACAAGTAGCAGTGAGAATCCTCCTACGTCCCCGCTTGCGGGACTGCGGAGGACAGGTAGGGCAGGGCGTCATTTATAAAGAGAGTGAAAAAGTTCAGTCTGATAGGTTTTCTATTCTTATCCCTTTACCTTTTTAAGGCTTTCCCTGGCTGATGCAACTCGCGCTAAAAACCCGGGATCATGCTCTAACCTGTAATCAAACCAGTCCTCTTCGGACCCGAAACCAATTAAAACACCGGCCGGTTTTCCATGGCGTGTAATGATGATCTCTTCTTTTTCCGCCAAATCCAAGTATTCTGAAAGGCGGTCCTTAACTTCTGACAGTGCAATCCTCTTCATTTCTTTTCTCCCATTTCCTCCAGCCACTCAGTGGGTTTGGACTTCGGTATGATCGCTAAGACTTCAACCGTCGCTTCCACAACATCGTAAAATACCCTGATTTCATCAACTCTCAATCGATACTGTGGTCGACTCATCCCCTGTAACTTTTTGATTCGACTCTTGCTTATTTTCTGTGGTTCATACCTAAGATGTTTCTCAATTGCCTCTTTGACAGTTTGGGGAGTTTGCTCGTCTCTTGATTCTTCTTAAATTCGAAAAAAACCAGAAATTTTAGGGATCCATTCCGATTTTGACCGGCATGTTCTTATCCGCAGACCACCCTAGCCAGGATCCCCGGTAAAGACGAACATTGGGAAACCCGAGAATATATTTCAGGGTGAAATAGAGATGACTCGCTTCCCTTCCTGTTCGACAGTGGACAATGGTTTCTTTGTCTTTCGTCACCCCGGACTCTGCAAAGAGTTTTTCCAGATCCTCTTTTTTCTTCCAAACCCTTACTTCTTCCCCTTCTAAGGTTGTTTCCCAAAATACGTTCTTGGCTCCGGGGATATGGCCTCTACGGATCTCTTCCCCTTCTTCGCCACTATATTGTTTGGGTGGGCGAGCGTCCAGGATCACCACATTTTTTGCTGTGAGTCGTTCGCGGACCCATTTTTTTTCAGCTAACGTGTCACGGAACGCTTTCCCAAAAAATTTGCTGGGGAGAAGAGACGGGAATTCTTGGGTGGTGGGATGCTTTTCCGAGGCCCATTTTTCCCAGCCTCCGTTCAGGATCCCCACTTTTTTGTGGCCTAAGTAATCCAAAGTCCAAGCGAGGAACGTCGCATTGGGATTTGATTTCTCGGAGTAAAGGATCACCCACATGTGATTGGAAACGCCTAAATTGTCTCCTAACAATCTTTCTAAACAGATCCGATCAGGTGCCTGAGCGGGGATGCCTCTTTCTGGAATCAGAAGGTTTTCAAAATGGAGATAGACGGCGTTTGGGATATGGCCTTTGAGATAGTCAAGGAACGAGGTTCTCATGTCGATGATACGAATGGAAGGATGGCTGGTCAGATTTAGCAATTCTCGTGTTTCAATGAGCCTGGGATGGTCAAAATTTTTTAAGGGAGGGGTTTTGGCAAAAGGGAAGCCAGGAAGAAAAAAAATTATTGAGATCAGGATTCCTCCTACCAGGATGTGTGATCTTCGTTTCTCCATACCGGTCTTCCTAAAGCATTTCAACTTGAGATATTCCTCCTCCTCTTCTTCTCCAAGGCTTTCCGGTAGAGTTGTAGATAGGCGGCAGCTGACCTTTGCCAGGAGAAATCCGCCGTCATGGCATTTTGGATGAGCTGTTTCCAATGCTCCGGCTGAGAATAAAAACCGATGGCGGTCTTGACCTGATCGAGGAATTCCTTTGCATCATAGCGGGTGAATTTAAAACCGTTTCCTCTTTTTGTGTTGGGGGAATAATTCACGATGGTGTCATCGAGTCCTCCGGTGGCACGCACCACGGGGATCGTCCCATATTTGAGGCTGTAGATTTGATTCAGACCACAAGGCTCATATTTCGAAGGCATGAGGAAGAGATCGGATCCGGCTTCGATTTTATGAGCCAATCGGTCATCGTAGGCGATTCGGATTCCAGCCTTTTGGGGATATTTCCGAGCAACCTGCTGGAAGAGATCATGATATTTCTGTTCTCCTGTTCCAAGGAGGACAAAACCGATGTGGAGGGTGAAAAGTTCCTCTAAAATTTCGGCCAGGAGGTCGAATCCCTTCTGGTCGGCCAGTCGAGAAATCATCCCTAAGAGCGGAGAGTTCTCGAGGGAAGGGGGAAGATTGAATTCCTTCAGTAGATCCTTCTTGCATTCTCTTTTCCCTGAGAGATCATTTAGGTCGTATTTGGCAATGAGGTGGGGGTCGCGAGAGGGATCCCAATCCTTGAAGTCCACCCCGTTGAGGATGCCGTAAAGGTCTCCCCCCCTCTTTCTCAGGATTCCCTCCAATCCATAACCATATTCAGAGGTCTGTATTTCTTCGCTATACTTCTGGCTCACCGTATTGATGACATCGGCGTAGACGATTCCCGATTTCATAAAATTGATCCTCTCCCAGAATTCGATTCCCTCCGGATTATACATCTCTATGGGGAGGCCAGTAAGCCAGAACTTCTCTTTCTTAAACAATCCCTGATAGGCTATGTTGTGGATGGTGAAGACCAAAGCGGTTTGAGAAAAAAAGGGATCGTTCCGATAGACCGATTTAAGGTAGGCCGGAATCAACCCGGTTTGCCATTCGTGATGGTGGATGATTTCAGGGGAAAATCCAATGTGTTGACTTAGGGTCAGCACCGCCCGGGAGAAGAAGATGAAACGTTCGGCATTGTCGAAGTAATCGCCTCTGGGTGTGCTGTAAAGGTATTCCCTGTCAAAGAACTCTTCGCGGCCGATGAAGTAGATTGGGATCTCTGGGGTGAGTTGGCCCTGATAGATATCGGCTTTGATGATTTCATTCCCCATGGGGACCTCAATCTCTTCACTCAGGTATTGGAGAGGAAGGCCGGAGCGCCTCACGGCGCGATAGTAGGGCATCACCAAAATCAATTCACATCCCAAGGGTTGGATGAATTTTGGGAGAGCACCTGCAACATCCGCCAATCCCCCTGTTTTGGCAAAAGGGACAGCTTCCGGGGCTACAAAGAGGACGCGTATGGGGTTATTCATTGTCATCAATTATGAATGATGAGTTATGAGTTTTGAATTGTAAGATTGAAACTCTCAACTCAAAACTCCTCACTCTTAACTCTTTTTTCCAGTTTCTCCCCAGAAAAGGACGCGGTGGGGGACCGGGATTTGGATCCCTTTTTCATCAAATCGATTTTTGATCCTTCTCCTCAATTCCCTCCCTACCTCCCATTGTTTCAGAGGCACGGTTTTCACCATGATTCGAATGACCAACTGGGATTCTCCGAATCGCTCTACCCCCAAAATCTGCAGGGGCTCAAGGATGAAACTTTTGTACGGTTCTTCTGTACCCAGTTCCCTTCCGATCTCGGAAAGAAGGTCAATGATCTGATTAACATCTTCGCGGTACGAGATGCCAATGTCCAGAACCGATCGCGACCACTCCTTGGAGAGGTTGCTCACCACCTTAATTTCGCCGTTGGGAATGATGTGAACTCTTCCTTCCAAATCTCTCAGAACCGTTTTTCTCAAACTCAGCGATTCGACAAGACCTGATACTCCCGCCACCTCGATCGCATCTCCAATCCGATACTGGTTCTCAAGGATGATAAAGAAGCCGCTGATCACATCCTTAACTAAGCTCTGGGCCCCGAAACCAATGGCGAGAGCACCAATGCCGGCGGTGGCCAATAGAGGGCCGAGCTGTATCCCCAGTTCTCCCAGGATCATCAGAATGGCGATGAAGGAGATGACGATGAGAAGGGCATGTCGGAGGGTATTGCCCAAGGTGTGGGCCCTTTTCTTTGCCTCTGCGGCCTGGAGGGGATCCTTCTCTGGAACGAACCTCTCTAACCATTTCACAATCCATCGGGACATTTGGGAGAGAATGATGAGGCCGATCAGAATCCCGAGGACCTTGATTCCTGATGTGCTCAGCCAGGTGAGGATGGTTTTTAGTATTTCGGACATGGGAGCTTTTTTTAATCGATGTCAAATGTCAAAATTCCTGCCTGCGGTAAGCAGGCAAAGTTCAACATTTGGGATTTGAGCTTTGCCATTTGGCATTTATTTGACGCCGGGTCTATTCGCCCTTTTCTGTTTTCCGAATGACCTTCTCCAGACGATCGAGGGCATCGGCTGTCTTCTCTCTTAAGGAGTTGGTCATGCCTGCCAATGTATCCATCTGTTTCTTCAGGTCTTCAGGAGGAATAGCCGATTCGATCTTTCGTTTCAATTCCGCGGTTCCTCCTGTCCGCTGATAGGCGAGGATAGAAATAATAAGTGCGACGACCGCAATGACATCCCCCATATCCATTGTTAAGAACCTCCTTCGATTTTTGTATTAAGATAATTCAATCCCTTAAAATTTTCAATCGATTCTTCTCCAGATTTCGTTCCTGATAATGGGACGGAGAGGTGATGAGGAGTGACGATCCCCGCTGACATAATAGCCTTGATGGCCTCTTCAATGGTCAAACGGGAAGGGAGTATCTTTTCTTTAGGGAGAAAGAGGAGGAAACCCTGGGGAGGGACAAACGCCGTGGGGATAAAAACGGTCACCTTCGTCTGTTGTTCGAGATCAGTCAACTCATTCGTCACAAACCCGAGGACGAAGTTCCCCTCCTGCGGGAATTCGACAAAGACGGCCTGGCGAAAGGCTCCTTTTCGCGAGGCAGAGAAGGCGTCGGTTAGTTGTTTGGAAGAGAGATAGATATTCTTTACGACAGGGATATTGGTGAAAAGGCGATCTGTCCAACCGACCAGTTTACGACCCAAGACATTGGTGGCGATCACCCCGATCAGGTAGAGCAAAAGGAAAAAGCCGATAATCCCCAGTCCAGGGAGAAAGAACTCTCGGTGTAAAAGGTAGAAGGTCACCTTCGGCATCAGAGGGCCGAGGATGTTATCCAGGGTGTTGAAGACGAGCTGCAAAATAAGGAAAGTGATCCCGAGGGGCAGGATCACCAAGATTCCTGCAAAGATCTTCGTTCGAAGATGTTTGAAAATATTCTTCATGTTGGGTTCGATGTGGAAGGGTGAAGAATCTTCTTCAGATCTCCCTCCTCGACCACCTCTTTTTCCAGGAGGAGACGGGCGAGTTCTCCCATTTCATCTTTCTTCCCCGTAAGGATTTCTTTCGCTTTACGATAGGTTTCGTCGATAATCTTCTTCACCTCTTCGTCGATCTGTTTGGCCGTGTCCTCACTGTATTCCCTTGAGGAGAATAAGGAGGAGGGAAGAAAGAGGGGGTTCTTTTCCTTCCCGAAAGTGACATAGCCCAGTTTTTCACTCATCCCAAATTCTTTTACCATGCTGGTGGCAATGTCCGTGGCCCGTTGCAGATCGTTATGGGCACCGGTGGAGATCTCACCGAAGGTGATTTCCTCAGCGACCCTTCCTCCCAACAGGACAGCCATGCGGTCCAGGAGTTCTGTTTTGGTCATCAAATATCGGTCTTCTGTGGGCAATTGGAGCGTATAGCCCAATGCGGAGATACCTCTCGGGATGATGGAGATTCGACGCACCGGATCAGCGTTCGGTAAAAGGGAGGCGACAATCGCATGGCCGGATTCGTGGAAGGCCACAATCTCCTTCTCCTTCTTCGACATGAGCCTGTTCTTCTTTTCCAATCCTGCGACCACTCGGTCAATCGCTTCTTCAATGTCGGCCATTTCCACCGATTCCTTATTCTTCCGGGCGGCGAGCAGGGCGGCCTCATTGACGATATTCGCGAGGTCTGCCCCCACAAACCCAGGCGTCCTGGAGGCGATCACCCTCAAGTCGACCTCTGGAGACAACTTGATATTTTGGGTGTGGATCTTCAGAATTTCCTCCCGACCGATGATATCAGGACGGTCAACTAAGACATGCCGGTCGAACCTTCCTGGTCTAAGAAGGGCGGAGTCGAGAATTTCAGGCCGGTTGGTGGCGGCCATGATGATCACCCCTGTATTGGGAGCGAAACCATCCATCTCCGCCAGGAGTTGATTGAGGGTCTGCTCCTGTTCATCATGTCTGCCCATGGGGTTGACCCCCCGTGCCTTTCCCAGGGCATCCAGTTCGTCGATGAAGATGATGCAGGGGGCATGGTTTTGAGCCTGTGCAAAGAGGTCCCTGACCCTCGCTGCTCCCACCCCGACAAACATCTCGACGAAGTCGGAGCCACTGATCGAGAAAAAGGGAACATTCGCCTCTCCGGCCACGGCCCGGGCGAGCAAGGTTTTTCCGGTCCCAGGCATTCCCACCAAGAGAACCCCTTTGGGGATTCTTCCGCCGAGGCGTTGAAACTTTCCCGGGGTTTTGAGAAATTCCACGACCTCCTTCAATTCCTCTTTCGCCTCGTCAATTCCGGCCACATCGGCGAAGGTGATCTTCTTCTCCTTTTCCGCATAGATTTTGGCCCGGCTCTTTCCAAAGGACATCACGCTCGTCTCCGGTCCGATTCGGGAAAAGAGGATCCTCCAGATGAAGAAGAAAAAGACAAGGGGGATAATCCAGGAGAGGATATTGGTGAGCCATTTGCTATCGACCTTTCCTGTAAATTTCACATGGTTGGCCTCCAAATCCTTTACGAGATCCGAGTCCTCCACCCGAACCGCCTGAAACCTCCGGAGGCCTTTCTCAGTTTCCCTTTCCCCGGAGATCGATTCCTGGGTGATGGTGAGATCTTTGATGTTGCCAGTCCTTAAGGATTCCTTAAATTCACTATAAGGAATCACATCCTCGGTCTTTCTTGTAACGATGTAATTCTGGACGAGCAGGATGATGAGAAAGGCGATGACAAAGTACCAGATCGTGAAATGGGCCTTTTTCAGGATGGGTTTCTTCCCGCCTCGGTCTGATGGCTCTTTGATCCGGAGGAGATCCCTCCAAGAGAGAGGGGGCTTTTGATCTTTCTTCATTTTATGAATCTCCAAATACCCTCTTAAAAATATCATTCACGTGCTTGAGATGGCCCCGAATATCGAAGACGACCTCCAATTCCTCCCGGGTGAGAAGATGTTTGATGGTCTCATCTTCAGAGAGAAGGGTTTTGAAATCTTCGCCCTTCTCCCAGACCCTCATCGCATTCCTTTGGACCACACCATAAGCCTCTTCTCTCGATAGGCCTTTTTTCGTAAGCAGGAGAAGGACTGCCTCCGAATAGATGAGACCTCCCATCTTTTCCAGATTGGCTTTCATATTTTCCGGATAGACGATGAGATTTTCGATGAGAGAGGTAAAGCGGTTAAGCATGTAATCGATCAGGATGGTGGCATCGGGAGCGATCACCCTTTCCACAGAGGAATGGCTGATGTCACGTTCGTGCCAGAGGGGAATGTTTTCTAAAGCCGCGAAGCCGTAAGATCGTACAAGGCGTGCCAGGCCGGAGAGGTTCTCCGAGGAGATAGGGTTCCTCTTGTGTGGCATGGCAGACGAACCTTTCTGACCCTTGGAGAAGAATTCTTCTGCCTCTAAAACCTCGGTTCGCTGGAGGTGCCTCAGTTCCACAGAAAACTTTTCAATCGACGAAGCAATGATCGCCAGCGTTGTGAAGAATTCAGCATGGTGATCCCTCTGGACAATCTGGGTTGAGATGGGGGCTGGTCTGAGTCCCAATCGTCCACAGACGAACTCTTCGATGAAGGGAGGGATGTGAGCAAATGTTCCCACCGCGCCGGAAATCTTGCCAACGCTCACAGCCTCTTTTGCCCTCTCCATTCGGGTGAGGTTTCGATTCATCTCATCATACCAGAGGGACATTTTGAGGCCGAAAGTGATGGGTTCGGCATGGACACCATGAGACCGTCCAATCATGAGGGTTTCCCTATATTGAAGCGCTTTCTCCTTCAGCACCCCCAAAAGTCGGTGGAGGTCCTGAAGGATGAGTTCAGAAGCTTCTTTTAACAGAAGGGCGAGAGAGGTGTCAAGGATATCAGAGGAGGTGAGACCGTAATGAAGGTATTTCGATAGGGGGCCGATGGACTCCCCCACATTGGTGAGGAAGGCGATGACATCATGTTTCGTCACCTTCTCTATCTCGTTGACCCGTTGCACATCGAAACAGGCCTTCCCCTTGATCTCTTTGACTGCTTCTTTTGGAATCTCACCCAATTCAGACAGGGCTTCACAGACCAAGAGTTCAATCTCGAGCCAGGTCTCATACTTTCTCTGGTCCGTCCAGATCTTTCCCATCTCCGGGCGGGTATATCTTGGGATCATCATAGGCTCCTTATCAACATCCTTGTATATTCCCATTTTACTGTATCGAGTTGAAAAGTCAATAAGAAACAGGATGTTGAATATTGACAATTCTGGGGTTCAAATGCATACTAATCCTGTGATCACCATCAAATCCCCTCGCGAGATTGAGCAATTGAGGAAACCCAATATCATTGTGGCAGAGGTCTTTCAGGAACTGAGGAGGGTGATTGCAGTAGGGGTCACCACCAAGGAGTTGGATCAGATCGCGGAAAAGATTATCCTTTCAAAAAGGGCCACCCCTGCATTTAAAGGTTATCGTGGTTTTCCTGGGACGGTCTGTATTTCTGTCAATGAAGAGGTGGTCCACGGCATCCCTGGCCAACGGAGATTGAAAGAAGGAGATATTGTGAGTCTCGATGTCGGAGCCAAGCTGAACGGTTATTTCGGGGATGCGGCTATCACCCTTCCTGTGGGTGAGGTCGACCGGGAGGCCCAAAGGCTTCTTGAGGTAACGGAGAAGGCCCTTTATATTGGGATTGAAAAGGCAAAGGCTGGGAATCGCCTCTTTGATATTTCCTATGCCATCCAGGTATGGGTGGAGGAACATGGGTTTTCTGTGGTCAGGGATTTCGTGGGTCACGGTATTGGGAGAGACCTCCACGAAGAACCGCAGATCCCAAATTTTGGATCCCCCCATCAGGGACCGAGATTGGAGAAGGGCATGGTCTTTGCCCTGGAGCCCATGGTGAATGAGGGGACCTATGAGGTCAAAGTTCTTTCTGACGGCTGGACCATAGTGACAGCAGATGGGAAGCGTTCCGCTCATTTTGAACATACCATTGCAGTCACCGATGGAGAGGCTGAAGTACTGAGCGTCCTTTAATATAGACGATGAAAATGGTCTTTGGGTAAAGGCTACGAAGCCGGTGTGGTGAAGGGTCGAAGGGTTACGATTTTAAGACCAACAACATAACCCTTTAACGAAACGGGCATCATTACCCTAACCTTTAGACGATTGATTTTTGTTTTAAGGAGGTAAAGAAGAAGCAATGTATCGAGTAGCGAAGGACATGATTGATTTAGTCGGATATACCCCCCTGGTGAAGATCAACCATATTGTCCCCAACAAAAGGGTGACGGTCTATGCAAAGCTGGAGCGATATAACCCAGTAGGATCTGTCAAAGATCGAATTGCGAAATATATGATTGAGTATGGAGAGAGGGAAGGCCTCCTGACGAAAGAGAAGATTGTCATCGAGCCCACCAGTGGAAATACGGGGATCGCTTTGGCGATGGTCTGTGCGGTCAAAGGATATCGGTTGGAATTGGTGATGCCAGAGACCATGAGTATGGAGAGAAGAAAGATCGTTACCGCCTTTGGAGCGAAGATTATTTTGAGCGACGGTTCAAAGGGAATGGATGGGGCTATCGATTTGGCCGAAGAGATGGCTAAAGACTCTAAATATTATATGCCTCACCAATTCGAGAATAAGTATAATGTGCTTGCCCATTATGAGACAACCGGGGAGGAGATCTGGAGGGCGACAAGAGGAAAGATAAGGATGTTCGTTGGCGGCTTGGGGACTACTGGAACGCTCATGGGTGTTTCAAAACGGCTCAAAGAATACAACCCTGACATTAAAATCGTCGGAGTGGAACCCTATCCAAATTCAAAGATTCAGGGGTTAAAAAACCTCAGCTCCCAGTATGTCCCGGAGATCTATGACCCCAGCCGATTGGATGAAAAGATCAATGTCACGGATGAAGATGCCTTTGAAATGGCGAGGGTTTTGACCATTCGAGAAGGTATCTTTTGCGGGATCAGTTCTGGTGCGGCGATGTGGGGAACATTACAAAAGGCGAGGGGGGCGGATCGTGGAGTGATTGTAACCGTCTTCCCCGATGGTGGAGAGAAGTATGTGAGCACCCCCCTCTACGAACCCAGCAAATGTTTCGAATGTTTGCAGAAACATCGGATCCCTACCTGTATGACAGAGGAGTATATCACCGCCTTGGAGTGCCTGGTAAAAAACGGAAACTAAAACGATTCTTGAATTGAGGGATTCAGGAATTCTAAATTCCTAAATTCTTCAATCCCTCAATTTGGTTATCATAATTTGTACTTAAATTTTCTCAACAGCTCCTTCCGCCAGGCAATCCCATCCTCTTTCTCTATCCCTTTTGGAGAGGAGCCGTCGATGACACCGAGAATGCCTCTGCCCTGTTCGGATTGGGCAAGGATGACTTCCACAGGATTCGATGTGGCACAGAATAGGTAACAGACCTCCTGACACATCTTCACCGCATTGAGGACATTGATCGGAAAGGCGTCCTTCAAAATAATGATGAAGGTATGCCCAGCTCCAATCTTCAAGGCATTCTTCATAGCAGCTTCCTTTAATGCCTCATCATTCCCCTCCCCCCGGACGAGGCAGGCCCCGGAAGCCTCACAGAATCCAATTCCAAACTTAGCACCGGGAACGGCTCCCACCATGATCTCGTAAAGATCTTCGACCGTTTTGACGAAATGGGTTTGCCCGAAGATGATGTTACATCCTTCCGGAAACTCTAATCGCTCAGTCTTCAGTTCCATGATTTACCTCCTCAAACGTCTTTGTGTCTTTGCGTTATTAAGTCTTTGGGTCCTTTTTAATTTGCCATACTGTCAGCCGGATTAATTGTCAATATGGTAAGGAAATACCTTTCTTCATTGATCAATCTTTTTTTCGTCCTCGTTGAGCCAAATTATTTTTCTGACTGGAAGGTTATGGCTTCGGCCGCTTCCAGAAAGGGCCGGTCTTTCCAAGCTCCGCAAGCGTTGTGACCATTTCCCGGACATACTCTCGACTATGTGAGACCCAATCAAGGTCGAGGCGTCTGCGAAAATAGCTGCCTGAAAAGAGTTTGACCAAGTCTGAAAGTGAAATGATACCCTCGGCTGTGGCCGGATCGAAACGGGCCCAATTCCGAATATGCTCTTCCGACCGGAAGAGGTTCATCGTGCTTCAGGCATAGGGAGCGTTTTCAAACCATTTCCAAAAGGGCACAGCCACATAGCCCATCAGACCTTCAGGCTCGGTTCGAAGAATTTTTCCATCACGGATCTCCACCCGATACGGGAGCCCACAATCGAGGCAGGGAGCATCGATTTGGACCGTTTTCCCTGGAAAGAGCCAGCAGACCGCCAGCGATTCGAACCCTCACTGGCCAAACCATTTCTGCTGCCCCTCGATGGTAATCCGGTACTGAGTGGGAAGATTGTTAAATGGGGCAAAAGAGGCGATGTAGTCAGTATTTGGAAATAGCCATCCAGGAATCCCTGCTGCGAAAAGGTCATGAAGAGCTTTTCGACCTTCTTCCATGGAAATCCCCAAGCCAGAGGCGACCTCCGTATAGTGCGGCGCCTGCCCGGATTCCACCATTCTTTTCATAATAAAGTGGAAGGTACGATCTAAATCAGTTGGATTGGTCATCATGTTCACCCCCTGTGAATGAAGGTTATCCATTCCTCCTTAATTTATGACTATTTATCAAAATATGCCAGAATACCCCCCAGCTTTGCTGGGGGGATGAATGGCCTACCCTCTCCCCTGGGAGGCATAAGCGCTAACTTAAACCGATTCTGATGCCCCGTGAGAGGGCATCGATGACAATAGCCCGGCGATTCATCGCCGGGTGCAAATAAGATAAAACAGAAGTCCCATCGGGACGATTGAAAACGATGTGGATATATAGGCTGATGTAAGAATTCGTCATTCCTGATCCCTATTTCATTCGTCCCTATGGGACTTCACCCCGTTAGAAATAATGCCTGCTCTGCAG
>Ga0315274_10009700_pt1 | contig 13892 bp, 14 predicted proteins | sample YL17G02_20_MG_FD_203700 | JGI IMG/M metagenome (GOLD analysis project Ga0315274, IMG submission 203700) | Sediment microbial communities from Yellowstone Lake, YNP, Wyoming, USA - YL17G02_20 | ecosystem: Environmental > Aquatic > Freshwater > Lake > Sediment | place: USA: Wyoming | collected...
TTCAAGAAAGTGGTTGATTGTGTGGTTGTGGTGCATTTGGACGGGTGTAAAAATTGAGGATGATGGAAGGTTGGGTGCGGAAATTCAGGCAGGTTATTTGTAATGTGACAATGTCAAGTTATTTAATCTTTTTAAAAATATTGATGAAACGTATCTCTCTCCAATCCGATGAATTTCTCCCTAATTGATCGTAGACCAGAACGGTGATCTGGTGTTTTCTTAAAGAGAATTTGTTGAACTGCCATTTGAACGGTGCTTCGGTATCGGTAAAGACCAATTTTCCGTCATAGTAAAACTCAGCTCGTTCAATTGGCACAGTTGCGTAATCGACTTCTGCCCAGATCCAGATATCATTAATCACGGTTGTCTTGAATTCATCGATTGCGCGTTTTCTCATTCCAGCGTTATAGAGAAAACCAACGCGCGGTGAGGTAATACGAACCTGCGGTGGTGTTTCCGTAAGATCAGCGAGATAAGCGAGTGTTCCTGCGATTATTCGGGTGGTGTTGACCAGGTAGCTAAGGTTCACGTTACTGAGGTTGTCCCTTGCTGAATGGAAATTTGGGTCATGGTCTCCTTCCCAGCAGCCGATAGACTCCCAGCCATATGCAAGAAACGGTGCGTAATCACTCCCGCTCATTCCGTGTCGTACTCTATTGATCGTGCCACGATTTACTGTGAGCCCAATCGTATAATTATTGTTGATGGTCTGGAAAATATCAGCGACCCAACCAGCATCCTCGGTTGCTGTTACGGTCATCGTTCGACTCCCTTCATCATGCCCGATCATATCTGCATTAATTTCCACAAGAATGCTGTCATTCCGCTCGTACGCTTCTTTTGTGTATGCGCGACTGCCAGCAAGTCCGATTTCTTCACCTGAAAAAGTCACAAATTTAACGGTACGTTTAAAATCAAAATGGCTTAGTGCGTAGGCCGCGGCCAGCACGGCGATAGTCCCTGACCCATCATCGTTTGCCCCCGGTCCTCGTGCAATTGAATCGTAATGGGCGTTAAAAATGATAGCTGAATTGTCCATGATATTTGTTCCAACTAAGGTTCCTTCAACGTTTTGGCTAGTGTAGAAATGATGATAGTAACGGGTTCCCCACGCAGTCCAGTTTTGATATCGTGCTATCAATCCCAAGTCTTGGAATTCTTGATGGATATATTGAGCAGCTTTTTCACAGCCGTAGGTTCCAGTCATGCGTGGTCCAAATCCAACGATGGTCTCAAGGTATTCCAATACGAGAGTTTCATCGATCATTGAAAGAATCTCATTGATTTTTTCTGCATCCATGGTATTTAGTTTTTGTTTCGTAAAGGGTGGTATTGTTGAATCGTTCGTTTGTGAAAACGAGATTGATGATGCCGAGGTGCTCAGTAAAACAACGATGAAAAGAACGATTGCTGTTTGCAGGGTACTGACCGATGATTTCTTCATGATTTCTTCGTATCTAATAGGAGCTATTAATATTATATAGTTTTGCTAATAGAAATTAAAAAAGTGGTTTTTTAGAGTCTTTTCCTTGGAGGCGGTCGTTGTGCGATTTTTTTGACGGTTTGTAGGAGTATATTGATATCAAATGGCTTGGTAATATAATCGTTGATATAGGGGTAGATTTCGTTGAACTCGTCTCCTTGAATACGTTTTGCGGTAAGAACGATGATGATGTTTTGGTCGATGAATCCATCGATAGTCATTTTCTTTATGGTTTCTACTCCGTCCATCATCGGCATCATAAGGTCAAGGATGATGATTCCCTGGAAGCCTTTTTCGAGTTCAAGGAGGCAATTTCTTCCATTATCGGCGGTAGTGACTTGAAATCCGTGACTTTCAAACAACTCTCGGAGACTGTAGACGATATCATGGTCGTCGTCAACGATCATAATATTTTTTTGATAGTATTCTGGTTCATTCATATATATATCGTTAACATTTTTTGCTATATAACATTACTTCGTCCGAATGTCAAAACGGGTAAAAACCAACAGGTGTGGTGGGCTGGGAAGAGGCACCTCCTGGAAAATGAGAGATGGGATGCTTTGGGGAGAAGAGGTACCTCATGATATTAGGAAGGACTTTTTAATTCTCTGTTTATTCAGAAGGATGGGATGTGGGAAGAGACGAGGAGAAAAGGTGCTGCTGGATTTTTTGTTTGAAGAGTGTGCGCTCCCCCAGGCGGATACTTGGATGAGCAAGTATTGCAGCGGTTGTGTTAGAGGAGTTTTCATATTTTTTAATCCCTTCACCACTTTGCCATGCATTTCTGCCTGGCAATACCTACATCCTACTTACAATATATAAACTTTTCCGTCTTTGCATGGCAGAACTGACTGGCGATAACGAAATGCATAAATAGGTACGAGCCGATAAACTGTCGTGGAGAGTTACCAAGAGGAATTGGCACAGATAAAAACCATTCTAAAAAATAACCCGAAAGGCATGACGGTCACCGATATCGCTCGAGAGATACACATCAACAGAAACTCTGTTGCAAAATACCTCGACATCCTGCTTATCTCTGGTCATGCAGAAATGGTCACATTTGGTCCAGCAAAAGTCTTCTTTCCCTCTTCCCGAATCCCGCTGTCCGCACTGCTGAATTTCACCCACGATTATATCGTGCTGCTAGATCGAGAATTGAAATTCTTACAGGTGAATGAAAACCTGCTGAGATTCTTAGGTATACCCCGGGAAAACATCATCGGTCACCATATCGAAGGTTTCTCCCTTTCTCTCTTTCAAATCCCTGAACTGGCACAAAACGCAAGACGCGCACTCGACGGAAAAGAACTCACCATCGAAAAACATTATAGAAATGATGACGGGGAATGGTACCTGAGAATCAAACACATTCCAACGACCTTTGATGACGGAGAACCAGGCGTTACCCTCATTATTGAAGATTTCACAGACAGGAAACAAACCGAAGAAAAAATGAAACGTGCGATCCAAGAATGGGAAACAACGTTCAACGCAATCACCGACATGGTGTTCATTCAGGATAATGAATTTTCTATTCTTCGAGCGAATCGATCGTTTGCCGACTTTCTCCATATGATGCCTGAAGAATGTGTTGGGAAAAAATGCCACCAGCTCCTGCATAACATGAACGGTTCACATTCTTCCTGCCCCTATACGCAAGTACAACAAACAAAAAAACCTACAACTGTTGAATTCTATGAACCGCACCTCGATAAATATCTTGAGGTCTCAGCCTCACCGATTTTCACCGATGATGGTGAGGTCACTGGTTCCGTACATATTGTAAAAGATATCACAGAACGAAAGAAAAAAGAAAGCTAAGAAAGAGAGCTGTACTCTTTTATTATGATATTTTAATGATGGTAAGTAATTTTAATGTAACTAGAACAAATAACGTAAGAATTGCATTCGTTTTTAAATCAAAGACCTTTACCCATTCGAGTAACGCGATGATAACATAGGATAAAATAAGTAATAACACCAACTGCAGAACAATCATACCGATGAAATAGAAAATATCAGGGTACGATTGGTTCAGGATGATATCCCATATCGTAGCAAAATATGCCAACAATCCAATAGTAATTTGGGCTTTCGTAATCTCTCGCATCGATGTTGTCAGTACGTGTTTCCTTATAAAGATTATTCATGACCGTTAGAATCATCTGAGAAACTCTCTATCCCAGACTTACCTGTATCGCTATTTTCACGGCATCAACCATTGTCTGAAGCGACATACCTTGAGGATCTTGCGAATCCAACAACGGGACATGAATGAACCCTACTTTTATCGTACGGTTTTGGTCATTGGCATGACCTAACATCTGATAGAACAACGCATTGCACACGTAGGTTCCCGCGAAGAAACTTTGCTGCACAGATATATTTGCGTCTCGTATTTTCCGAACGATATCGTTCGTGTGAAGTGGTGTAATACGGAAAAACGAACCCGTCTTATCAATCCTGCGGGGAAACGACCACGTTCCATCACCGTTCGGATACCGTTTCAGGTTCACCCCAATTTTTTCCACCTCTATAGTATGGGAACGAGCATTAAGTCCCGTACTGATTACCAGCACCGGATGATATTGTTCAATCGCATGAAGCGTCATTTCCACTGAGTTGTTAAAATCTACGGGGAGTACAACCCCAACGACTGTTGCACCTCCAAGAGATGACCCGTTCAACGCCTCGGCAATCAACTCAGAAGGATTCACCGAATAATTTCCAAAAGGCTCAAATCCGGTAACCAGAACAAACTGTGTACACGAGGCAGGAGAGGCACCTACTGAAAAATAGAGAAACACTATGACGAAAACCAGCATGCCTGCGATTCGTCTCATCACATGCTTCCTATGATTATCTACCATAAAATCATTTCTCTTTTTGCTATCCTTTATATGCTCTTGAGAGGGACACGATGAATATGTCCATTTCATCGGAGGCGACCTTCCCCGTAGTAGAATATGCGTACACCTCAATGGTGTGCCTTCCTTCCAGCGGTAAATACGTCCCTTGTATCCTCCATTCATACGGTGACTGTGAATCCCAGACCATGAACTTCCCGTCAATACAGAAGATCACATAACGAATCGGTTCTGTGCTCAACACCTCAGCACTCATGATGGTTTTCCCTCCAAGGATGATCGTTAACCCGCGCAACCCGTTATACCACTGTTTCTCAAATGACGTTTGGAGGACCGGGTGATTGAAGAGGTAAGTGTATCCTTCGAAAGGTCGTCGGATGAGAACCTGCACATCAAGGGGTCGTTGTGCTATCTCTGCTGTTATCGCGCACATCAGTTTCGTTGCTTTGACGTAGTAGGACCAGTTCAGATGATCCGCGGTATCATTCGGTGAATGACCCCAGGGGTACCCGTCTTGATGTGCGATCCAGACGCCATCATATCCGTAGTCGACGAACGCTTGATTATCTGCGCCCGGATAACTCGGTAACGTATCAATCGACATGTCGATGATATCATGGTATTTCTCGCTGATCATGGTCGCGTAATCAGCGATCCAGTGTGATCGTAATGGAGGGAAAAACCGGAGGATTCGTCCTCCTTCGGGGGTGTTCGCGTATCCGATCATATCCATATTCAACACTGCGACGATGTTATCGCCACGGTAGGATGCGTCTCGTGCGTACGTAAAACTCCCGTATGTCCCGACTTCTTCGCCTGAGAAGGCGATGAACTTGATGGTGTGATTGAACTGATACTGGCTGAGGATATGCGCAATCGCAAGGACCGCTGCGGTTCCGGATCCGTCATCATCAGCACCTGGTGCACCAGCAACGGTATCAAAATGGCCACACAGAATATATTCTGCTGTACTATTCAGATCAGTTCCATGTAATGTTGCAACAACATCTTTACTGCGAAAACCGCCATGGCGCCACTCATGAAACTCGACGTCAAGTCCCATTTGTTGAAATGCGTCGTAAATATATTCTGCAGCAAGGCTGCAATTTATCGACCCGGTATATCGAGGTCCAAATTTCATTAACCCATGATGATACTCAAATAATAATGACTCATTGATTTGGTTGATCATGTCTATGATACTTGCGTCATCGGAAGAAAGTGATGTCACCTTTGGTTCCGAATCTCGTGCTGGTACTGTGACACATGATGAAACAAGAAGCACAGCAATGGAGAGCAAAACGAAGAGGTCCTTTCGCATGAGCTATTCCTTACTGAGATGATTCCCCTGTTAATATATAAACATTTCTTTATAAAATATATAAAAAAGAGAAAAAGAGGTATTAGGAGGGATATCCGCCAATCATGAGACTTGGGTCCCCTAGGAGTGCCCATTCCTGGACGATCTTACAGTCCACCTGATCCTCCATTGGCGGGTGCTCATTCATATAATACACAAGATCTACCCCATGGGTCTCTCCAAGGTTGTCCTTTCCATCGTGATATGCCTTAAAAAATAACCATTCCAGGTGCCGACCCCTTTCTGTTAACGTATCCGCCCCAGGCTCCCCATATCCAAGGCCGGTATTTGCGATGACTGCGATAGCACCACCTTTGCTTTGACTTGTCATGGACCATCCCCAACAACGGGGAATCCATTCGACGTACCAAAAATCTCCCAAAGAGGTCTTCCATTCGAAGTAACTTAAACCATCCTCTAAGACTCCTTTGATTATATTCATTAAGCTTGTGTTAAATTGCGCGTTATGACAGCCACCGACGATCACGATAGGCTGTTTTTTTCCATTTACGAGTTGTGACATATGTTTGACTTGTAATCCATTAACCCAGACGCTTTCATTTTTTGGTGGATGGGTCGACCATGACGCCGGATTCCCATGACCAGAAAAATGCACAAACCCGCAGCCATTATTGATCTCATCAATCACGGAGTCTGGGCCCGTAAAGCGACCATTTGATGTCCATAGCATTGAAGCATCAAATCCAAGGTCTTGCAGTTGCTGAAAGGATGCATTGGTGGCGAGTTCTCCTTCATAATATGGGTCATCGGGAGCAGGATAGGTATCACCAGCGACGCCAACAAATTTCTTGAACCATTCAGTACCATATGTTGTTGTTTCATAGTTGATGATCTTTTCAGCTATGGTTTTCACCTGACTAACACTGGTGCTGGGTAGACGTCCGACATACACCTCTGGATACATATCGAGCACGTCCTTAGCGGTTGTGGTCCATTCCGCGAAGATGCTGTTATTGTTGGAGTCCCAACTACTGAAGTTCCCTTCGGCATCATACAGGTCAGCGAAATACAGATCAGTTAGATACGAGCCTTCTCCATCATCATTTAAAAGAGAGTATCGAACTGGTATCCACCATTTTTCTTGCATGATTCCACCGTTTCTTCCCCCGACTAAGAGCACGTATTTGGTACCCCATTGGTCAAATGCGTTCTTGATGAAATATTTCATTTCTTCTGCGCAATCTCGTCCTTCTGCAGGGAAGAAGACACTGTTGCAAATCTCATTGCTGGTTACGAGTTTTGTTGTCATACCTTTGCTAATTTTATGGGTGACAAGCGGCTGCAATGCTTCAGAGAACGCCTCAGGGGCGATAATTAAAAGCTCGTATTGATTAGAGGTTGTTGTTGATTGTGTTTCTGGTAGTAAATATGTAATGGTGATTTTTGCGTTCTTTGCGTAACGGAGGATGTTGTCTGAAGGAAGATAGTGAACCGGATACAGATGAATAGCTAAAAACGTAGCTAGATTATCACCCTCCCTTCCTGCCGCTATATGAGAACTATATGATTGTTCCGGGTAGATCTTAAAGGAGGTCGATTGAACAGATGCTAGGCTTGGTCGCTCAGTATCGTCTGCGATTGGTGGGGGTGCAAGCTTTAGTGGTTTTGATATGGTTTTTTCCTGCGTCTCTGTGAAACTGACAACCACATCAGTGATTTTCGTTTTAAACGGAAATATATATACACGAGTCACGACCGGTAACATATAACTACCTTGCGTCGTCAGATATGATGTCGCCTCAGAAAGATCAACGCTGGTGTAACCGTTTTCCTCAAGAAGTCGAACCGAAGAAAACGACAGGGTATCTGTTTTTTCTACAATCCTTGGGTCTGTGAACGAGGAGGTAACAGCTCCACATCCGCTTATGATTAATACAGCTACGATTACTCCTACTAGGCTTTTCTTCATAGAATATCCCCTAATTCGATAATTAACAAAGACTTTCTATAATATTTAAAACTTTGCCAACACAACGATTTGAAACATATAAAAAAAAGAAAAAGAGGGGGAGTAGGTTACTTTACTCCGATGACGAAGAACAGGATGACTGTGCCTGTTGCGCTGGCCTCAGCAGCTCCTACGTTTACAGTTATACCTGTTTTTCCGATGCCGAGTACGAAGTCTTTTACGGTGATTGATTTTCCTGCTGCGAGTGTTACTATCATGTCGGTTTTTGTTTTTCCGAAGAAAATGTTTTTTCCGTCGAGAGTGATAGTCCAGCTGAGGTTTGTCAATGTTGTTGTTCCAGTGTTTTTAATGGTCGCAGAGACGCCTAACCCACCTTTTATGGTTATGGTGATAGGTGGAACTTCTTGTTGAATAGTAAAGGTGCTGCTTTTCTCCGTCTCTGTGTTACCTGCATTATCAACGGAGTAGAAGCGTACAGTATGATTGCCATTAGTAGAAACAACAAATGGTACAGTGTACGTGGTCCATACCCCAGTGTCGAGTTTGTATTTCGTGTAGTCCACACCCGAGTCATCTGTTGCTGTTAAGGTCACGGTAACATCACTGACATAGACGCTGCCTTCCATATCTCCTGCTAGGGTGCAGGTCGTCACTGGAGGTGTCGAGTCATTACCAAGAGATACAATTATCCTCTCAAGTGTACTGAAATCCCCCCATCCGCGGGCGCTGTTATGGCCTTTCACTTGATAATAATAGGTACCATTGCTCTTGCCGGTGATATCATAGAAATGATTCGTGATGGAACTCGAAAGTGTCGTAACAGTCTGAACATCGGTCACGGGGGTGATATCATCAACATAGAATCCTTCTTGTAATGTTCCTTGATCGGTGGTGTATCTGAATCGAATAAAAAGAGATTCATCGGAATAATTACTCAAATCGTACTCCTTATATATCCAGCCGCCTGACGATCCTGTGAAGATATCTAAAATATCATAGGAACGACCATCTTTACTGACTTCAACAAAGGCATCATCGTAATTGTTCTCTGTCGCATACCAGCACCAGAATGAAAGCTTCATTCCCGTGGTAACAGGAATTGGATATACTGTTGTCATCGAAGAAACATCCGCATCGCTGTGGCGAGATTTAAAGCTGGAGCTTCCCGAGTGATATCGAGAAGTTGAAAGAGCAAAGCCATCAAGAGTCCACAATCCAGATCCGGACTCCGTATCATCAGTTCCAATTGAAAGATTGTTCAGCTCATCGAGCTGGAAATAATCGGGATTTGCAGAAGGGTTCTGTTCTTGCCATGAGACCCGATAGTTCCCGTCGGCATCATTGGGTACTTTATCAAGAATCGGTGGTAACACACGAGGGACAACAGTGTCGTGTATGTTTTCAGCTTCTTGAAGCAAATATAAACCTCCGTCGCAGTTCTCTTTACAAATCTGATCGAGGTAGCTTGCGGAGGGATGGAATTGCGAACACGCTTCGATCGTATAGGCGAAGGTTGTCCTGCCTAACACATAGTGGCTATATCCATACTCCCAATCGACATTATCGCCCGTGGTAGGATAGAGGCCGTACGCTTGTTTTGGTGTATAGGTACCAGATCCACTTTGTCGTGTAATCCTCTGGGCTATCTGTGTCCCAACAGAACTTATATACGAATCATCGGGAGTATGAGAAGAGGTATACCCCCATGGCCAATACAGCTCCTCTGCATAGGTGTGCCAGGAAATTGAGGCACAGATGTCATTTCCAGCGAAAAAATTACGGATTGCTCGTATTTCTAGTTCCGAGCTCGGCCCAGGACCGCAATAGACCTCGTCACCCGGACTATGAGTCACCGACCCTGAACCAATTGATCCCCAAGCACCCCAAATATCCCCATTACTGGAACCATTATAGTTCCGATTCAAATCAACACCATAGGTCCCATACTGAGGGAAGTATTGCCGGTTCTTCCGCCAATCATTACTGAGATCATGACAGTAATAATATCCGTCAGGGTTTACGCATGCAACAATCCATATTCTGCGGTTGTTAACAAGATCGGTGATAGTGGAATCTATACCATATAGGGAGGTCAGATTATTCGCGATATGAAGACAAATTTCCACGGTTGGCCATTCACGAGCATGATGAAGCCCCATAAACAAAACACCAGGTTCTCCCTCATCCACACCAGGGTTATCTGTGATTTCCAAGCACCAGATGGTACGTCCTTCATAGCTCGTCCCAATACTATAGAGACTGGTGATGCTTGGGTAATTGGTCGCAATACCTTGCAAAATATTTTGAATCTGAGCAAACGTATGATATGACCCCATCATTTCCCTATCATAGGAATCCATATCTGCTATGAGAATTGTGTAAGGTAGCTGAAGATTTGACAACTCCTGCAGTCGATAAACAGGTATGATGATATCTACCGATTCACCCTGGTTTTCTGCGACGATCTCCACGCTTCGGGGTAGTACAACGTCCCCTTGTGTTATGTCAACTCGTACGAGATCTTTGGTGAAAAAAGAGGATACATCGAAACGAGATCCTGATACGGACACGGCTGCACAGAGAAGGAGGGCGAGCATTCCAAGACTAACTATTTTCTTCATTGACATTCAGCATCCCACCTATCTACGTTTTCCATTGGTTTTTGTGCGGTGTGTGAGACGGCAGCAGCTCCAAGTCCACTGAGGACCATTATTCCTACTATTAATATTGGTACTATTCTCTTCATATTTTTTTTTATCCCCCAACGGTTTTTTTTACTTCTGTGAAAAAGTAATCGTTATTATAGACGATACTTCTTTCCATTACAAGATAACATGGATACAACCAGGAGTTGTTTAGGGATAGTCCATGGATTTCAGTTCTCCGTGGACAGCACCGTTTTGCAGTGTTGCATCGATCTTAATGATGTTTCCGACGTCTGGTGCGTAATAGTAATCGAAGACATCACCGAAGAGCGATGAGATTTTATAGGCACTAAAGGTGCCTGCTGCAACCGTGACATCTTGTTTGTCCTGACAATGAAACGCCCACGGTGTCCATGAATAATGAGTGACGAAGGAGATCGGAAACTGGATGATCCCGAGGATACCTCCGGCGTTTGCTTGCATCGTTACATCGAGATTTGGCATATTCCAGAATTTATTAGAGGATAACGGGAAATCGAAGAGGGGAAAATCAACACTAAATCCACCGTGTGCTATGAGTTTAAACGGGAGCGGAAGTGGGAATTTAAGCGGTGCGATTATTGTCGCAGTCAGTCCTTTTATCTCTGCAGTTACCTCATGGATTTGAAGGTTTGATTTGGTGAATAGAATGGTTCCCTTCAGACGGGTTAACGTGTTTTTAAAGGTGCCTGTGAGATGTACCGTCCCTAATACAGAGGAAAAAATAATGTCGTAGTTTGCCGTCAGCTTGCCTGTAAAACCAATCTTATAATATGTGCTATTACTTGTATCTGTTACCGTCCAAGTGAAATCATCAATTCTACCGTTAACAAATACCTTTTGTCCTTGTGCGTCGTAGTTTATAGTTAAATTGTATACGGTATACGTCCAACTATTGCCAACGTGCCATTCGGGGACATTATCATCAAGAGACGTTGTTTGAGAGATTGGCTGATCATGCTGTGTAGCAATTGATGTCCCACTGACCAGAAGAAGTATACATACAATAATCCCAAAGATGGTACCTCTCATATGATTCCCCGTGTATTCTTAATTATATTAATCTGTATTTAAATCTATCTTATGCGATGGGTTTGTTGAGGGAAAAAGAGAACGGATGGGGAGAAATGAAGGAATTGAAGGTCATAGGGAACAGATTCCATTGGAGCGATAATTGGTCTGATGGAGTTATCAGTTGGGTTCGTACAATCCCGTAATCTGTATGGTTTTCTGTTTTCCAGATTTTTATCGAGTCGGTAAACGTCGCTTGCTCATCGGGGGCATCAACATAGACAGATATGGTCACCGACTCTCCAAATGGAAGATTCGTTCCACTGTTTGGTTCAAACACCTAGTTGCTTTCCCAATCTCTTGTTTCTGCTCTTTTATTAAATGAGATTTTTTCCCACATTTCTCCTAGAAGCAAAAAATGTGGCATTCCATAATGTTTATATCCTAAAATGCATAATATTAACGAAGATGACAAAGCAGAACAACCGAAAAAAAGAACTAGATTCTCAGAGAACCGAATGGCGAAAAACCCATCGGACACTCAACGGCAGAATCATCCTGTACCCAGACAAACCACCTGAACATATTAATGCGAGAGGCAGCAAGGTGTATAACTGGTTCTGGGGAAAAATCCTCCGTGAAACCAAACCGCAGGAGATCCCTGCCATTGTTTCTGGCTTGCAAGATGCCATTAAAGCAGAGAAAGAACCAAGAAAGATACAAGTGTTGCGAACCATGATCGGGATGGCAGAGGACGCGTACCAATTCAAGCAACTCGAAGACATCAAGGACTGTGACACCGAACTGCAATTAGAACAAAAACCGGTCTATAATTCAGAAGACGGGGTCATCTATCGGAATGGGACCATCTACACCACTGATTATAACGAAGATGAAAGTGAAATCCTCCTTCGAGATATCGAAGGTATTATACTTGACGTGCTTTCTTCCGAAGATAAAGAAAAAAATCTTCCACAAACAACGGTTCGGAATAATACGTACAAGAACTGGAATTATATGGAGAAAATCTAAATCCGCCAACATATAATATATTGGAGTAAAAACTAAGAAACATATTTTTTTGAGTTTTTTGTATTTTGTATATACTCTATAATAATGAGGAACGGCACACCCCTCTTTTTTAATTAAAAGGTTGTAATCCGGACTTTTTTTCCATATCTCTCTAAGAGTTTTTTTATCCTGTTGATTCTTTCTTTAAAAACATATCCTTAATGACTTTCAGTAATTAAAGTATGGGAGATTAGACCTTTTTTTCAGTCTGGGGGAAAGAAAAAATATGATCTAACCCCACCCTTTCTCGTTCATAGAATAAACTGGACTAAGTACGCATTATTTCTAGTAACGGACTGGAAAGCTCTATCGGAAAACTATATAAGTAAATCAAATAATTCGCTCTGGGGCTTACTATTTGGCTCCAACAAAAAAAGATATTTCGTCGTCGCTAAACCCGACGATCTATCTTTCTTTCTAAAAAACGAAAATAATCTTTGAATTACTTTCAATCTCTTGAAGGAAGAACAAAATTCTTCCAGGGTTCCTATTACAAAACCAAAATAAACAGGTAAAGGGCCTGTCTGAGAAATAAAGTAAGATTGCTCGAAAGATCATTTGTTGCAATTTGATATTTCCACATCATCTCCTCTTTAAAAACCTATATATCTAAAACTAACTTATTTTTTGTGCAGGTAGTCGCTGAGTTACCTTCGGTCAGGGAACCTTTATATAATATTCTCCCCTTACGCTACTCCGAGGAAATAATATGGCATTTGAAAAAGATGGATATGTCCTACACACACGCGAAGTCCAGCTGAAAGGCGGAAGAAACCAGAAAATATACTATTTTTGCAAAGCAGGAAACAAACCAAAAAGTGGCAAACCCTGCGATATGCCCGATGGGTATACCACTGGTGTCAACAAACGAACTAAATTACCATATCTGAAAAAGAAATAAATTTTTCTTTTCCTCTTTTTTTCCATCTTTCCTCCCGGACTGGACTCCCCTTTTCATTTCATGGTTTTTTGTTTGCTTTCAGTTGTGATTTTCCGATATAGTGCCTCCAAAACGATGCGCGAGAGAACATCTCCGTCAAGAAACATGTAATTTTTTTTGTTGCCTAAACTTTTGATAAGTTGTTCTCGCTTGGGATTCCTATAAAAATATTTGTTTCTGATTGTCATTCCAAGGTTAAAATGCTGGGAAATACGAAATTCATCGGCTGTCATTTTCTTTGCAGCTTCCTGTAATGCAAACGGATATGTTTTGAGAATGTCTGTAAGTATTTCGTCTACTGTCGAATAACCAACTTTCTGCATTTTATTTTCTCTCGCATTGTAATATCAAAATAATTACTTCTTTAAAAACATATCCTTAAAAACAGAAGCATTAACACGGTTTTTAAGACTCAATATTTTCCACGAAAGACAAATGAAAATGAAATTGTTAAATTAATTTATGTTTAGCAACAATTGAACCATTCATCTTCACTTATGATGTGCCAAAATGAAAATATACAGTATCATTTACATACTC
>Ga0315274_10009702_pt1 | contig 13891 bp, 11 predicted proteins | sample YL17G02_20_MG_FD_203700 | JGI IMG/M metagenome (GOLD analysis project Ga0315274, IMG submission 203700) | Sediment microbial communities from Yellowstone Lake, YNP, Wyoming, USA - YL17G02_20 | ecosystem: Environmental > Aquatic > Freshwater > Lake > Sediment | place: USA: Wyoming | collected...
AGGCGTCGCGCGAAAATAACTTGGCAGATTATCCACGGTAGCGCGACGTTTCGAACGTCGCGGTTCGATCTGGCCGCCAGGCCGCGACGTTGGAAACGTCGCGCTACTGCAACCAGTACCAGACTCATCATATTATTCTTGCGCGGTTCCTTAGTTGCGCTAGGTCATCGCTCAACCGCCACCCTACAAGACGCTGAGGACTAGGAGCCAGTCGTGGACTTCAGGCGGCAAGGGCGGGCGCCATTGGCTTTTCGAGTCGGGAACGACCTCGCCAATCGATGTCTCCGCGCCCGTGCAGGGGTCGAAATAGTATGCAGTGTATTTCACGCCGGATTCGATGTCTTTGACGAGAGGCGGATCCCAAAGCATAGGCACGTAAACGATCCTCAATCGGCGCGGGATGCCCACGGTGGTGCACGTGTACGGATTAGTTTGCTGCCAGGCGGGCTCGACCCATTCGGGATGACGCTCGAACTCCCACCATGGAAAACGGCGAATGAACCGGCCACCCAGCCCGATCTGTTTCGAGCCGGGCAGTTGATAAGCCTCTTGCCACGGCGTGTTGCCCCAGCAACGGCCGTGTGGCGACGGGCCGTACGGATGTTCCTGCGTGCTCATCTGCCAGATGCCGCTCGCGCCGTACGTGTGGCCTGCGGTCCCGTTGAGGACGCTCGTGTAGAAGCACAGCCGCTGGATATTTTGCCAGCACCGGCCGAGAATGCCCTCGTAATTCACTTCCGAGTCGACAACCGGCATGCGCGGTTCGCGACCCACCGATTTGATGACGCTCTCCGCGGTCGGCGCAACACTCTCGAGGTCGCCGTGGCCCGTTTGCAGCATTTCGAAGTCCATCAGCGCCGGGTCGTTGACTTGCTCGCGCCCATATTGCGTCGGATGAATCGAGATGAGATTGTGATGACCGTCGACCTCGCGCACGTAAGCCATCACCTCGCTCCAGCCCTGTTGCTGCAAGGCCGCGTCTTCCTTCGGCGTCTTCGAGAGGTAATACGCCATCTTGCCTTCGCCGCAGATGCACCACACGACGGGATATGCACCGTAGCGGGCCACGAGATAGCGCCAGAAGCGCTTGACCCGGTCAACGCCGATCTGCGGCATGTAGTACCCCCACATCCCGACGATGCACGGCGTGATGCCCGCATTTACCAAGTGGCCGATCTTGAGGTCGGCCTGATCGTAGTACGCAGGGTTGATGCGCGCGAAATCCGCCTCGAACGGGAACCCGGCCTCATTGCGCCCGCGCGGGTCCCAGGCCTCCATGTCCGGGTACGGTCCGGCGATGATCTGCACCACGTTGAATCCCTTCGCGATACGGTCGGCGGTCAACTCCTGGAACCCCTTCGGCCAATCGAGACGCGAGCACAGTCCCATCCACCACGTATCGCCCACCCAGAAAAACGGCGTACCATCGGCCTGTTCGAAGTGGCGATGATCCGATGCAACACGCAACCGCCCGTGAGCAAGCACCGGGTTCGATCCCGTGTACGGTTGAACCGATATGGTCCCTTTCTGCCCTTGCAGTCCTTCGTCAGACGTATTCGAGCAAACGGTCTCGAACGTGTACTCCCCAATCCGGGGAGCGCTGAACCGCATCTTCCAGACATTGTCCCCATCCCAGAAGCACGGTATCCGCGCCTCAAACCCTTCCGGCCCCCGGAACACGGCGTCGACGGTGACGTCGTTGTAGGGATCTTGGTAGCCGGTCAACGCGCGAAAGATGATCTCAGCCACGCCATTCACGAATATCGTCAGCTTCATTTCCACTCTCCCTAGCGGCAGCGCCCTGCCTGTCCGTCCTTCTTTACCGGTATTGAGATTATGGACGGTGCCTACTTATACGAAGGGTCATTCTGAAATGCAACCTCGTTGTGCTTTGGCTCTGGATCTCCCTGTCATGCTATAGTGCGGCAGGGAAAGTGAACCGTGGCGGAACCTGAAACGTCTAATAGCGCAATCGGATCATCTTGCGCCGCCGAATCGGCCGATGAATCGCTGGTCCGGTTGGCGCAGCAAGGAGACTCCGCCGCATTCAGTCGGCTGGTCGAACGCTACAAAGCGCCATTGTACAACTATTTATTGCGAATGACCGGCCAGCGGGCCGATGCGGACGACCTGTTCCAGGAGACGTTTCTGCGCGTGTACCGGCACATCGATCGTTACAGCGGCGAGGCATCGTTTCGTACGTGGCTCTACAGAATCGCGACCAACTGCTGTCACGACCATTGGCGCTCGTGGCGGCGCAGGTTGAAGACATTTGTCTTCGGCCTCGACGAGACGCCGGCGATAACCGCCAAGGCCAAGTCTGCGCTGCCGGACCCCCGCCAAGCCGCGTCGAACTCCGAAACGGCCGAACGATTGGCTGACGCCGTCGAGAAACTGCCCGCGGGACATCGCGCGGTATTCTTGATGGCCCGGTATCATGACATGAGCTACAGAGAGATCGCGGTTGCGCTCGAGATTCCGGAAGGCACGGTGAAGTCGCGCATGAACAAGGCCGTTCACCAGCTTGTGCGGGATCTGGGCTTGGGAGAAGAGAAATGAACCAGGCTGACGACCGGTGTCTTCTCCGCGAATACCTCCTCGGCACACTTCCAGCGGAGCAGCATGAAACAGTTCGGAAACGCCTCGATGCGGATGGCGGTTTCCGGCAACTGCTGGAGGGCGAACGGGCGGCGCTCGCGCGTTTAGACGCCTTGCCCGAGGTCCAGCCGCCGCCCGATCTCAAGGAACGCACGCTGGAACGCATCCGGCCCGCCAGACCTTCACGTTGGCAGCGGCCCCTCATCGAGGCGGCAGTAGCAGTGGGCCTGGTCATCGTCATCGCTGCGATCCTCTTGCCGGCTCTGGTCCCTGCACGTGAAAGCGCACGCCGCAGTTCCTCGGCAAACAATCTCAAACAGATGGGACTTGTGTTCGAGATGTACGCCAACGAGCAGCGACATCTTCTCTTCCCCCCCGTGACTCCAGTGCCGGACATGTGGATGTGTGACTTGCAGACTATCTATCCGGAGTATCTCACCGATGCGGCCATCCTAGTTGACCCGAGTAGCGCCCACATGACCGTCGATGATATGCAACAGATCATGAACAAGCATCCGCTTGATTGGAATGCCTTCACGCGTGCCGCCGCCGAGAGCTACGTTTACCTCGGTTGGGTCGCCAAGGATGATGCCGATGTGAAGGCCCTAGCCCAGGCACGAGAGAAGATGTCTCCCGCGCAGTTGTCGCAGGATATCCAACTCACCGGTCGGATACTACCCCGCATTGAGAATGGCATCGAACGACTCTACTCCAAGGATCCTAGTGATCCCAGGGAGATGGTTAGAGCACAGACCGAAATCGTTGTCATGTTCGAGAGGCAAGACCACAACGGGAGAGGCAAGAATGTCCTGTACCTCGACGGGCACGTGGCTTTCGTTCGCAAAGGCACGTTCCCCTGCACCGATGCCGTTGACCAAGCCCTTGGGCTTCGGTGATCCGCAGCCCACCGTTCGCAGTCCGAAATCTCTAATGAACCTTTCCCCGTCCTCATCCGTATTCAATGACGGAACGAACAACGGAGCGGCCCACCGCCGTAACGAAGGGAGGAAAGGTCATGAGAACGATCCTGGTTACATCAGCGCTGCTATTGGCGGCGTTTAGCGCGTATGCTCAGCAGCCTGCGCCGCTTCCCGACCTGGATTCCGGACAAGTGTCGCTCAAGTGGTCGGATTTCAAGAAGATCGTTGCCGAGGGATCGGCCATTTCTCAGCCTTCTGGAAAGAAGGAGCCGCCTCCGTACGATTGGTCCTTGTCGCGTGCGGAATACCAAGCCGAAGCATTGGACGCGAACGTTCGCGTCCACGCCCGTTTCGACATCGACATTCTGAAAGAAGGCTGGGTCCAGGTTCCGCTCGCCCAGCAGGACGTCGCGACGACCTTGCTAAAACTCGACGGCAAAACGATCTCATTCGCGCCCTCAAAAGACAACTGGCTCATCTGTGCATTGGACCAGCCCGGACCCCATGTGATCGAGTGCGAGTTCTTCGCGCAGACCCAATGCAAAGATGGGACCTGCTCGTTTTCGTTCGCGTGTCCCAAAGCGCCGCAGACGAAACTGCAACTGCACATCAAAAAACCCGACGCGCGCATTGAAGCGCCGGATGCCATCGACATTCGGCCTCTCTCAGCCGAAAGCGAAACAGCCGCTGAACTGTCCTTCCGCACCGTCGAAGCGATTTCAGTCAGTTGGACGCTCCCGGCGGAAGAGAAGCCGGTCCCCGCGGATTCGGAAATCGAATGCACTACCGCCACGCTCGCGACGGTAAAGGAGCAGCACGTTGCGTATACGTCAACGCTGGTCTACAGGGTGTTGCGCGGTACGGCCAACACCTTCCGTTTCTCGCTTCCTGCCGATGCAAACCTGCTGAAGGTCAACGCGGACAAGGCGACTTCCAAATCCGAGCATGTCGATTCTCGGCTCGTTGTGGACGTCATGACGAACTACGGCGTGCCCGACACCCTTTCCGTTCCTGTTCAATATGAACTCGCGTTGCCTCAGGATGGGCCCGTGCAGACTGCGCTGCCCGTCGCGCTCGACATAGTCCGGCAGTCCGGGTGGCTTGCGATTGCCGCAAGCGCCAATGTTTCGCTGAAACCCACCGCCGAAAACCATGGCTACGTCCTCGTCGCTAACCAGGAGATCCCTGCGGCCCTTCGCGGCCTTTCTCCGTATCCAATCCTTCACGCATTCAAGTACACGGATGTGCCGGCAGCGCTGTCCTTCGAGGCCCATCGGTACCAGGACTTCGAAGTGCGCGTAGCCAATATCGATTGCTGTAGTCTTGAAACCGCCATAACACGCGACGGCACGCGTATGAGCCACGCACGCTACGACGTCCGCAATAACATGAAGCAGTTTCTGCGCGTCGAACTGCCGACAGGGGCCGACTTGCTCAGCGCGGAGGTGAACGGGCGCGTCATCAAGCCCGCTCGCGAGTCCGACACTGGGGCTCTGCTCGTGCCGTTGCTGATGTCCGCCGAGAATAGCTGGCGAAAAACAGGCTTTCCGGTGGACATCTACTATCTCGAGCAGCCGATGCTCATGCGCAGTCTTCCAACGGCGCTTGACCTGAATGGGCCTTCCGTCGACATTATCACGACCCGTGCTTCGTGGGCTGTTTACCTTCCTGGCAGCTATTCCGCCTTCAGTCCGGACGAGCGATTTCACCACACCAGAGGGGGCGTACAAAGCGCTTTATTCTCTTTGCCGCGAGCGAATGTCGATGGCCCATCACAGCCGCAACAAATAAGCCGGTTGCGCCTGGCAGCCGCGACCCAACAGCAAGCACAGGCGAGTCAGAAGCAGGCGGCTCCAGATCCGCCCACTACGCCGCAACCCGACATCATTGCCGAATCGCCCGCGAAAATGATCTTTCCCAAAGAAGGCGCCGAGTACATTGTCAGCCGGACGTTGATTCCCGAGTCATCGTCCCTCAACCTGCGCATGATTGTTGCGCCTCGTTGGCAGGTGAAGACAATGTCTGCCGTTGCCGCTGTTGCGCTCTTCATGATTGCCATGCTCTTCGGCAGGAGGTTCTTCCGTCGGGCCTTGCCCGTGCGAGGCTATTGGCTGATAGGCGCCGTATTCGCAGTGGCGGTCGTTTCGGTTATGTTCGTGTCCAGGACCTACCAGTTCCCGATCTGGCCCTTGGTCGCCATCCTCGCCGGCCTCGCGTTAACGCCCGTCGTGAAGCTCACCGAATTATTCCTGTCGCCGGACGAAACGGCTCCGCAGCAGTAAGGAGGCGCGTGCCATGAGACGGAGAAAGATCTCGATCACGTGGTGGGAGGGAGTCACAGTCGTCGTGCTGATCACAGTGCTGGCTGCTATCCTGCTCCCGTCACTCGGGCGCGCCCGTGAGGGGGCACGTCGCAGTTCATGCCAAAACAACCTAAAACAGATGGGGCTTGTGGCGAGCATGTTCGCCAGCGAGCACGACGGCCTGTTGCCGCCTGTCAGCAGCGTTCCTGACAATTGGCTCCCGGATATGCAGGCAGTGTATCCGGAATATCTCTCCGACTTGACGATTCTGATCTGCCCTTCGAGCCCCTTCACGCACCAGGGCGCATTCGCGCTTAAGGCCAATTGGCAGCATCCTGACAAAAAGCCCGGAGAATTCGATGCGGACTGCGTCTCGTCCATGTACTACATCTACACGGGTTACATGATTCTCTCCGACGAACACGCAAAGGCGTTGGTGGATGCCTTCGCTCAAGACTGGGGCGGAGACACGGACCTATTGCTCGACGTTCCTATCTGGGATGACTCCGCCGGCGTAGAATCCGTGCGTGATTGTGACATTCCCATCATGTGGGATCGCGTCCCGCTCAGTCCGGAACAGTCAAACCACGCGCCAAGCGGCAGCAACGTCCTCTACTTGGACATGCACGTCGAGTTCATCCGTTTCTCGTACTACAACGGCGAACGCCGATTCCCGGGAACACCCGTGGCTGCGGAGCTGTTCGCGGCCCTTCCGATCCCGCCGGCGGACTGCTCCTGAAGCATAAACGAAAGCCAAGCTAGTTTCGCACGCCGGAAGCGTATTCCCCGAATTGCCTGGCAACGTTCGCCTCCTCCGCGCTGCCGCGGTGGACGAAGAGGCGGTACCGCAGTTCGAAGGACTCGCCGGGCTTCAGAGCGTGTTCTTGTTCGTGCGGCCAGGACGCGCCGAGGAAACCGTAGTGCCTGAAGATCCAGCCAGGAAACGGATAACCGGGATTCTTCGGATGTTCGAAGATGGCGATGCCCGAAGTCGGGCCGTCAGGCTTCACTTTCGACGTTACGTCGGCCCATGGTGTATCGAAGCTGAGCGCATCGTCCTTGCACACGCCACCGGCGGTCGTAAATGTGAACGGCGAACGGCGTGCATCGGGCCGAACGCACAGCCCGCCGTAGCCCTTGCCCTTTGCTCCAAGGAACGTGACGGTTTCGGTGCTCACGTTCGTGAGTTTCAGATAGAAATCGATTGCGCGGCCTTTGTCGTCCGCCGGCAAAACTGTGAAGCGGATCTCTTCTCGGACCAGCGGTTTGTCGGGTGCATCATCGAACGACCAAAAGTCTTGCACGGCTATCTCCGCTTTGTCAGCGCCGGCCTCGCGCACAAGCCATTTCTCATGGTGCTGATGCGCGTCCGGCATCTCCCAGACGTTCATGCGGCGCTCGCCGACCTTGCATTCGGGCCACGCCCAGAAAACGCCGCGATGGTGATAATGGTCGACGGGAAAATCTTCCGTCAGCACGTCGCCATCGAGACCGTACAGCGGATGGATGTAACACGCGCGGCCAAAACGCTCAGGGACCTTCTCGGGCGGCGCCACGCGCGCATAGTTGTACACGAGCACGGGCTTGCCGTTCTCGAGCAGCGCAAGATGGGCGTTGTCGTCCTTGAGCGAGAACTCCGCACTAGCGCCCAAACCCAGACACACAAGCACAACCGTACACAAACTTTTTCCCATTACCTGGCACCTTTCTCTATTGCGCCCTCATGGCTGACCTCTGAAGCCATTTCTTCCATGTAGCTTCATCGTCCATCAACCTGATGAATATGCCTCCGATGACGGGCCGCGCACGGAACCCCACGCACTTGGCGGTTCTTGTGTCATACCAGTCCGTGAACGGCAAACGGTCGGGCGTCTCCTGACAAAAGCGATGCAGGGGCCCGATGAGCTTCTCGAAATCGCCCTTCGAGGTCACGAGCGAGGCCGACCAAACCAGCCAGTCTGACTTCGTGTAGTCTTTTCGCATGTCGAGCGGTACGCCGTACTTGTTCTGCGCCTTCAGGTAGTACGCCACTTCCTCTTGGGCGACTTCGGGCGGGAACAGGTTCAGATCTAAGATGCGATCCCAGACGAGATTGTACTTGAGGCTCCAAGTGCCGGGCTTGTCAAACGTGAGCCGGTAATGGTCTCCGTCGTCGGCCATCTTCACCCATTCACAGGCCATTCTCTTCGCGGTATCACGATAGCTTGCCGCTTCCTGTTTCCCCAGCATGTCGCACATCATAGCATATGCGCCGAGGGCGTTGATGGCTTTCAGTGAGAGGTTTGCGTTGTGGGCAAGATGGCCTGCGAAGTCATCGGTGCAAAGCTGGTTCTCAGGATCGAGACCCTTTTCCTTGAGATACTCGGCCCACTGGGTGAGGAGCTTCCAGTGTCGCTCAGCAAACTTGGCATTGCCTTCGGCGCGCGAGGCAAGCGCCGCCATGATGACCATGTTCCCGCACTCCTCGACGGGCATCTGCCCCTCAAGTTTCGTCGGATTGTACACCTGGCCGTTGGCTTTGGGATACTGGCCGACGTCGTGCGGACTGAAGGGCCATTTCCACTTGTCGGACGCGGCGAACTCGAACACCGGTTCGGTCATCCCCTTGAGCAAGGCGGGCTCGAACAGCGCGAAAAACGGTGAAGCCGGATAAGAAACGTCCACGGTATCGACGCACCCGTTCGAAAAACACTCCTTGTTGAAATACCACGGTTCGCCGTTCGGCCCGGCGACGATCTTCCCGCTCGCGAACACGTGCCTGTAGGATAATCCGATAAGGTCGGCGTACCGATTCCCACCGATGCGCCGAGCATCCCCAGCGAGTTCAGCATCGAGCACTTCGCACTTTCTCACCAAGCTGCCACAATGCCTGGCGCAATACTCGAGCATCTGCTCGAAGCTGCCGTATTCCTTCCACCACCAGGGACGAAGCTTCGTGTGCATGTACTCGATCGAGTAAATGTCGTCGTAGGCGAGGATCAGAAATCGCCGGATGAGCTGATCGCCCACCTCGCCGAGGGGTAATGCGCAAGCAATGACCGGCCAATCGTCGTTCGCGGCACGGGGCTGGCGTGAGTCATCGGTTTTGGCCACCTTGCCCGAATCGCGGAAGCGCCCTCGAGCCCTCTCCGCGCCGTCGATGGCGGCTTGCCAGGAATCCTTCGGAAGGGCGACGTAAAAATAGCCCCAATCAATCCGGATGCCGTCGCCCGATTTCTCGAGGACAGGCTGATCCTTCGAGCCGAAACGGAGCACCGTCATCCCAAGCGGCCCGTCCTTGCGCTCCCAAACGACTTCCTGCTTAGCCTCGTTCACAACCCACTCGGCCGTTGCATCGAAGTAAACTGCCACGTCGTGTTCCTTGCCGTCGGTTGCACGCACATCATACGTAATGAAGGTAACAGGACATGAAAGAATCGCCAGGCTTTCAGGAAGCATGGGTGTCGTAAACGTGACGGTCAACTCGATCCCTTGCCCTTCAAAAAGATAAACAGTTTGCGTGGGGCGGACCTCGCACCAGTCCTGCGTCATCGCTTCCTTGCAGAGCGCCTCCGGCCCCATGAACCGCAGTGCGCGCCCGTCGATGCGGATCATCCCCGACATGGCCTGCACGGCCCCGGTCCAATGCATGGGCCACGCATCGTAAAGCCGGTCGGCGAACGACCAGACACTTGTGTACGGATCGAGCGTGACAAGCGGCACCGCAGGAGGCCGAAACGGCGCCACCGCGTCTTGTGCGGCGCCTGAAACAGCGAGCATGATCAGAGCCAAAGACATAGCGTCCCCCACCATGGAAAAGTTCTCCTTTCGCTTGTGGTTTCCTACCAGAACCGCCGGTCGGCCTTCGTGTCCTTCATCAGTTCAACGAAGTCGATGTCTTCGCGGCGGTCATTCGCATGAGAAGAGAATGCCTTGTGGATGATGTAGTTATGCTCGGTGGAAAACCGGCACAGGACATCGATAGATTTCAGCTTTGCGCTCGGCGGCACACTCTGCTTCCCCTTGTTATCATGAATGGAACGTATCGTGTTGAGTTCCCAGTCGCCCATAAGGATGACGCCCTTAAAGACGATCACCGTATCGGTCCAACTGTGCTTCGGCGCGTGAACGAGATATAGAGGTTCGCCGGAAAGATCCAGACGCAGCAGATTGTCGAAGTATTGCACCGGCAAGGTCTCGAGCCCAAGCGCCTTGAAACCGTTCTGCAGAGAGATTTTCGCGTTTGGAAACGCCTTGTGGAGTTCCCTCAACGTTTCAAACGAGATGTGGTCCTCGTGCGAGTGCGTGCAAAGCAGGTGCTCGACCAGCATGTTGTGTTGCTCGCACGCAATCTGGGCGGCAATGGTCGGCGAGTACTGGCCGGGATTGTACGGAGGCATTTCGATGACTGCAGCGCTCTGCCCGTTGACCAGCATCCAGCATCCCGCGCGCTGATCGCCGTATAGACCAAGCAGGTATACACCGTCGCTCCAAGGGTCCATGTCCGCGTCCCTCAACGCCCTTTCGCCCTCGCGCTGACTCTTTTATACTCCGCTTTGGAGAGCGATTCAAGATGAGGAACGACTGTGGCACAGCCGCCCTCGGCTGTGGGCTACGGTCCGCTTTTACCTGCGCGTCCACAGCCGAGGGCGGCTGTGCCACATTCTTCGTGCGAACTGCTACCGGAGCCATTCGTCAAGGCGTGCGGCGACGAATTCATCGTCATTGAGATGCGGATAGGCCGCGTACACCCGGTCGATCTCTTCCATCTGGCCGGGTGACAGGTCTTCATGAGGATCGAGCGTCCAGCGTCCGGCCATGAGGCCCTGCCGCACAAGGATCTCATGGATGCCTGCGATACAGCCCGCAAACGCATTGGCGGCGTCGAAGGCGGCCGCGTTTGAATCGGTCACCTCGATGGCGCGCGTCAGCACCTCTTTCGGGATGTCTTGTGCGGCATCGACGATTCGATGGCATTCATCGAGGAGCGTAACGGCCTTGCGCGTCCAGAAGGCCCAATGACCCAGCAGCCCGCCGACGATGCGCATCGGTACGACGGTTCCGTTTACGCGAATCCGGTACGTGCTGAGAAGATCGAGCACGATGTTGTCGTCGTTCCCGGTGTACAGGGCGACGTCATCGCCGCGGCCCGCTTCCGCAACGCCCCGGACGACGTCGAGCGTCTGATAGCGATTGAATGGGGCGATCTTGACAGCCACGACGTTCTCGATCTCCGCAAACCGTCGCCAAAATGACGCCGGTAGCAGACGGCCACCGACTGCGGGCTGGAGGTAGAAGCCGAAGATGGGGATGGCTTCCGCCACGGCCTTGCAGTGTGCAATGAGGGTGCCCACGTCGGCGTCCTTGAGCGCGCCGAGGCTTACCAAACCGACATGGTACCCCTTGTCCGCCAACAGTTGTGCTTCGGCCGTCGCCTGCTTCGTAGGTCCGCAGACCCCTCCCACTTTGATGATCGGTTTCCCCAAAACAAGCGAGCACTCGTTCACGGTCTCGTTCGCAAGGCTGATGACCGGCTCAAAGAGCCCATGCCTCGGATCGCGAATGGCAAACTGCGTCGTGTGCACGCCGACGGCGACGCCACCGGCGCCTGCCGCGCAATAGTAGCGGGTCAGCGCCCGTTGACGGCGCTCGTCCAGTTTGCGGTCTTTCGTGAGCGCGAGCGGATGAGCGGGAATCACCTGTCCGCTGCGCAAGGGCCTGAGGATGTTGTCGGGAGGCATCGGGCCGGCCAATTCAGAACCTCCCGTTCCGTGTCTCATAGTGGGTGGGCTTGTCGAGCAGCTCGCCGCTGTTCATGACCCAATGCGCGACCCATTCGATGAGGGTGTCCAGGCTCACTTGCGGATATCCGAAAAGCCGGTGACACGCCGTTGCGTTGCTGAGCAAAGCGGCGCCGGCCTCCTGCCCCACGAATGCAGGCTTCTTGTTCATCAGGGTCCCCAAACGCGTCGCCGCCCAGCGGATCGACACGAGTTCAGGCCCGGTTAGGTTTAGAACCCGGGGCGGACTGTCGGCGATGCCGAGGCCCTGCAATGCAACGCTATTCGCGTAGCCCTGCCACACGCAGTTGAGATGGCCCATGGTCAAATCGATGGGATTCTCGTTCCAGACTTGAAGGGCGATGTCAACGATCACGCCGTAACGGAGCTCAGCGGCGTAATTCAGACGGAGCAGCAACATATTCGTGCCGTTGCGCCGCGAGAAATGTTCGAACAATCGTTCGCGGCCAAGACAAGTGATGGCGTATTCTCCGACCGGGTCCGGCTCCGTGGATTCCGTGGAACCTCCGGACAGGACCTGCTCGAGCGGATACACGTTGCCCGATGAGAAAGCGACAATACGTGAGTCCTTGAAACGCTGCGCGACAAGGGCCGACAGATGGACGTTCGTGGCCCACGTCAACCATTCGGCGCCCGTCGACCCGAACTTGCGCCCCACCATGTAAATGACATTCGGTACGTCGGGCAAGGATTCGAGCACGCCCGGTTCGAGGAGGTCCCCTTGAATCGTCTCGATGTCCATCGATTCAAGACGCTTGCGCAAGCCCTTTGTCGAGAATGAGGACACGGCGATGACGCGCCGCTCGACTCCGGAAGCTGCAATGGCGCGGACGGCAAGCTGCGCCAGAGACGGTCCCATTTTTCCGCCGACGCCAAGAATGAGCAGGTCGCCATCCAGGCGCGACATTGCCTCGATCACACCGGGCGACGGTTCGGAAAGCTTGTCTTCCAACTCCGGAACCGAACGGAGAGGTTTCACGGAGAACGGCAATTCGGAAGCGTTCTTTCGACGCATAATTCATTTCCTCGCTCAATGCTGCCCAAATGAAGTGTACACATTCGAGAACGCATTTCAAACACCGCGAAGTTCATGAAGATCTGCCGCTCCAATCCCCTTCTGCCTGGGAAAAGGTTGCATTCCTTCAATCCGGAATCCAAGATCTAAAATCCACTATGGAAGGGAGTACAAAGGCCATGACAGAACACCGCATCATTGACGCTTGGATGCAGCACCCCACGCCGGGGTTCATCATGCATCCGATGTTTGAATCGCTGCGCCGATGGATGGGTGGCTCCATTCCAACGGAGATCCCGCCCGAATTCACCATCGCAGCCATGGATCAGGCGGGCGTTCGCATCGGACTCATCAGCGCGTGGTGGGGACCGCAAGGTCCGCTGATCTCGAACGACGAAGTGGCGGCGCTCGTTAAGAGGTTTCCCGGCCGATTTGTGGGCGTTGCTTCGGTGAATCTGTACAAGCCGATGGAAGCCGTTCGCGAACTGCGCCGTTGCGTACGCGAATACGGCTTTCGGGGATTGCGGATCGTTCCCTGGCTGTGGAACCTCCCGCCAAATGATCGACGGTACTATCCCCTATATGCCGAGTGCGTCGAGTTGGGAGTCCCATTCTGCCTGCAAGTTGGACATACAGGCCCGATGTGTCCTTCCGAGCCGGGGCGGCCGATCCCGTACTTGGACGAGGTTGCACTCGAGTTCCCTGAACTGATCATCGGCGGCGGACACATCGGTTATCCCTGGACGGTCGAGATGATCTCCCTCGCAACGAAATATCCGAACGTCTATATAGACACTTCCGCATACAAGGCAAAACGGTATCCCGCCGAGTTGGTCGATTACATGCGAAGAAACGGAAGGAAGAAAGTGCTCTTCGGCAGCAACTATCCCATGCTCACACCGCAAATGGCCCTCGAAGGCAGCGACAGTCTCAACCTCGATGAAGAGGCGACGCGCCTGTTCTTCCACGATAACGCGCAAAAAGTGTTCGAACTCGCATAGAGCGTGACTGAAATACCGCCTAATCCTTGGCGGGTCCAGTGAGGACGAGCGCATCTTCGGGCGCAGGGAACGGGCTGGCCTCGGCGAAGGCTGCTGCTTCGGCCACTTCGGCGTCAATGGCCGCGGTCATCTTATCCACTTCTGCCTCGGTGATCTCGCCCGCATCTTTCAGGAGCCGCTTCCAGTAATCGATGGGATCTCGTTTGCGCGCTTCCGCCACCTCTTCCTTGCTGCGGTAGGAAGCATCATCTCCTTCGAAGTGACCGCGAACCCG
>Ga0315274_10009703_pt1 | contig 13890 bp, 9 predicted proteins | sample YL17G02_20_MG_FD_203700 | JGI IMG/M metagenome (GOLD analysis project Ga0315274, IMG submission 203700) | Sediment microbial communities from Yellowstone Lake, YNP, Wyoming, USA - YL17G02_20 | ecosystem: Environmental > Aquatic > Freshwater > Lake > Sediment | place: USA: Wyoming | collected...
CAGCCATGCGACTTCGCGGCCAAGTTCCTCTTGATGTGGCCCGGCCTGGACCGCTGCGCGACGATTGGATTTCGCTGTGCGGTCGATCTTGCCGACGAATGAACGGATGGAGCGACGTGCGTATCAAAGGGCTGCAAGTGCGCCGACCGATGCTGCCTACAGTGCAGCCGTATCGGTGTTCTGCGCATCCGGGTCTTTGTGGGAGGTGCCTGAAGGGTGGGAGCATGCGAAGCCTTTGCTCAAGCCAATCGCCGCGGCCCGCTGAACCAGTTGCGCGACATTTCTGGCACCGAATTTGTGCATGACACTATGTCGGTGCGATTCGACGGTCCTGATAGAACGGTTGAGGGCGTGGGCGATCTCCCTGCTCGTTCTTCCGTCAATGATGTGGCGCAGCACCTGGGCCTCCGCGTCGGAGAGCCCCCCTTGCAGGGACGGTCCTACCCGGGTTGCGTTTGCCAGGGCCCTGGAGACGGCGGATAGCAGTTCCTGCCGGTCCAGCGGTTTTTCGAGGAACTCGGCCGCACCTGTCTTCATCGCCGCCACCGCCACCGGGATACTACCATAGCCGCTTATGACAATGACCGATATCCAAGGGAAGCGGGACTTGACCGCGTGGAGCAGTGACATGCCGTCCATACCTTCCATTCGGAGATCCGTGATGAGTACGTCGCAAGTCTGTTCCAGCAGTCCGGCGAGGCAATCCTCCCCCGAGGAGAAGACGCGCACGTGCATCCCCGAGGTTTCCAAGGCCCTTTGAGCGGCCATTCGAATCCCTGGTTCGTCATCGACGAAGAAAACATGTGCTTCCTGTGGGCCCATCGCGATATCGACCTCCTGTGTACCCGCTCAATATCTTGGCAGGGTCACGATAAACGTAGCGCCTTCTCCATATCGATTCTGAATGGAGATTCGCCCGCCTCTCTCGCGTACGATCCGGCGGGCAATACAAAGCCCCAGCCCGGTTCCCTTGCCCGGAGGCTTCGTCGTAGAAGACGGCTCGAAGATCTTCGGCAAATGCGCTGGTTGGATCCCGCCACAGTCGTCCTCGAACCGAAGCTCAATTTCATCGTCGCGCAGCGCTCCCGCGATCAGAAAGTAGTGGTCCTCCATCCCGTCTGCTGCCTGTACGGCATTCTCCGCCAGGGTGAGGAAAAGCTGTTCGAGCTCATTCTCCCGCATCCGGATGGCAGGCAAAGCGTCCAGGTTCTCGGTTTGAAGAGCGACCTTCGCCTGCTGAGCGCTGTGCTCGAGTAGACGGATCGTCCATTCCGCAACGGTACGGATGTCCACTTCGGTCTCCTGCACTCTCGTGGATTGCCTGGCGTAATCTCGAAACCGGCCGATAAGGGCCGCGATGGCTGCACAAGCCGTGATGCTGGCCTGCAGATCCTGCTTGATAGCCTCTGGGCAACCCAGCCTTCTCAGTTCCGCCAAGGCGGTCTGATTCGCGAGTTGGATGACACTAAGAGGCTGCGTCAACTCATGGGCCAACGTGACACTGAGCATCCCGAGGGAAGCGAGTCGTCCGGCGTCCTGCATTCGTTCGTGATATTCTTGCAGATCTCCCGTGGCACTGTGCAGCAGGCCAAAACTCAACAACACGCGGAAGGGACCGCTACCTTGCCGATGGACGAGGATCTCCACATTGGCCAGTGGCTGCTCAGTTGTGAGCCTTGGCACGATCTCATTCTTGAGCCTCGCGAATTCTTCATCACCTATAATACCCAGGTCCACGGGGGTCTTTCCACGGACTTGCGGTGCCGTATGTCCGACGTCTTGCAGAAACTGCTTGTTGGCGTACTCGATGCGACCATGCAGATCCATTACAGCTACAGGATCTGGGAGAGCATCCAAAACGGCTTCGGCATATTGGAATGGCCGTTGGCTCAACTCAGGGACCTCTCACGGCGGCGACGACGTTTCCAATGGTCCACATCGATCCGTCATGGGCAAGGAATCGATCCGACAGGACATGCCGCTCTGGCTCCACGCTCTAGTCCACCGCATCGTGCCCCCATGTTTCGCTGTGTACCGCGGCAACGTTTCCCTCGTAAAGTACAGTCGCGCATTCGATTTCGAATCCGTTTGCGTATGCAGATTACCACAAAAATACTGGAAACCCTCGTCATCGGCAAGAGAAAATCAGTGAGTGAGAGGACTGCGCGGGGGCAGAATGTTCGTTGACCAGTTGTGTCAGGGCCATGAACACGAAGATGATCGGATGGCCGTTTTCCGGCAAGAGGCAGTCAGGCGTATACGCAAATCTACGTAGTCCCCACATTCATCGCCGGTCACGCCACTGCCGAAAGTGGCTCTATACGTAGTTCCCGCAGCACAAAGTGAGAAGTGGCTGGTGGAAATCATTCTGCTGCCATCAGGGGTACGCCGAGCGTATGTTGCCATTGTTGGCGGGATGGCAGCGGCCCCGGATGCAATCCGCATTTCTCGACCGAGAACGAGATATCGTGAGCCATAAGTAGTTACCGCATCCATAGCGTACAGATTGATCAAAATGGGATGTAAAATAGGTATTTGTAACACTTGACGCAGAATCTTAGTATGCGTTAGTCTCACACGGTGGAATGGAAACCACGCACAACGATGAGCAGGATGCGACCTCTTGTATAATTGAGCAAAATAGGTAGTTTAGGTGGTTGACATTGTGCCACGCGAGTGGTATAATTCTACGAATCGTGTGGGTAGCTGCAAGCAAGAGTTCTTTGAGTTTTGAAGATGCCCCGCATTGGGCTCTGGCGAGCGGGGCAGCAGAGGTTGGCTCGGTTGGAGGCACAGCCGGAATCTACCAGAGCACCGGGTACTGGTGGCCACAGAGAGATAATGGAGTTGGGGTGATAGAGAGCATTCCTTTGGAGAAGGCGTTTCTCACACCAAGGCACGGACGCACCTGAAAAGGACGCTCTGTGTGATCTGCCGTTTGTAGCATACGCAATGACATGCCCGGATCTGTTGGGGGTGGGTACGGGGCAGGGTCATGACGTGCCAACGGCAATTCGTTCCCTGAAGACTCGGTCGCAGCCGACGGAACCTGCGCCTCGAGAAAGCGTTTCGGGTGCAGGGTAACGGATATGGTATATCCACATACCGGCTGATGCCAACGGCCAGGCAGGAGGACGGAGTCTCTGGGATCGCCAGTGTCGTTTGAATGAGGATGTTGGATCGCCATGGCCCCCAGAAGGTGTCGAGAAATGAAGGACCAACGGATCGGCCAATGAAGATATCTATCATAGTCTATTTCGGTACGGCCCTGCTGGCGATGGTTCTGGTGCCCGTTGTGTCACAACTGGCCAAGAGATACCGTCTGGTCGATGCTCCCGGCCCTCGCAAGGTGCATCGCACCCCCGTTCCTCGCTTGGGCGGGATCGTATTCGTAATACCGACGCTCGCTCTGGTGCTGCCGCTGTTCTTCTTCTCAAACAGCGCGATAGGTCAGTCGTTCCGTGAGATGCGGACGGAATTCATCGTGCTGCTGGCGGCCGCCAGCTTCATCTTTGCGGTAGGCTTTTTCGATGACCTGCGTTCTGTTCCAGGCAAGGTCAAGCTTCTGTGTCTCATCGTGGCTTCGCTGGCCGTCTGTGCTTCGGGGGCGACGCTGAGTTCCTTTTCTGTGGGGACGTGGTTCGAGCTCAATACGGGTTGGGCGGCATGGCCGCTCACGGTGCTCTGGATCATCGCGGTTACGGTGTGCATGAACTTGATTGACGGGCTGGACGGCCTTGCCGCCGGGGTAGCGGCCATGGTGTGCGGCACCATAGCCCTACTGGCCTTTTTCAGTGACCAGGCAGCCATGATGGTGTTGATGTTGGCACTGCTGGGCAGCGTCTCGGGCTTTCTGTTCTTCAATTTCCACCCCGCCAAGATCTTCATGGGAGACGGGGGCTCCATGTTCCTCGGCTTCATGATCGGGGCCGGCAGTGTCGTATGCCAGACCAAGACCTCCACGTTCGTAGGATTGGCGATTCCGTTTCTGGCACTGGGCGTGCCGATCTTCGATGCGGGCTTCGCCGTCATTCGTCGCTGCGTACTGGAGCGGCGTTCCATGTTTGCCGCCGATCGAAGCCACCTGCATCACCGCCTGCTGGATCTGGGGCTTCGTCAGCGCACCGTGGTCATCACGATCTACGCGATCACCGCCATAAACGCCAGCATTGGGGTATTCATCCTGACCGCGGGAAGCGATCGGACGATTGAGCTTCTGGCGGGTGGGGTGTTGTTGGTGCTTCTGGTGTTCGCCTGTCTGCACAGCACGCGCCCGCGTGGTCTACTGACGATCCTGACCCATAACTGGCTCATCGCACGCGAAGCGAGGACGGAGAAACGCAGCTTCGAGAATGCGGAAATGAAGATGCGAGACGCCATATCCTTCCCGGCGTGGTGGGACACGCTGTGTGATATGGGTGAACAGATGCACTTCCAATGCATCGAGTTGTGGAATCGCCACAATGGCGGGCAGGTGAATACCCATGTATGGAACGCGCCGGAGGGGAAATTCCCGACGGGCAAGACCGCAAGACTCAGCTTCCCGCTTCGCGGAGATGAGGCGGCCGACTGGGAGATACGAGCACGCATTTGGGTAAACGGTTGCCTGGAATTGAGTGGGCGGCAGGGCATGCTGCTGGCCCGGCTGATGGATGAGTTCCCGCCGCCGGAGCCAAAGGAAGAAGCGGAAGCATCGGCCGGCATGGCGGCACAAGAGACCGATCCGAAGTGAAAGACGAAAGGGGGAGCTTTACGACAATGATCGCCAACACAGAGACCAGGAAAAGCCCGGCATATGCACCCGCACCGCTCACAGTAGCGGGGATCCCGGTCGTCCCTTTTGAGAGCTATGACCAGGCCCTCGAATGTGTTGAGCAGACCGTTCAGTCGGGCCGCAAGTCGTTCTGGGTGGCCATCAACCCCATCAAGATCTATCGAGCGTGGCACGAGCCTGAGCTGCTGAACGTCCTGCGACATACGGACGTCTGCATCTGTGACGGCGTCGGCGTTTCCATCGCTTCCAGGATTCTCTACGGTCGAGGCATCAGGCGGATCACCGGGTGCGACCTGTTCTTCAGACTCCTGCACCTGGCGTCGCGGAAGCAGTGGGGCATCTATCTGCTGGGGGCCTCCGCTGAATCCAATGCTGCCGCACGCTCACAACTGCAGAAGATGTACCCCGGCATCCGGATTGTCGGCTGGCAGGACGGCTACTTCGAGGATTCGGGTCAGGTCGTCGAGCGCATCAATGCCAGCGGGGCCGACCTGTTGTTCGTGGCCATGGGATCGCCTAAGCAGGAGTACTGGATCTGGCGCCACAGGCAGGCCATTGACGCACGTTTTTGCATGGGCGTAGGGGGCAGTTTCGATGTGGCCGCGGGGAGTCTTCGAAGGGCCCCGAAGTTCTTTCGCGCCACCGGTACTGAGTTTCTGTATCGCTTCGCGCTCGAACCTCGCAAAAGACTGTCACAGCAGAAAATCCTCCTCTATTTTCTGCTTCGAGTCATCGGCAGGAGGCTGTCAGGTGCCGGAGCATCCATCGGACGGGCTTAGGTGACCCGGAAATCGACGAGGAGGCCAGATTGTTCGATAAGGGGGTGTCACGAGAGTGACCTGAAAAACACGGATTCGGCACAGCTCTCGCCAATGTCCTGCACGTGGGTCCGCATAAAGAGCCATCGGGAGCGCATGTTGCGGGAAATACCTATTTTGCACGGAAAAGAGTGCACTTTGAGAAGTTGATAACGGGAATGGACGACGTGAATATGCGTTGTCGTTGATATGACGGCCGGGGGCGCTGGTCCCAGAAACAGACGCTCCCCCGCGTATCTCTGGACTTATTCCGGAGATACGGCCGTTGTACCGATGCCCATCCACACGGCTGTCGTGTGGTGGATGCAGGACTACGGACGCAGGTTCCTGCATGCTGAAAAGGGGATGGAGAGAACGTAAGAAGCATGGCCCCGGGATAGGCAGCTCTCATGGATGAGCACGGGCACATCGATTGGGAACACTCGGTGTGTCCTGCGGTTTGCACGGTGTGTGACCCGCTTCATCCGCTGGAGATGGGAACGGATTCTAAAGGCTGCCACCCACGGGGACGGAGTCCGCGCCGCCGGGGGTAGAGTCCTGGGGATGTTCGCGACGTCGGAACATGTCTATGCACGGCAACAGAGCGTCAAGGGGTAATGCCAACGGCATTGACTACGCCGGAGTACCTTAGAAACGGAACATGGTGAGCAGATGAGTGACGATCGGCTGAACAATCAAACTGGCGGTGCCGATTCAACAGAGGGGGCCAGACCCGAGCATCCTCTGGAGCATGTTTTGGATGTAATTGCGCGCAATCCGAAGGACACCGGCAAGCCAGGGGAGCAGGTCCAGGTGACGCAGGTCGGCCGCAACAGCAGTCCCCCGGCGCCGGCAGCGGGCCCGCCATTACTGCCCGGCCATGCCTGGGGGGGGAATCCGCCCATGCAGGCTGCGCCTTCAGGGACTGAGCTTCTGGGATCGATCCTGCGTTTCAAATGGACTATCGTCATCCTTTTCATTCTGGTGTCGGCTCCCATCATTGCCGCTATCTGGACGCAGATCATTCCCCAGTACCAGGCCAGGGCCGAAGTGCAGGTCCGGCCGATCATCCCCCGCCTGGTGTTTCGGACGGACGACAACGGGATGATTCCCCTGTATGACTCATTCGTGAATACCCAGGTCTCCTTCATCCGGAGCCTGACGGTCCTCCAACGGGTACTGGACCAGCCCGCCATCCAGGAGACGCAGTGGTACAAGAACCCTCCGAAATCGCTCTTCGAGCGGCTGCGTGGGAACACAATCCCACCTATGGAGAGGCTCAGGGACGGTCTTTCCGTCCGGCCCAGACCCCGCACGGAGATCATCGATGTCTCTTTCACGAACCCCAGCGCCAAGGACGCCAGGCTCATTGTGGATGCCGTCCTGGACCAGTACATCAAGTACGTTGGGGACAAGTCCGACGCGACGGCGGACCAGCTCTACCGCCAGTTGACGGAACAGTACAGAACGCTCGATACCGAGATCCAGGGCCGAGAGAAAATCTGCGCCGAACTCCACAAATCGCTCGGCACAGAGACGCCCCAGGAACTCGTCTCCAGCAAGAGGATTCGCCTGGACGGGATACAGGCCAGCCTCAGTGAGCTGCGCAACAGGATTACCATAATCGAATGGGAGATGAAGCAGGCCGCTCCCAGGGATGGCAATGACACGTTGGCTGCTCCAATGGCCGGCGAGGAGAAGCAGCCGAAGTACTACCAAGATGCGGAATGGCGGACCCTGGATCGTGACGTAAGGACGATGGAGCACCAGATGACCACCAGCCTGTACGCTCCCAACCATCCGAACCGAGTTCGCTTGACAAAAGACCTGGAGTTCGCGAAGGAATCACTTCGGCTGCGCGAGAAACAACTGGACGAGCAGTGGCGCGACCGGCCGAGAATGGCGGTTGGCATGCCGCTGACGGCGACGGATGCCAATGGCCCCGCCTACCGAGAAGGAACGATACCTGTGGAGTATCAACTGGCCCGGGCCAAACAGGAGGAGACGCTCTTGCAGGCAGAGCTGCAGAAGCAGCAGGCGGAGTTCAAAACGCTTTTCGAGAGCGCCCAATTGCTCGACAAGGAGAACAACACGCTGCGGAACAAGCGTGACCTGTTCAGCGTGGTCCGGCAGCGTCTCGACGAGAAGAACGTGGAGCGCAATGTCCCTGGCTCGATCGGGATACTCATGGGGGCCTATTCGCCCACCAAACCTGCCAGCGACCGGCGAGTTGTGTTCACCGTCATGGCGCTGTTCGCAGGCTTTGGCCTGGGGGGTGGCGTGGCGTTCCTGAGGGCGAGCAGAAACCAGGCCATCTACACAGCTAAGGACATGCCCCAGCCGGTGCAGGCCCCGCTCCTCGGGCACGTGCCCCTGGTCCGTATCAGGAAATCACTGGGCGCATCCCTCTACGACGAAATGGAGCAGAATCGGTGTCTCTTGACCGAGTCCATCCGGGTGCTGCGTACGGCATTGTTGTCCCGGCTCGATGGTCAGGGCCATGCCACGATCCTGGTGACCAGTGCCAATGAGGGGACCGGCAAATCGAGCTTCACGACGATGCTGGGCAAGAGTATCGCCCAGGCCGGCAAGAAGGTCCTCATCATCGATGCGGACATCCACAAGATGACCTTGTCGAGCCGGTTCGAGCTCCTGGACAAGCCCGGCCTCATCGAGTCCTTGAGCGGCAAGGCCGTGGACGGACTGCCTATCTTCCCCACCAAGACCCCCGGCCTCGACGTCATGCCTTGTGGAAAGCGAGGCAGCGACGATGTCGTGTTCGAGGAAATCGCCAACGGCGCTTTCAAAGCTTGTATCGCCCGACTCATCAAGGAGTGCGGCTACGACATTATCCTGCTGGACAGTCCCCCCATTCTGCCGGTGGCGGACGCGACCATACTCGCAGGCCAGGTGGACGGCACCATCATGGTCGAGCGCGAACACGTCTCGCACCGGACGGATGTTGCGGACGCTCTCATTCGCCTGGGTTCCGCCGGAGGGCGGCTGTTAGGGACGGTCTTTGTAGGTTCCAGCGGCCGCCGCGACTACGGATACGCATACAGATACAGTCACTACTACGCCAAGAGCAACGAATCATAGCCGTCCACTCCCCGGCGAGGATGTACTACGCCGATCAGCGGCTGTTCGCCTTCCGACTGCCAAAAGCTGATGCGTAAGGAGTTTCCTTGGTAGCTGTTGTCTTGAGCCTTGACTACGAGGTCTTCGGCAATGGAGCCGGCGATGTGATGCGGGATGTGGTCGCCCCGACCCGCCGCCTGCTGAACATTTGCGAGAGACATGGGGCCAAGATGACGATCATGTTCGAGGTCGGGGAATACTGGGCCTTTGAGCGGCATGATGACCGGCTTCGGCAAGACCTGGGTTATTCACCTTGCGGAGTGATGAGGGCGCAGATGATCGAAGCAACCGGGCGAGGTCACGATGTCCAGTTGCATCTGCACCCCCAGTGGATTGGTGCCGAGTACGAGAAGGGTATTTGGCAGTTGCACCATTGCCATTGGCGCTTGGCCGATCTGCCGGATGGTTTGGGAAGCGAAGAGCTGGTCACGTCTATCACCGGTGCTCTATACAGAGGCAAACGAACCCTTGAGGAGTTGATCAAGCCGATGAAGGCTGACTATGAATGTGTTTGCTTCAGGGCTGGGGGGTTCTGCGCTCAGCCATCTCGATACATCATCAGTGCCATGAAGAGGGTCGGATTGAGGGCAGACAGCTCTGTCGTCCAAGGGTTCCGGAGGACCGGCCCGTGTGCGGTGGACTATTCGCGCGTGGAGACTGGTAAAGCGGCATGGTGGACGACGGACACGGAACTCACTGAGGAAGGAACGCCCGGTGAGAACGTCATGGAGCTATCCGTGAGTGCCAGAATGGAGCCGTACTGGAAGAGCTTCACGCCGGCAAAACTCCGGGCGGCCATGCGACGGCGGCAGATCGAGCGAGCATCTCGCGATGGCCACACGAATGGCAATGGCAACGGCGTCAGCTCCGTTCCCTCCTGCCGGGCGGTATTGGCGAAAATACTGACAAAGCACGCCAGCACGTTTGATTTCTGCAAGCTCTCCTGCAAGGACATGCTTAACCGCATCCAGGAACCCGATGACCACCGACAGCAGCCTATTGTCATGATAGGCCACGCGAAAGACTTCGTCAACGACCGCCAATTTGACAAATTTCTTGCCGCGCTCTCCCGGAGCAGGGATGTGAGCTTCATGACTATGTCCGAGAGCATTCAGGAGGTGTCGAGTGTGCCAGGCGGTTCCAGACTCGCGGACAGTACTGATGCACCTCTCAGCAAATCGGAAATCCAGTGAATATCACATCGTGCCTGGATCATCTTATGGCCTACGTTGAGGCGGCGGACTACGCAGGGTACGATCCGTACGATGCGTTGAACAGTCCTTTGATTCGATGTATCGGGGCGAACAGCAAATGGGTACGTATTGTGGCCACGCAACTGCTCAGGCGATCTCCAGTCAACCTCAGGCCGTTGCTCGGCATTCGCAAGGGCCACAATCCAAAGGGAATCGGTCTCTTCCTTTGGGGCTATTCCAAGCTGTATGCTTTGACAAAGGAGCCCCGATACCTGGAGAGAATCGACTATCTGCTCGACATGCTGGAGCAGCTTCGAAGCAAAGGGTACTCGGGCAATGCATGGGGCTACAACTTTGACTGGCAGTCCCGGACATTCCTGCGGCCCAAATGGACGCCGACCATCGTGAACACGTCCTTCATCGGCCACGCCCTGCTGGATTGCTATGAGTTGACGGGCAGGCAGAAGGCTTTGGACCTGGCGATCCCGATCAAGGACTTCATCCTGGGCGACCTCCACAGGACCCCACTCGATGACACGTTCTGCTTCAGCTACACGCCGGTAGACACGGAAGTTGTGCACAACGCAAATCTCCTGGGTGCTTCGATTCTGGCCCGTTTGACTCGCTATTGTGACGATGATCGCTTGCCATCGGCCGTCTCGGCAAGCCTGGGCTACTCCATGCAGCGCCAGCGGGAGGATGGCTCATGGTCTTATGCCGACACCAGCATCCAAGGCTGGATCGATTCCTTCCACACGGGCTTCAACCTTCAAGCCCTTCGATACATCCTGGAAACCGGGTTGGGAGAGCAGTATGTGGCCGCCTATCGCAGGGGCGTCCAGTACTATGCCGCGCATTTTTTCCTCGAGGACGGGACGCCAAAGTACTATCACGACTGCACGTATCCCATAGACGTTCATGCACCCGCCCAGGCCATCTGCTTCTTCTCGCGGGAGGGTGAGGAGTACAAGGAGCTCACGGACAGGATCGTTACCTGGATGCTGAAGAACATGTATAGCGACAGAGGCTGCTTCCACTTCAGAAAAGGCAGGTTGCTGACAAACCGCATCCCCTACATGCGATGGTCCCAGGCATGGGCGTTTCACGCTCTAACGGACTACTTGTTGGCTGCGGAGAACAGCGAATCCCGACGAGCTCACCGGCGAAGCGAGCCGAATTTGAGTTCAACTGCTCGGCCGTGAGTATCTATGCCATACGTAAGCGAGAGCGGGTTCGCCATCTGCGTCTGAACAGATCAGTTCAGATAGCTCGAGATTCTCGGACATCTGGGTGTCACGTGTTGGATGCCGCTGCTTGGCAGGCTGACAATGCCTCAAAGCCCCCGTGTCAATGATCAATCGTCAACGTCAGACCCCTTTTTCCAAAACGAACCCATTTGTCAATATGGGTAATTCATGAAGACCACGGACAGGCAAATTGCCGCCAATCGCCGGAACGCCGCCCGCTCTACCGGCCCGGTCACAGAGTCCGGCAAGGCCATCGCCTCCCACAACGCCCTCAAGCACGGCCTGCTGGCCCAAGAGATCCTTGTTGACGCCGGCGAAGGCGCGGAAAGCCGGGAGGAGTTCGACGCCGTCCTGCTGGATCTGAAAGATCAGTTCGATCCACAGGGCCCTCTGGAAGAAATGCTGGTCGAGAAGATGGCGGTCGCCTATTGGCGGCTCCGGCGTGCCCATCGATATGAGGTCGGCCTGATCCGGAGGAATCTGAGGAAGGCCATCGACAAATACTACGAACCCGACTCCTTCGGCGGATGCGGCACAAAGAGCACGGACGATCAGATCGACGCCCAGGTCAGCGAGGCACAGGAACTGCGCCAGGCGTGGCAAGACGACAGGAATCAGTTCACGAAGATGCGCAAGACCGGCAAAGACCTTCAGGAAATCTATGAGTGGCAGGACAATTGGGCCTCGTTGTACGAGAAAGCCGCCGAGACCGTCGAGGAGGTATCGGACGAATCGCCGGCGAGTATGAGAGAGTCCCTCCATAAGGCCGGCTGGACCGATAACGCCATCTGGCAGTGCCACATCGACCTCTGTACGGAACAAATGGAAGTGCAGGCCCGGACAATCCGGGAGTTGCACAAGCAAAAAGAGGACAACCAACTCGCCCTGCAGGTCCAGAAGAAGATCGGCTGTATCCCCGACGCGTATGATCTCGACCGGCTGTTGAAGTATGAGGGGTCGATCGAGAGACAGTTCTACAAGGCCATCGACCAGCTCGAGCGGCTCCAGAGATTGCGCGCAGGCGACCACGTCCCGGCCCCCGTGAATATCGACCTGGCTGTCGATGCGAAAAACCCCGGCTGAACGGCTCAGCCGAAGCAGAGGACCGTGAGACGGTCGAACCGTTAGACAGTCAGACGAAGAAGATGATGATGAGCAAGAGAGTCGCGAGTTTTGAAGATCTGGAGGTCTACAAACGGGCCTTCGAGCTTCAACAGGAAGTCTTCCATATCTCGAGGGCATGGCCGAAGACCGAGCAGTACTCCCTCACCGACCAGGTCCGGCGAGCATCGCGATCCGTCGGAGCCAACATCGCCGAGGCGTGGGCGAAACGAAGGTACGCTGCCTATTTGTGGACAGTCGGACGGTAGGCGGCTTCGCCGCCACGGTTGGGCCGTAGCACCGTCTGACTGTAAGACCGTCAAACCGTCGGACTGTCTGACTGTAAGACTGTCCCACTGTCAAACTGTCACACTGAACGACCGTCATACCGTCGGACTGTCATACCGTTACACTGAATCATGAGCATTCGCCATTTAGCTCTATATCTGGTAGTAGCCGGCCTTTCCATCTACGCCTGGAAGGATTGGTTCAAGAGCCTCTGTGGCCTGATCCTGATGATGGTTGTCCTCGAACACAAGGACATGCCAAGCGAAATGATGGGTATCCAGGGACTTAATCCGTGGAATGTATTGTTCATCATGGTTGCCTCAGCTTGGGCTGCCAGTCGTCAGCGCGAAGGCCTAACCTGGGATATGCCTCGCCACATGAATGTTCTGATGCTCCTGTGCCTCGCGGTCATGGTGTTCGGTGTACTGCGGGCGGTCTTCGACCGCGCGAATATTCCGGAGTATCCTCTTAAGAGTCTGATCAGCGACCAGGGGATCAACACGATCAAATGGGTCCTGCCGGGTCTTCTCCTCTTCGACGGCTGCCGGACGCGCCACCGGGTGGTCGTAGCCCTTAGCTGCATCCTTGTTGTCTACAGCCTCATTTCCGTTCAAGTCATACGAAACATGCCCGTGGCAGCGGCATTGAGCGACGCTACAGTGCTGGAATCGGCTCGTTTAAGTCTTGACCGGTCCATGGCCTACACGTCCGTCAGCATTTCCGCCATGCTGGCTGGAGCATCGTGGGCAACCTTGGCGGCCCTGCCGCTGGTCCGGAAGAAGAAGCACCAAGTTCTGCTGGTAGCAGTTGCTGGTTCTGTTGTTCTTGGTCAGGCACTCACTGGCACAAGAGCCGGAGTTATCGCTTGGGGAGGTACTGGACTGGTGATGTGTCTGCTGAAGTGGCGCAGATATCTAATCTTTGCGCCTATTGTCGTCGTGTTGCTGCCGGTCCTGTTCCCTGCTGCGGCAGAAAGAATGTTCAGGGGATTAGGTGAGACCGATGCAGCCGGGGAAGCTGCCGTCGATGCGTATAAAGCCAGTTCGGGTAGATTAGTGGTCTGGCCGTATGTCATCGATAAGATCGGCGAGTCACCCCTGATCGGCTATGGGCGCATGGCGATGCAACGCACGGGCCTTCAGAGAGAGATTTGCGACACCGAATTGGGTGGGGTTACGGACTTTGCGCATCCACACAATATGTACCTCGAGACCTTACTCGACAATGGCATCATTGGCTCGTTGCCGATTCTTCTTTTCTTTGGTATAGTGCTTGTCTATTCTACGCGCCTGTTCAAAAGCGAAAACCGACTCTATTCGGCGGTGGGCGGCATGGCTCTGGCCTTGACGCTG
>Ga0315274_10009704_pt1 | contig 13889 bp, 9 predicted proteins | sample YL17G02_20_MG_FD_203700 | JGI IMG/M metagenome (GOLD analysis project Ga0315274, IMG submission 203700) | Sediment microbial communities from Yellowstone Lake, YNP, Wyoming, USA - YL17G02_20 | ecosystem: Environmental > Aquatic > Freshwater > Lake > Sediment | place: USA: Wyoming | collected...
AATGCCGGCCTCAGGGTGTTGGTCTGCAAAGCTAACCATCGCCTCCAACGCCCCCGGCTGTACGATAGTGTCGCTGTTCAAGAGCAGAACGTACTGCCCCCGACTGATGCAAACGGCCTGGTTATTGGCCCGGGCAAAGCCAACGTTCTTAGGGTTCTGAATCAAGCGCGCTTCCGGAAACTGCTTTCGCACCATCTCGGCGCTGTCATCCCCCGATGCGTTGTCAACCACAAACACCTCGAACGTGCACTCGGGTGGATATCGATAGACGGACGCCAGGCATTTGGCCAGCAGATCTCGGGTATTCCAACTGACGATGATGATAGACAGGTCCGTCATGGACGTTGCACTCCCCTGCATTGGCTGGCCAACGCTCCGAGCCCCCCGAGCAAGACCCAACTGTACACAGCGTAATCAAAACCAGCGATGGTCTGAGTGTAGACAAAGGGGAACATCCAATCCCCAAGCCCCATGGCCAGAACGCAGCCCACACAGCCTGCCAGTGAGCCACAGACCCAGGCCTCACTGAAATCGGAGCGACCCTTTAGCCATCGGGAGAGAGTATAGCCTGTCCACGTCAATGCGCCAAAGAACCATAGACAGAAGACTGTACCAATGAGCCCGGTTTGGGCAAGAAGGTCGATATAGTTGCTATGGGTGGCCATGGCCTCGGTCGGGAAGTACGCCATATAGTACACCGCATACCCGGCTGGGCCGGTCCCAAAGAGAAGGTGTTGGCTGGTCACGCGCCAGTTGTGTTCCCACGCCGACAAACGAGTTATGCCACTCTCGGCACTCTCGGCAGGGAGAACGGTATTCACGTAATAGCTCCACTTGACACCCGCATATACCAGCACCACGAGCGCCAGCACCACAAACAGTCTCTTGGACTTTAGGAGGCTGATGATGGCCATGGCAACAAAGGACGGCACCCAGCCAGCCAGCCACGAAACATTCTGCACAAAGTAGACATACACCCAGGCGCCAACCAGCCCTAGCAGTATTGCCCGTAGCCAGAAAGGTAATCCCCTGTTGAACAGAGCCTGAGAATAGGTGAGCGAGACGAACCAGAGCGAGAACAACCCGCCCATATTCAGAAAGCCTTCGCTCAGGCGCATGAATCTAAGCGAGAGACCCAATACTCCGGTCAAGATCATCAGTCCACAGAGCATCTTCAGCCATCGGATGTCGGTAATGATGTTGGCAGTCAGGAGGAAAGCTCCTGGCAGGAGAACCATTACTGCCAGACCGCCCAACTGGACAAACGGCCAGGTTTTCCACACCACGACCAGCGGATCGCGAAAAGCATTGCTCCAGGCATAGGACACCAAGACCGTTGCCACAAATCCCAACAGGGGGACGTTTGTGCCGGCAGGGACCAGGTAGAGCCTTCGGTCAATGACCAGCATTTTGGCGATCCAAAGAACAAGCAGCATGGCAGTGACGAGCAGGCTGGCCACGATGCGGCTCTCTGTGCCAGTAGGCAGCGAAAAGCGCACAAAGGCCGCGGTCACGAGAATGGCCAGCACGCTGAGTTCGAGCCGTTGGGTGACCAACAGAATCGCCAGAGGAGCGGCTACGGCGACCAACACCAGCTCGGGCTTGGTGCGCGCAGCGACGAAACCAAGCGCCGGCAGTGCGAGCATCAAGGGCACCAGAATGGCGATGCGCAAACGTGCAGAGGGTGAGACGAGAGAAGGACGAGCGATGGGCGCTGTCATAGGACTCCTCGATGCTTTCGTTCCTGCGCCACCTGGTTCACGAACCGGCCCAGCTTTTCTCCAATCTGGTCCCAACCGTATCGCGCGTGGACCAACCGGCGTCCATTCGCCGTGAGCCTGTCGCGCAATGCGCGATCGTCCAGCAAGCCAAGTACCGCAGCCGCGAACTCGGCTGGCTCGTCGGCGATGAGCAGTTCCTCTCCCGACGTCACGTCCAGGCCTTCCGCTCCCCGGCTGGTGGAAACGACCGGCGTGCCCAGGGCCATAGCCTCCAATATCTTGAGCCTGGTCCCACCCCCAGTGAGGAGGGGAACTATGCATACCTGACTCTGGGCCAACACTGGCCGTATGTCCTCCAGGTAGCCCGTCAGGGTCACCTGCTCGTTCAGCGCCAGGCGATGGAGCGGCACGCCATCGGTGCGCCCCGTGATGCGCAAGGTCACGCCTGGGTGCTGAGACCGAATCAGGGGCAAGACGTCGGACAGAAAGAACGCCATCGCATCCAGGTTGGCTTCGTAGGTCAACGCGCCCGGGAAAACCAGGGTGTTCGGGACGGCGGCACCCCAGTCACCGATGTACAGCCCCAGGTCCAGCCCATTCGGGATCACCGCTAGCGGACTGAACCCTGGCACAACACGTTGCACCATCTCCCTCTCCTGCTCCGAGGCCACAGTGCACCCACATGCCTGTCGCAGCACGCGAGCCGTGTACTGCCTCTGCTTCCACCAGGTGAGAGTATGCCGAGCCAGGCCCGTCCACGTCTTCTGAGCCTGAAGCTTGTTCCAGATCATCCTGAGTTCAATGTCCTCCACCACCCATGGAATTCCCTTGAGCCCCAGCAGATAGGGACAGGTGCACATGCCTGGCCCGATCTCGGAGGCGACAATGAGATCAAAGGCGCTTGCGCGGACGGCGTCTTGCACCCTTGCTTCCATCTGCGGACTGAACGTCTGCGATACGGAGCGTGGCACTGGCGAAAACAGGCCCAGCAAGCCTCGAGCATCCCCGGGCTCGAACTCGTGGTAGGGCACTGTCCCGAGCACCTGGCAGAGTGAGTCCACCGCCCGGCGATCGCTGTCGCAGACCGGCTCGCGGACAAAGGAGAGCAAGGAGACATCGTGCTCGCGGGCAAGCTGACGCACCAGATTGTAGATGCGCATCCGCGCGCCATTGTCTGGTGGATATGGAAACCAGCCTGAGAGAAACAAGATCCGCACGGTAGCCTCCTGAGCTCAGACAGCCGTCCTTTGTCCCCATCTTCCCTGGCACGCATCACGGATGGCCAGGAGCATAGCATGCCGTTGGGCATTCTTGCTTCGCCACTTGGGGCGCACACTCCAACTGATCAACGTGCGCAGATCCTCTGCGACCAGCGTGTGTAACCAGGCCTGCCATCCGGCACGTGCAGTTCTCAGGAATAGCAGTTGATTGCGGGTCATGTAATAGTGCACAATAGGCGAGTCGGCTCGACGCTGTGGCGAGATCTTGTGCCAGATCCTGGATCGGGGCATGCGGAGGATCCTGAACCCTGCACGCCGCACCCTGACACACCACTCGACCTCTTCATAGTAGGCGAAGAAGCGTTCGTCCAACAGGCCCACCTGCTCCAACACACTCCTTCGGACCAGCATCGCGCAACCAGAGACGAAATCCACCTCCTGAGGTTCACTGCCAAACTGCCCGGTGTCGCGCTCATCCAATCCGACCATCCGCGTGCTGCCTCGCCGCCAGTCAATGGCCCCGCCAGCCGACCAAATGACATCCGGTTTACTGTGGTAGTAGATCAAAGGACCGACCATCCCCACCGCCGCATCGGTCTCGGCAGTCATCAGGAGGTGCCCCAGAGAGTCGGGGGCAACTTCCGTGTCATTATTCAGCAAGAGCACATAGTCGGTATCCGTGGCGAGCGCATGGCGCAGTCCCACGTTGTTGCCACCAGTGAATCCCAGGTTCCGCTGGTTCTCAATCAGCGTGACACCTGGGTGCTGCTCGCGGATGGCCTTCGTGGAGCCGTCTGTCGATCCGTTGTCCACGACCACAACTTCGTAGGCTGGGTGGTCGAGGTTAGCGAGCGATGCCAGACACGGCAGCGTGTCCGCCAGCCCATTCCAGTTGAGGATCAGTATCGTCACCTTCTTCCTCATCGCTCCCACCTGTCCACCTTGCCGACGGGACGAGCCGGGTTACCATAGACCAGGGTGTCGGGTGGCACGTCACGGCGGATCACTGAACCGGCACCAACGATCGAGTTGTTGCCAATGGTCACACCTTTCATGATGATAGAATAAGGACCGATCCAGACCTCATCACCTATGGTGATCGGCGCTTCGATTTCGGACTCCTCCTGTCCCTCTAGCCACATCCGGTGACCAATGGAATCAAAGATACTGCAGTTCCAGCTGATCATACAGCATGCGCCGATCTGCACGCTGGTACTGGCCATGATGCGCGTAGAAGGCCCGATAACAGTCCTTGCGCCGATAGAGATCAGGCCCCGCCCACCCACATCCAGGAAGCAGTTGTCCGCGATCCGGCAGCCCCGGCCGGTCACGAGGCGCCCTTTGCTGCCTCGGTGGATGATCTGGACATGCTTGCCCAGGAACACGATCTCCTTCGAGGTGAACTGGTGCATTCTCAACACGCCTCGGATCACTCCCGGGACGATCCAGCGCCTAAAGTCGGGGCTGAGCTCCCAAAACCTCCGCCAGAAATAGCCGAGAGAGGGCTGGGCCTCCTCGCCACGACCAGGACTGTCCTGTTGCTCCGGCATAGGCCTGTCTTTCTGCATACTGGACCTCCTGCTCAGGTGGTTATCTGTCGGTAGACACCACCGACTGATAGACAGCCATGACTTGTCTCATCTCTTCGTCGATGGTCGGTACTGGCGCAATCCCGTCGCACAGCCGAGCCAAAACGCCAGCGTCATCCAACAGGCGCCCCAGTTGACTGGCCAGGGCTTTCGCGTTCCCAGGTTCAAAGACCAGACCATTGACGTCGTGTTGAACCAGCTCTGCCATCCCGCCCAGGTCCGACGCGATCACCGGTGTACGGTGAGCAAAGGCCTCCAGGATGACGTTGGGGCTGTTCTCATACCATACGGATGGCACGACGACCACATCCAGCCCTTTCAGTACCTGGCTCACCTGCGTCCGCGTGTACACGCCCTCCAGATGCAGGCGGGAATCCCGACCCACCATCCGGCGCAGCTTACGCGCATAGTTCGGAAATCGCGCAGTGTCCCCGTAGGCTTTGACTTCTAGCTCAATACCAGGCAACCGCTGGATGGCCTCGAACAGAGTGTGCACCCCTTTGTGCGGCGCAATCTGGCCCATGTACCCGATGCGCAGATGCGCACCGGGCGTCTTCTCCAGAGCCTCCGGCGGCAGATGGGGCAAATCCAGCCCCTGGCGGACAAACTCAATCCGCTCTACCGCAAAACCTGCCTGTTCGAACATGTCTCGTAAGAACCGGGAGTTGCTTATGGTAGCGTCCACACGGTTCAGCGTCTCTTGCAGGAACCTGATTCGCTCCTGAACCTTGGCCACGCTGCCCGATCGCCTTCTCCAGAGGACGTGCATCACCCGCGGTGCGAGCCGCCCTAGAACGCGATAGCGGCGTTTCTCCTCGCCCAGGCAACGCGCACAGGTGACGGGGCCGAATGGTGGCGAACAGAGTTGGCCACCGCTGCGCAACAGGGTGATGCGCGGACAGAGAAACCAGAAATCGATAAGCGTGACCACGGTGGGAATTCGCCCTCTGTCGGCCCGACGGACATCCATCGCCGCCCGCAGCGTGCTTCCCGACATCAGGTAACCACTGACCAGATGCAACAGATCTGGTTCCAGTTCAGCCAGGTACCCGCGTAGATGCTCACCGATCCAGGGATTATCATACATCCAACGGAATCGGTCGGGCGCATCAGCCAGGTTGTAGCTCAGACGTCGAACCGCAAGGCCATCATAAACATCATCCCTATCGGTCAGACCGTTATCTCCCCGACGGTCAATGGACTCTATGCAGACCACGTGCACATCGTGACCGTGATCGCGCATCCAGGCAGCCATGCGATAGGCCTGTAGCTCGGCACCACTGCTATACTGGGGCGGAAAGTGGTGGACAGCGATAACGATCCTCATCCGATCTTGCCTCGCACCAACCGTTCCAGTATCATGCTGCGTACAAAAGCCAACTCTCGGTGTTCGATGGCACCCGACACTAGCAAAGCCACAACATAGCCCACTGCGCTGATAGCGATCAATGCCAGGAGCCCGACCTTGGAGTCCACTGCGCCGAAGATTGGAGCCCGGCCAAGTACAAACACCACCACCCCCATGGCAGCCGCTGCCAGCGCAACTCGAACTAGTGACCCCCACCTTCGGACCCCCAGCCGGTCGCTGCCAATCAGCCGCCAATACTGTGCAAGGCGAAGCGCTCGCCCACTGACCAGCGCCAGTGCGGCCCCCAGGATCCCTAGAGTCGGTACAAGAATCAGGTTCAGTACCACAGTGATGACCGCATTAATCACGTTAATCCGGGCCGCCGGCCGTTCCAGGTACAGAGTGTTGGCCACTCCCCCCAGGAGTTCCAACAAGAAGAGGCTGGGAAGCGCCCAGAGCACCATCTGCAACACCGGGATCGAGTTGGCAAATGCCTCGGTGTAGAGACTGACGATGATGCGATCGGCCAGCAGCATTCCGCCTATAGCGATCGGTAGACAGACGATCATCAGGTACTTGATAGATCTCGAGACGACCCCAGGCAGGCTCTCTGGCTTTTCTGCATGGCTTCGCACCAGCGAAGGGTACATCGCCGTGGTGACGCCTTGGGCAATGAGCAAAACCATGTTGACTAGCGTCCAAGGCACGTTGTACCAGCCGACTGCAGCATCGGTCAGCACAAAAGACATCAGCACCGTGTCAAAACGCTGAATAAACACGTACGAGATGTCGCTGATGCCAAAGGGCAGTGCAGCCCGAAGCAACTCCGGCCAGCGGCGTGCCGAGACGGTCAGTCGACCAACTCCCATCTTGGACAGGGCCCGCCCGGAGAGCAGCGCCGCCGCGGCCACACCTACCAGGGACGCGATAACCAGGCCTATGAACCCCAGGCCCTTGAGCAGCAGCAACACTCCTAGTGTCCAGAAGACCAACTGGTTCACCAATGCAAAAGACGACGTATAGTCCAGGCGTTCTCGGGCAACGAGCGCACTGTCGAGCGGACCCTGGAAAGCATAGAGCATCAGTCCCGCGCTGGCAATCAGGATGCCCCACATCACGTCATTGCCCTTGCCTAGCCAGAGGGCAGACAGAGGCGCAACGGCGGTGATCACAACCGAGAGCAAAACCCGGATGGCTACGATGTTAGGCAAGAGCCATGATGTCTTGCCGCGATCCCGAGCCATCTCACGCACAGCATAAGGCGACATGCCCCAATCAGTGAAAATAGCGAACATGGCCACGTAGGCTACGACTGCCGAGTACTGGCCAAAGTGCACGGCTCCCAGGCGACGCACCACATAGACATTGAACAGGAAAGCCAATACCTTGAGTATCGCTTGTACACCCAGAACAAAAGCCGAGTTGCGGGCCACCGTGCCCAGAAGGCTTCGCTGAGAAGCCGGCACAGGATCGGGTTGGCGCGAAACCACTGAGATGTTATCCGTCATCCGCCCCACTCATTGCATTCCTCTAGTCGGCAAACCAGCCTCCCTTCAAACCACGAAGCCCTATCTCGGCATTTCCTACCGCGAGCAGTTGATCCCACACCGGTAGTGAGGGGGCCGCAACGCCAGCATCGTTTGCCGCGCATTCACTGCCAGTTGATCACGGCCTTCGCTGCGATGCCACTGCGCCCAGGCATCCAGTTCAGCCGCAATACCTTTAGTATCCCCGAGCAATCGCACTGCCCTCTCGGTGTCGCCCGTCCATACACAGGCCAATCCAAGAGCCTTGCGAGCGGTCGGATCGCGCGGCGACGCTTGCCATGCCGTTTCCAGATACGCCACCCCTTCCTCATACCGGCGACGGTCCACCGCAAGGTTGCCCAGCCGGAGACTGGCCGTCCGGTTGTGTGGATCCAACTCCAGAGCTCGCCCGTAGCTGGCCGCTGCCGATTGCAGATCGATCTCCCTTGCATCCGCAGGCAGATCGGCAAGTTCGGCTTTGGTCTGCCGTACAGCCCCCAGGTTGGCGTACGCCATTGCGGCCACAGGGCGCCACATCAGCACACCGCCCACCACCAGCAAGAAAAGAAACCCCAGTGCCATCTTGCGCAACCCAGCCAGCCGCTGCAGTCTCGCAGACCCTTCGGCCAGCGTCCTGGACTGGCTGGAAACCACCAAGGCTGGTAGGACGAACAAGGGCCACATCGCCCACAAGTCTACATACTGACGCGCGTCAAACAACCCGTGGACCAGGACGATAGCCACACCAATCCACGCCGCCTGAAACAACGCGCTCGAGTGTCCCTTTTTCTCCTCCCGGATGACGAGCAGAACCAGTGTTACGAGCAACCAGCCTATCCCGACCACCCCCAGCAAGCCATGCCCCAGCCAAACCGTGAGGTACAGATTGTGGGAATAGGTCAGGAAAGGAACCTGGATCAGCAAGACATACTTGGAATACACCAGCGCAAACACCTCACCGAGGCCGATGCCCGTCAATGGAAAGTCCTGGATCAGGCGCAGCGACCCACGGTAGACCTCCAGGCGATCGGGTCGGGCAAACAATTCGTGCAACACCGGACCAATGCCCGGCACATGCTGCAAGTCAGTACCCTTGGTCAGCGCCAGGTACCCAGCCAGAGCTACAGCCACGATAGGGACTCCCACTGCCAGCGTGACGAGCCCTGCGCGCCATCGGCTGGCCAACCAAAGCACCATGCCCACGGCAAGGGCCACCCAGGCACCGCGCGACGCAGTGACCACCAGCGCCAATGCCATCACTGCCGCAGGCACGCCGCCAACGATCCGCCACACCCAGGAGCGCCCGGTTATGGCCAGCCCCAGTGCCAGAGGAACCAGTCCCTCAAGCAGCGAAGCCACGCCATTGGGAGACGGACTCCACCATCCTAGGCGTGGAAACCAGCCAGAAATCGTCCTGCCCAGCCATGAAGCCAGCACACTCTTGTCTTGGAATCCGGTGTATTGATACTGTGCCAAAAAGTAGGCCCCCGCTGTCAGTCCCGCGACTACTGCCACCTGCGCCAATGCCCTGGGCTGGGGGGCGTTCACCACCACATGATAGAGGCTCACGCTCGCCACCAGCATCAGCAGTACTGGCAGGGACAGACTCACATCATATGACGCCCAGAGACCAACCAAGGCGCCAACGAGCAGCAAAGCCCAGGGCACGTCAAGCGGCGTGAGACGGCCCAAATGCCCTGCCACGCTCCAGCGCAACAGAAACGATAGGAGCAGCAGCGCCAGGCCTGCCGCGATCCAGAACTTTTGCTTCGGCCCAGCGGAAAACGCAGCAATCGCTCCGAGGACCGAGATCAACTCCAGGGTCCAGCACCATCTGCGCAAGCTCTCAGCCTTGTCCGCGTACACCCGTTCTAGCTTCATCCGAGACTCGTGAAAATGGCCTCGGCCCTGCAGACTCGGCCTCGGCCAGACTCAGCTCTACTCTTGCCCTGCACACGGATCCTACATGAATCCGTTTTCTTCCACATAGATCAGCTTGCTGCCTTGCGGCTCGAGGCGGAAGGAAATGGACCGCAAGTCTGGCAGCGCCTGACAGATCTCCCGATGACGGTTGACCGGAGCGTAGAGCAGAAGAAACCCGCCGCCGCCTGCGCCCAGGATCTTGCCTCCGATCGCCCCGTGGGCTCGCGCCGTCTCGTACCATTGGTCAATGTAGGAGTTGGAAATCCCGCTGGCCAGGCGTCGTTTCTCCATCCATCCAGCGTGAAGCATCTCCGCAAAACCATCCAGGTTGTCAGAGATCAGGGCCTCACGCAGTTGGTCCGCCAAGTCCACCATCCGCTGCAAGCTAGCCCGTTTCGACTCGTCGCTCTCCGTATTGCGGCTCTGTTCAGCAAGGATGTCGTTGGCGCTGCGCGTTAGACTCGTATAGAGCAACAAGAGCCGTTCCTGAAGGCACTTGCGGGTCTGTGGCGTGCAGATGATGGCATCGGTAAACACGGTCCCATCAGGGTTGAAGCGGATATACTTGAGTCCCCCATAGGCAGCGATGTACTGATCCTGCTTGCCAATGGGGTGGGCGCACCGCTCCATCTCGATGTGACATGCCTCTTGGGCCAGCCGCTCTGCGCCGGACAGATGGCCTCGGTACGCGTGCAAGGCATTCAGCAAGCCCACCGTGTAGGAACTGGACGAGCCTAGGCCCGTGCCTTGCGAAGGGATGTCCGAAATGGATGTGATCTCGATTGTGCCGTCAATCCCTACCAACTTGAGCGCCTCGCGGATCAGCTCATGCTGGAGCTCGTCCACGCTATCCACGATCTCAGTCCGCGAGTAACTGGCCCGGATCTTGCGGTCGAACTTGGGGTTCACCGTGATATAGATGTACTTGTTGATCGCCGTACTGACCACGGCACCCGACGTGTGGCTGTAGAAAGCCGGCAAGTCGCTTCCCCCGCCCACAAAGCTGACGCGCAACGGCGTGCGAGAGATGATCATCTTGCCTCCGCATCCACGTGAAAGCGAATCTCCTCCGTGGACGTAAACGGTACATCCCATTTCCGCACGCTGTCGGTCCGCGATGCGGCGGATTCGCCAGCCCGCCCAGGTGTCTCACGAGCGATCAATGCTTCCACATCACTCTGGCGAACCCACCAGCGCAAGCCGCCCCGGACCAAGGACAGGCGCCCGAGTCTCGCCCAACGCCGAACAGTGCCCTGGCTGACGCCAAGCCGCTCCGCTGCTTCCGACAAGCTGACCAGACGGTTTGGGTCGTCGATCATCGGCTCCGCTGGCTTTCCACCCAGGGTCCGGCGATCCAACAAGGCACCAAACCATGAGGAACGGTGAGGTTTGGCATAGTAGTAGCTGTAGGACTGGCCGCGCAGCCGGACCTGGTTGAACACGATGCCCAGCACACGAGTACCCTCGTTTCCCTCTAGCACTGTTCGCGCCTTGTGAAGCTGATTACGGACGGTCATGCCCTGAGCCACTACCACCATGATGGCGTCGAGCTTGGCAGCTAGGATAGACATGTCCGCCGCCAGAAGCACTGGCGGCCCGTCAAAGATGACCGTGTCTGCGCGCCCACATAGGCTTGCCACCAGCCGCGGATAGTGGGGCGACATCAGCAGCATAGTGGGATCCAGCGGGAGGTTGCCTGCTGAAAGGAGCCAGAGTCGATCTACGCCGGTGTCTTGCAGCCCTTTCAAAGACTCTACATCTGCCTCTGATGCAGACGGCTCCAGGAGATCCGCCAGGCCGTACACGTTGGGGCGATCAAAGCGCTCGTGAAGGGTCGGCTTGCGCATATCGCCATCGACCAGGATAACCCGCAGCCCGGCCGCAGCCATAGCTACGCCCAGGCTGGCCGTGGTGAAGCTCTTTCCCTCCTGGCTGCCAGGGCTGGTGATCAGCAACGTCTGGAAGGCCTGGTGCGACCGCTGTAGCAGAATGGCCGTGCGCAAGGCGCGGAGCGCTTCGCCCTCGGGTGAGCGCTCCAAGGCAAGGCCAATCATCTTCCCACTTTCAGAGGAGATGTGTCCCAGCGCGCCCAGGACTGGCCAGTCTAGCAGCTTCTGTTCCTGGCTATCATCCCACTGTAGCGTCTCATCCAGGTACTCGATCAGAAACACCCCCCCTAGAGCCAGACCGATGCCGGCAACAGCCGCAACCCCCAGGATCAAGGGCTTCTTACCCGCGATTGGACTCCGTGGCTCAATCGCTGGCTCGACAACTGTCAATTGGTTGATCGATTCGCCGGCATAGGACTGCAGGTAGGCCGCGTGTTCGGCTCGGTAGCGGGACAAAACACCCTCCAGACTAGCCAGATTCTCCTGAACTGACTGGATCTCGGATGCCGACGTGAGGGTGGATAACTTGGCCTTCTGTTCGTCGATGTCCTTCTGCACCTGCTCGATCTTGGCCTTCAGGCTGTTCAACTGCTCCTCAACAAACCGCTGTTGTTCACCTTGGGTCTGGGAAGCAGGGCTCTGTCGGATCAGCTCGTCTGCCAGTGCGTTGGCGATCAGCGCCGCTGCCTGTGGATTGCGGTCCGTCACGTATATTTCGAGCAGGTTCGCTTCGGGCCGAACGATCGTGCTGATCTGCCCCGCCAAAGTATCCGGTGACTGCTTCAGACTCAGCGCCTTGATCACCTGACTGGTGATTGGCCGGTACCGCACCATCTCGGCATATCCCCTGGCCAGGTGCGCGGCCAGACCAAGCTCACTGGCACTCGGGTTCTGCTGTTTCAGGGTCGCGCCAACCATCAGTACAACCTTGGCCTGATAGAGATTGGGCTGCCGAGACACGAAATAGTAACTGACGGCAGTGGGGATGATGGCCCCAATGACGATCAACCACCACCAAGACACCAAGAGACGTAGATACCGCCTGAGATCAAACTCCATACTCCCCCTTATCATGCACCTTGGGCATCAGGCTCTCAAGAGCGACCAGCTTATACGCTCCACCTGATACCCACGCGTTCAGGCCAGCAGCTCTGCCGTCGCGCACCGCGGATCGGTGAGCTAGTGGGCAAAGCCTAGAACCCAAGACAGTGTCTGCCACCCAATCTCGACCAGCGAACGGAGGGAATACAAGCTGTTGACCCCTCTTAGGAACGTCAGCATTGGGCCGGGGCGCATAGCCCACTCACGGAACGCCCGCCGCTGCCAGTATACCAGCCGCTCAGCCGACAGCCCTGGATAATCCAGCACCGTTGAGCGATCCATGTCAACCTCTTCCCACTGGGTTCCGGGGCGGAACCAGTTGTTCTCCACCACCTCAAAGAACAAAGGCGTGCCCGGGTAGGGCGCGGCAATATGAAACAGCGCGATGGCCAAAGGCAGCTTCTTGGCAAAAGCGATCGTCTGGCGAATGGTCTCCTCCGTCTCCCCGGGCAGGCCAATGATGAAATAGCCCCAGTTCAGGATACCGGCTTTCTGGCTCCAGGCCAGGGCGCGCTTTGTCTGCTCCAGCCTGATGCCCTTGTGCACGCGCTTCAGAATCTGCTCACTGCCTGACTCGATCCCCCACGAAATATACCAGCAGCCCGCGCGGGCCATCGCCTGCAGCATCTCTTCGTCCACAAAGTCTACCCGACTATTGCACGTCCACTTGATCTTGATCCCCGACTCGATGATCAACTTGCTCAAGCCCATGACCTGGTCGCGGCTGACCGTAAAGCAGTCGGTGTACATGTGGACATTGCGCAAGCCCAGATTATAGAGCATCATGATCTCTTGCATGATACCCTCTGGGGAGCGCAGGCGGATAGAATCCTGGTAACTGACATGCTTGATGCAGAATTTGCATCCGCCAGGACACCCTCGGCTGGTGACGACAAAACTGTACGGACCCTTGAGCATGGCGATGCGATAGGCGCTCAATGGCAGCATGTCGTGGCGGGGTAAGGGCAGGCTATCCAGGTTGGCGATAAACGGTCGATCGGAGTTGAACACGATCTGCCCGTCACGGCGCCAGATCAACCCCTTGACGTGGCTTAGGTCACCCGGCTGCCGTGCCCCGCCCGCCGATGGTGGCTTCCACTCCACGTCAGTATCGGAGAACAGCTTGATGACCTGGGGATCCCTTGACTCTCGCCCTTCCAGCGAATCGACAAGTTCCCTCAGTGTCAGCTCCGGCTCACCTCGGATAGCAAAGTCGAGGGTAGGATATGCCTCCATCGTTCGTCCCGGTATGGGAGTCACATGCGTACCGAACGCGATCGTCTTGGCACCCAAGCTCTTGGCCAGGAAGGTCCCATACATATCGTTGGTCAGTGTTGGTGCGGTCACCTGCGTCAGGTAGTAGCGCGGTCGTTTGCGGCGCAGCAGGGCATGGAATTCGGACCATGTCATGCGCGTGGCGATGGCATCCACGATCTCGACCCGATAGTCAGGCATCAACAGCGCAGCCATCTGTGCCAGCGAGCACTGGGGCCAGATCATGTTCTCCCGTGAGCGGCGCCCGACTCGATGCTGCGAGCGGATCCAGATGCCTCCGTCCGGCGATGGCGGGTT
>Ga0315274_10009705_pt1 | contig 13889 bp, 10 predicted proteins | sample YL17G02_20_MG_FD_203700 | JGI IMG/M metagenome (GOLD analysis project Ga0315274, IMG submission 203700) | Sediment microbial communities from Yellowstone Lake, YNP, Wyoming, USA - YL17G02_20 | ecosystem: Environmental > Aquatic > Freshwater > Lake > Sediment | place: USA: Wyoming | collected...
GCCCGGTGAGCCTGGCGGTGGACGGGAAGGGCGCGCTGTATGTGTCGGATCTGGGCAACAACCGGGTGCAGAAGTTCGCTCCTCGCTCCTAGGTCTGGTAGGGGCGACCCCGCCGGAGGCGGGCAAGCCTCAGCGGTCGCCCCACGCGGCGCCACAGGGAGCCCGCCCATTCGACTCGCCCGCCTCAGGCGGGCAAGCTCAGGGCAAGCAGAAGGGCTCCCCTAGGGATGATGGGCTTCAGACGGGCCCGCGGTTGTGTTGTCGTAGGGCAGGGCTGCCCAGCCCCGCGGTGGAGAGGAGCCGGGAACGGCCATGCTTCCTGCTGAGAAAAACGAGCGCTTGGTGCGGCGGGTGGGGCTTGCCATCTGTATTCTGATGGCGATCTACATCATCGTGTGGCTGGTGCGCTTCATCGGCGGCAACTTCCACAAGGCCCTGGAGCAGCGCAATGTGCCCACCGAGGATGGCGCCGCGCGCGTGATGGAGACGGGGTAGCTCGTGCTTCCGCCTTCGCGGGCGACGAAGTTCCGCTTCGGCGGACGAAGGCGTCGCCGCGAAGGGCCGCTGCCTCGCAGAGCAGCATCGGTGCCGATCCTCTGCATCCTGGGCACGGTGTATCTTTGGAGCCTGATCCCCCTGGCGGTGAAGGTTGCCTACGGCTCCTTCAACTTCGGCTTCATCGCCTTCACTCGCCTCGCTATCGGCGCCTGCCTGTTCGTGGTGATGGAGCTGGCCGCGCGGCGCGGCCTACGGTTCACCATGGTTCCCGCCAGCCCGCCCGTGGCGGGCCCGGCGTGGATGGGACCGCGGGTTTGGGTGGTGATTGCCGGGGTGGGGATCGGCGGCGATCTGCTGCTCTACACCCTGGGGCTTCACAAGACCACCGCTTCCGCGGCCACCCTGATCGTGAGTACAGACGGCATCATCCTGGCGCTGCTCGGGGTGCTGGTGCTCCGGGAGCGGATGTCCTGGTTCAAGACCTGCGCCGGGATCACCGCCCTGTCGGGTCTGGCGCTGGTGGGCTGGAACGGGCAGGACCTGAGCGCTCTGGTGAGGTCTGACTACTTCCTTGGCAATGTGATCATCCTGTGCGCGGCCTTCTGTTGGGCCGCCTACGGGCTGGGACAGCGGGCGCTCTCCAAGACGCCAGGCGGAAGCTTGGTGTGGATATTTCTGGTGGGCGCCGCCCTGGCCGCCATCGTCGCCTTCGCGCGGCCCATTGCCCATTCCCCCATCACCTGGAAGCCAGTGGTGGCGGTGCTCTACCTCGGCTTCGGCGGGACCGGGCTCGCCTACATCCTGTTCGCCAAGGGCATGGCGAGGCTGGAAGCGGCCACAGTCGGCGTGCTCAGCTCGACCCTCCCTCTTTTCACTATGGTCCAGGCGCACTACTGGCTAAGGGAACCGATCACCATCTACCTGCTGGGCGGGGCCGCGATGGTGATCGCCGGCGTGACCCTGATCATGAGGCATCAGAGGGTGTATGGGGAGGAGTGAGGCGGTTGTGGGGGGGATTCCCTGGGTCGCCTGAGCGGGCTTGCCGTCATCCCGCGTACTGCTCGCCCACGGGCGGTTCGACGCGGGTACAGGTTGGGCAGGAGCTTGCCTCCTGCCCTTCCTCAAACGGCCTTCACCGCGAAGGCGCAAAGGACGCAAAGGGAACACTTGAACCCCAAAGGCCCGACAACATTCTCTTCATGATCTTTGCGCTCTCCGCGCCTTTGCGGTGAGAGTTTCCCATATACGTTGTTCAGAAGATGGCTGGTAAGGGACTACCCCGCGTACTGCTGCCCCACAGGTGGCTCGACACGAGTGGTGACGTGTTCGAGGATCGCCTGGGGGGTGCGGCCGGCGAGGCGGGCTTCCGGGGTGAGGACGAGGCGGTGGCCGAGGACGGGCTCGACCAGGCTCTTCACGTGGTCGGGCAAGACGAAGCCAAGTCCCTCGCAGGCGGCGCGGGCCTGCGAGGCGCGCAAGAGCGCGAGCGAGCCGCGCGGGCTGGCCCCCAGAGCGACGTCGGAGTGGGTGCGGGAGGCGTGTGCGAGGCGCACGATGTAGTCCCTGATCTTCTCGTGCACGAACACGCGCCGCACTTCTTGCTGGGCGGCGAGCAGGTCCTCGGTGGTGACCACCTGCTGCACCTGCTCGATGGGGTGGGAGAGCTGCAGGCGCAGGAGCATCTTGCTCTCCGCCTCACCGGAGGGATAGCCGATGGTCATGCGCAGCAGGAAGCGATCCAGTTGGGCCTCGGGCAGGGGGAAGGTGCCCTCGTACTCGATCGGGTTCTGAGTGGCGAGCACGCAGAATGGCCGCGCCAGACTGCGCGTCACTCCATCCACGGTGACCTGGCGCTCGCCCATCGCCTCCAGGAGCGCAGACTGGGTGCGCGGAGGAGCGCGGTTGATCTCGTCGCACAGGACGATGTTGGCAAACACCGGCCCCGGGCTGAACTCGAACTCGGCGGTCCGCTGGTTGAAGACGGACAGCCCGGTGATGTCTGTGGGCAGCAGGTCGGGGGTGCACTGGACGCGCCGGAAGCTGGCGCCGATGGAAAGGGCGAGCGCCCGGGCGAGCATGGTCTTTGCCACCCCTGGCACATCCTCGATCAGCAGGTGGCCGTCGCCCAGCAGCGCGGTCACCGCCAGGCGGATGGGCTCGCGTTTCCCGACGATCACGCGCTCAGTGCTCTCGGTGAGCGCGGTCGCTATCTCGGCAGGTGTGGGCATGGTGGTCCGATGGTCCATAGTAGCTCTTCGGCGGAGAGGGGTATAGTCCTGTGCGCTCTGTGGAAGCGGCAAACGGCGGGATCCCTTGGGCTTCCGCCGTCGCCAAAGGCTAAGGCGGACAAGCCGCTCAGGGCAGGCCTTCAGTCGGCTCGAGGCGGCGCCGAGCTCCTGCTTCAGAATGACAGCGGCGGGCATCCCGCCTGTGGCGGGTACCCGCCCTACAAGTGGGTCAGTTGCCGCGTGGCGGGCAAATGTGCTAGACTCAGCCTCGAACTTACAGCCTGCTGAGGTGTCGAAACGGGCGGCCAGGGGGCCTTCTGTGGATGACCGGGCAAAGGATGAGCGCGAAGGCGTGGTTGCGGCCCGCGTGCGCAAGCGGGCCCTCGAATCTGGAGGAGCGCCCAGGAACTGAGAAGTGGATAGGCAGGCGGGCGTGGCTTCGCCACAGCCTCAGCGGGCAGCGGCTTCGCCGCGGCCTAGGTGGGCCCGAGTGCAGAGCTATCCCGGCGAGGGAGATGAGCGGGAAGAGGGCGTGGTGGCACGGCCTGACGGCGACCACTCGGTGGCCGAGGCCTTCGAGGAGTTCTTCCAGGCCTATGAGCAGAGGATCTTCAACCTCATCTACCGGCTGGTGGGTGACTATGAGGACGCCACCGACCTGACCTCCGAGACCTTTGTGCGGGCCTTGCGCGGCTACGCCAGGTTCCGCCGGGATGCCCAGCCATATACCTGGCTCTATCGCATCGCACTCAACCTATGCAAGAACTACTTCCGACAACAGCAACATCGCAGCCGGGTGCATGCGTTCTCCCTCGACGCCCCTGCCGAGCACGATGGCGCGTTGCTGGCGCGGGAGGTCGAGGACGACAGCCCAGCCCCTCAGGAGACGGTGGAGATCCGGGAACTGGAATCCCAGGTGATGAGGTGCCTGCGCGCCTTGCGACCGGAGTTCCGGACGTTGATCGTGCTGCGGGACGTGCAGGGGCTGTCCTATGAGGAGATCGGCAACCTGCTGGGCTGCTCGGAGAAGGCGGTCAAGTCTCGGCTTTTCCGCGCCAGAACGCAGTTGAGGGAAGCGCTCTCCCCGTACCTGTCACAGCAGACATAAGGGTATATCAGGCGATAGCTGATAAGAAGCAAGGTTAGTGGAGGCGAGGATGCACCGTTTGTTGACTCCCGTAGGCTGTGCCGTGGTGACATTTGCGCTAGTGCTGGTGTGTGGGAGCGGTCTGGCGGCGGGCGCTCAGGAAAGCGGCGCGGCCGTTTCTGCGCCGACGACGGAGAGCGGCGTTCAGCCCCAACCGCCTGCGTCTGCCCCCGAAGGGGTAGTGGCGGAGCCGACGGCCCCCGCGGAGGCGCCCGTCGAGGTGGCGCCGCTGCCCGCCATCATTGCCGGCGTGGAGGTGAAGGGCAATCAGCGCGTGGCCACCGAAGTGATCCTGAAGGCGATCAGCAGCAAGGTGGGCGCGCCCTACTCCGAAGACCAGGTGAAGGCAGACCGCCAGAAGGTGGTTGACCTCGGCTGGTTCCAGACGGTGGCCGTGGAGGAGGAGAGCGTCGAGTCGGGGATCCGGTTGGTCTTCACCGTGGTGGAGAACCCGGTGGTCACGGATATCCACGTCGAGGGCAACCGGGAGCTGACGCGGGAGGAACTCCTTGGCTTGATGCAGACGAAACTGGGCGACATCTTCAACTGGCCGCGTTGGCGGCAGGATGGAGCCCGGATAGAGGAGGAGTACCGGAAGCGCGGGTTTGTGTTGGCGACCGTGCTGCCGCCGGCGATGACGCAGGACGGGGCCTTGTCGGTGAGCATTGCCGAGGGGGTCGTGGAGGCGATCAAGATCACGGGCAACACCTATACCAAGGAGTACGTGATCAGACGCTACCTTCGCACCAGGCCCGGGGAGACCTACAACGAGAACAAGGTGAAAGCGGACGTGAAGCGGCTGAACAACCTGGGGTATTTCGAAACGGTCCGCCGGTATGCGGAGGCGGGCGAGGCCGGCAAGGTGGTGGTGGTGATTACAGTGGTGGAGAAGCGGTACACCGGGGGGGCCTCTTTCGGCGGGATGTACGGGGCTTCGCACGGGATGGTGATGTTTGTGGATGTGACCAAGAACAACCTGCGCGGCACCGGGCAGATGGTGGCCGTGAGGGGAGAGTTCGGAGGCAGGAAGACCTACGAGGTCGCCTACCGCCATCCCTGGGTGATGACGCCGGAGACCAGGCTGAACCTGGGGGTGTATGACCGCCGCATCGTGAGGGAGGCCTACGTGACGCCTGAGGAGGGGGGGCGGCACACGGTGCTCTACGACGAGCGACGCTCCGGTGGCAACATGACCCTGGGTCGTCCACTATCCGACCGCACGACGGTCTACCTGAGCTTGCGTAGCGACGACATCCGAATCTCGGACGTAAGCGCAGAGGAACAGGAGTATCTGACCGGGCCTGCCTTCGAGCCGCGGCAGGTCAGGAGCTTCACTCTCGCAGGAGTGAGGGATACCAGGGACGACATCTTCGATCCTAAGCGAGGGGGCTACCAGCAGCTCTCGGCGGAGTTCGCGGGCGCGTTCGGAGGGGCCACGTTCAAGAAGTACACCGGCGACACGCGTCGGTTCCTCCCCATCGGCAGCCGCAACGTACTGGCGCTGCGGCTGCTGACAGGCACCGTGACCGGAGACGCTCCCTACCTGGAGCAGTTCCTGATCGGGGGCACGGAGTCCCTCCGGGGATTCCGCCCCGACCGGTTTGCTGGGTCTAACATGGCGATTCTGAACTGCGAGTACCGGTTCCCGCTGAGCAAGAAGTTGCTGGGGGTGACGTTCGTTGATGCGGGGGACGCCTGGGGCGGGGACATCGCCGCCAGTCCGTATCTCCAAGGGGATCAGTCCTTCACGGTTCACGTCGGCTATGGGGTCGGCATTCGGGTGGGGACACAGATCGGCCCGCTTCGGCTGGATATCGGCTTCAGCGACGAAGGAACCGAGACGCACTTCGGAGTCTCGCATATGTTCTAACGCGTTCAGCGGTTGGCGGGCTGTGTGGAGCGAATGAACTGCGGCCACCTGGCCGAAGAGAGGAGTAGGGGAATGAGAAGGACGGCGTTGGGGCTGGTTGGGGTGACGCTGATGACCGCACTGCTGGGGGCGCTGGCGCAGGCAGCTGAGGCACAGGCGGTGTGGGGGTACGTGGATATGGAGAAGCTGGCCGCCGGCTACAAGGCGATGCAGGATCTGAACCAGCAGTTCCAGACGTTCGCCGCCCAGCAGGACGCGCAGTTCGAGCAGCGCCAGAAGGCGCGCATGCTCTCCGACGAGGAGCAGCGTGAGTTCCTGGACCTGGCCACCGCGGCCGCGCCCACAGAGGCGCGCGACAAGCGGCTGCAGGAGCTGGAGGATCTCTCGAACCAACGCGAGCGGAGGCTCCTTGATCTGAGGGAGAACAAGGCCCGCACCCCGGAAGAGGAAAAGGAATACCAGTACCTGAGCGGCATCTCCGAGAAGAAGATGGCTGAGCTGGTGGCGATGAAGCAAGACCAAGAAAAAGTGGTCCGCGCCGAGTACGAGCGCCTTTCCAAGATCGTCACCGATGGCCTGGACGCCGCGGTCAAGGCGGTGGCGGAGCAGCAGAAGCTGGCGATCGTGGTCCGCAAGGACATGGTGCTATGGGGCGGAGTGGACATCACCGACGCGGTGTTGGCCAAGCTGAACGCACTACCCGCCAGGTAGCGGGAGGGCGGGACAGGGCGGCCTAGCCATACGCCGGCCGTGCAAGCGGCCTGTCACGAGGGAATCGCATGACGCTGCGGGAGCTGGCCGAAGCTCTGGGCGCTGAGCTGGTGAGCGGCGACGCAGGAGCGGAGGTGCTGGGCGTCGCCGGCCTCGACGACGTCGGCGTGGGGCAGGTGACCTACGTGGATGACCAGCGACGCCTGGCAGCCGCGGAGGCTACCGCGGCGCTGGCAGTAATCGCGCCAGCGCATTGCCTCCCTCAGACCAAGCCGCTGCTGCGTGTCTCGAATCCGCGGCTGGCTTTTGCCCGGGCGCTGGCGACGTTCGCTCCCACCGACAGGCTGCCGGTCGGCGTCCATCCTACGGCCGTCATCGGCGAGGGAGTAGTGATGGGGGAGGGGGCGGCGATCGGCGCCCAGGCGGTAGTGAGGGACGGGGCAAGGCTGGGTGCAAGGGTGCAAGTGCATTCGCTCGCCATGGTCGGCAAGCGGGTGAGCATCGGCGACGACACGACCATCTACTCTCACGTCACTCTGTACGATGGGGCGAAGCTCGGCTCACGCGTCGTGGTCCACGGTGGCAGCGTGATCGGGAGCGCGGGTTTCGGATACGTGGAAGAGGAGGGACCTGACGGGCAGGTGAGGCTGGTGCACATCCCACACATCGGCACCGTGGTCATCGAGGACGATGTCGAGATCGGCGCAGGCGTCACCATTGACCGGGGGACCACCGGGGCGACGGTGATCGGCCAGGGGAGCAAGCTGGACAACCTGGTGCACATCGGGCACAACGTCAAGCTGGGCCGCAACTGCCTGCTGGCCGGACAAGTTGGCATCTCGGGGAGTGTCACGATCGGGGACGGTGTGGTACTGGCCGGGCAGGCGGGGGCCGCAGATCACCTCACCATCGGCAAGGGCGCCAAGGCCGGAGCCCGCGCCGCCATCACCCGAGACGTCCCCGACGGCGCGGTGGTTCTGGGGACGCCGGCGCGGCCTATGCGCGAGCAGCTCCGTATCGAAGCCGCTCTCGGCAAGTTGCCGGAGCTGGTCCGCAAGGTGCGCGAGCTCACAAACCGGCTGGCTGCGCTGGAGGCGCAGTCGAAGGAGAAGGGGCGGTAGGGCGCGGCGGCTTCGCCCGCCCTACAGGTAGGCGTACTGCACGTTCCCGTACCAGGCGACGCGGGCGACCGCCCATAGGCCGTCAGCCTTTCCCGGGGCAGAGAAGCGCAAGGTCTGGCTGGAGTTGGCCTCGATGCGGAAGCAGTGGGCCCGCGGGCTTACCTGCGAGAGCGCCAGAGAGCCGACGGCCTCTCCCCACGATGGCAGCGGCGTGATCAGCGTGGCCTGCCCTTCGACGTAGTCGGGATTGGGGTTCTGCAGAGCCACCCGGAAGCCGTCGCTCTCCTTGGAGATGGACAGGTAGAGCGGAACGATGTCGCCGATGGCGAGCACCTCCTGGAGGGTGTGCGTCCCGTCATGGGTGGTGGCGCGGAGGAAGCACGGCGGGGCATCGGGCGGCACCACGATCATGATCTCGTAGACGGCTTCCGACCCGGGGGCGATGCGGTAGGGCACCTGGCGAGGGATCAGCGTCCACTCGGGGGGAGCGAGCAGATCCACCTTGCCCGCCATCTCCTGATCCAAGGAGTCATTGCTCAGCCCCAGGCTGAAGCGCGTGTTCTTGCCGACCGGCAGTTCACCCCGCATCCACAGAGTGAGCGGCTGGTTGCCCAGCGGCGCGGCTCCGGAGTTGTGGTCCCACCAGCGCGCGAACAGGGGCTGGCAGGGCTCGGCGGTCGGCCCCAGCTCTTCGGCCTCCGCGGCCGGCTGCTGGGCAACGAGGGGATCGAACCGCACGCCCACCGTGACGATCTCGTTCGCGGCCACCTCCAGGGAGGCGCTGGGCGCTTGCTCTCCTCCGCCGAGCAGACCGCGGCGAGGAGTGGTGATGGTCAGGGCCGAGCCGCGGCCCTCCCGCGGATCGGACAGCCAGGCCTTCTCGGGACTCGTCCCGAAGATGAGCCGCGCGGCGGTCGGCTTCCCGTGCGACTCGTACATGCGGACGATGATCTCCGGCCGGTTCTGATCCGGGCCGCCGGACTTCGAGATGGGTGGCCTGCAGGCGGTGATGATCAGGTTGGGAGCGTCAACCGCGCAGAGGCCGAAGGTAGCTGGGAGAGCCCCTGTCTGCAGATGCGTCTCCATGGCCATGAGAGGATGGCTCACCTCGCAGGCCATCCTCTCCACCGAAGCCTCTCGCCAGTCGCCGGCGTGGGGGGCCAGGGAGTGTGAGCAGTGGCCTGCCGCGATTCGGGCGGCACTCCAAGGGACCGGCGGGCAAGCGGCGGGCCCGGCGTCACGCTCCCCGACGTCGTCAGCCCCCAGCAGGGCGACCAGGGATCCGTCCCCATCCACTCTCGTGACGAGCGGCGGTGCGCCTGCCAGAGCCACTCCGTAGTTGCCGTAGGGGGTCCCGCGCCGGTAGCAGTCACACACTTCCGGGATCGTCCACTGGTCTGACGCCACCGCCTCCGCCAGCAGCTCGATAAGACGCGGCACCCCTTGGATAGCGGAGGTATCGGCGATCACGACTGGGATGGTCTGCGACTCATCTCCTAGGTGCGGGCTCGGCACCAATACGCTGGCCCACTCCTTCTCGGCAAGGGCGTCTGACAGGCAGGCGGCGGCCTGTGGGTTCGCCTGCAGCAGCCGCTTGGAGTAAGCGTTCTCCCGTCCCAGGCTGATGCGAAGCGCGCACGGATGGGGGGCCTGCTCCGGGCTATCGCTGTCCAGGTACGGAGTGCAGGCGACCCCTCGGCTGAGCAATGCCTTCACCAGTGTCCGCAGCGCGGCCCGGTGCTTGGTGTCGCCAGAGGTGATGATGGCGCACGGCCCTAGAGGGAGGGCTTGCTTGCGCTCGGCTCCAGAGGCCACGAACAGAGAGGGGACTGCCCCAACATCCACCCAGCTCCGGGCCAGTCGGAATCCAGGCCCGGGGCCGCCCATGTCCGCCGTCGCTTCGGGTGCGCCGTGCACCACCGCGCCGAAGGGAGAATCGAGGACAGCCCCGCCCCCTTTGACGGTGAGCGGGAAGTGGAGAGCGAGCGCGCCACCTCCTCGGGGGGGTTCGGTGATGGTGGTGCGCAGGTCAACGCGCGGCAGGCCGCGGTACAGCGAGATGGTCTGACTCAATTTCCCGCCATCGGCGAGGAGGGTGCGAATGAAGAGATAGCTGGACACAGGTCCTTGCCAGGGGAAGACCTTCACTTCCCTTACAGCAAGGCGAGCCATCTCGCCCGAGGCGGTGAGCGCCACCACTGCTGCTCCCAGACCGCGATCACGATTCAGCAGCTCCAGACCCAGGGATTTGTCCCGGAGGCTGGTCAGCCCCGCGCCCGCGGAGGCCTCGGCGCTCAGCGACAAGAACTCGTTCTCGATGGTGGCGGCGTCCGCTTCCCGGCCCTCGAACACGGGTGGCATGGTGCGGGCAGGCCGCAGGTAGTAGGTGCGATAGCCGAGAGCGGGGATATCGGCGGCGAGGAAGGTGATCACCGCGTACGGGTGATCCGTAGATGGCGCCTGCTTACTGATCTCCACCGGGATTCGCCGGCCGCGATCATCCACCAATGCAAAGCCGGCGACAAGCGGCCCACCCCAGTACACGGAGGCATGACAGACATCACTGCGCGACCATCCGGCGGTGTTGAAGACAACGATGGCACTTCCCTCACGAGGCGCGCGGCGCGGCCTGCGGGCATCCACCCGACTGGTGACATAGGCGAGCGACCTGGTCCGCACTTCCTTGGCGAGGTCGAGTGCCTCGTGGTAGCAGGCGAGAAGATCCAGGCGCCAGGTGCCGCCGGCATTCGCGGCCTGGCTTTGGGCGAACAGAGCCTGCCGCCAGGCCTTGTCCAGGGCGCGATAGGGATAGCGCGCGCCGGCCACATAGGCGATGGCAGCCAGCTTCTCGGCGGTGAGGATGGCGTTCTCCGCCAGGCCGCTGGCACGGGCCAGTTCCCAACTGGGCGCGGCGACCTGCGCCACAGCGCTGAGGTCGGCGCCCAGCAGCGGCAGCGCCGCGCGCCGCAACTGGGCCTCCAGCTTCACCGCGGTGAGATACCGCTTCGGAGTGCTGAGCACGATCGGTGGCGTCAGCTGCGCCAGCTCTTCGGAGCGGCCGGCGAGCCAGTCCGGAGGTGGGGTCATGGGGCCACCGGGCAGCAGCAACTCGTGGCTGAGCCCCAGGCGCGCCTGTGCGCTGAACCTCTCCGCCGCGGTGCTGAGCAGGTCGTTGAGGTCGGCTGGCAAGCAATCGCCTTGCTGTGGCTTGAGCACCACCGTGCTGCCGTCCGGAGCCATCAGGTAGCAGAACGCCGGAAGGTCGGTCCGGTCGGTCGCCCAGATGATCGCCTCTACCCCGGCCTTGGCAAGCATCTGCGGGAGTTGGAGGCAATGACCGCTGCCGCCCAGGGAAAGGTAGATGTCAGGCTTCAGCTTGAGTATGCCCTGATGGAAGCTGAGGCCGTCGGCCAGGTTGCGTACCAAGCTCTCGGCGTGCGCGATGCCCTCGTTCGGCTGGTGACCCATCACCGATGCGTCCAATCGTCCCGCCTCCGCCAGCTCTCTGAGGAAGGAGCGATGTTCGCCGTGCGCGCAGAGGAAGGGCCGCAGGTAGGCGAGGTCGGCGAGGACGACGCAGTAGGAGTCCTCCGCGCGACAGGCGGAGAGATACTGCTGGATCAGCTCGAGGGCGCGCCGGACCGAGGAGCGCTGGTCCGCGTCCAGGGCCGGCGAGAAACGGAACAGCGGGGCTACGTGGACTGCCATTCTTTCTTCTACCATTCAAGCCCTCTCGGTGCACGAGATCAGAGCGAAGATGCTGTCACAGATAGCGGATGCGGTGGCGATACCTGGCGAGGACGGCCTGGTTGTGCTCATCACCGCCCGGGTAGTTGGCGCTCATGTAAATCGGTGGGGTGAGCCCCTGTTCGACCACGCTGGCGACGGCTTGCAGGATCACGGCTTGCAGGATGGCCGAGCCGACCGCCGTGGATGTCGGAGCCACCTTCTGCGGCAAGCCGGGGATCTCCACCGAGGCATCGCCGGGGTCGGCGTGGCTGTCAATGACGATGTCGGAGACCTCGTGCAGGCGCTTGCCGGAGGAGTGGCGGGAGGGGAGCGACGCGGCATAGGCGCGCGCCGTGATCGCAATCACGACCAGGCCCGCCTCCTTGGCGGCGAGAGCGACATCAATGGGGGCGGCGTTGCGGCCGCTGGTGGAGATGACGATGATCGCGTCTCCCGCCCGCGCTCCGGACTGCGAGAAGGCCTCCGCCGCCCACCCCTCTTTCCGCTCCCAGTCGCTGGTCTCGGTGACCGGCCGATGGTGGAGCAGGACGCGCTCGTCGAAGATGGGCTGCACGAGGATGAGCCCGCCGGCCCGGTAGAAGATGTCCATGACGAGCGCCGCACTGTGCCCGGTGCCGAACACATAGATCATGCCATCGCTCGCTAGGGTATCGGCCAAAGCCTTTGCCGCCCGTTCCATGGCGGCGCGCTCGGTCTGCTTCACCTCCGCGAGGCGAGCGGACAGCAGATCGAAGTAGTGGTCAATCCACACGGCACACCTCCTACACCCCCGTTTCCCGGTACTTCGCCTCGGCGCGGGCGTCGAACTCGCTGCCACCCGGGCGGTTGATGGACTGGTAGACATGAGGCCTAAGGCCGCGTGCGAGCATTTGGTCAATCGCCTCACAAGTGAGCGCCCAGATGATGTAGCAGAAGGTCAGCCCGGAGGTGGGGGCGACCTTCGCCTCGACGCCCTCGATTTCCAGGATGGCGTCGCCGACAACTCCGCAGTTATCTATTACCACGTCTGCGACCTCGAAGAGATGCTTGCCGGAGGAGTGCTCGCCCGTAACCGAATTGCTGTAGCTCACGTTGGTGATGGCGACCACCGAGAGGCCGAGGCGCTTCGCCGCGACAGCCACCTGCACCACCGAGGCGGCCTTGCCTGAGACGCTGTTCACGATCAGCACATCCCCGGGCGCCAGCCCGCTCCGCTCTACCGCCAGGTCGGCAATCGCTTCGTCGGCGGAGTGCCGGAACTCCTCGTGGCGTCGCGCCGCCACCTCCCCGCGGCGGGGGGCCGGACGAGTCTCCACGGTGAAGGAGAACCGGAGCGGGGTCATCATCAGCAGGCCGCCGGCGCGGTGGATCGGCTCGTGGGAGCAGTGACCAGTGTCGTAGATGTGCAGCCCCCCGCCCGCCTTGGCCGCCTCTGCGATCAGCCCCGCGGCGCGGCGGATGGCATCGGATTGAGTGGCGCGGATGCGAGTCAGGATCTCGTCACAAGCAGTGAACCAACGCGGCATGGTCATGGCGTATCTCCTGGTGCGGGTCGCCGGTTGTTCTTCTCCTGCGGGACGAACGGTCCTCCATCGGCGTGGACGGCAGGTGTGCGGAACGCGACGGCGAAGATTGCCGCGCCATGGCACGGGGGGAGCGGTACGAGCAGGCGGCGCGGAGGATAGCCGGCTACCTGGCTGCTCGTCAGGGGGAGGACGGCAGCTTTCCGGGGCCGGATCACTACGGGGTGGCGTTCTCGCTCTGGCTGTGGCTGCACTTCCCCGATGAGTTCGGAGCGCAGGCCGAGCGCGCCTGGCAGAGGGTGCAGAGAGCCCCGCCGCAGGAGCACGGGGAGTTCAACGCCTACGCGCTCCTGCAGTGCCGGGAGCGGTTGGGGGCTGCGAAGGTGGACGAGGTGCTGCGCCGCATCCCCTTCGGTCGCCGGCATTCCGCCAACTGGATGCTGCTGAGGGCGGCGTGCGCGGCGATGCCCGGCCCCTACGGATCGCGGTTGCTGTCCGGGCTGGAGGGGCGGGTGGCGCTGCTGTGTCACAAGCGGGGCTGCTTCATCCACGACCGACCCAAGGTCAGGTCCTTCGCCTACCACGCGTTCTGCGGCGCGCTGCTGGCCGACATCTGGCAGGCGAGAGGAGCGAAGTGGGCGGGGGTGGCGGCGGCGCGGGCGGCCGGCGCAATCGCTCCCTTCATCTTGCCCAACGGCGACGCGCTCTACGTAGGGCGCGGGCAGGAGCAGATCTTCGGCTACGGCGCGCTGCTCTATCTGCTGGAGAGCGCCGCGCAGCTCACCGGCCGCCCTGAGTTCGCCACCCAGGCGGAACGCGTGCTGGACTTCCTACTCCACTTCCAGCGACCGGACGGCTCTTTCCCGCTGGTGTTGCTGGCAGGGGAGCCGGAGGAGCCGTGGCAGCCAGATGCCTCCCGGCCGGGCTGGCATACATACAATCGCTATGCTGACTACCTGCCTTTCCTCGCCTGCTTTCTGCTGAAGGCGGCGAACCCGGACCTGCGGCCGGTCGGCCGGCTGGGGCGGGCCCGAGGCCACATTTGCGTTTTGTTGTGCATAA
>Ga0315274_10009706_pt1 | contig 13887 bp, 26 predicted proteins | sample YL17G02_20_MG_FD_203700 | JGI IMG/M metagenome (GOLD analysis project Ga0315274, IMG submission 203700) | Sediment microbial communities from Yellowstone Lake, YNP, Wyoming, USA - YL17G02_20 | ecosystem: Environmental > Aquatic > Freshwater > Lake > Sediment | place: USA: Wyoming | collected...
CCAACGTTGGTCGATGCTATGGATGCTATATGGACTGGCTGGGAGCTTCGCATAACCCGTATGAACTTGCCCACCCTAGGTTCGTAATACCTTGGAAGGCCCCACTTTATTACCTCTTCATGCACTGTCATGTTACTCAGCCACTCCTCCTACCTGTATCGGCGTGTAGTTCGCTGGCTTTGCAGGCAGTTGCCTGACCGCGAACCTCTTCCCTATCCACCAAAGCACGGGCGTTACGCTTACGTCCACATGGTTTTCAAGCTGGATTGCTGGGGGATAGTTCTCGGAACACCACACCTCGATGTTCCTGTTTGACGTGACGGGCGAAGATATGTCGAACAGTATGCCTCCCTGCGGGGACCTGTTGGTTCCCCACCTGTTCGTTGCGGCAGGCTGCTTCAGCAGAAGGTGCACATTGCCGTCTATCTCCACGCTGTAAAAATAATAAAATTGGTCTATCGGAGGGTCTAGGTTCACTATGTTCGTGTACGATTCCGTACCAAGGGATGCCAACGTGGTGTGCCTGTCCTTGTAGAAAATGTCATCTATCCTTGTTATCTGGTAGTACCTTACCTGTCCGCCAACGAATACTACCTCTAGATAGTCTCCATTTCTCAAGTCCCTTGGATTCGTTCCTGGCATAGTTAACATTACCTCTCTTTCTTTGGAGGCTCATTTGGTGCCCTCTAGGGGTTTATGAGCAAACCTCTCTTCTCTGCCGTTAGACCGACGAAGTCAAAGTCTGTCAGTGTCGAGACGCTTGAACAGATACCTTCAATGGTTATTATCGTGTTCTGGTCTACTGTCCATCCGTCATCTGCCCAACCAGTCCTGCTTACGAATCCCCTTATCGGCGATACAACCCAGTAACGAGTTGTCGACTGTTCTCTCGTCACCCTAACCTGGTGAAGAGTTCCAGATGCTCCGTTGAAGTAAACGCCACCAACATAGCAGAACCTATTGTCTGCCACCGTGTAGGTGCTTGCTCCAACGAATATCGTCCAGGTATTCGTTGCGACTTGGTTCATCTGCCACCAGGGGTATGTCGAACCAAGGTCTTCTGGCCTAAGCTGCCTTACTATCAGTCCGTCTGCCGTCAATCCTAGTTCTCCAGCAGCTTTTGCCGAAATCTTGTCGTGCCCCTGCTTCCAGCCCAACAACGCATTCCCGTTCAGTTCCGTGTAAAAGGTCATTCCAATACAATCCTCCTTTTTTTAATTTATTTTTAGCCAAGCCCCCTTATAAGCTTTTGCTATTTGTAGGTTGGCAATTTGTGGAGTATAACCGCATTTGCTTAGTCGATGTAGCTCAAGCCGCCGTTCATCCCTGCCCCCGCGCCTATGGTTGTGTGGTAGAGTGCCCTTCCAGATGCCATACCCATCGATACGGCAGGCGGTGCGGCTATGGGTGCACCACTAGGTATCAAACCCATTGCTATGTCCAGTATGCCAGTAGCAAGCAGGTTCGTGCCCAGTATTGCACCAGCAACATTTGCCTTGCCAAGCTTCTCGTAGAGCGACAGAGCGGTTACAATGCCTCCAATTGCGAGGTCTCCAGTAGTCTTACCAGAAACGCCTGGTATGACTGCGGGAACCATTGGAGTTATGTACCTTGAAACTACATTGCCGCCCAGGTTTCCAGCGATTGCGTTTATTACAAGCTCCTTTTCCATGTTAACCTCCATTTTTTCAATGTTTGATAGTTGTGCTCCACCCCTATTTATATGTTTTGCCCCCGCCATAAACCTCTTCATCGCGTTTTCCGTCTTGTCGCATGTAGTGCATTCCCCCGTAAGCTCCTTCCTCTTCACGCGCAGCCCCGTAATAAGGTCTTCCGCATGATGTTCGAGGTCTCTTATATCCGAATACAGCCCCTTTTCCTTCACTTCGAGCATGTCAGAAGATATTTCAAACGCCCTTTCCGCAAGCTGCTTCAGTTCGCTGTCGCCCCTGGCTTCTGCGTGGTGCAGCAGGTCGCGGGCGTGTTTAGTCATGCAATCCTTGCACCATAATATCTGTTCAACCTGGTCGGTCATGCTTATTAGTTGAACAGGAACTCCTTAAATTCCTTTATATTCCTGTCCAGCCAGTTTCGCGCCTTCCTGTCAGAAATGAACGTAAAATAAAGCTCATGCCTCTTTTCCTTTATCCACTCCAAAACGTTATCCGTCGTGAGCAGTTGGCTTTGCCCACCGAACTGTTTTGCCATGTTTTCCGCGAATGATAGGCTGCCTGAGTTGTATTTTGCGGCCTCGTCCAATAATGAAACGTTGTTTTTTACGGCTTCCTTCAGGTCTTCCACGTCAAACGGCTTTAACGCATCCAGAAAGAATTTCTCCACTACCCTCTCTGCCGCTTTGTCTATGAATCCGAACATCTTTTACCTTCCTTATGGCATGTGCGGTAGCCAGGTTATCGGGCTTCCGCCCTCCTTTTACTCATAAGGTATTGTATTAGGAGTGGACAAGTGCTTTCGGGCCTCTGGTTTAACCCAGATTCCGCTTTCCTTATGAAACCCACTGCTACCTTTGCACCCATTCAATTTTCGCTTTCGGCTATCATTTCCACGCAGCTTACCCAACCTTCTGCCTTTGGAATGTGCTTTTTAATCTTTCTCGCTTCCTTTGCTGCGTCGCGTACGTTCTTCGCTACAACCCTCGTTGTAGCGTAATTGTGGCCGAACATTACTTTCCATATCTTTACCATACTTTACACCTCCTAATCATATAAAATCCTTCAGGTTCTTCTGCGACAATGCCTTATCGAGCTTTTTATAGAGCTTGTGCATGTCCTTGAGCACTGGTATGTGGGCGTTCAGGTGCTCCGCGTATGTGGCCATCTGCTCGGACTGCTTCTCCATCAGCTTCACTATCTGGAGCACCGCAATGGGCATCCTTATGAACGCTTCGGCGTAGTCCATATCATTCGTCTCCAGGTTTGGTGTGGGGGTCTTGTCAAACCACGCCTTCGCTGGCTGGCTGGGGTCCCTCGGCGTGAACTTGGCGCGGTCCCAGGGGAATACCACCTCGAACCTTCCCGCCTCCTCCGCCACCTCTTCGGTCTCCTTCGTCCAGATGGTGTTGTGGCTGTCATTTACCAGCCAGTTCTGCGTGTCCAGCACATAGCCATATGCCAGGAAATAGCCCACTACCTTATCCTTGCTCTCGGCCACGATTGGGATGATTTCCTTCAGGGTGTTTAACTTCCGATGCTTGATGTTAACTTCGATTGCCTTGCTGGTCTCCCGCACGGACACCCCTTCTATAACCCCTTCCAAATCCCTGTGCTTTATCAGGGAGTTCCTGAATCTAGTGTTTATGGTCGTCCAGAAGCCGTCAGGCAGGTTGCCGCGCTGAATTATGGGTATTTTGATTCTGAGATGGGTTCCGAAACGGATGGTCGTCGATATACACGAAGTTAATCTTAACTTGTTCTCCTCTATCGCCTTTTTGCCCCTGTCCGTGACGGCATAGGCTTTGAAGCTTGAGCGTACGTCTTCCCGCGCATAGCCGTTTTTTATGAGCTTTTCTATGTGGTTATGCACCGTCACCTTGGATATTTTGAGTTCGGTTGCTATCTGTTTCGCGTAAAAACCCTTTTCTAGAAGTTTCAACACGGCAAGAGTTAAGATAGCTCCCTTAACTTCCCTTAACTTCTTGCCATCCCCACTTTCTGTTGAATCCATGTAATCCCCCCATACCCCTTCACTTTTCGTCCTTGTCCCCGCTTATATGAACCATGCCTGGGTATATCTTGTTCCTGAAGGTATTGAAGCTCTTTACGAAGTCCTTAAGCCTCTCTATCTCCCCGTTTATCTCCCTCAAAACCAAAACCGTACCGTTTGGTTCGCGTAAAAGCTCGTCAAACGTCTTTTTGTTCATTTTCTTACCCACTATATGTTGTGTCTAAATCACTATTGAACACTATATGTAGTGTTTAATCCCTTCTTCTTCTTCTCCCATCGGATATGTTTACCAATTCTGGGAATACTATCTCGCCGCTTGGGCCTTTAGCTTGTGGTTGCTGCGGTGTCTCTGGGCTTATATTCTCGCCAGGTTCGGTTGCTGGGGCTGCCGAGGCTGGCTGCGCGTTTGGTGCCTGGGCAGTCCTTTGGGCTTGTATCTGCTGCAACCTGGCTGATTGGTACGGAGACATCTGCTGCTGGCGGGCCACCATATCAACGTACTTCTCTATTGCTGGTGCCAATGGCCTTACCCCCGCCTCTATGATGTCTTTAAGTATCTCTTCCTTCGACTTCTGGCCTATCTTCTCCATTCCGAGGTCGGTGTAGATGCTCTTTATGGCTTTTATGGTTTCTCCCACCTTGTTTATGTCCCCGCCAGAGCCGAGCTTCCTTATCTCTTCCTGCAATGCCCCTACGGTGTTCTGCACCTGGTTTATGAGAAGCTCCTTGTCCTTTTCGTTGGCTATGCCCTTTATCTGCTCTATCACCTTGTCCTTTTCGCTCATTATGGTTATGATGTCCTTTATGCCCACCTGCTCCTTGTTATTCTGTATTTCCTTGATTTGCTTCAGCACTTCCTCGTACATCTTCTTGTCTTCTTTCTCCCTTATCATGGATTCGAGCCTTTCTATCTTCTTCTCCAACTCGCCGCCCCCATTGCCTTTTTTCATGCTGTCAAGCATGTACCAGGTAAACATGGAATTTCCCTGGTCTTGCTTCGCTGGCGGGTTCATCATCTTCATGGCCATAATCAAAGGCATCATTTCGCCGAAAGTGTTGGGTTCCTGCTTTTGCATCATATTCATTATTGCGATAAGCTCATTCTGGTTGATGCCGCCAGTGCCAATCTTATCAAGGATGCTTAATTGCATCTCCTTCATCTTCTTGTCCAGATTTATTTCCCTTGGCGTATCTGCATCTTCTGCCATTTAAATCCCTCCCTTTTCTTCTGATATTGATACGAGTAAAAGCGGTTTGCATTCGCGTATAATCATTTTATCGTCCTTGAAATCTATATCAGCGTTCAGGTCTTGCAAAAACCTGTTGCCTAAAATCAATGGGTATGGTAACTTCTCCATAATATGCACGATTGTCGCGGTTTCGCAGTTGTCTATCTTTACGCCTATTGCGCCTAACTCTGTCCTTATCTCTGTTTCATCCGCGATTTTGACACTTCCTTTGCTCATTGACAACCCGACCTGTATTTCTTCTGCCAAATCTTTTTTTATAACATTACCGTCTGAGCCTGTATCTATTAGTGCCTCTACTTCCTTTTTTTTGCCTGTTAGTCCGCTAACTGTTACTTTCTTTACAACCCTTCCCATTACACTCCCTCCATCATTTTTAACATGAATATCATTTGCATCATGTCCTTCCCGAACTGGCCCATGCTCATCCCATTGTTAACTTTGTGCTTCATCATGTCTATCATCTGGAACCCTGGGGAATACTGGTTGTAGGATTGCTGCATCTGGTTGGATGCCGCGAGAAGCTTCAATGTCTTGTTCAATTCGTGGTCTTCGCTGTTTCCGCCCAACATGCTCATCGCCTTGCCGCCTTCCGTCTTTATTATGGCTGGCTGTATGCCCCTGGCCGTTGCGAACTCGTGCAGTGCCTTGTTGACAACATCAGAAGGGTCGGTTGATTTGGAGAACTGGTTTATCACTGCGGAAGACACTGGGGTGGGGCTGAAATACATCCTCTGTCCCGTCTCGTCATACCATGCGCCAATGTCCCTGTTCTCCTGCTTAGAGGCTAAACCAGAGGTAGCCTCTTGTTTTACTGGCATTTCCTTGGGGACTTTCTTCGCGTCTGTCTTTATTTTCCGCCATCCTATATCTGCAAATTCCTTGGCGTGGTTGTTCCTGACGTGAAATAAAAGTCCCCTGGACTTTTGTTTCGTCTGGCAAATGGGGCATATCATGTCCATGGTGTCACTGTCCTTTATATGTCGTTAAAGGGGCGTATTGGAAGTTCTTGGTTCTTGCCATCGTCTGTTCCATGCCTTTTATGAGGCTGTCAATGGCCAACATCACTGCGTCCTCTATCTTGTCAGTCTTTATGAGCTTAATCCCGTACAACATCTGGGCCATGTCCTGAATGACGGCGTACTTTTCCTTATCGATGTTCAACAGGACTTGCTTCGTTGAATCCTCCCATGACTTTGAAAAAGACTCGACAAGCTCGTGGACCGTAACCCCCTTCGCTTCTGCGGTTTTATTGAGCCAGTCCCTCGTCGCCTTTTTTATCCTGACCGTCGTGTATTCGCCTGTCATATACGATATATAAGCGGAATGTATTTATATATCTTACGGTATTACTATACAGTATGGATGGAGAAACGGCCCCAGAGCCAAAAAAGTGCCCTGTATGCCAGAAGCTCGGCGAGATATGCGAAAAGTTAGGGGAAGGCCAGTTCTGCAACGACCTGTTCGGCAAGCTGGAAAGCCAGGTAATCAACCCAGACCAGTTTGTGAGCGAGCTTCTGAAGAACAAGAAGATTGCCGACGAACTTCAAGTGAAGTCCTGATGCCTTTTGAAGATTTCATGGAGGACCCTTGAACGGCATAGTTTGAACTCTGCCCCTTCCTTGCCAGTGCATTCCTCGGAAATCTTCCTTCCTGCCTCGGCTATCTTCTGTTGCTGCTCAGTCTGGGGGTACGGGGACACTGGCTTCCGCGTTTTGACCCACCTACCTTTGTTTGCCATGAATAAAATTAAAGAAAAAGAATATAAAAAGGAATGTTTAATCGGGGTTCTACTTGCCCCAACACTTCCTGATTGCCTCGTGGATGGCCGTTCCAGACATTCCCTTCTTGACATTGTCTCTTGCGCACTTGCCAATCTTGCCCTGTTGTGATGTCTTCGGGTAGTCCTGCGGTGCGGCTCTTTCGTAGATGTAACCACCATACGAACCAGGGAAACCTGATGTGCCTCCCCTCCTGCCGTGCTTCACCCAGAAGCCTGACTTAGTCTTCAATGCCATGTTAAACCTCCCGTATTGAGATAATTACGGTTTATCTCGATGCTTTTAAATAAATCCTGTAACATATTAGCAATATGGCTAAAATTTACGTTGATTTGAAGCTCGAAAAGGCGACGTATGCGAGGTTCAAGCGGGTAAAGCACCTCATGGAGTTCCAGAACGACAGCGATTACAGCATGAGCGAGTTCGTGGACATACTGCTGGACACCATAGGGAAGAATGTCGTGGCCGACATAAACAGGCTTGAAAAAAAGGCCAATTGATTGGTCGCCTTTCAAACCTTTCTTTTTTTACTTAACACAACAGCATCCAACGCTAAAAGCAAAGGAATACCCATTAATAATATTACAGGAATCGGTATGGGAGCAGGAGGAATCGGTTCATCTCCAGGCAAATGAATAATTAAGTCTGCTACTTCATCAGGCTCTAAATATTCTCCAGTGGCAGGGTCCTTATGAAAAACCCTTGCTTGAAGATGAAGAGGTTCATTTGGCATTGGATAGAGATAACTCCAACTCCAATCCCTGTATCTATCAACAGGGTCTATCATTTCACCTCGAAGATAATATTTTCTCCCTCCATCCAAGTGATAACAAATTTCTCCTTTATTCATATCCCATATTTCTACTTTCCCCGAACAAATATCCGTTCCTCTGTTATATCTTCTTGCATAAATCATAGGTATCATTCCCCCAGCAGGAACGGGGCTTGTAGCTTGAAATGGTTCAATTGTTTCTTTCATATATCTGTTTGAAGGAAAAGGGACATTTGGTACAGTAAAATCAAATACGCTTTCAACAACATCCCCTGTGCCTGCTTCTATTCTTAAATTCCAGTCCCTACCAGGCATTATAAGGGTAGAGCCTAACCAATAAAAATAAGCTATAGGACGATTACTTGTTCCGTAATCTGAAAATAAAATCTCTCCAGTATCTTTATCTACTATGTTAGTAAACCAATTGAAATTATCCACGCCCCATTCTGTATTATCAATCCTAAAATAAATATATACCTGCTCGCCCGTCGCTGCTTTTGTTGAAACATATGATAATCCATATACAATTGCCATATTATCTAAACTCCTTCAACATATGGCCTTGATGAAATCACTTCCTCTTCTTCCATTCTTCCACGCAAGCCTTAAACCTCTCCGTTATGGCACCTGTTTTGCCCCTCACGCATGAGCCTATGAACTGATTGTACGCGCTGGGTGCCCTTTTGCCTCTCGCCTTTGCCCCTGCCTTTGCACGACCACCGCACCTATTGGCGATAAGCTCGCACAGGTCAATCTCCTTGCCAGTGGAGCAGTCAATAAGCTTGGCTCTCTTGTCGTCTATGGGCTGGATGCATATTTCAGTCATAATAAGTTGTTGGGGTGGAGTAGTTTATATAACTTTATACCTCTTGAGAAGGTACAGACCGCCCAATGCCATCAGTATCACCGCCACGGCGACGATTGGTGACTCCTTCGCGTAATCTTCGGGAGAGAGAAGCCTCACGTTGTCGTAATTCACGGAATATGTGCCCGTCGTATACTTGGTTTCATCAATATATGTGGTGAACCTCATCTGCGGTATGTTTGACCAACTGGGAACGTATGCCCCCATGTGATTGAAATACTTTAGTCTCTGGCAGAACCTCGACCAACCTGGAGTAGTTGGCTTGAAAGAGAACCACAAGCCGAGTGTTGTAGGTCCGCTTACTATGTCTCCAAAGTCAATCCTGACCCCCGTGACGGCAGGAAAAACATTTTCTGGTATGAAGACATCAAAATACACAACCCAATCTTCCGTTACGCCCGACCAATTTCCGCCGTAAAGGGGATTTATAATGCTACAGTATTTTGTAGTACCCTTGAAGGTATCGCAGTTGGACTTTATCGAGGCCGCACCTTCCGTCTTGTTTTTAGTGTCGGTTTCAACTGATACGCCATTAAATATTGGTGTCCAGTTTCCAGTGTCGTTGAAACCCTCGGCGAGCAGTACCATATAAAGAACTGGTTTAGCCTCACTTAAATAGGTTATGCAATTTATCTATTTCCGACTTGAGGTTGTCCCATACGTTAGGCTGCTTGGCTTTCAGTTCATCCAGCCGTATCCCTTCGCCATCCTTCCTGTAGAACCCGCCCATCCCCCTTCCGCCAATGGCATAGCGGACCTGTATTACCTCTGGGTTTTGGTCTATAGTGAAGGTGGCTTCGCCTTTCCACGAGTTCCTTATCCTTGACCTCAAGCATAACGGGCATACGATGAACTCGAACTTCTTGCCGTACATGAACGCCTTATTCCTCCTTTCATCCTTGGTGGCATCCCTCGCTTCCTTGCGCCGTATAAGCAGTTCCCGTTTTCTACTGACGGAATCCTCTTTCTTATCCATGCTTTATAAAGTAGCCCGCGACGTTTATAAAGATTACAGTTGAAAAGTGGAACATGATAATGATACCGCAGAAAGAGGTGCAATTCATTGAATGGGTTTGCCCGAAATGCGGGCTTTTGAGGAACAATAAGCATACTCATGTGCATGGTGTTAAGCTCCCTGATGCTGAAAAGGTGGTAGTATGAAGTTTGGACGACTGCATGAAGACACCAAAAAGGAAATATACAAGATAATTATGGAGAATCCTGGTTTGAGGCCGATGGAACTGTCTTTTCTGATAACGAAACGGCTTGCAGTTTGCCTGTCAACGCGCCAGATTACCAGTTTAAGGGCCATTGTGAGAAGGCGAGAAAAGAGAATATAGCTCCTTGTCTATCAGTTCCCTTATGACCTCATCCTTGGAGTTCTTCTTCATCCTACCTTGGAGTATGAAAAGGTGCTTCCTGTACGCCTCTGGCATCTTTACCGTTAGCTTGTATTTTTCCATCTTTCTCACCATTCGGTCCATTAGACAATGTTGAAAGGCCATAGGGCATATTTGGGCTGGTAGTTTAAAAGCGTGTGGCTAATATCCATGCTATTCCCACATTTTATCGTAGCTTTCCCGTATATCCTTCAGGTTGAATTGAAGGTATTGCGCCGTCGTTGATATGTTGCTGTGCGCCAGTATCATCTGAAGCTCTTTCAGCCTCGTTTCCCCGAACTTCTGGATGAAATGCACCGAAAAGCTATGGCGGAGATGGTGGGGATGAATCCTTTTGCTGCCGACATACTCTATCCCAGCATACTTACCAGCTTCACGGATTATGTTGAACACCTGCTGCCGTGTTATGTGGAAAATCAGCCCATATCTTATGCCTTCCTCTTCAGTATATTGCTTCAGGAGCTTGAGTGTTTCGTCATCAACGGGTATTATCCTCTCTTCCTTGTTCTTCTTCTTCAGTATCCTGAATATGATTGCCTTGTCCTTCCATATTATCTTGTCATAGGTCAGCGACAAGACTTCCGATACCCTGCGACCGCAACGGTATAGGATTTGCAGGATTAACAAGTCCCTTAATGATGTCGTGCAGCTTAAAATGGCCTTGACTTCCTCTCTTGTAAGGTAGCCTCGCTTATCTGCCATAGTCTGTATTGCCATGCTCTTATTTTGGCTTCGCTGGCCTAAAAGGTTTTATGCCCGAATCATATATCTTCCATCATATATTTTGATTTGGTTTAATCGTTTCGTTCCGTTGCTGCCATTCGGTTTTAAAATTTCGTCATGGATTCCGAAAATTCCTAATCGCCATGCTGCGAGAATGTCGGTTTTTGATTTGACAAAAGGATATTTTGTCAAGCGTGATTTACTCTATTAGAGTAAACTATTTTATTACGTTGATTGCTATATACGGCAACAAAGGGCTTTTTAAACTATCAATCCATAGGGTTGCTATATACCGTATTTGCGGTATTAAAAAAAGGTGGTGTGTAGTATGGAAGGTTGGATGCAAAGACAGTTAATGCAGTTGAAAAACGGTAAGGGGGTAGAATGTAGTCGGCTCTGTTCGCCGTATAGGTCCAATAACACGATAAGCGGCGCAGTTTTGCCAGCAACGAAGCGGCTTTATGCAGGCGTGACGGCAAAGCAGTTTTGCCGTAACCTTGTAGTCCGCTACAAGAAAACAGGCGATTGGAACGGAACGGTAACGACAAGGACTTTACGCCTAATGTTTGGCGTGACCGAATCGTATGCCTATCGGACATTGGCGGCGATATTCCCGCACAGAGCAAAGCGGGGATATTATACCGAGTTCTCGGTTAGGCAAAAAGATCTAATTTAATCGTTTTTACCACCACCCCCGAAAAGCGGGGGTGGCTGGTATTGGTTTTCGTTTTCTCACAGGTAAGGGAGTGCCTGCTATATGTCATGTGGGTTGCGGATAAAACCCTTACCGTATGGCGACATGCGGCAGTATGGGAAACGGTCAATCCGTTATCCCCGCTTATCCGTAAAGGCAAAGATGAGGCAGAAGGTTTGAGGTCTTGATAAGGCCGATTGCTTTCAGCTATACGATACAGCAAAGCGGAAACAACCACCCGCACCGAAAAATAGCATAGCGAGCAAGAGGAAGCCGAGAGGCTGATTGCTTGCGAGGGTGCGGGAGAGAAGGGCTTAATGCGCCTTGCTTTTCGTTACTTCTGCCCTGTGGAACTTTACCTTAAAACTCACGGTGTTCGCTGTCAAGGGAACTCATTAATAGCAGTGATGCTTATGAGGCTGGCGGCTCAATAGCCGAAGCTGGAACGGGGATTTAGCGATTACAGCTACATTCGGGTGGGCAGGCTTGCATTTTTTACTTTTTTGTCGCCTGCCCACTCTACCCTTTTAACGGCGGGCAAGAGGTTAAACTCTTGCCTGCATGGGTGGTGTAGATGTGGTGTCTTGAAACCATAAACTTCATTAATCAGAGCAAGGAAAATTACAGCAAGCTACGGTCAGGATAGGCGAAAAGCGGCTATTACTTCATGGGTAGCAGCATGAAATCAGGTCTGCTATATGTCACCGAATGGGCAATATGCCAGCTATCGGGTGTGCTGCTGGACAAGGCCATACATCTGTTAAGGTAGTTGCTCGTCAAAATCTGATGGTAGTAATTAACCATTTTATTCTCAAAAAGCGAGGTGTTTTAATGCGAATTTTACGAAAGAAGAAGAAATTCAGGTCGGTTTCTCTTTTCGTTCTGAAAAGGGCTTTAAGGATGAACTACGAGAGATACCACACATGGCAGTTTGTGAGGCCAACGCTGATAAGGCTGCTGAATGGAACGGATGAACTCGTAACGCCTGACGATTACACACAGATTGAACAGATGAATAATTAAGGGGTTAAAATGAACAAGAGAATAGCGAAGAAGATAATAAAAAACGAAGGTAAGCTCAAATACACAAAAAAGCAGATTGCAAAAGCACTTAAAGTAGTGAGGTGTTAAAATGCGGACAGGAAGCAATAAAGATATAGCGGAACACGCCAAAATGCACGACTTTATGGCGGGGATGCACGAAGGGAGAAGATATGGCGGGCATCTTTTTATCGAGGGAAGGGCGAGCGGGCATCTTTTTATCGAGGGAAGGGCGATATACTCTTATGGGTATCACTTCCCGATTGCCCTGCGCCTTATTGACGGCTGGGTGTTTAATACGGACAAATACAGCGTGACGACTTCCCGACATCAGAGCCTTGTAAAAACCCAATTAAGCGGTCATATAGTGGAAGCTAACACGAAAGAGCTTAAAGAGCTTATAGCGCAGGATGTCCACTACCTAAAAGATGTGATGCTTGAAAGGCTGTGAGGGTATGAAACCAACTGATTTTGTGGGACAATACTATTTAATTAGCTACGGCAGCAGGACCATTAAACATTACATGGATGAGGATTGCGTAGTCAGTTACTTTAAGGGCGTAAGAGAAGGCATCATTATCATAAAAACGAAACGGAAGTATATTGCCTACTACTACCATGATGGCAGATTACATTGCATAGACCTGAAAGAAGCCATACAAGGCATAGAAAGTATGCGACAGCCCGAAATACTGCTAACTGATGAGGTCATAAAGCGGGCAGTTTTGGAAGCACTTTAATTAATTCATAGTCCTATTTGGACAGGGTGATGGTATGAAAAGCGTAAATCACGAAAAGTTAGAAACGCTTATCCATGCGACATACGACAAGAAGATACCCCTCTTTATTTGGGGTGCGACAGGGATAGGAAAATCAACGGTTGTAAAGAAAGTATCGCAGGGGATAGCGAAAAAGAAAGGGCTGGAATTTAGCGAATGTGACATAGAGGATGGCAGGTTCGGATTCGTGGATGTGAGAGTTAGCCAGCTTGATGCATCCGATTTAAGGGGATTGCCGAAATTGGATGGGGACAGGACAAGGTGGCTCATCCCTTCATGGCTGCCGAGCAACCCGAAGGGAAGCGGAATAATATTTTTTGACGAGTTGAACCTTGCGCCGCCCATGATACAGGCAAGCTGTTACCAGCTAATCCTTGACAGGAAGCTGGGCGATTATCGTCTGCCTGACGGGTGGGTAGTCATAGCGGCAGGGAACAGGCTGGAAGATAGGGCTAACATATTCGAGATGGCCTCTCCGCTTGCCAATCGGTTTATCCATATAGAACTTTCCGTGCCTTCCTCAAATGATTGGATGGATTGGGCGTTAAAGAACGACATAGACAGCAAGATAATATCGTTCTTGCAGTTTAAGCCGTCTATGCTGTTCAAATTTGACAACAACAGCAAGGAAAAGGCGTTCCCAACGCCGAGAAGCTGGGAATATGTGAGCAAGCTGATTAAAGATGTGGACAATGAAAACGAACTGTCCATGCTGGTGTCGGCAGCCGTAGGGGAAGGCGTGGCATTGGAACTATGCGCCTTCATAAAACTATCAAAACAGGTGGACATAAACGAGATACTCAAAAACCCTGATACGGCTGAAATTCCAACCGAAATATCGCTGAAATACAGCCTGATTTCGGCCTTGCCCGAACACTACCGCAAGAACGACAAGCTGCTG
>Ga0315274_10009708_pt1 | contig 13886 bp, 9 predicted proteins | sample YL17G02_20_MG_FD_203700 | JGI IMG/M metagenome (GOLD analysis project Ga0315274, IMG submission 203700) | Sediment microbial communities from Yellowstone Lake, YNP, Wyoming, USA - YL17G02_20 | ecosystem: Environmental > Aquatic > Freshwater > Lake > Sediment | place: USA: Wyoming | collected...
TCCTCGCGGAGTCGCATGCCGCGCTCGCGTGCGAGACTGCCACTAGGACGAGCAAGAGCGCGGCTAGGGGGGCCAGGCGCATCCGTGTCATGGCCGTCCTCTTCTCTGTTCCATCCATGCGCGATCCGTCCGCCATCATATGAACCTCACTATGCTGCTGAAGTCTATCGGAGAGCCGAATATCTCAGCCAGCTTCTTCATTATCCCCAGGGAGAACGTGTATCCTATGAAAGGGAATATCGTCGTCTCCATCGCTATCAGGAAAGCGAGGCAGCTGAACGTGCCGCCGGTGGAGAACTGGGTGTTTATCGTGCTGATGACCTGGTTCGCACCGCCGGCGCCTATGCTGAAACCGGCCCCAGCCAGGCCGCTTATGGTCGGGCTGGGCCTCCCGTTGCAGTGGCCAGGCCCGGTGTAGTAATACATGGCGACATCCTCGAGTATCAGGTACATGGTCGGTAGGACGACAGAGAATCCTATCGAGACCGCTATCATCGAGTTTCCGAGGGCGCGCGTGAGCGTGAACGACCTGAATACGACGCCGAGGGGCAGGAGCGTGAAGAACAGCGCGTCCGCCATGTTCAGCAGCTGTATCTGGAGCTGCAGCGTGGTTATCGATGCGACTATGAATCCGAGCACCGCGGCGATCACGTTGGTGAGGGAGCCGAACACGGAGAACGGCGTGACGTAGAGGGATGCGACGAGTATCTGCAGCTGGTAGCTCGCTGAGCCGACGGCCCCGGCCACCGCCGCAAGGCTCACGAACGAGCCCGCCGAGCTGGTCGCGTCGTTCTTCACCTGGGCGAGATAGCAGCGCACGTGGCTCTGCGCGTCCGCCCATCCGCCGTTAGCGTTGACTCCTGGGCATGAGAGCCTGGCGCCGCTGTAGGCCGGCGCGATTATCGACGAGTTGTAGAAGAGCGGTGCGATCACGTTGTTGAGAATAGTTATCAGCGACCAGCAGGCCATCAGTATCACCGCTGTCCCGATCGTCTGGTATATCTCGTTATGGACGAAGTTCGTGATCCGCGGGTTGTCGACCAACCGCGCCATCATGTACATGATGCCGAGCAGCCCGAACATGATGAGGAGGGCGATGTTAGCGTAGTTGAGGAACATGTCCTTGACGCAAGCTCCCGCGACGGGAGCGAAGCCGAACTGGCAGGAGCACGAGTTTATCGCCGGATTCTGCCCCGGGCCGCAGACCGCCGCATGGGACACCTGCATGGCTACGAGGAGCACGGCGACCGCCGCCAGCATGCGAATCCTTCCCGCGGGTCTCATCTCATCACTCATATTGTCATAACGTCATATCCCGGCTTGATGTCATCAGATCAGTCTCGTAAGTCCGGCGATCTCGGCGTCACCGCCTATCGTCGGGCTGAACTGCCTCACGAAACCTATCGTGGTGAATATCGCAAGTATCGGCATCAGCAGCGTCGCGATCAGCGTCCTGGCCGCTATGTCAAGCAGCCCGACCTTGCTCTCTATGTACGACGCGCAGCCGTAGGTCTCCTGGTGGGTGCAGGTGTAATCGGTGAACAGTATGGAGGCGTCAGGGTCCTCGAGCGGCACGAGATTGCCTGTGGTTATGGATGCCGTGTCTATCGGAGTCATCTGTACGATCACCGTGGTCTTGTCCACCGTGTACCAGCCGAGCGTGTATATCAGCGGCGGGAAGATGTAGACGCCGAGCGCTATCGCTATCAGGAGCCCCCCGAGCTTCCTGGTAACCCACGGTATCCTGAACACGATGCCTGCGGTGAAGAACGGGACCGGCAGGAAAGAGAGGTACTGCAGCATGATCTCCTGCGTCTTCACCGAGAGGAGCGCCTTCAGCAGCATGTCGACGACCGTTTCCAGGGAATTGTTCAGCACCGCCTTCTGGGAGTACAGCGGCATGCCGAACCCTATCGTGACTATGCTGTATATCGTGGTCTCGGGCCCTATGACGAGCGACTCCCACATCCTCGACGCCGAGAGGTAGCGGGCGGTGCTCATGAGCTGGTTGTAATACGTCTCGTACAGCGACCCGAGGAACGCGCGCGCGACGTAGAACTGGCAGGGCGAATCGCAGTGCATGCTTCCCGGGCCCCACCTGCCTGTCTGCGCGTTGTACGACCAGTATGTCTGCGCTGACTGCGTCCCGCCGGTGGACACCGACGAGGTCAATATGTCGCCAGCCATCTGGCCGGCGGCGCTCTCCACCAGCGTCCCGAAGCTCCCGAACAGCACCAACAGGATCGCCGTCAGTATGAGCTCCGCGTACTCCTCCCTCACCCATGCCTCGAACGATGTCACTCCGAGCAGCCTCGATATCGCGAAGGCGATCGCGAGGAGGCCGCTCATGATGATCAGGAGTATGGTGCAGATGCTGAGGACGGTAGCGTCGATAGTGAACACGGGCTGCGTGCTCTGCGCCGAGCATATCGAAAGGAGGGTCAGCAGTGCGGCCGCTACCGGCAGCGCGCTTATCCTGCCTCCAAATACATTTCGCACGTCAGAGTTCCTGGAAGTCATACATGAACACCTTGGACAGCGCTCTCGCCGATCCAAGCGTTATTATCATGGAGAGCGTCGGGAAGAACGCGGCCTGCACGAGCCCGAACCCGACGATGTTCAGCGCATCCCGTATGGGCGCTATGTCCGTGCAGAGCAGCCCGGCGGACGGCAGCGCCGTGATGTACGTCCCCCTCAATCCTACGGTCGCCCTGTCCGCGAAGACGTAGGTGAGCGGGAACACGACGTAGAGCGCCAGGGCGAGCCCGATGAGCAGCGCCCCCGTCTCCCTGAAGAACGGCAGTATCCTGAGGATGAACCCTATCGGCAGGAGGATCGTGAACGCCGACGTGTATATGAACGACAGCGCCATCTGCTGGACCACGAGGCTCCCTGTGAATGTGGTGAGCACCGAGGAGATCGATTCTATGCTGTTCGCGATCTCGCTGCAGCCGGCCGTGGGCCTCGAGTAGACCGTGCCGAACCCTAACCCGCTGTCGAGGAGCACCGCCCCCTTGATCCTCATGTTCTGCGCGTATCCGATCAGGTAGACTATGCTGCTCCCCATGTTGGCCTGGACGTCACTCACGTACTGGACCGCCTGGTTGAATGGGTTCTCCCCCCCGGCGACTGCGCACGCGATGGAGCAGGTCGTGTAAGCGAGCCCTGCGACGGCGATCACCCAGACAGTGGCGACCACAGTCTGGTATATCTCAGCCCGTATGAGCGCCTCGAGGTCGCGCCGCCCTAACGCCCTCGACAGGATGTACCCTGTCGCCAGGAAGAAGAACACGATAGTTATCAGTAGCGCGATGCTGGGCATCCAGCTGAAGTACTCAGCGGTCACGCTGCAGGCGTCTCCCATGCACGTCAGATCAGCCATATCCTCACATCATCGTTTCTTCCACTATCCTCATTCTTGCGTTAAGTCCGCCCTTGATTCATGATCGTCACAATGCGCCATCACATCAGTTCGCTCACTCCCAGTATCTGCGCCTCTCCTCCGATCGCCGGGGAGATCGACCGTATCGATGTGACGACGACTATCAGTATTATGATGGGCATGATCACTATCGGCGCCGAATACGACACCGCATGCGGTATGAAGTCTGCGATCAGGTTGACGACGTCCTGCGTCACTATGTCGTTTTGCCTGAGGGTCATGAAGAACGCCGTTATCGGTTCGAAGTACTTGACGATCTCCGTCCCGAGGAACTGGGCTATGAACGGCACGATGTCCTTGAATTGGAATATCGCGTCCGCGGAGATATGCACGAATTGGACCGGGATGCAGTAACCCCAGGCGCTTATCAGTATGGGAGTCAGCCAGGCGGTCCATGGAGACAGCGCAGTGACCTTGGACGCCAGTAGTATCGGATAGCAAGTGAAGCCGTAGAAGTTCCCTGCCGTGATGCCGTTCTGGGAGAATATGTTGCCGTTGGCTCCCAGCATGACGCTGCTCGGGTTTATGCCGGTCTGCATGAACGGAGTGAACGGGGGCGTCGGGTCCGGGCTGAGCAGCCTCACAGGGACCTGGACTCCCCCTACGCTGATCTGCGGGCTGAGCCTCCCGCCCAGCCAGTCGAGCGCGGTGCCCAGTATGTCAAGTATCGTGTCCACTCCCGGGAGCCCAGTCTGGTGGCTCACGCGGTAGTTCGGATTGAACGTGTCGAGGATCTGTAGGGGCAGGCCCATTATGCTGGCGGAAGGGGCGGGTATCTTCGGGACCGAGTCGTAAAGCACCTTCGACATGACGACCGACAAGGGGAAGAAGAAGTAGAGGCAGAACGCCACCGCGATAAGCGTGCTGCCGAACTTCCTGGTGACCGAGAACGCCCTCAGCAGCACTCCGAGCGGCAGCAGTATCGGCAGCGCTATCCCGTTCACGAGATTGAGCATCATGCCGATCACGATGTTGATGGCGATCGCCATCAGCGTCGTAGTCTGTATGGACGAGAAGAATATGTTGAACGGCTGCAGCCCGCTGTAGGGCTGGTAGTATGCCTTGGAGAGAGTGAGATACATGATGTACAGCGGGGTCGGGAAGCCGACGACCGTGCTGTCCCTGGTATACTTGAGGTCGTCGAGGTACGGCATGAACGGGCTGTTGGTGGTGCCTCCGCTCCCGACATCCGAATTGCTCGACTTGTATTGAGGGGGGACTCCGGAGAGCATGGAGAGCACGAACTGGGCGTTTATGCTGTTCTTGTAAACGTTCAGCAGGTTCAGCGTGGCGTCGTTGAGGAATCCCGCCGAGACCGACATCGGCGATCCGCCGACAGCGGCCTGGAACAGCGTGTCGCTGGTCTGCAGCGCGAAGAGCACCAGAGACGCGAAGACTATGGAGAGCACCACCTCTCCCATCTCGAGCTTCGCCCACACCCCCAGCTCCGGCGACTTGAATAGCGTGGACAGCATGTAGGCGAGCACGGCCAACGCGAATCCGATCGAGAACGCGAGGCCGTAGAGCGGCAGCCAGGCCTCGAAATTCGCGATGTCTATTGCGAAGGCGGCGTGGAAGAAGAGTGCGAACATCGCCACCGCGATTAACTTCGGCCGCATGCGCTAAATTGTCGAATAAGCTTTATAAAGCTGCGAAAAATATAGTCGTTAATGGGCGATCACCACAGACGGAAAGCGGCGGTCATCCTGCTGCTCATGTTCTTCCTCCAGGCCGCAGCCGTCTTCGCGGCCCAGGTGTGCCCGATAGACAAGATCCCCACGGAAGTGAGGATCTCCCATTCCCGGGCGCCGCGCAACCTGGCCATGGGCCAGACCGACAACAAGATAATCATCGCCCTGTCCCTCATCGCCCAGGACACCAGCGGTAAGACGACCTCGATATCGGGCTCCAATCTCTCTGTCACGGTGACGATCCCTGTGGCCGACTCGTCCGGCAGGACGATCCAGACCAATGTCATAGACAGCCAGCAGATGACCACGGACAGCTTCGGGCAGATAACTTTCGAGGTCAAGACCGGGAATTTCGATCCGAGGAAGATACAATACACGATATCCGCGATCTACGTCCCGGAGCCGCGCAGCGTCTATATCGGCAGCGGAGATTCAGAGTCGTACACCCCGGCCGCCATCTCTCCCGCCAGCCTGTCCGCGTGCTTCCCATTCTTCCTGGTCGCCGGCCTGCTGATGGCGGCGCTCTATGCTGCCGGGAAGGATCCGTTCGGATTCTTCGACTTCAGCCGCGCGGCCATAAGGCCCCCGCCGATCCGCGCCAGGCAGCCCAAGCTGATATCGGTATCCACTGACGTCGCTGGTCTCGCGAAGACCGCGTTGCACGTGAAGGAGCTTTCTGCAGCAGTGAAAGCTGCGAAAGCAGCGACCAAAGAGAGCGTGGCTCAAGCGGAAGCCGCGAAGCAGAAGGCGATAGCCGCGGCCAAAATTCAGGGCAGTAAAGGGATACTCCCTTCGATGAAGGCATCGATGGCGGGGCGGCGGGAGTATCGTCGCGTGATGCTGAGTAAATCAACCAAGGAGAAAGCGCAGGCTGCGGCCGCGAGAGCGTTGGCTGGGCCGCAAGCCGCGGAGAAACCCGCTTCGTCCAAGCGCTTGGGCCCGATTCTCGCAGGAGTAGCAGGCGCCGCGGCATTCGCCGCGAGGGTCGGTCGCAAGGCGATCGGCAAGCCGAGCGAGAAGGATATCCAAAAAGCGCAGGAGAAAGCGGCGAAGAAGCTCGGAAGGCCTCTTGACGAAGCTGAGCGCGCAGCCATAGCTGGTGAAGCGAGAAGGAACGTCAGACCCCTCTTCAATAGCCAAGGCAAAGGAAGGATCGCGCTCTTATCAGTCGCATTTGCCCCCGGTTTATTCGGTGGCGATATCAAGCTAGATAGCCCGACCGCAGGGCCAGAGCGCGTCGTGCGAAGAGGGTGGATTGAGCAGTTCAAGGCACTCAACGCGATGGTGCGGGCGATGAAAGCCGACCCGAAACTCGCAGTCGCGAGAAATATGGCCGCCGCCGCGACCATCATGGTTGCGACCGACCGCGCCACCAAGAGTCTCGAAAAGCCGGGTGCGAAGGGAGCGACAGCCAACGAAATAGCTAGAAACCGCGCCGCGCAGAATCTCGCCAAGCAGAATATCAGCAACCCAGATAAGAATGTCATGGCCGCGCAGATCGCGAAGGAACTGAAGAACGTCACTCCCGTCGACATACTCAATCTCGAAATAGCAAAAGCGATGAAGAATGTCACCGCGAAGGATTTGGAGAAGGTCACACGCGCAGACATAATGGCTCAGCTGAAGAACACCAAACCCACTGTCATAAGAGAGGCAGCAAGGAACGTCAGCACCGATGAGATGATCGACCAGCTGCGGAATGTCAACAAATCCGACATCGCGAGGCAGGCGAGGTCCAATCTCATATCATGGGAAGGATTATCTCCGAAAGACCTATCCTGGAGGACATCCACTCGCTCCATGATCGTACCTGGTTTCGGCGTCATCGAAATAGGTGGAAGGACGATGGCTCCGAGGACCGAGAGCCTGGAAACATTCTTGAGGTACAAGCCAGCGGGAGGCAAGACTCCTTCTGGTACGGAAGGCCAATTGGCTGGATGGATATCTGCTTTTCATGCTGGCAAGTTGGGCAAGGAGATGCTCGAAGTGGCCAATTCAGATTCGAGATTCAACGGTTCGCATTCTCTTGAGGCGGCAGGCAAATTCGCGTTGAAGGGAGGCAACATCGCAGCAGGTGCAACCAATGTGGATGTGGGCGCCGGAAACAAGAAGAACGGCACGAACTTCAGCATCGAAAGTAACGAAAAGGGATTCAATGCAACCGCGAAGAAATACGGAATCGATGCCAAGCTTAGCGATTTCATACAGAACCCCACTCACCGCGAGAGGCTCCTGCAGGCGGCGAGCGAGAGGCCAGAGATTGGTGGATTCCAAGGCCTGAACAGACAGTTCAATCTCAAGGGCGACGGAATCGATCTCGTAGCGTTCACTTCCAATAAGGATTACCGGGAGCAGGCGTCCAAGCGGCTCGAAAGCACGCCGAACACAGACAAGATGCGCCTTGCGGTCGAAGCGCTCAGTTTGATACACGCAGACGCTTCAAAGCAGGCCTCTCTCATCAGCATAAAGACAGGCGTCGCGGTGGATTTCGGTAAGCTTGTGAGCGATCCGAAGTACCAAGACGAGTTCATGAGGACGATGCGGGACAATAAGGTCAAGGAGGAAGTCGCGACCTCTGCTCTCAGCGAGCTCAGGTCGATAGCGAAGACATTCGAAACAAGAGTGCAGAGCGAAATCCAAGGCCCGCTCGGCATGAGGGTAGATTATGTCGCGTTCGCTAGGAATCCCACGCTACACGATGAGATGCGGGAGACGCTCGGACCAACCAACGCTGAGTCCGCAATGAGAGAGCTGAACCAACACGTCAGATTCTTCGACAACCTCTCCGAGAAGGTGGATGAGCTGGCAGGACAGCGCAGGATTGGCAAGGACGTGGCGCTCGCAAAGCTGATAACGGACTACATCCCTCCTACATCCTCCGTCAGCAAGGAGGACTGGGACAAGCTGACCGAAGAGATAGTCCGGGTCAACGGACTGACCCCCACCACTAGAAACGCAGTATCTGATTACATGTCCTCTAAAGATAGAGATATTCAAGCGAGCTTATCAGAAATTGCGAGCCTCAGGGAGAAGTACCTAGACCAGATGCCGAAGGAAGCTAGCGAGCAGATTACGAAGCTGACCGAAAGCATCAACGGATTGCTGCGCGAGAGGGACGCCGCGACGGAGATAGGAAAGGAATCCGATATTCGTACAGCCAGGACCTACCTGGGGGTCGTCGCGAATTACGCCGACCAGAACCGAGAGGCGAATCTCGAGATTGACCTTAGCCACAGGCAACCTCGCATGGTTGAACTGGAGGCGCGCTTGAGCACGATGCCAGCCGGTCCTGAGAGGGACGAGGCAGCTAGAAAGATCCAGGAATTTCACGCAGATACAGAGCGGATGGCGCAACTGGCGGAACGCGCAGATTCTACTCGTCACATGGAATCAGACCTTTACTATGGCGCGATGGCGCCGCTCGTGGCGACGAAAGAGATCGGGAATCTCGTAGAGTCGGTTTATTCGACCATGACATGGAAAGGCGCGCCAGGCAAGGCGTTGGAAGGGACGCCGCTAGAAGAGGACTGGAAAAAACTGCGCGCCTATGCGGAAACAGCAAGGCTCTCGACCATGTTCACGCCCGAGCAAGCGATGGATTATCTCGAAACGAACAGAGCTTTCAATGCCAAGCTCCATGATCCGGAGATAATGAAAACCATCGGCGCCAACATCAAGGAGATAGCAGAGCAGGAGGGCATCAAGTTCCTGCCTAGGTCGGTGGATAATCTCATAGCTAGGTGGACCGAGGCGTCCGACAAGGCGTTGGACGCACTGCCGCGTCCAGCCGATTTCGCCGGGGCCGCACGGGCCGAGGCAGCCGCCTTAGGTGAGATACCGTTGCCGGAAGGCAAGCCAGAGGGTAAGATGCGTGCGATCGAGCTCAATCTCGAAAAGCACCCAGAATCACCTTTGACTCCAGCTGCAATTCAACCATCTCCAACCGGACGATTCTCTGTCCCTGCAGCGCCGCAGCCTGCTATGCAACCGCCATCCGAAACCGGGCGCGTGGAACAGGTAAGGAGAGGGGGGCTCGCAGTTGAGGAAGCCGCTGCGCCCAAAGAGCAACCACCGCAACAAACGCAGATGGATTTCGCTGAGATCAAAGGATTCAACTCATTGTTCAAGGGGACCCCGCTGAATGAGTTCACGAAGACTTGGAACGAGCTCGTGGTCGACAGCAACAAGTTGGAGGAGCAGCTCAGGAAGGCACCCAGACCTACGGTGGCCGAAGCGGAAAGGCAGGAGCTTCCTCCTCTGCCAAAGTTCGGAGAGATCGCGTGGCGGATCGAAACCCCCACACTGCCTGAAGAAAAGCCGAAGAAAGCGTGAGCAGTCTCGAGCGCAAGAGCCCAAGGTCTGATTATACTATTAATCTCAATAAGACTAGTAGGCTAGTCCTGTTTGTTTCATACGATCCTGTACAGCCTCATCCTGGACGAGTTCGACTGCCAGACCTGCGTGATCGTGGTGCCGTTCAGCCCTCCGAACTGCCCTGGGAACAGCACCTTGAAGACATTCTTGTCCGTGTCGTCGCGCGGGTGGATGTACCTGGCAAGCCTCGGATCGGTCGCGTTGAGCTGCAGCAGCCTGTAGAACGACTCGTCGACGCCGTTGATCGCCATCCGGTCGCCGAGGATGTTGCCGCGGGAGTCTATGTTCATGATCAGCTGATCGTTGTTGACATCGGTGAACGCGGCGAGTATCCTGTCCTCCTGCGTGACCTGCTGGACGAAAGCGAACGTCTCGAACCTGGCTGTGGAGTTGCTGATGGCGGCGAACCTCTGCGGGTCGTCGAGAACGACAGTGTCGAGGAGCAGGTAGTTGAATGCCGGCTTCTCAGCGGTGAACAGGAACCTGAACGCCTCGGTGGTCAGCACCTGCTGGTCGTTCCTCACGAACGCGATAGCTGAGAAGTTGGTGCCGTAATACGATGCGACAGCGATAGTTCCGCTCAAGCTCTTGAGCTGGTCGACAGCGGACACAGTCTCGCGGTCCACTCTCTGCGTGGACAGCGCCTGGAACAGGCCGTATTCGAACGAAAGGAACAGAAGCAGGACGCATAACGCGTACACCAGCTTGTGGCTTGACTCGAAAGTGGAAAGCACCAATCCGGTCACGAGCGCCACCAGCACGGCGAGCGCCGCCGTCTGTATCGAGATGGGGACCACGAAGAGCGTAGCGGCGGCCGCAATCGCGCCGCCAGCGATGATGCTCTCGAGCTTCTTTCCGCTGACCCTCTGCAATCCATCTGCGGTGAGTATGGCCAGTATCGGCGCGCCGATGAGCGGCGAGAAGAATGACACGAGCGCCGCCGCGACGCCGGTCGCGAGTTCTTTCATCCTCTTCTTCCTCAGGAGGAGATACATCGAGAAAAAGGCGAGAGGCAGTAGCGCCAGGACCTGCGAAGGCTTGCTGAGCGCGAAGCCAGGTATCACGGGATTGCCGAGGATCGTGACGATGATGTCGGACGCGCTCCCCGACATGAAATTGTTGATGAACGCCCTTGAAGACACGAAGAGCAGCGTGGCGAACAGCGCCGCGAACCTGGTCTGCTTGAACCACACCCTTGAGACGAAGTACAGCGCGACGACAGAGACCACTCCGAGAAGCACCGGCAGGGTGATCAGCTCGGAGACGCTGCCGGACGCCTTGAGCGCCGCGATCCGCGTGTAGCTGTCCAGAGGCATGTCTGGCAGCACGGTGAGTATCAGATAGGAGGACAGTATCAGCAAGGCGATGTACAGCAAGTCAATCCTGTTGAGACCGAACCGCATCTGATCATCGCCCTCTCCAAAATGAGGTAGAGAAGTATAAAGTCAGCAGCAATGCGCTTTCCCCCGCGAAGCGGAGTACAGGCAACATCGTGAACCGGCTTAGCTTCGAAGTTCGGAATGGGTTTCGGCGTTTCCCGGTTCCTGTGGCCGCTGACATCTAGATAGACGGCTGTAATTTATTTAAAGCTTGCCCTAATGCGCGTATGACGCTCCTGCCCAGCGGATGCCATCAGGAACGTTAAAGAAGTGAGGCTTCCATCATACTAATGTGGCCGGCGCCCAACGCTGGCTTGTCCAGGAGGAGATGTCCATCCCGAAAATAGTCAAGATCGGCAAGGAGCTCGCTGTCACCATACCTGATGAGATAGTGAAGCGCCTGGACCTGAGAGAGGGAGTAGAGGTCCGCGTTTACGAGGTGACCGCGGGCACGGTCGCGTTCGAGAAGGTAAAGCCGACGCTCACGCTCACGGCGGACGACATCGAGACTCTGAAGAAGCTCCTGCAGTTCAAATTCGAGGAGAGGGTGCCGGAGCGCATAGAGAAATCGTTGTCGGCGGCGGACAAGAAGAGAGTAGCAGACCTCGTCAAGAAGGGGATAGTCAACATCTACTACGGCGGGAAATACACCACGAGCGGGGTCTACAATGTCCCTACGCTCGTCTATCGCCAGTATCTCCAGCAGACCGCGCAGGCGGATGCGAAGCCGACCGCTCCGGCGTCCATTCCGCACGTGGAGTACAAGTCGCCGGTCTCGGCCAAACCCGTCGCCGCAGCTGTCCTGAGCAAGTCCCAAGCCCCGGTCAAGCTCACTCCGATCCAGATGCTCGAGAAGAACGGATTCCTCGTCATGCAGTCCGAGATGGACGCGAAGGAGTTCTCGGACGCTTACTCCAGCAGGATCAGGAAGAAGGAGATATTCGGCGTCCGCGGTTTCGACAAGAAGTACTACATCGTCAAGTCCTCGTTCGTCACCAAGAACGAGTCCAAGGTCAGGGCGTTCCTGAAGGGCGGAGCGAAGTCGGCGGACAAGGTGGCGGAGGCTCTCGGCGTCGAGTCACAAGGTGCCATCGCGCTGCTCACGATCATGAACGAGGAAGGCGAGCTGATAGAGAAGAGGAGAGGAACGTTCGCGCTCGCCGACTGATTTATTACGACCACAGTCTAGAACTGGAGACAAGAGGCGACAGAATGACGAAGACAGTCCACATCATCATAGCCTGCCTCGACGCGCTGCCGCCGTCGCGCATCCAGAGGCTCGTCGAGGTTTTCCCTTTCCCAGTGAGGCTGGATCTCGTCCGCCTCCCTCTGCCAAAGAGGGCGTTCGTCAGGAAGAGCGGCAAGTGGCACGCCGAGAAGGTGCTCTCCTACCTTTCGAACGAGCTGAAGCATCTGAAGCACGACAGGCATTGGACTCCCGCCCATGTCCGCAAGATTCTCGGGGTGACTGATGTCGACCTCTATTTCAAGAAGCCATCATACCTCTTCGGTCTCTCCGAGCTAGGCAACGACGCCGTAATATCCGTCCACCGCCTCAGACCGCATTTCTACGGGGAGGGGCATGACGAGGAGCTCTTCCAGGAACGCACCCTCAAGGTCGCCGCCCATGAGCTAGGACACGCGTTCGGCCTTGTCCACTGCAGGAACAAGGGATGCATCATGACATATGCTAGGAAAGTGGAGGACATCGATGCGCAGCATGACGAATTCTGCAACGACTGCAAGGCGAGGCTTGAGTCAAAAGTTAAGCTTAAAAGCAAGGGTTGATTTAGTCATATATAGGGGTGTACATATGGCCAAAGGAAGAGGCAAGAAGTCGAAAGTTTCGAAGTCATCGCGATCAAGAGTCACTAAGAAGTCCGTGAAGAAGTCGGCCAAGATGAAGACGCCGGCGAAGAAGAAGTACATGCGACAGACGGCCGCGTTCGCTCCGCAGAAAATGACTTACACCGCTATCATAAACAGTTATCCAGAACAAGCGAAGCAGTTGTCATCTGTTTTAGACAAATACGAAAACAACGTCACTTCAAGGCTGACTAGCGGTGATTCTACCGTAATAAAATTCAATAACGAGGTGACTGCTGCCAAAGTGAAAAGCAATCTCCCTAACGGCGTGATAGCAGAGGTTAACAATAATTCGAACAGTCTAACGCTCTATCATAAAGATCACGAAGCGAACCAAGCCGCGCAGCAAGCGATAATGGACGTGCAGAGAGCGCAGGCAGAAGCAACCGCAAAGATACAGGAGAAGAAAAGCCAGATTGTCTCAGCGACAGAGGGAATGAAAGACGAGCAGAAAACATACATACAAGACGCTTCGTTCAATCGCTGGCAATCGCACGTGAACAAAATCGACGACATAACGGTCAACGGATCCACGATAGAAGTAAAACTCCCATCGGCCGCTATGGCGAACAGCGAAAAGAATCTGCTGGCGAGACACGAGATTAACTCAGTAACAATCAAAGACGGTAATATCCTTGTCGTCGAAGCGAAGGCCGGTGAAAAGCCGTTCATCGAGCAGGCAGGCAAGGAAGCGGCCGCTGCAGAGAAACCAGTAGGGCAGAAAAGCAGAGCCCAGCAAATAAAAGAGGAGAATGAAACATTAGCAAGAGATGTTGGCCTCGACACAACTGGATTGCACAGAGGGAATTAGACTAGTTTCTTGCATTCTATTTCTTCTTCCATCCATCTGCAACGAGCCTGCTTACTCCCGCTATCGCTCCAGCTGTGACTCCTACAATCATACTCTCGCTTGCACCGCCGAAGGCCGCCCCGAATACAAGGAGCGTTTCAGTGAATTTCTTCGTTGCCACATTCAAGCTCGCGATTGAGTTCAGTGCGCCGAATCCGTAAGCGAGTAGGGTCGGGAACGCGTAATATATCGGGTATCCGTTCGTCTTGAAACCTGAGTATGACATTATTCCGCCCAATGCAGTGCCAACAGCGAACGCTCCGGTCATTTCCCATGCCATATCC
>Ga0315274_10009710_pt1 | contig 13884 bp, 9 predicted proteins | sample YL17G02_20_MG_FD_203700 | JGI IMG/M metagenome (GOLD analysis project Ga0315274, IMG submission 203700) | Sediment microbial communities from Yellowstone Lake, YNP, Wyoming, USA - YL17G02_20 | ecosystem: Environmental > Aquatic > Freshwater > Lake > Sediment | place: USA: Wyoming | collected...
CAACCAGATCGGCGCCCTGGACGTTCCTACGGAAGGGAAGGTGATCTTCGAGGGAGAATCGATATTCGATCTCACGCAGAGTCAGCAGGCGTGGTTCCGCTGCAACCGGATAGGCTACATCTTCCAGACTTTCAACTTGGTGCCCGTAATGACCGCCCTCCAAAACGTGACGCTGCCCATGGTTTTCCAGGGAGCGGATCCGAAGGAGGCCAGCGAGCGCGGCACACGCATTCTGGAACGGGTGGGACTCGGCCACCGGCTTCACCACAGACCGTTCGAGCTTTCGGGCGGCCAGCAGCAGCGCGTGGCCTGCGCCCGAGCCTTGGCCAATACGCCCACCGTGATCCTCGCGGACGAACCGACGGGCAATCTTGACACAAAGACCGGCAGGGAGATCGTCGAGCTGCTCAAGTCTCTCAACAAGGAAGAAGGCGTCACTGTCGTGTGCTCGACGCACGATCCTAAGATGCTCACGTCCTCAGACCGAGTCTGTTGGATCCGCGACGGCCGCCTCGAAAAAATCGCATCCGGAGAGCGGTTCCGGCTCGAGGAAATGGAGAAGGATACGCTCGGGCGTTAGACCTGCGCTCATTTGCCGTGTCCGAGAACGACAACCAATGCTGTGGCGAGGAGGCGTTTGTGAAACGATTTAGCGGGTACGTGTTTCTTGCCGCGGTCTGTCTATCAAATGTCTGCGGGGCCGCTCCCTTTATTATCGATGGCGACTTCTCCGATTGGGCCGGCGTTGCGCCTTTCACCCGCGGGCTGCTGTCGGAGTCGGTCGGAGACGCACATAGCGCGCCCAATGATCTCGAAACGGTCTGGGTAGCCGGCAATGAAGACGGATTGTACATCTCCGTTCAATGTCGTGATGCGGTAAAAGGCGGCGCTTGGAGTCCGACGCTCGTGGCCATTGACTCCGATCTGAACGCCTCGACGGGCTTTCCATGCGGACCCCTCGGCGTGGACTACCTCATTCAGCCGGAACCGGATCTGGGCGGAAACCTGCTGATCCATAAGCGTATCCAAGGAGCAAACGACACGGTGTGGTCCAGATGGGACCCGCCAATCGTGGAACGAAATGCGTTCGCGGCCGGGTCAGGCGACAGTGCGAGGCGCGTCGAAACGCGCATCCCGTGGAAAGATCTCGGTGTCGAGGATCCTGGATCAGTGGCTTTGCGTTTCTGTGTTTGCGATGGAGCGCCGCTGTTGAGCCGCGCTGAAGGAGATTGGGCCCCGGATTGCCGGTTGGCGTATCTCAGTCTCGGAAAGGACCCGCGCGCCATGGACTCCGCCAAGGACTTGTGCCTGAACGGCAGCTTTGAGCAATTGCAGGAGGCGGCGGCGAATCCGTTGCCGCAAAACTGGACGCCGGTGGCGAGAGGCCCCTCGGCGCGGATCGAGATCTCCGAGGACGCGGCGCGTGAAAAGCGATCGTTGCGCCTGTCGGCGCGTGCTGAGGACGTGGCCGGGATGAACGGAGCCGTGATGGCGCTCAGCCACGGATACGTCCGGTTTCAGTACAAGATCCTGGAATCGAGCGTCGAGGGCGCGAATCTTGCGTTGTATGCCATTGGTTTGGCCGGGCCCTCCGGCGCCGAGATCGTACGTCAGGGCCTCACGCCGCCCAAGGAGCACGTGGGTGACGGCCACTGGCATGAGGCCGGATTCGAGTTCGACTTCTCCGCGCGCGGAGCCGCCCACTGCATCACGGAGGCGGCTTCCTGCCGTCCAGCCGCCGACATCGCGCCAAGGGTCAACGAGAACGCGTCGCGGAGCGGCTTCGGCGATTGGCTGATCGACGCCGTTGAAGTCTACGCGGTTCAGAGCGGACCTCAACTCAAGGTGGCGCAGGTGTGGGCGGACAAACCGCTCGCGCGCACAGGCGAATCGATCACGTTCAGCGCGTTCGTCGAGAACAACGGCGACGAAGCCGCCCGCGGAGTCACGATCAGGCTGAATGTGATGGCGGGCCTCTCGACTGACCAGCCGACGCGAACGATACCGTCATTAGCGCCCGGCGATTACGAACGTCTGGACTGGAAATTGGCTGCGGATTCGCCGGGAGAGGCAGGAATTGAAGTCGTGGCCCGCGCGGAAGGTCCCGGCCTCGGTGATGCCGCAACCTTCAAGCTGCTGGCAATCGATTCCAAGGCCCAATACAGCCGACAGGAGTTGTGCACGGATGCAACGGGGTATTGGCGGCTGCTCACGAAGCCGACAACGCTGCAAGAGGGCAACGCGGCCCCATTGGCGCCGATCCGGCATAAGACCTCGGCGGAGATCAAGCATAATACCTACGGCATATGCGCGCATCTTCCGCGTTCGAAGGATTATGAAGACCCCTTTGATCCTACTCACCTGATTGACGACGATCCGGAGGCGTGTTGGTCGAGCCAGCAGCGCCCGTCATCGTATCCGGGGGACGCGCCGTGGGCCGAGGTGGACCTGGGCCGCAACGTGAACATCCATCAGATCAATCTGATTCCGTATTGGCGCAATACCGATTTCCCGAACGGGTTTAGCGTCCGTGCAAGTCTCGACGGCGCGAACTGGGACACAGTCCTGCGCGTGAAAAACCATCGCATGGATGAACGAGGTCCGTTGCGCGGGGACAAAACGGCACAGTGCTTCGCGTTCGCAGAGCCGAGGATGGCTCGTTACGTCCGCGTGGACTTTGAAAGGCTTCCGCTATCCGGCGGCAACTATGCGGAGGTTTCGCAGGGATACAAAGCCCGCCTTTCCGGCATCGAGATCATTGACGGGGAGGGCCGCAACGCCGCGCTCAAGGAATTGGGCGCGACAGTGCGCGTCAGCGATGTGTTCACGGGATGGCAGAACACGGTCAAGACCGTCAACGAGTCGTTTCATCGGATCATGGACATCGGTTTCAAGTGGGTGCGCGTGGGCCAGTGGGGCGATCAGACCGAGTGGGCGGCCATCGAGCGTGAGAAAGGCGTGTATGCGATGGACCCCGTGACGGACGCGGCCATCGACGAGTTGTGCAGGAATGGCGTCGATATCTTGTACGGACTCAATTACGGCAATGCGTTGCATGAAGCGCCGGAGAAGCCCTGGGGCGACATCGGGCCAATCTATACCGAAGGCCACCCCTTCTATAAGAACGGCGGACCAAAAACCGAAGCGGGACGCGAGGCGTTCGTGCGCTACGTCGATTTCGTGGTGCGCAAGTATAAGGCTCGCATCAACTGGTATGAGCTTTGGAACGAGGAAAACGGATGGTATCCCGGCCACGAGCCCGAACTCTACGGCAAGCTGCTGTATGCGGTCGCCAGACATATCAAGAGCATCGATCCACAACTGAAGGTGATGTACGGCGGCACGGCGGCGCCCGCGCCCATTACCACGGAGATCGCCCTGCGCGAGGGCGCGGCCCCGTACGTCGATGCCTACGCGTTTCATCCCTACGGCATCGACAAACCCGAAGGCGGCATGGGCACGATGGAATCTCACCAGGGCAAGAACCTGGGCCAGTCGCGCGAACAGACCGGCTGGAACCGGCTCGAGGATATCCTCGAAGGCGTCAAGAAACCCTTCGCGCAGCATGGACGCCCGGCCGTGGCCGTATGGATGAATGAGTGGGGTACGAACGTCGCCGGCCTTGATTTCACGTACAAGCCGGGCATCGGCGAGTTCGGCTGCGCGAAATACATGATGCGGTTCTACGTGTACAGTGGCTGGCTCGGCGTGCCGGCGGCGTGGTGGGCGTTGTACAACGAGAACAAGAGCCAAGACTGGGGCATCGTCGATCAGCACGACTATGGCCTTCGCCCGATGTCCTACGCCGTGCAAAATGTGTGTTCCGTCGTCAGCGACGTTGAGCCGCTGCGGCCGTTTGACGCCAGTTACGAAGGCCCCGCGCCCGATCCGAAGATCATCGCGTTCCGTCGCGACGGCAGCGACGAGACCCTCGTGCTTGTATGGGCCGCAGAACCGTCCAACGAAGATATCAAGTCCTATCCCGGCAAACTGATCTTCGCTCGCAGCACCGCCCCGAAACGCGTCACGATCACCGACCTATATTGGGGTGTGTCTCAAGAGGCGCAGTGGACGTATGAGGGACAAAGCGTTGCCGTCGATCACTTGCTCGTTCGAGATTACCCGCTGGTCTTGTCATGCGAGTAGGCATCGAGGTCTCGCACCTCAGTGCGTACTCAGTGCAGGGAGACAACTACTGGCGAACCCTGGCCGGCAGGAGACGAATGGTCTCGCCTCGGCTCGTCGGCAGTTCGATCGACTCGTCTTTAATGGTCTTTTCGCCGGTGGGGCCGATCACGCGTGCGCCGTCTTTCCAGGGATTGAGGATTCGGAGGGTGCTTCCGGCCTCGCTGAGAATCTCCACGCGCTCGACCTGGCCGTTGGCGCAGGAGGCGCTGACGAGAAACGCGCCGACGGCGCGCAAGGTGCTGAATGCGGCGTGTTTGTCCATCGGCCAGTTTGGAAACAGACGGATCGTGCCGTTGTAGCTCTGCATCAGGCATTCATTGATCACGACGGGGAGGCTGAAATTCTCGAACCAGATGCCCATGGGGCTCATGAAGTCGAACGGCGTCGTGTCGTCGTAACGCCCGTGGACCTGGAGCACCATGTCCGCGCACGTCCCGTTTGGAAGCATGCAGTAGTCGACTTGGCGTTTGAACCGATCGAGGTCCAACATGCCGAGCCGCGCCGCCTGAAGATTCAGGAACACGAGTTCGTTGCCGCCTTCGTTCTGCTGGTTCCGAAACGAGTTGACGAGAATCTCGAACACGTCCTTGGGCGAATGCAGCCCGTGATCCTCGCCTGGAAAAACAGTCATCAGGTTGTTCGGCACGTTGAACACCACCTCGGAATGCTCGCCGGGCACGGAGACAAACACCTTGCCGTGCTTCGATTCCGCCGTCGGATACTCTGGGAAATGGTCGAGGATATCGCGCACGTCACGGATCGTCTCCGCTTCGCCGGATTCAACGCCGAGGACGCGCGTCGCCTCCAGGTACGCCTTCATAACGAACTTGATCAAGGTCAGATCCACGAGGCAGTCATTGTTGTACTTGAACCCCGGCTTCAGTCCATAGAGTTCCGGCGGCACCGTCGGAAACACGTGATACTTGTCGTCGCCCCATTGATCGCCGTGGGCCTCGGGCCGTTTCATATAGTCCACGAGGAACAGCACCGCATCGCGAATGGGACCGAAGGCCCGCTGCCGCAGAAAGTCCTTGTCCATGGTGTACAGATAGTGCCACCACAGGCCCTGCACCGCCCACGGCGTCTCGCAGATCTCCCAGCCCCACGTCGGCACGGGATACGGCGACATGGTCATCTCGACGGGATACGCCGAATGAGGGAAATAGGCCCCGCGCAGGCCGTAGTACTCGCGCGCCGATTTCTGACTTAGCGGCAATAACCGTTCGACGAGTTCCACGTACGGCAGATTCTTCTCGACGCGGTTGCTCGAGAACGGCAGCCAGAACGGCTGTTCAGTGTTGTAGTTCATGTGGTAATCGCCGTGCCAGGCCGTGCCGATGTCCCGGTAGCTCCAGTTCGCGAACAAGCCGGGGCAATTCACACCCGGCTTCGCCGCGCAGTTGAAGAAGTAGTGGTTCCAGTACCACACGCGCTCCAGGAACTCGTCATCGAGCGCCACGCCGGAACGATTCCAGTAATCGCGCCAGACTTGTTGCGTCGCTTTCGACGATGCGGCGAACAGGTCCGTTGTGGCCTGCGGCACTTCGCCGGCAGGCGTGGCAATGTCCGATGCCAATCCTTCATCCAGTTGCACGCACGCCACGAACGGTTCACGGGAGGCGAAGCCGCGCTCCAAATCGCCCATGCGTTGTCGAAGCCCTTCCCAGCTCAACCGCTCCGTCACTTCCAGGCTTCCGGCAACGCGTACCGACAACCGGAACGCCCGATCTTTCGGACTCGGTTCGCCCGGCGCGCCGTTGACGGGTTCGTTGAACGGCAGGACTTGCCGGAACGAAAGCATATCGCCGCCGACACTCTCGGGCGTTTGGTGGTGTGGGATATTCTTCGGCGTATCGGGATCCGGAATCAGCCGGACGCGCTCGAAACAGTTCGGAATGGGATTGCCCTCGGCATTCACCAGCCGAACCCACAGGCGGTCCTTGTCCATGTCCACGAGCATCTGAAGTTGCGCGGATTTGCCATCGACCAGCAGATTCACAACACACAAGCCGGTGGCAATGTCCAGGCGATATCCCAAAAGCTCCACGCTCCGCCGGTCGAATCCCAGCAAGAACGACCCGCACGGAAACGGACGCGGGTACGGTTTGTCATAATTCTCGCGGGTCATTTTCATGTAGCCGGCGTACCACGGGTCGGACTCGAGGCTTGGCGCGTCGCTCGGAATGGCCTTGACCTTCTCGAAGATCTCGCGGAACGTGCCGATCTTGTCTTTGTTGTTCTCGGCGATGCGGATGTCCCACACGTTGTTGTGGCCGAAGCGCAAGACCACGGCGTCGGGCCGCGTCGTGACTACCGCGCCCATCCCCCCATTGCCCAACAGCGCGCCTTCAAAGAAATCCGGGCCTGGCCGGTCGCGCACGATTGGATGACGCCCCGCCCGCTCGACAGGATCAACGTTCGAGGTTTGCGCTTTCGCCAAGACACTGAACACGCAACACGCCAACGTTCCCATAACAAGCACCTTAATCATCGTGGTTCTCGCAGTTCCGTCCGCCCTCAACGACCTATCACAGCGCGCATTCTACCCGAACGCCACATTCGCTGCACCAGGTCGCGTCTCCACAGAATCACCAGCCATGTTCCCGGCGGAACATGTTGTTATGACGATCACCCAACCATCATGCTAGAAACACTCGTGATTAGGGTGTTGAAAACCCCAGCGGAGGGCGGTACCATCCCGTCTTGACGGGCTTGTCATGGGAGAGATGCCACAATGTACTTTGTACCTCTTCTTCTCAACACGATGCTTTGCGTGGCTTCGGGAAAGGTCCTGGCAGAGTTTGATGCAGGCAAACCGGACCCGGCCGCAGGTCTGACGATTGTCCCGAGCCCTGCTTATGAGCACGAGAAAAGGGGCGGACATCAGGTGTTGGCGATGCGGCCCAGCGGCAGCTACTACAAGGAGGACGTGTGGGGATTCCGTATTGCCTCCAAGACGATACGCAATCGGAAAGAGTTCGTGATCGAGGTAGAATTCTGGGATGAGGGGTTTGGAATCATTGCCGCGCGGCGGCTGATTGATCCGGCCTTTAATGGGCGCTACGCCGTTCCAACACGATCCGTCTCGTATGCGCGGCTGAATTCGGGCCGTTTTCGCGTTGCGGCATTCCAGTTCAGCGGCCAGCAAGAAAGCCGTGGCGATTCGCAGAAGGCGGACATTGAACTGACCGGCGTACAGCATCTGCGTTCGGTCAGGCTGCTCGAGGCCATCCAGGGAGACTACTGGACCGGCCTCCAGTCCAGGATTCCGAACGATATCCAACCTGCGGTGCCGCTGCAACGCCTGATGGACGTGGTTTGCAGCGCGGGCGTTGAAGTGCTCGGCGGGTTTGCCCCGGATGACCGTGGCATGTTGGAACGGTCCGTCGCCAACTTGCGTGAGCAACTGCCGTTGGCGAAGGCGCTCGGGTTCAATGGCATCGAGGCGTACGTGCGCTGGGACCTAGTGGAACCGAAGCCGGGCGAGTTCGATTGGACGTTCTATGACGCCATCGTCGAAGAATTGCGACGCTATGAAATGAAGCTTTTCCCGCTCTTGATTGCCGGGTCGGCGTATGCGCTTCCGGAGTGGTTCCACAACTCGACCGAGAACGTGGGATTCGTGTGTTTGGAACACGGCCTGAGCAACCCCATTCAGAGCATCTGGAGTCCCTACCACAAGAAACACGTGACGCGATTTCTTCAGGAGTTCGGGAAACACTACGAGCCGATGGGATGCCTGATGGGCGTGCGCCTGGGGCCTTCGGGCAATTTTGGAGAGTCGCAATATCCCGCGCAGGGCGATTGGGGATATCAAGGCGGCAAGATGCACCTGCATATCGGGATGTGGGCGGGCGATCCCTATGCGCAGGCCGATTTCCAGCGGTATCTCAAAGACAAGTACCGCGCTATTGCGGACCTTAACGCGGCGTGGAATCAGGAATTCGCGTCGTTCGAGGAAATCCACGTCAAGCTGCCGGAGCAGTGCGTCTCAAAACGTCAGCGGCTTGATACGTACGCATGGTACACGGACTCGATGACAAACTGGTGCGAATGGTGGGCCGTCGAGGCTCGCAAAGCCATGCCGAAGACCCCCATTTACCAATCGGCAGGTGGTTGGGGCGCTGCGGAAATTGGCACGGACTACTCTGCTCAAACCAAGAGCATGTTGAAGGTGAATGGCGGCATCAGGCTTACCAACGAACTTGACAGCTTCCATCAGGCCTTCTACGCCACGCGCCTGGCGGCAACGTCCGCGCGTCTGTACGACGTCCCCGTAGGATTCGAGCCGGCCATGGGCCATACGGCGCGAGGTACGGCCGGCCGTGTCTTTAACTGCATTTCAAACAACGGCGCTCACTTCTTCACTTACGGGCCCAACGTTTTCAACCGGCAGACCTCCATTGAAAACTGGCTCAAGCACTTGCCCCTATTCGACTGCCGCGAGAAACCCCTCGTCGATGTGGCCTTGGTCTATCCGCAGACCATGAACTTCGTGTCTCAGGACACATTCCGCTATCTCAACGCCTGGGGGTTCAACCCGTTTGCGCGGGAGATCCGCGACCACGACGAAGTGGATTATCTCGACGATCGGCTCATCCTCGATGGTTTCCTGGATCGCTACAAGGCGCTCGTGTTCGCCTGGGGCAACCAGATCGAGCAGGAAGTGCTGGCCCGCATTGATGCGTGGCTCCGCGCCGGCGGAACCGTCATCTTCCCGTGCTTCCTTTATACGTCCCTCGCAACCGTCGAAGGCGACACGTCCGTTTTCGACCGCTGGGTCCGCGGCGATATCGGGAGCGGGCGCTTCTTCCGCTACGAGGGCGACGATGAACCGCCTTCGCTCTACGCGGAATTCGTGGCATCCTCGCTACTGCAGACGCCCTCGCTGTCGCCCGCGACGCGCATCGCTTTGGAGATGAACCGGCCGGACAACGTCTTCATTAGCGTTCAACAGAGCGGCCATTTCCTGATTCTCAACTTCAATGATGTCCCGGTACAAGTCGAACATCCCGCGATTGGCAATGTCGAGATCGACCCATATGCCATTGGCCGCGTGAAGGCGAGGCTGTGACCTGCGGCTTGCCGTGAGATCATGGGATTCGACCGCGCCGCCGATGCCCCTCTTCAGTGAAGCGCCCCCTTGGATTCCTTCATTGAAAGACTATATGCTTTGAAAATCAACACGGGAGGATGATCCATGCGCGCCGCACGACTGCTTTTCCTGGTCTTGTTGTTAACGCCCTTTGCAGCGATTGCGGCCCGCGCCGAACGAAAGCTTGCCCGCCTGTGGCGGGCTCATCAGACGATGAGTAAAGGCCGGGCGTGACAGGCAATTGGTGTCATGCCCCTCCCCAAAAACTCTCATCGGATGATAGACCTGCTATGCCTCACAAGACGCACAATTGAGCCAGCGGCAACGACCAACTGTAGTCGCTTAAGAAACTCGGCGATTGTCTAATTCCCGCTGAACCGGCACAAGGCGGAGACCGCGATGATAAGGAACGCATTCAGCAAGACGCAAATCGACCGGCTCGGTGACCGACTAAAGGGAGGTCCCCACACCGAGAGCGATCTTCGATTGCTCGACGATTACCGACGGTCGTTTGGCGAGGCGTACGAGGCGGTGGTCCGAACGATCCGTCAGCGCGGTGAGTTCCCGACGGGAAGGCTGGCCAAGTCCACATTCTCGATAGTGGAGAAACTCCGTCGAGAGAGCATCCGGCTGAGCCAAATGCAGGATATCGCGGGGTGCAGGGTAGTCGTAACGGATGTTGTGGAACAAGAACAATTCGTTGCGTCTTTAAGAACCGTCTTCCCTGGAGCGTCCGTAATAGACCGCCGCGACAAGCCCAGCTACGGCTACCGAGCGGTCCACATCATCGCCGAGATAGCCGGGAAGCCGGTCGAGATCCAGGTTCGGACTGCGTTGCAGCACATGTGGGCGGAGTTCTCGGAGAAATCCTCCGACGTGCTCGACCCGGCAATAAAGTACGGCGGCGGTCCCAGTGCGTGGCGAAGCCTTCTCATGGGTGTATCCAAAGTGGTGGCGGATTACGAGGAGATAGAGGAAACGTATCTCAATGCCGTGACGGCTAATGAGAAGATTGCGAAGGCAGTCGCGGAACTACCTGAACACGAGTTGGAGTGTCGCAAGGGACGAGAGATACGAAAGAGCCTGGAAGACTCTGCACGAGTCCTAGAGGAAGCGCGGGCAACGATGGAACGCAGGCGGAAAAAGATCGCCAATTCTCTGAACGCGGGGATCTCCTTCCTGAACGAGAAACAACTGGAGGGACAGACACGATGATCTTCCTAATCGAATACAACCGGCGTGAAGGCCAAATCGTTACTTCTTGCGAGTTCGACGACTCGCAACGGCGGGAGGCCGAGAACGCGCGGCTCGAGATCGAGTTGGATCTCAACCGCAGAGGGGTAGATCACGAAGTGGTCCTGCTGGAGGCGGCGAGCAAAGATGCGTTACATCGGACGCACCAGCGCTACTTCGAAGACCTCACCCAGATTCTGAAATCCGCTGGCGGTCAAAACGAACAGGCAGACCGCGGGAAATAAAGGGACAGACTGGGATAACGGGGGACAGTTACCGTTTATTTGACTGGGGGCTGGTGTCAGGATCATTCTTCGACTGGATGTAACCATTGAGTCACGGGTGCATTGACGACCGCGGCCTTCATCTACAGGTCTTGCCGGTCCCTTCAGTCCTTTTGTCCCCTGCATGCAGCTTCAGCGCACCCGTATCCCTATGGACTATCTTGATAAGGCGGCGTAGAATGAATTTGTGACTGTGGAGTTGGGATGAAGGATGAAAGTGGCCGGGTGGCGCAGGTATCAGATCCGGGATTGCTGGTTGACGCTTGTCGACGAAGGTGTCCCCCTTCGATTGGGTCATCGGATGAATGCCGGTTTCATACCGTGTGACAGGTCCTTGATGAGATCTGTCCTAGTGTAGTGAGTCCCGTTGTTGGCAACTTGTGATCTTGACTCTGCTTAAGCGGGGTCAAGATCCTACGTTACGAACAAGATGGCTCGCTACACTAGAATTTCAGTGTCTGCTTTTCGAGCTTCGTTTCGAAGGGGCCGACGGCGTACTTGCACAGCAGGTAATACTCAGTACCTTTTTTTGCGCCATCCCATGTGGCGCTGCATGTGAATCCTCAGCCATACTCGAAGTCGCCTTGCGTGGCGACTTCGCCTTCGCCGGTGATGATCTTGTAGGCGGGTTCCTTGGGACGGTCCTGGCGTTTCGCGCTCATCGCAATCGAAGAGCCCTCGCCGGAGAGACGCGCAAGGTCCGAGACCAATTCCTTCCCCGCGCCTTCGGCGCAGAACTGCAATCGAACTTGGTCATTCTGGACGGACCATGGCGCCACTTCGGTAAAGGGAACGAACGGCTCGCCCAAGGAGAGCACGGCATTGCCGCCTTCTTCTGCGTTCACCCATGCGCTGTCTTTGGCGGCGCTCGCAGCCAGCAGCCACGGATTGCCGTCCTTGTCCTTGCGGCGCATCTGATAACTCATCAACCGGTATTTTCCCTTGGGCACATTTACGGCCGTTCCCGGTTGGAGCATCATCACGTAGTGTTCATCGTTCTCGCTGCAAATAGACAGACGCTCCGTTTCCGCGCCGAGCTTCAGTGGAACAAGGGACTGCTTGGTCTGCGTCAACGTGACGCGCGCCGCGGGAATGTCAATAGCGACTTCATACAATTGACCTTTGAGCAACAACAGATCGCCGCATTTCCAGCCATCACGGTAATCGGGCCGGCGTTCGGTCGACAGGTAGAACTGATCCCCGGAGTAATAGGCTGGGTCGGACCTCATTCGAGGTCCCACACGCTTCTCCAGGCGGGCTTTGTCGTCAAAACGGCCATTCCCGTTCGTGTCGCCTAACGCAATCGAGTAGGTGTCGTTCTCGATCGTGAATTTGCCTGAATAGGAACACTCCACGTCGAGGCTCAGATGGAAGAACTCATTGATACGGTCCTCAGCCAGCGTGGCCTTCTGGAATCCTTCCGGGTCCCAGACGTTGCCTCTTGCGCGGAGGCAATAGGACAACGTCTTGCCGCCGGTCTGATACGTTGTGTCCACCGAGGGAAAGCGGATGTTCCAGTACTGGTTTGGCGGTTCCTCTTTCTCGATCGTGCCGACAATAGTATTGTCGTCGGTCAAATCCCCATTCGCGTTGCTATCATAATAGAGCCGATTGTAGAAGTCGTCGCCTTCTTTCTGGCGCGCGAACACGAGCAGGCGCTTCGTCTCGCCGACCTCGACCAGCGCGTACAGGGGTTGTTTTCCCTGCAACTCCGGCAGTTTCCATGTACCTTCGGGCGCCGCCAGCTTCAGTTCCAGGCGGATGTTCCCGTATGGGAGAAAGACCTGTTTGTCTTCCGGGTGCCGGTGGTAGGTCAACGGCACATCGATAGCGCTCGCGGCTCCCATCGCACCGAACAAGACCAGGAGCCCGGTTGTCCATCGCCAGCATCTGCTGCTCATTGGCATACTCTCCGCGTCCATGTTGTCAATTGATAACACCAATTTATTATACACCGAACTCAGACTCGCAGCAACAAGAACAAGTGCAACCCTTGTGTTTTTCGTGCCGCTTGTGGTTCAATCACTCCCATGCGGAGGTGACAGGGGCTTGGTGGCTCTTGCGGTCTTCAAAACCGTTGCGCCGCCTAACAGCGGCGGGTGGGTTCGATTCCCATTCACCTGCGCCACTTCTGATACGAATCGTCCCGTTGTCAATCGTCCCGTCCATGACTGAATCTTTACGGGATCACGTCTCCGAAATCTATCTATTGCGACTCGGCGCCTTGGATTCCTTCGCCAGAACACTATATGCTTCGGCCATTCACACTGGAGGATGATCCATGCGCGCCGCACGACTGCTTTTCCTTGTCTTGTTGCTGATGCCCCTCACAACGCCCGCGGATGCCCCGCGCGGTGCAAGGGACGCGGATGGGCGGAAGGCCGGCGGACGATCGGACGACTTGGGGGTGTCGCAATACGGTCTCAGCCTGGTGGGTCATGCGCACATCGATCTCGCGTAAGATCCGCTACACCTCCCTTGCTTCAACGGAGGGCAACTGATCCCCACGGCCTTGTCTTTGTTGCGAGGATTAGTCCGATGCATTTTCCGGACGGAGACCTTCCTCGAACTCGCGCCGGACCCTGATCGCTGCTTCTGCTTTGGTGATCAAGCCGTCTCTGTTGAAATCAAGGCCCGCATTTTGGATGTAGCGCTTGGGATACTTCGGATCATTCTTGTCGAACAGCACGTACTCTTGGGGTTTGCCGACCGCACGCGGCCAGAGAATCGCCATATAGACGTCTTCGAGAGATCTTAGTTTCCCTTTGCTCGGCGCAAAGTACCGTTCGACGTAGTCGAGTTGCTTTACCGCACTCATTGCGGCCAACTGCTGGGTGGTAGTGCCCAGCGCCTATGCCGTGCTTGGCATGAACTGGATCAGGCCGGCCGCGCCGCTTCCTGCGGCATTTAGGATTGACGGGCTAAACGTGCGCGCGGACTCGAAGGCCATGCAGGCCATCAAGCAGTTGGGATCCGTCCCAAGATTCTGAGCAACCCCGGCAATGCGGTCACGAAAAGGCACGGAGGCGGCTTCCTGCCGTCCTGCCGCCGACTTCGATACTTTCTTTCCCCACGCAAGTCGGC
>Ga0315274_10009712_pt1 | contig 13883 bp, 9 predicted proteins | sample YL17G02_20_MG_FD_203700 | JGI IMG/M metagenome (GOLD analysis project Ga0315274, IMG submission 203700) | Sediment microbial communities from Yellowstone Lake, YNP, Wyoming, USA - YL17G02_20 | ecosystem: Environmental > Aquatic > Freshwater > Lake > Sediment | place: USA: Wyoming | collected...
ACGGACAGAACTTGGCCCAATATCCACCCCGCGTCTGCCGGCACGCGCGCCAGCAGTGTTCTCCCTTTTGCCGAGAGGCGCAGAATCGATTCCGGGCCGGTGGTCTCAAGGGACTCCACCGTGGCCGAAAGCGCGCCGACCGCCGTCTGGCCCTCGCCTGGGCTGGAAACCGTCAAGTGCTCCGGGCGCAACCCCAGGATGACTGTCTTGCCGACGTGCGCGCGCAGTCTCTCCAAGCGGGCTGGGTGGATCCGACATATCCAGCCGGTCACTTCATCGTGGAAGACCAGTTCGCCGCCGTCGCCCGCCAGCGTGCCCGACAGGAGATTCATCGCGGGCGAGCCGATGAAGCCGGCCACAAACAGGTTCGCCGGTCGTTGGTAGAGCTCCCGTGGTTCGGCGCACTGCTCAACCGTGCCACGGTTCATCACCGCGATCCGCCGGCCCAGCGCCAGGGCCTCGGCCTGATCGTGGGTCACATAAATCAGGGTCGCACGCACGTGCTGCTGCAGTTGCGCGATCTCGCTGCGCAATTGGGTTCGCAAGGGCGCGTCGAGGAAGGCCAGTGGCTCATCGAACAGGAACACGCGAGGACGTCGGACCACGGCACGTCCGATGGCGACCCGTTGCCGCTCCCCGCCGGAGAGCGCGCGCGGCAGGCGCTCCAGCAGCGTCGTCAGGCCCAGCAAGGCGGCCGTTCCTGCGATGCGTTGCTCGATCTCGGCCTTCGGGCGCCGTCGCAATCGCAGCCCGAGCGCTAGGTTCTCGCGAACCGTCAGGTGCGGATAGAGGGCATGCTGTTGGAACACCATGGCGATATCCCGGTCCTGTGGGGCCACACCGTTTGCGACGGCACCGTCAAGCAGGAGCGTTCCGCGCGTCGGTTCCTCCAGTCCGGCGATCAACCGCAGCAGCGTGGTCTTGCCGGAGCCCGAGGGTCCCACAACGACCAGGAGCTCGCCGTCCTCGACCGTGAGGTTGACCTGGCGAACGGCGGAGGTGACATCGCCGCGCGGACCGACGAAGTCCTTGCCGAGTTCCTGCAGGACGACGCGCGCCATAGCGGCTTCGAGTGTTGGATCTGTGGCCGGGGTTGTCGAGCGGTCAGTTGCTCCTGTCCATAATCCCCCTGCATCTCCGAACTGTCGGTCCCGCATTGGGGTAGGGCGAACCGTCCTCGGTGAGCCGAATGGGCGCATCGTCAATCTCCAAGCGGCTCACCGAGGACGGTTCGCCCTACCCACACCACCAGCTTCGAGTGCACCGCTACAATGCCGTTGACGGTTCCGCTGGCTTGCCAGCACAATGCGCCCGCTCGTTCTGAGGGGAGGACCGTGCCCGGCAGAGGAGCGCTGAAAACGAACCTGACTATGAACCTGGATTCCCTGTATTCCGAACTGACCCTCAAGACCAAAGCCAAGCTCGCCCTCGTGGTGCTCGACGGCCTTGGCGACATCGCCACGCAAGCTCAAGGCGAGATGACACCGCTGGAGGCCGCCCGCACCCCCAACCTCGACGCCCTGGTCGCCCAGGGCTGCGCCCAAGGCCGCATGATCCCCATCGCTCCTGGCATCACGCCCGGGAGCGGACCGGGCCACCTCGGGCTCTTCGGTTATGACCCGCTGGAGTTCCAGGTCGGGCGCGGCGTGATCGAGGCGCTCGGCCTGGGCCTGACCCTCAAGCCCGGGGACGTCTGCGCCCGCGCCAATTTTGCCACGCTCGACGCCAGAGGGACCGTGACGGATCGCCGCGCCGGCCGCATCCCCACCACCAAGTGCGAGAAGCTCTGCGCCATGCTGGCCGCCAAGGTGAAGAAGATCGGCGACACGGAGGTCATCATCAGGGCCGGCAAAGAGCACCGGTTCGTGGTGGTGTTCCGTGGCAAGGGCCTGGAGGGTCCGCTCACCGACGCCGATCCGAACCGGGAAGGCTTGCCCATCCCCACCGTGAAACCGCGCGATCCGCAGAATGCCAAGCAGAAGAAGATGGCCAAGCTGATCGCCGAGTTCTACAAGGCTGCCCTGCCCGTCATCGCGAAAGAAAGGCCGGCCAACGGCTTCCTGATGCGCGGCATTGCCCACCAACCGGACATCCCGCTGTTCGAGGACCGCTACCGGCTCAAGCCGGCCTGTCTCGCGGTTTATCCCATGTACAAGGGCTTGGCGCAATTGGTCGGCATGCGGAAGCTCGAAGGCCCGCAAACCATCGCCGAACAGTTCGAGCGCTACGTCGCCGAACACGCCAACTACGACTTCTTCTTCATCCACTACAAGTACACAGACAAGTTCGGCGAAGACGGCAACTTCGAGGCGAAGAAGCAGGCGATCGAGGAGTTCGATGCCGCGCTGCCCATCCTGCTGAAGAAGAAGCCCGACGTGCTGGCGATCACCAGCGATCACTCGACGCCCTGTGCCATCAAGGGCCACTCCTGGCACCCGCAACCGGTGTTGCTCCACTCGGCAGTGTCGGGTTCGGACAAGTTGCAGCGGTTCACCGAAACCGGCGCCAACCAGGGTTCGCTCGGCGTCTTCGAGGCGAAGTATCTCCTGCGCCTGATGCAGGCGAACGCAAAGATGTTCGACAAGTTCGGCGCCTGACCTCGCTTCAGCTTTACTCCTTCAATTGAAACCACAGATGAACACAGATGGACACAGATAAGATGCTCGGAATCACGATGGAGGACACCCCTTCGGCTTATCACTGTTGGGTGAGCCGGAGCGGCCGGCACGAAAGCCCCTTTCGCTCCGGAATCTGTGTCCATCTGTGTCCATCTGTGGTTCTCCTACTGGATTGTCACGGCCTCAGCCAGGGCGTCTCCCGCTCCCGGCGAAGCCGGAGACACGCTCCCCAACCATGAAAGCCGTCATCCTCGCCGCCGGCAAAGGCACGCGGATGCGGGAGCTCACCAACGAGCTCCCCAAGCCGATGCTCCCGGTCCACGGCAAGCCCATCCTGGAGCACATCGTCACCGGATTGCTCGGCGTCGGCATCCGGCAGTTCTGCATCATCACCGGCTGGAAGGCCGAGGTGATCGAAAGCCATTTCAGCGACGGCCGCCGCCTCGGGGCCGAGATCCATTACGCCCGGCAGGTCGTCCAAGACGGCACCGGCAAGGCGCCGGAAGTCGCCAAGGAGTTCGTGGGCCGTGACGATTTCCTGCTGACGTACGGCGACATCCTGGTGAAACCGGAGACGTATCGGCGCATGCTGGATCGGTTCGCCTCGGCGGCGTTCTCCGGCTTGCTCACCGTGACGCAGGGCGAGGACGTCACCAAGGGCGGGCTTAACTTCTTCGACGAGCGGTTCTGCCTGACCAGGCTCGTCGAGAAGCCCAGCCCCGCCCAGGTCGAACAACTCCGTGCTGAGGGCTGGCTCAAACCAGGCCAGCCGGTCTGGTACAACGCGGGCATCTACGTCTTCCGCCCGATGGTGTTCGACTTTACCGCCCGGCTCCAGAAATCCCCGCGCGGCGAATACGAGCTGACCGACGCCCTCAGCGCGATGGTGGCCGCCGGACACCGCATTGCCGGCTGCGAAATCGTGGGCCGCTGGGTGGATGTTCGCGATCCCGGGGTCCTGGCCGCGCTCGAGCAGGATCAGACTTGAACGCTTGCGCGTGAACCGGTGATTGACTTGGCGGGGCAGGTTCCTTAATAGGAAGCGAAGATCGAAGGACACGATTATGCCACCCAAACCCACCGATAAACCCGTCACCGACACGAAATCCGCTGAAGCCGCCCGGCTCACCGCCGCCCGGCAGCGCGACCTGGACGCCGCCATTTGCGCCATCACCAAGAGCTTTGGCGAAGGCAGCATCATGCGCCTGGGCGACGCTCGCGCCCAAATCAAGATTGAGGTCATTCCCACCAGTTCGCTGGCGCTCGACCTCGCGCTCGGTGTCGGGGGCATTCCGCGCGGCCGGGTCGTTGAAATCTTCGGCCCGGAATCGTCCGGCAAGACGACGCTTATGTTGCACGTCATCGCCAACGCACAAAAGGCCGGAGGCCTGGCGGCGTTCATCGACGCCGAACACGCGTTCGACCCGGCCTACGCCAAGAAACTCGGCGTGAACCTTGATGACCTGCTCGTGTCCCAGCCGGACAGCGGGGAAGAGGCGTTGACGATCTGCGAGACGCTCGCCCGCTCGAACGCGCTGGACGTGATCGTGATCGACTCCGTGGCCGCGCTGGTGCCCAAGTCCGAGCTCGACGGCGAGATGGGCATGGCGACGATGGGCATGCAGGCCCGCTTAATGAGCCAGGCGCTCCGCAAGCTCACCGCCTTGCTCGCCAAGTCCAAGACCACCTGCATCTTCACCAACCAACTCCGCGAGAAAGTCGGCGTCATGTTCGGCAACCCGGAGACGACCCCCGGCGGCAAGGCGCTCAAGTTCTACGCCAGCGTCCGCCTGGACATCCGGCGCAAGGACACCCTCAAGGACGCTGCCGGGAACGCGATCGGAAGCCACGTCAAGGTGAAGGTGGTGAAGAACAAGGTCGCCCCCCCATTCGCCGAGGCCGAGTTCGACATCCTCTTCAACCAGGGCATCAACCAGGAAGGCAGCATCCTCGACGTGGGCCTCGGGCACGGCGTGGTCGAGAAGAAAGGCGCCTGGCTCCAGTTCAGCGGAGAGCTGATCGGCCAGGGCAAGGACGCCGCCCAGAAGACGCTGGTCGAGAAGCCCGAGCTCGCGAAGAAGATCGTGGACGCGATCCTGGCCAAGCGGGCGGCGGCGGTCCCGGCTGCGTGATGCCCTTCGTCCGCATCCGGCGAAACGCGAGACGCCGCCCCGGTTTGACCCGTGTGCCGGCAGGCCATTCAAGACGATGCAGCCGACAGGGGGAGGCTCTGAACGGGCGCCTGGTTCCTGAACGGCTGTTTGGGCATTGCACATTCGGTAGGGCGCGGCGTCTCTGCCGAGCCGCATTGGGGATTGGTCATCCAGAGGCGGCTCATCGGGACGATTCGCCCCACCTTTCTCGAGCAGGCTTCGAGAACGCCGGAACCTCGCTGCCCCGACCGCTACCGCCGCGGGCGTCGGTCAACGTGCTGCTGGCAATTGGCCTGATCGGCAGCGCGGTTTCGACCCAGGCGGTCCTCTTTTACGCCACCAGCGATCCCAGCTACAACACCAATGCCCCGAGCGGCACGCTGACGGATGGTGGCTGGCAGTTTCAGGGGCTCTGGGGCAACTTCCTCGGCACGCCCATCGGTCCCAAGCATTTCCTCACAGCCAAGCACTTGAGTGGCTTCAACGTCGGAGACCCGTTCTGGTTCGACGGGGTGCGCTACGAAACCAAAGCGACCTTTCCTGATTCGCAGAGCGATCTGCAGATTTGGCGCGTCTGCGGCACCTTCCCCCGCTTCGCGCCGCTCTACACCGGCACCAACGAGGTCGGCCAAGCACTCGTCGTCTTCGGCCGCGGGACGCAACGCGGGGCACCGGTCACGACGAGCGGGACCTCGGGCACGAAGACCAACGGTTGGTCGTGGGGCGTCCGGGACAACGTCACGCGGTGGGGCCAGAACACCGTGAGCGACATTTTCAAGGATCCGAGCTTGGGCGACCAGCTTCAGGCGGAGTTCAATGCCAACGGCGGACCGAACGAGTGTCATCTCTCGACCGGCGATTCCGGCGGGGCGGTGTTCCTCCTGGAAGGGGGGACGTGGAAACTGGCTGGCATCAACTACAGCGTGGATGGTCCGTACAACACCACGGACTCCGGCGCCGGCTTCAACGCGGCCCTGTTCGATCAGGGCGGCCTTTACCACCAGGACGGCACCAACTGGGTGTGGACGCGGGACTGGCCGCCAGAGCAGCCCGGGACGTTCTACGCCACACGCGTTTCCTCCCACGTCGCCTGGGTCAACGACATCCTCAACCAGGCAATCCCGGACAACGAGCGCGTCGTGCTCCAGTCAGCGGAGCAGGTCACTGGCCTTTATGCCGACGACTCAAGCGCCGTCGTTGACGAAAGCGCCCGGACGGTCACGCTGCCGCCGCCCGCGGGTCCCCGCTTCTATCGTCTGCGCGCCTGCGCACCTCTGCAGATCACCGCGATTTTGCAGGCGGACGGGGACCTGGTGTTGCGCTATGAGGCGGTACCCGCTCCGTAACGTGAGGGCGAACCTCGTCCTTCGTCTTCGCGCTCGATTCCCGGCACTCCCTTCCGAGGACAAAGGCGCCCCCTCGGCTCGCAGCCATGCGCTGCGGTTGACTGAGACATTACCTTTCCGTTTGATTTTCCGCGTTCGCTCCCCCAAATGTCACCACGGGTTGCGGTGCTGTCATACCTGCCCACCGACAGGCTCGGAGGGCAGGTGTGGACGCTCGCGCCGTTCGCCAACGTGAGTCGCCTGCGCAGAAAACTTTCGCGCGCCCGCCGGTGGTCCGGAATCCTGGTCTGGATCACCTTCGGAGTCGTGCTCACGCTGCGTCTTCTTTTCCCGCCCGAGCCGGTCGAATCCGTGGGAGGTCCACGACGGGACTTCGCGGAAGGCAGGCGCTTTCGTCACCCGCCCACGCGGGTGAATCCTCCGGTCTCAGCGGTACCCGCCGACCTGTGGCGGCTCCACATCCAAATCGCACCGGCAGACGTGGAGAGACTGCGTGGCTATCTCTGGGACGGTTGGAGGGGCCGACGCCAGGAGCGTCCCGAGGTGCTGGTGACGGTGCGCGAAGGCCAGACCGTTCACACGAACGTCGCCCTCCACCTCAAAGGGGCAGCCGGCAGCTTCCGTCCCTTCGACGACAAGCCGGCGTTCACGCTGCATTTCGCCAAACACGTGCCCGGCCAGCAGTTCCATGGCTACGCCCAGATTTCCTTGAACAACTCGGTGCAGGATCCGTCGTATCTCTCCGAGGCGATCTCGCGCGAGTTGTTCGAGGCGGCGGGTGTGCCGGTCCCCCGCGCCCACCACGTCACGGTCCTGGTAAACGACCGTGACCTGGGACTCTATGTGCTGACCGAAGGGTGGGGAAAGCCGTTTCTGCGAAGGCATTTCAAGAACGTGAGCGGCAATCTCTACGACGGGGGGTTCGTGCAGGATATTACCGGCGACCTCGACACGAATTCCGGAGACAACCGATCGGATCGTTCGGATCTGAACCGGCTCCGGGAGGTCGCTCTGGAACCGGATCCGGCGATCCGCTCCGAACGTCTCGCCCAGGTGCTCGACGTCGAGCGGTTTGTCAGCTTCATCGCCATGGAAATCATGACCTGCCACTGGGATGGCTACGCCCTGAACCGGAACAACTACCGCCTGTTCCACGACGTCGAGACGGGCCGAATGGTGTTCCTGCCGCATGGCCTGGACCAGATGTTCGGCGTGGCGCGTTCGCACCCGGGCAGCTCCATCCACCCCCCAATGCAGGGCCTGGTCGCCCAGGCGGTCATGGCGACGGCCGAGGGCCGCGAGGCCTATCTCCAACGCATCGCCAGCCTGAGGTCCCAGGTCTTCCTCGAAGACAAGTTGACGAACCGCGTCCATGAGTTGTCGCGCCAGATCCGGCCGACCCTGGCCGCGTACGGCCCGGACCTGGCCGAGCAACACGACGCGCAGGTCGCCGCTCTCTGCCAGCGGATTGTCGAGCGCGCCCGAAGTCTCTCGGAACAACTCAGCTCGCCTCGGAAACCGATATAGGTTTACGGTCACCGAACCCCTGGCGGAGATCGAACTGGTCTGCGAGCTGCAAACCGCCGGCGGTGAAGCGTGGTTCGAACAGGAGTCGCTGCGGTCGGTGCGGGAATGATCCCGCCGAAGGAACGACGCCCTTGAAGCAAGGTGGCGCCGCCTAGCTGGGTCGGGCGGGCTCTCCGCGCCACCGGTCCAGGTCTGCGCTGTAGAAAGCACACCGGCGCAGCTTCGACACCGCAGCGCCGGTGTGACCCGAAAGCGAGGGGTTGCGAGCTACTTCTTTTGCGCCGCCTTCTGCTGCTCCTCTTTCTGCAGTCGCTCGAGGTCTTCCTTTTTGATCACCTCGATCTTGGCGCCTTTGTCCATTTCTTCCTTGGAGGGGACCTTGATGATGTCGCTGGTCACCGGCTGGCTGGCGGGCCGCACACCGGGGGCGGTGGTGATCGCGGCGGGCGGCGCGTTCGTGGCGGGTGGCGGTGGCGGTTCAAAGGAGAGCAATTCCACCTCGAAGAGCAACGTTTCGCTGCGGCCGATGTTCGGAGGCGAACCGGCCTCGCCATATGCCAGGTTCGAAGGAATGAACAACTGCCACTTGGCGCCGGGCTTCATGAGTTGAAGCGCCTCGCTCCAGCCCTTGATCACCCGGTTGGCGGGGAATGAGGCGGGCTTGTTGCCCTTGAAGCTGCTGTCAAATTCCGTCTCGTCCAGCAACGTCCCACGATAGTTGACCGTGACAACATCGTTCGACTTCGGCGACTCGCCGCTGCCTTCGGTGAGCACCTTGTATTGCAGGCCGCTGGGGAGGGCGATCACGCCGGGCTTCGTTTTGTTCTCGGCCAGATACTTGTCACCTTTGGCTTTGTTCTCGTCAGCGATCCGCTTCCGGTTGTTGGTCAGGTGGGTACGAATGGTGTTGAACGCGTCCTGATCGCTGAGCGCGGAATTCCCCGCCAGCGTCTCCTTGAGGCCCTTGAGGACTTCGTCCAGGTCCACCTCGACCTTCTGACGGCGCAGGCTCGAGGCCATGTTCGCCCCGATGCAGTAACTGAATTTCTCCTTCGTGACCGTGTTGGTCTCTGACTGGCCCTCGGCCGCCAACAGGCGAGGGAGGCACGCGACGGCCACCGCCGCCGCCAAGCATGGAATGATGCGGTTGCGTTCGTTCATGGGCGTGGATTATTCAGGTGCCGCCGTCAATTTTTCAACGGGAATCTTCAGCCCAAAAGCCGAGACGGTTGGGCCGCGACTGCTGGAGCGAAGGCCTTCCATCAGATCACTCGGCTATTGAAATGCGGGCGACCTTCCCTCTAGGCTCCGCCCATGCATATCCGATCCTGCTTCACGCCACTTCTGATCCTACCCTTCGCCATCCGCGTCCTGGCCGGCGATCCGGCCCCGGCCTCGCCGAACGACAGCCCGTTCTCGTTCCTGCCGATCTGGGGCGAGCAAGCGCGGGAAAAGGGATACGACCTGCCCCTGCCCATCGGCATCGGCGTCAATTTCATGAACCTCTGGCAGGACTACGACATCAAGGACATCCAGTTCACGCCGCTGGTGCCCCTGCCCTTTCCCATCGAAGGGGTGGAGGTGTCCCGGGCCGAGGGAGATGGCTATTCCCTCGACGGCCGGGTGGATGTGTGGTTGTTCCCGTTCCTGAACGTGTACGGCGTCCTGGGCTACACGAAGGGTGACTCAGGCGCAACCGCCACCATCCCCGGCCTGGGCAACCTGCAGTTCCCCTTTGTGCTGGATTACGAAGGCGTCACCTTCGGCGGCGGCGCAACCGTTGCCTACGCCTACAAGCAACTCTTTGCGAGCGTGGACTACAACTACACGCTGACGGATCTCGACATCGCCGACTCGAAAATCACGGCGCACGTCGTCACGCCGCGGGTCGGCTGGCACGGCGACCTTGGCGGGCTGAAGGGCGCCGCCTGGATCGGGACGATGTACCAAGGCATCGCCCAGGAATTCCGGGGCCAGTTGTCGGTCTCCGTGCCGGGGCTTCCCGGCCCGATTCCAGTCCGCTACGCCGTGGACCAGGAGGCGACCGATCCCTGGAACCTGATCTTCGGAATCGAGTGGCAGATCAACCCGCGCTGGAATCTCGTGGTGGAGGGGGGCGTGCTCGGCCGGGAACAGATTCTGACGTCCCTGACGTTCCGGTTCTGAAGCCCGGAGAGCGCCGTCACAGTCACCCGGCAAGCCGTTTCTCACCCAGCAGGGAGAAACCGCCCCGGGCTAAGGTCTAAGCCAGGCAACGCGGTAGAATCTGGCGGACCCGCTCACTCCATCAACCACCACGCGAACACCATTGCCACCCGTTGCCGCGAATGTCGCCGTGGCGACCGGTTGCCAGCCGGTAAGATCCGTGCTTTCGAGCAACTGGTGCCGGCCGGTCGGCCGGGTGGAAGTGAAGTCGAGGGTGACACGATTGCCCGCGAGTGTCAGCCGGCCGAGGGACATCTGAGCGGGCGGGCCCTCGTCGGCGACCAACTCCAGCCCATCCAGCGCGCCGATCAGCGCCCACGTGGTGGTGTCAATGTCTTCCACGAAGGCGCCTTCGGCGGCATAAACCTCGACGAAGGCTCCCCCGGTCCGTTGCCAGTAAACCAGTTCGATGGCGTAGTCTCCTGCGGCGAGGTTCGTCAGCACGCCCCGCGTGTTGCTGTCCCCGCTGTTCACCGGCTGCATCAGGTATTCCGGAAACAGGTCGTCGGTCATGCCATCGCCGGACACGCTGCCAAAGGGCGCGCCAATGAACCGCGGACCAAAACCATCGTCCGCGTGCACCCCGAGAGTCCAGTCCCCGGTCCGCGGGATTCTCACCTTGGCCCGGGCGACGACGACAAAGTCACTCACCGCCAGCCCCTCGGTTTCGGCCGGGAACGGCTGGTCGTCGGGGAACAGGCCGCCCGTGCCGGGACTGGATGCGAGGGCGTGGTTGATGAAGGGCACCGTAGCGTCGTGAATCCTGCCCGTGAACCCAGGCTGGTTGGCGGCGAGCACGATGTCCACAGCCGAAACCAAGGCGTCGGCCCGCCCGCCGTTCCAGATTTGTCGGAAACCCCAGTTGCCCGGGGAGCCACTCGGCTCGCCGAGGCCGGTGAGCGGGAAGGGCGGCTTGGGGACGACGAAGGCTGACTCCGTGCCCACGGCAATGCCACGTGTGTCCTTCGCCTCCACTTTGAACGGATGCTCGGAGCCGGGCGCGAACGGCGTCGGCGGCACATACGTCAGGGTCGTGACCGACCCGACCTTGGTCACGCCGGCAGCGACCACGGCGCCATCAATGGTCAGTTTCACCGTGTTGGTATCGACCACGCTTTGCCCCAGGTCCTCCATCTCGACCACGAACTGGTTCAGCGTGACCGACCAGCTCTTCACGGTGGCCCGGTCGTCCGAGGGTTCGTCGGACTGGGTCACGTCGAATCGGTCAGCAGTGACCACGCCGTTGCCGATGACGGTCACCCGGAGGACGTGCTCGCGGTTGGAGAGGAGCGGGCTGCCCCAGATGAACGCCTGTTCCTTCCGTTGCGCCGCTTTGTAGTTCAGGGTGTATTGCGTGCCGCCGTCGATCGTGGCGGTGGCCGTGCCGTGATGACTGGCGACGGTGGCGTAAAGGTCGGTCTTCACGCCGACAAACCGCACCTCGAAGTAGGCGTTTCGCGTCGAGGAATAGTGGTCATTGTTCAGGAAACGCGGGTCGCTGGCGTTGCCCTCGGCCAGGGTCCACGTGCCCGTGTATTGAATCTGGTTCGTGCTGTCGCCGATGTCGCGCTGGTCGTCGATCTGGAGGATGGTGCCGAACACTTCGCGCACCGCGATGTTGACGATGGACCAACCGATCATGCCCGTGGCGTCGGTGGCGACGACGCGCAACTCATGCTCTCCGAGGGCCAGGCCGCTCAGGAAATTGGTGTACGGCCTCACCGTTCGCTCGCCCAACTTCGTGGCGCCGTCGAAGAACTCGACGCGCGACACGTTGTTGTCCAGGTCGGTCACGGTGGCACTGAGCGTATAGGGGCTGCCTGCCGCAATCACGTCGCCTTCCCGAGGAGTGTCAATGACCACGCGGGGGACTGAGCCTGTGATGTCGCCGCTCTCGAAGCGCACTTCGGCCAGCCCGATTGCCCAGCCGTGCCCCCAGTTGCTCGTGGCCTTGAGCTTCACCAACCGCACCTCCGTGCCCACGACGTCGAAGGCCTGGGCCGCTTCCCCTCCTTCCGTGAGCGCGATGACGCCAATGCCGGTGAACTTGGCCGTGGTGAAGTTGGTGTCGGATGAAATCAGCACCTGCACGTCTTTCATGCCGCGGTCGGTTTCGGCGCCATTGAAGTTCCACACGTAAACCTTCGTCAGGTCCACGGTCTGGCCGAGGTCGAACATCACTTCGGCCCGGGTGGAACCAACCGCGGTCCACATCTCCGACTCGGTGCGGACATGGATGGCATCCGGACTGCCCACACCCGGGTTGTCCAAACCCATCCCGTTGATGAGGGCGTCCTGGGTATCTTCTCCGTTGGACGCTTGCACAGCGACCGGCTGGAGGAATTCGGCGTGCAGACACTGGCTCACCAGCCCGGCGGCGAGGACACCCCGGGTCAGGAAGGGGCGGAGGGAGTTTTTCTTCATGGCAAAAGCAGTTCGACGTTTCACGGATTCACGGTGTAAGGAACCTGATAGCAGCAACGGAGGCTCCGTCAAGGCGAAAAGCTTCCGTTGAATTTCCTTTTGCGCCGCGCCGTCAATTCTGCTGCAATTGCGGCTCAAAATGAAAATGACGATTATGGCACACCTCCTCTCCCGATCCGCTGGTCTGGTTCTCCTCGCCTGCGGCAGCCTGGCGTTGCTCAACCGCGCCTCCGCGGCGGACGACCTCGCGCCGCTGGAAATCAAACTGCCCATCCCGGCGTTCATGGGCACACCCACCGACATCCCCTTGAACGAGCACATCGAGAAGCCCTCGGACAAGCCGCGTCCGCCCTTCCTGGCGTTCAAAGGCGCCCAGCTCGTCTCCGAAAAGAAACCCGTCACCCTCAGCGACAAGAACCCGATCAACGGCGGTGCCGAACTCGTGACCGACGGCAACAAGGAAGCCGGCGACGCCAACGTCCTGGAGATGCACCGCAAGCTCCAGTGGGCGCAGATCGACCTGGAGGCGCCGCACAAGATCGCCGCCGTCGTCGTCTGGCACGCGCACGACACCCCGCAAATCTGCAAGGACGTCATCGTCCAGGTGGCTGAGGATCCCGACTTTACCAAGAACGTCCGGACGCTTTACAATAACGACTATGACAACAGCGCTGGGCTGGGGGTGGGCAAGGACAAGGAGTATTTCGAGAACTACGAGGGCCGGTTGGTGGATGGCAAGGGCGAGGTGGCGCGGTATGTCCGGTTGTATTCGCAGGGCAGCACCTACACGGCGCTGAACCGCTACACCGAGGTCGAGGTGCACGGCCTGCCGGCTAAATGAATTGGCGCTACACGGCCGCCTTGCTCCTGGTGGCCGCCGGGGCACTCGCGCTGCGCCTGCCGCAGCTTGACCGGCGGCCGCTTCACACCGACGAGTCCGTTCACACGATCAAGTTTCGCGGGCTCTGGGACCAGGGGGGTTATCGTTACGATCCCCACGAGTACCACGGCCCGTCGCTTTATTACTTCACCCTGCCTTCGGCCTGGCTGAGCGGCGCGCGGAACTTCGCCGACACTTCGGAGACGACCTATCGGATTGTGCCTGTGCTGTTCGGCGTGGGGCTGATCCTGCTCCTCCCGCTCCTGCGGGACGGGCTGGGAACCGGCGCAACGCTCGCCGCCGCCGTGCTCTCCGCGGTGTCGCCGGCCCTGCTGTTCTACAGCCGGTACTACATCCATGAAATGCTGCTGGTATTCTTCTCCCTGTTGCTGCTGACTGCGGGGTGGCGGGCGATCCAATCTGGAAAGCTCGGCTGGTGCCTGCTCGCGGGTGTGGCGCTGGGGCTGATGCACGCCACTAAGGAAACCTTCGTGTTTGTCCTGGCGGCAGCGGTCGGAGCGGTCGTGCTGAACCACGCCTGGGCACGGCGGGTGGATCGCCAGCCGCCAACTCCCCGGCGGTCAGTCCGGCCTTGGTGTCTGGTCGCTGGCCTTGCCGTTGCCCTGCTCGTTTCGATCACGCTGTTCTCTTCCTTCTTCACGAATGCGTCCGGGCCGGCCGATTCGCTCCGGACTTATGTCTCCTGGTTCAACCGCGCCCAGGGCGACAG
>Ga0315274_10009714_pt1 | contig 13881 bp, 15 predicted proteins | sample YL17G02_20_MG_FD_203700 | JGI IMG/M metagenome (GOLD analysis project Ga0315274, IMG submission 203700) | Sediment microbial communities from Yellowstone Lake, YNP, Wyoming, USA - YL17G02_20 | ecosystem: Environmental > Aquatic > Freshwater > Lake > Sediment | place: USA: Wyoming | collected...
GGCGTCCACCAGCATGAGTGGTTGCGAAGTGGTGCAATTGCCATCAGACGAACGGGGTAACGTCAGCTTGGAGCACCTGAGGGCGCAGTGCGGGCCCGCCACAGCCGGCATCATGATCACCAACCCCAACACTCTCGGCCTCTTCGACGAGCGTATCGAGGAGGTCTGCCGGCTGGTGCATGCGTGCGGCGGCCTTGTCTACGGCGACGGCGCCAACCTCAATGCCCTCCTCGGCATCGTCAAGCCCGCCGCGCTCGGCTTCGACATCATGCACTTCAACTTGCACAAGACGTTCTCCGCGCCACACGGCGGAGGCGGCCCCGGCTCCGGCCCAGTCGGCGTGCGCGAGGACCTGGCGCGGTATCTGCCCGGCCCGCTCGTCGTCGATGCCGGCGAGGGCTACGACCTGGAGATGCCGGCCGATAGCATAGGGCCGATCAAGGCCTTCTACGGCCAGTTTGGCGTCATGGTCAAGGCCTACATCTACATCCGCATGCTCGGCGCCGCCGGCCTGCGCGAGGTGAGCGAGGGGGCCGTTCTCGCCGCCAACTACCTACGGACACGCCTTAAGGGAACCTTTCCCCTGCCCTACGAGCGCATCTGCATGCACGAGTTCGTGATCGAGGGTCGGCTGAAAGACGCACCGGGCATCCGGGCGCTGGACGTCAGCAAGCGACTGATCGACTACGGCTTCCACCCACCCACGAACTACTTCCCGCTCATCGTGCACGAAGCGCTGATGATCGAGCCGACAGAGACCGAGGATCGGGAGACGCTCGACTCTTTCGCTGAGGCGATGGAGGCGATCGCTAGGGAGGCCGTCGAGAACCCCGAGTTGCTGCTCGAGGCGCCACACAACACGCCGGTCCGCCGGCTGGACGAGGTCCGTGCGGCGCGCGAGCCCCGGCTGCGCTGGTGAGTGTCGGGCGCTATGCCCATCCCAGTCCTACCCCTGCAGGCGGGTCTGCAACCAGTCAGGCATGCGGCAGGGGCGGCCGTCGCCGTCCGTACAGATGTGCGTGGTGTGGCCTTGCGCCAGCAGCGCACCGTCGTGCTGGCGGCGCACTTCGTACTCGAACCTAAGGCTGCGGCTGCGCATTTCACCGATGCGCGTGGAGACGATGAGGACGTCGTCGTAGCGGCACGAGTTGTGATAGCGGGCGGCAGCCTCAACCAGCGGCATACCGTAGTGTCGGAAGAACTCCGCCGGGCTCTCACCAACCGCAGCGCGGAAATACTCGCTGCGCCCGACCTCGAACCAGACGAAGAAGTTGCTATGGTAGGCGATGCCGAGGGCATCTGTCTCGGCATAGCGCACGCGGACTGAGACATCTACTCGGCGGTCGGGCATCGTCAAGGGGGTCTCGGTTGCCTAGTCCCGCGTTCTGAAGCGGTAGCCTATGCCCCGTTCCGTCGCGACATAGTCGGGGTGTGACGGGTCCTCCTCGATCTTGTTGCGCAGGTAGTGGATATAGGTCTTGACGTGGCTCGCATTCTTGGCCCTTTCGCCGCCCCACACGCGATCCAGCAGCACCTCGAACGGCACTACCTCGCCCGCGTGGGCCACGAGTACGGACAGCAGACGCATCTCGGTAGGAGAGAGCATCTGCGTCGGGCGGCCGTTGATGATCACGCGCCGCTTGGCCAGGTCTATGCTCAGACGGGCGTCGATAGTCAGGAGTGACTGTGTTGGTAGCCGCTCCACCTCGCGCGAGCGGCGCAGCACCGCCTTGACACGCGCCAAGAACTCGGGGATGCCGAAGGGCTTGGTGATGTAGTCATCGGCGCCCAGGTAGAGGCCACGTGTCACATCATCGTCGGCAGTGCGCGCCGTCAGGATGAGAACCGGCGTGTCAGACAGCTCGCGGATGCGCGCGCAGACGAGCCAGCCGTCCATGCCCGGCATCATAAGGTCGAGGATAACCAGGTCTGGTTTGATATCGTAGAACTGCCGCAGCCCCTCCCGCCCATCGTGCGCTGCAACCGCGCGATAGCCGGCGTCGACGAGGGCGAGCCGCAACATAGCGGCCAGTTCTCGGTCATCGTCGAGCAATAGGATCAGCTTGCCGGCGGGCCCTGCCACCCAGCCCTCCAGACCATAATCGAGGACGTACGATAGGCAGTCTGTGCACGTGTCGTGCCAACGCCAACGGCCCCGGGCGGCCGCGGGTAGTCTGCTTGCCGCACCCATTCCGCGGTGCTAGACTCAGCCTCATGCTATCTGTCCCCGATGCCGGCGAATTGCGCCTGGAGCAGGCTGGTTCAGTGCCGCTGCTTCGCTTCCACTCTCTCGACCATGGCGGGGTGATCTCGCATGCGGTCTTGACCCGGCTCGGCGGTGTCAGCCGAGCGCCCTACCAATGGCTCAATGTCGCCTCAAGCACCGGTGACGACCCCGATGCCGTGCGCGAGAACCGCGCTCTGGCCATGTCCGCGGCCGCTATGGCCCCTGGCAGCGTCGCCACCAGCCGCCAGATGGGCGGAAGTGACGTTGCGGTTGTCGACGCGCCACAGGTGAATGGCCCACCGGCCGTCGACGCCATGGTTACCGGCAGGCCGGGAGTCAACCTGGCGATGGCCTTCGCCGACTGCCTGCCGATCATCGTGGCCGATCCCGCTGTACCGGCGCTGGCGCTGGTTCACGCCGGGTGGCGGGGCTCGGTCGGCCAGGTGTCACTGCGCACCTGGGAAGCGTTGGCCGGGCTCGGGGCGTGCCCCGAGCGAGCCGTGGCCTATTTCGGTCCCGCCATTGGCCCTTGTTGTTACGAGGTGGGGCAGGATGTGGCCAGGCGCGCTCGCGCCCTCGGCTGCGCCGGCGAAGAGAGTGTTGAACAGCGCTGCGGCCGCCTCTACCTCGACCTGCCGGGACTCAATGCTCGGCTGCTGGCGGGCGTAGGCGTGCAGGCAGTGCACAGTGGCCTCTGTACGGCCTGTCGTGCTGATCTCTTCTACTCGCACCGCGCGGAGAGCGGCCGTACCGGCCGCTTCGCCGTGTATGCGGGGATAGCGTGAGCGACGCGGGCCGGCCTGACCTCCTCGCGATAGCGGCGCGCGTCGCGGCAGTACGCGAGCGGATGCGACTCGCCTGCCGGCGCGCTCGCCGTGACGAGAGCCAGGTCACCCTCGTTGCCGCCAGCAAGACGCGCACGCCGGAGGAGGTGGTCGCGGCCCTCAGTGTCGGAGTAGCCGACTTTGGAGAGAACCGCGCCGAGGAGTCCGTCGGGAAGCTGGCGCGTGCAGCGGAGCTGGCACGGGCGCGGGAACTGACGGAGCCCCGTTGGCACATGATCGGCCACGTTCAGAGCCGCAAGGCAGCGTTAGTGGTGGGCAGCTATCAGCTCCTGCATTCGCTCGACTCGCTCGGCCTGGCTCGGAAACTGGACCGCCTGGCTGGCGAGCGCGGCGCTGCCTTCGAGGCGCTTGTAGAGATCAACATCGCGGCCGAGCCGAACAAGTCCGGCTACGCCGCGCCTGCCGCGGGCGACCGCCTCGACGAGGCCTTCCTCGCCGAGCTGGAGCAGATTGCCGGACTGCAGCATCTGCGCCTGGTCGGCCTGATGGCGATGGCGCCCATCGTCCAGGAGCAGGAGACGGCGCGCCCGTACTTCCGGCGCCTGAGCGAGACGAGGGAACTCCTGCGCGAGCGGCTGCCTCGGTGCGACTGGCGCCATCTCTCGATGGGCATGAGCGACGACTACGAGGTGGCAATCGAAGAAGGCGCGACCCTCGTGCGGATCGGTCGCGCAGTTTTCGGCGAGCGACGGACGTAATGGACGCTGCCGACCGCCTCGCCGACCTGCGCATCGCCATCATCGGCGGTGGGGTCATGGGCAAGGCGTTCTGTCAGGCGCTGATCGGCGGCGCTCTGAGCGCGCCGGAGCGTATCTTCGTCGTCGAGCCGGATGCTGCCAAGCGCGCATCCCTGACCGCCGAAATGGGGGTTCGCTCAAGCCCCGTGGCGGGCGAGGATGTCGTGGGGGCCGGCCTCCTGCTTCTCGCCGTCAAGCCGCAGGTGTTCCCAACCGCAGCGGCGCAGCTCAAGGGCCACTTGCGCCCGGAGTCCCTCGTGCTCTCGATCATGGCCGGCCTGCCTGTAGCGACGATTGCGCGTGGTTTGGGGCACCAGGCGGTGGTGCGCGCTATGCCGAACGCCGCGGCCGGCCTGCGCCAGAGCATGACGGTGTGGTACGCCTCGCCTGCAGTGGACGGCGGTCTGAGGGACGTGGCAGCCAGGGCGCTCTCGGCTATCGGTCTGACCACCGAAGTGAAGGAAGAGTCTCTGCTTGACGCCGCGACTGCCGTGAGCGGTTCGGGCCCGGCCTATGTGTGCATGCTCGTCGAAGCCATGATCGAGGGAGCGGTGGCCTGCGGCTTCGCGCGTGAGGTAGCCCGGTGCCTGGCCGTGCAAACGCTCGCGGGCACGGCGGCGCTGCTCTCCCAGCCGGGCGCACATCCAGCTCTCGTGCGAGAGAGCGTTACCTCTCCGGCGGGCACGACGGCCGCCGGGCTTCTTGCCCTGGAGGCACGCGGCATGCGTGCGGCGGTAGTAGAGGCGATTCTCGCTTCTCAACGTCGCGCTAAGGAACTCGGGAGCACCAATAGATGATCGTCTTCCTCATGAACTTCATCAACCTCCTGTTCGAAGCACTGAGCCTGGCCATTCTCGTGCGCGTGGTCCTCTCCTGGTTCAGAGTCAGCCCCGACAACCGCTTCGTGCAGATCCTCCACCAGGTCACCGAGCCGGTGCTGGCTCCCTTCCGTCGCCTCATCCCTCCGGTGGGTATGATGGATATAACGCCCATCGTCGCCTTGCTGGTACTGCAGGTCGTTCAGCGCATCGTCGTTACTATGCTTTACCAGTTGCTGGTCTAGGGCTTTCCATGTCGCCCGACGGGCTCGAAGCGCGCCTATGTGTCCGCGTCACGCCGCGCTCTCGACGAGACGAGGTGCGGCTGGCCTCGGACGGCACGCTGCTGGTGAGGCTTAAGGCGCCGCCCGTCGAGGGTGCGGCCAACCGTGCGCTAGTAGCTCTGTTGGCCGACCGACTCTCGGTGGCCAAGTCGGATGTCGCCGTCCTGCGCGGCAAGGGCTCGCGCGACAAGTTGGTGGCCGTGGCTGGCGTTGGCCGAGCGGAGGCGCTAGATCGCCTCCGGGGGCTATAGGGCAAGGGGACGATCTCGATGGTGAGCGACGAAGCGGAGCGTCTGGTCGCACTGGCGCGCACCGACCTGGCACGCCGACTGGGAACGGACGCGGCGATGGTTGAACTGGTTTCGGCCGAGCCACAAGAGTGGGCCGATGCCAGCCTGGGCTGCCCGGAGCCCGGACGGGTCTACGCGCAGGTGATCACGCGCGGCTACCGCATCACCCTGGCCAGCGGTGGTCGGCGCTTCCGCTACCACAGCGACAACAAGCGGGTGAAGCTTTGTGAGAGGGCGAAATAGATGGCGATGCAGTCTGACGCGGCACTGGAGGCCACTTCCGAGCAGGCGGCTCAGGAGGCGCTCGAGCACATCCACCACCTCGCCGATGGCATCGGCCCCCGTCCGGTGGGCTCCGAGGCCGACGCCGAGGCGGCTCGCTACGTGCACGACCGTCTAATGGAGGCCGGCGTTCCCGAATTGCGTCGCCAAGAGTTCGTCGCCCCGCGTACGCTCTGGATGCCCTATGCCATCGCCTCGGCTGCCGCCATCTTCGGGTTGGTGCTCTGGGTCTTGGCCGGCGGCACTGCGTTCGGAGCTTACCTCGGCGCCTTGGGCTGCGGCTTTGCCCTGTGGGAGATTTATGCCGAGCTCAACTTCGGCTGGTCGCCGCTGGCGGCCCTTGTACCCAGGGCCCGTTCACATAATGTCTTCTGCTCCTTTGCGCCTACCGAGGGCGAGGGCCGCAATGCCATCGTCTTCGCTCACATGGACACGCAGCGCACACCCGTTTTCTCGCGATCGCGTACCGGCCTGCGCCTGTGGCTGGTGCTCTTCTATGTCAGCTTCGCCATCCTGCTGCTCACTTTGGTGGCCCTAGTTGCGGCCTGGTTCACTGAGCAGAGCCTGCCTGTGTGGCTGGTCTATCCAGCCCTATCCTTGGCCGCGATCACTCTCATCCTCATGGTGCACGCCGACCTGACCCCCTTCACCCGTGGGGCGAACGACAACGCCTCAGCCGTCGGCGTAGCGCTGGCTCTGGCCCGCCACTATGTTGCCAACCCTCTGCGCAACACGCGCCTGTGGATCGTCTTCACCAGCGGCGAGGAGGCAGGTTGTCACGGCGCTTCGGCTTTCCTGCAGGAACACGGGGAGAACCTGATGCAGGCGTACGTGCTGGCGCTGGAGGGGCTGGGCTGCGAGAATCCGACCTATTCGCTGAGCGAGGGAATGTTGCGCACCTATCGCAGCAACTCGGAGTGGCTGCGGCTTGCGGGCGCCGTTGCCCGCGAGCAACCGGCGCTCGGCCTGCGCCCGGTGAAGCTGAGAGGCGGCTACACGGAGGCCGGGCTGGCCGTCAAGCGCGGCTACCGTTCGCTCTGCCTACTGGGCCTCGATAGGAGCGGCAGTCTGCCCTATAGGCACTCGCCGGAGGACACAGCGGCCAGAATACGGCCGCAGGCCCTTGCCGCCTCCTACTCGGCCGCGCTTGCTCTCCTTCAGCGGCTGGACGAGCGGCCGGTCTCCATCAGGCTGTCACGGGTAAAGCCGCTCAGCCAGCGCGGCTAGTCGCCTGCCCCAACGGCGGCAGCTATCGGCGGAGCGGGGGTCGGGGGCGCCCACTGCTACCGGCCCGTAGTGGTCCCCGCTGGGATCGCCCTGCAACACCATGCCGTGAATGAGCAGGGCGGCCAGGATGTCCACCACCGCGGTCTGCTGGCCACCGCCTGGGCCGCCGGCGCTCGAGAAGGCGCCGCCGGCTTTGCCCTCGAGCTGGCCGTGGATCTCCACGCTGCGGTCGAGCAGTTCCTTGACTTGCGCCGCCATCGTGCCGTAGTAGGTCGGAGAGCCAATGACGATGGCGTCGGCGGCCAACAGGTCATCCATGGACACGTCAGCTACGCGCTTCAACTCGACCCGCGCGCCCGCCTCTTTCACACCTTCGCCCACGAGCCTAGCCATCGCCTCCGTGTTGCCGCTTTGGCTGAAGTAGGCGATGAGTACCTTAACCATAGCACTCCTCCGTCGGCTTGCTGTCAGCGAGTATCGGCGCCGAGCCGCGAGGCGTCAACACCCGCCCGGCCCATCCTTGACACCAGGGGCCCACGCACCTATGGTGTGTGGACGCTGTGTACCTGCTCCGGGCGTAACATGTTACGCCCGTACAGGCAGTTGCGCGGCGCACTGAAGGCCAACGCGAGCGCAGATGATAGAGATCGTCTTCCTAGGCACCTCGGCGAGCGCCCCGTCCGTACGCCGCGGCCTCGCGGCAGCCGTCGTTATGCACCAGGAGAGACGCTTTCTGGTCGACTGCGGCGAGGGCACGCAACGCCAACTGCTGAAGAGCGGACTTGGTTTCAAACGCCTCCACACCGTGTTGCTCACCCACGGTCATCTCGACCATATCCTCGGCTTGGCGGGCCTGATCTCTACGTTCGCCCGTTGGGAGGCGATCGATTTCATCGAGATTCACGGTGGGGAGTGGGCGCTCGAACGCGTGCGTGGGCTCATGGAGGTCGTCTTCGGCACAGGCGAGCCCAAGTACGACCTGGACTACCGGGCCGTGCAGGCCGGACCCTTCCTGGACTCGCAGGATCTGCATGTGAGCGCCTTCCCCGTGTCTCACCGGGGGCCGGGCTGCTTCGGCTATCTGTTCGAGGAGACCCCGCGGCGACCTTTCCTGGTGGAAAGGGCGAAGGCGCTTGGGGTGCCGTGCGGGCCGGAGCGAGGGGCGCTGGTGCGCGGTGAGAGCGTGAGCCTGCCCGACGGCCGCGCGGTGGCGCCGGAGGAGGTGCTCGGCCCGGTGCGCGCCGGGACGCGCGTGGCCTACGTCGGGGACACGAGGAACGCCCGCGCCCTGGAGCAGCATGTGCGTCGGGTGGATGCGCTCGTCATCGAGTCCACGTACCTGGCGGTGGAGAGCGACCTGGCGCGGCGCTTCGGACACATCACGGCGGCCGACGCGGCACAACTGGCTCGCGACGCGAGGGTCGGGCAGTTGATCCTAACCCACGTCTCGCGTCGCTACAACGAAGGGGAGGTGCTCGCCGAAGCGACTGCCATCTTCCCCGCCACTTCGGTGGCCAAGGATTTCGACCACTATCGCATCATCGCGGGGGAGCGTGCCGTACCGGTCCCCGTGGACGGCTAGGTGGCGTGACGGCGGTAGCTTCGGCCGACGAATAGCACCGCCGCGACCGGCAGCAAGGCGACGCCAGCGCAGGGCAGGCCCCTGCCGGCGCGCCCGCCACCCTCGGGCTGCTTCTCTTGGCCTCCGCCGACCTCACCGCCAGCCGCCGCGCGCGTCGGCGCGGGGCTCGGCTTCTCCTGGTCGGCCAGCGCTGCAGTGGCCGCGGCCGCTGTGGCCGAGGTCGCCGGCTGCAACCCGACACTGCTGCGCCAGCCCTGCTCGAGCTCCGCCAGAGTGAGGCCGTGCGCCTCCGGCAGCGCTTCCTCGATTGGCACACCCTCGCTCAGCGTCGCGAGCAGCGTGTGCATCGCATCGGCGCCGTAGTTGCTCAGAAGATAGTCCACCAGGCTGTAGGCCTCGCCGTAGAAGAGGTCTATCAGATCGGCCTCTCCGGGGTAGGAGGTCATCGAGCGCAGCGATAGCACCCTGTCCTCGGCGATGGCCTTCTCGAGGGCGCGCTGGTTGCCGCTCGGCATGGCCCCTTCGGCGTACATGGCCAATCCCTCGTCCAGCCAACGCGGCACGTCGGCGAAGGGGTTGTCAGCCATCGCCTGGGAGACAACGATGTGCGACAACTCGTGCGCTGTCGTGCCCACGATGTCGTCGCCGCTGCTCAGGAGTACAAGAGTTGTCTCGTCCATCGTCATCCCCAGCGTCACCGTGCGGGCGTCGAAACCCTCGCTGCGCATGGGTATGGCCGAGCTCATGTCCTCCTCATTGGCGTAGACGTAGACGCTGATCGGCTCAGTAGCCTCTTCCCCGGTGTTGCCGTCCAGCTTGTCGAGAGCCTCGGTGCCGGCCCGCAGCACCTGGCGCCCGACTTTCTCGTCGCGGTAGTAGTTCACCGAGAGCATACCTTGTTCGAGTACCTGCCAGTCGAAGCGCGGATCCGTGTACTCGAAGCTGCTTTCCTCACTCTCGACCCGGTTGCCCTCCGCATCTTCGGCCGCCCACCGATAGTAGAGCGTGGCCCCGGGGGAAATCTGGCCCGGCTCGATTACCCAGACCCAGGATGCCTCGACCTGCCGATCGCCTGAGAAGACGGCAAGCCCAAGGTTGTTGGCGCGCTCGCCCTCGAGCCGGTAGACGAGCCAGAGGCGTTCTGGCGGATGGCTGGCCTCGGCCTCCAACGTGAACGTCACGCTCTCCGCGAAGCGCAGCTCGTGGCCGACCGACGCAAAATCGATCCAGGTGGGTTCCTGGGCCGATGCCGCGACCCCGAGCAGGAGCGCCAGTGCGAGAGCGAGGACTAGAACTGCAACCCTTGCGGGTCCGGCAGATCCTCTGAACGCGTTTTTCTCCACTTGCTGCCTTCCTCGATGAGCATGACTGGTATTTCGTCCTTGATCGGGTACTTGCGGCTGCACTCATCGTTCTGGCACACGAGCCACTTGTCACCGAATAGGATCACCTTCGTCCTGCAGTACGGACACACGAGTATGTCCAGCAGCTCTTGGCTGATCATGCTCGGTCGCTACCTCCTAGTTGCCGGAACTGGCGCCATTATAGCACCGCGCCGCTACCTAAGGACAGGATCGCGGAAGATCAGGCGAGCGACGCACCCAGGTGCCCCCCAGTAGCACCAAGCTGCCGAATAGAACCGTTGCCGTTACGAAAACGACGAGCGGCCCGAGCACATCCAGCGCCCAACCGGCGACGATCGTCGGGAGGAGTGAAACGACATTGTTGAGTGTCAACTGCAGGCTGACAACCCGCCCACAAAGATAGGCAGGGGGTTCCTCCTGCAGTATGCTCTTGGCGGATATGTAGGAGATGACGAAGCCGGCACCGATCGGCAGCGAGGACCCTACTATCCCCCAGACGCCTACCTCCGGCAACCAGACCGCGAGCGTGAGGCCGAGCAAGCCTGACGCCATCAAGGCGTTGCCCACTACAACGAAGAACGTGCGCCGGCGCCTGGCTGCGGCCCGCGAGAGCAGCCAAAGCAAGCCCAGGCCCGCCCCCAGCCCGCCGGGGAGAAGCAGCAGCGGCAGGTTGTAGATGGCGATGCCGAAGCGCGTATCGAGCACTACCGGGAAAACCGCGGCCAGACTCAGCGCCAACGCCGTCTGGCTGATCAGCGAGAGGATGCCAACGGTCACCGCCGAGTTGCTGAGGGCAAAGGAGACCCCCTCCTCCACGTCGGCAAAGAAGGCAACGACGTGACGCAGTCGGGCATAGCGGCTCTTGCGCATGGCGCGCTCGCGCGGCGGCGGGTCCTTGGTCACGGCGGCAAGCGGCAGTAGCGTCACCGCGAAGAGGACGCCGCCAAAGAAGTACGTCCATTCCGGTCCGAGCAGGCGAACCGAAAGCGGCCCGATTACTCCGCCACCGAAGGCGATCGCCGCCAGGTAGCTGACGTTGAAGGCCGAGTTGGCTGCGGTCAGCTCCTCGTTGGCGACCAGATAGGGAATGAGTGCCGCCTCGGCAGGGAAGTTGAACTGCCCGACCGCGGACAGCAGGAAGTTCACCGCGAGGATGACGGGCACGATCGCCTCGGGCGCGAGTGAGCCCATGTACAGAGGGGCAAGCAGCGCGATCAACCCGCGCATGATGTTCGTGGCTTTCAGCATGGTGCGCCGGCTGACGCGATCAACCGTGACGCCTCCCAGCAGCCCAAACAGCAAGCCGGGCACGACGACCGAGAGGATGGTGAGAGCGGCGTGGATGCCTGAAGCCGTGCTTTCCACCACCTTGGCCATCGAGGCGAAGCTAATGGCGTAGGTGGCGGCCAGTGAGAGGAACTGCTGCACGACCAGGTTGAGGAACTGGGGCCGGCGTAGCGCCCCCAGGGACCTAGGGCTCACCGGCACGTACTGTGCAAACAGCGCCGCCAGCTTGTTGCGTGTCCCGTCTGTCATCCGCCCAACGACCCGCGGCCAGGCGTGCTGCTGGCGGCGGCTTCCAGCGCTCCCCAGGTAGGACGGTATCGGCCTTGCACCACCCAACCCGAGCCGGTATAATGTACACCGTCACTGGGGGATCGTCTAGCGGTAGGACAGGCGACTCTGGATCGTCTAGCCGAGGTTCGAATCCTCGTCCCCCAGCCTAGCCCTGATGCCGCTCCTGTGCTTGACGCCGCCGACATCGTGCCCTAGCATCAGGTGAGGTACGGGGCCGAGCTACCCCGTGATTCGGTCCGCAATTGGGTCGTCGCATTGCGCCTGTCGCCGTGCCGTGGCGCGGTGGCCCGCAGGCGCGTTTCCCTTGGAGGAGGTGCCGGCCGACGCGAGATGAAGCACTGGTGAGGGATGAACGGTATTGGCCTCGTGCCCGTCGGATGAGGCTATCCGACGACCGGAGAGTTCTGTCATCCTGGCGCCAGATCCGCGTTCACCGACACCGTGTCGCGCCCCCGGCGCGACGAGACAGGGAGACAAAATGGCAAGCGTAACCTTCGAGCATGTAACCAAGCGGTTCGGCGACGTTGTGGCTGTCAACGACCTCAACATCCACATTGACGACAAGGAGTTCCTCGTCTTCGTAGGCCCCTCCGGCTGTGGCAAGACCACTTCGTTGCGTCTGCTCGCCGGCCTGGAAGAGGCGGATGAGGGCAATCTCTACATAGGCGATCGCCTCGTCAACGACGTTCCACCGAAGGACCGTGACATCGCCATGGTCTTCCAGAGCTATGCCCTCTACCCGCACATGAGTGTCTATGACAATATGGCCTTCGGCCTCAAGCTGCGCAAGGTGCCTAAGGCCGAGATCGATCGGCGGGTGCGCGAAGCCGCATCTATACTCGGCATTGAGGAGCTCCTCGACCGCAAGCCGAAGCAGCTCTCCGGTGGCCAGCGCCAGCGTGTCGCTGTCGGCCGCGCGATCGTTCGCGACCCGCTCGTCTTCCTCATGGACGAGCCTCTCTCCAACCTCGACGCCAAGCTGCGCGTGCAGACCCGTGCCGAGCTTACCCGCCTGCATCAGCGCCTCGAGGCCACCTTTATCTATGTTACCCACGACCAGGTCGAGGCCATGACAATGGGCACGCGCATCGCCGTGATGCGCGACGGCATCCTGCAGCAGATCGACACGCCGCAGCGGCTCTACGATTACCCGGCCAACACCTTCGTCGCCGGCTTCATCGGCAGCCCGGCCATGAACTTCTTCCCGGCTACCCTAGTCCAGGAAGACGGTGACCTGTACATCGACGGCGGCACCTTCCGCGTGCAGATTCCCCCTTCGCGCAAGGACGTCTACCGCGCTTACAGCAACCGCGAAGTCATCTTCGGACTCCGTCCCGAGGATTGCCACTCCGAGCAGTTCGTCCCGCCCGGAGTGCGTGAGGCTCGCGTCCGCGCCAAGATCGACGTGGTTGAGTTGATGGGTAGCGAGATCTACCTCTACTGCATGACGGGCAACAAGCAGTTCATCGCTCGCGTTGACCCTCGTACCCGGGTCGAGCCGGGCGACGAGATGGACGTCGTGATGAACATGGACCACATGCAGGTCTTCGACCCCCAGACGGAGATGGCGATCCATTAGGACCGCCGGCACTACCCGCTCTATCGAGGGGGATGGGCCGCATGGCCTGTCCCCCTTGCTACGCCAGGCGGGTGCCGCTCCGTCTCGTGCCCCGGCGCGGGCCGGCACCAGTCCCTCTAGGAGCGCCCGATGGACCACCTCGACCTGATGAAGGCCCTGCACCTGCAGAATACCAGCAAGATCGTTCTCCTCGTCATGGACGGCCTCGGCGGTCTACCCCTGGAACCGGGTGGCAAGACCGAGCTGGAGACGGCCAACACACCGAACTTGGACGCCCAGGCGCGCGTGGGCGTCTGCGGTCTCAGCCAGCCAGTGGCTCCCGGCATCACCCCAGGCAGCGGCCCGGCGCATCTTGCCCTTTTCGGCTACGACCCCATCAAGTACGCCATAGGCCGCGGCGTCCTCGAAGTCCTCGGCATCGGCTTCCCGCTCGAGTGCGACGATGTAGCCGTTCGCGGTAACTTCTGCACTGTCGATGAGGCAGGTCTGGTCACCGATCGCCGGGCAGGGCGCATCTCCAGCGAGAAGTCGGCGGCTCTCTGCGGGCTGCTACAGAAGATAGAAGTGCCCGGCGTGCTGCCGTTCGTCTTGCCGGTGCGCGAGCACCGCTTCGCCATCGTGTTCCGCGGCAGTGGGCTGAGCGACCGTCTCTCTGACACCGACCCGCAGCTCACGGGCAAGGCGCCTCTGCCGCTCCAGGCCTTGGCTCCCGCGGCCGAGAATACGGTTGCGCTCGTCAACCGCTGGATCGACCAGGCCAAGGAGGTGCTGGCAGGCCACGCGCCGGCCAACGGCTTCCTGTTGCGTGGTTTCTCCAAAGACCCGTCTTTGCCCAAGATGGACGAGATCTTCGGGCTGCGCGCCGCTGCCATCTCCGTCTACCCCATGTACCGAGGCGTGGCCAAGCTTGTGGGCATGGACGTCCTTGAGACAGGCAGCACGGTCGAGGATGAAGTCGCCAGGCTTGAGGCGGCTTGGCCCGACTACGACTTCTTCTACATCCACATCAAGCACACGGATAGCCGCGGAGAGGATGGCGACTTCGACGGCAAGGTGAAGGTTATCGAG
>Ga0315274_10009715_pt1 | contig 13879 bp, 15 predicted proteins | sample YL17G02_20_MG_FD_203700 | JGI IMG/M metagenome (GOLD analysis project Ga0315274, IMG submission 203700) | Sediment microbial communities from Yellowstone Lake, YNP, Wyoming, USA - YL17G02_20 | ecosystem: Environmental > Aquatic > Freshwater > Lake > Sediment | place: USA: Wyoming | collected...
ACATACATGCCCACAGTCACAGTCGACAAGGCCAAGTGTGATGGAGAAGGCACATGCGTAGACGTCTGCCCAATGAACGTCTACGACATGATCAACAAGAAATCCGAACCCACGCGGGCAACAGACTGCATCGCCTGCATGGCGTGCGTAAACAGCTGCCCCACACAGGCCATAACCATAGAACCGTAAAAAGAGCCAGAAAACCGGGCTCCCTTATTACCCCATAGTTTTTAATGACCCCGAACCGAGATGGCCCGGACAATATCAGCCGTGTTCTCACACCAATCCGCAACAGTCTCCAACGAGTCGAGAAACTCGTTGAGCAGGATGAGAGAACCAGTCGTCCACCCCTTAAACTCCAGCGTAGCCAGGTGCTTCCTCGCCTGACTATACAACTCATCCGTGTCCTCCTCCAAAAGCTCGACCTTGTTCGCGAGGTTGATGGCCTCCTTCGGGTCCGTCGAGACCTTCTTCAGACACTCCTCGAGCACCGCGACACAGTCGGCGTCGGCCTTAGCCATGTTGAGCGCGGCCTCCCTCATCTCCGGGGGCGCCTTGTCGAGCTGGATGACGTTGAGTATGCGCCCCGCCTCCTTACTCCAGTCGGCTATCCAGTCAACGGCGCGGACAAGCTCCATCAAGTCATCCCTCTCCTCTGGAAACATCTCACTCCTCGTCAAGGCGTCAACCATCTGCCTCCTGAGCTCATCGGCCTCCATCTCCATCTTACTCACGCTCATGTAGTGAGACATGCACTTTTCGCGGTCACAATTGGCCGCCGCATCAACCATACTGTAGAGCTCCCTGACCGCGTTCTTCGTCAGGTCGAGGTGCTTCTCAGCCATGACGAGGACGTCTTCCCCGCGCTTTGGGGCGAACCAGCCGAAGAGTTTCTTTGACAACCTGTCCCACTATCCCTTCATCGTTTAGTTTATCAACTCTTTCCTTCGGTTTATGCGCTGAAAACGTAGAAGAGTAGGATTACAGCGGGTATAAGGTGGAAAACCGCGGCTATTACGAGTGTAAGTTTAGGGGAGGCGGCTATCTTGTCAGCCGCAGCCTTGATGACCTTGCTGAAAGGCTTCATCAGGGGTAGGAAGATGAGTGCCCCGATGAGGTTGACGCTTAGATGGACGAGCCAGACTCCGAGCGCTATCGGGTCTCCCGTCGCCATGGCGGCGATCATCACGTCGAAAACCGTCCCTATGTTAGCCCCGAGGATATACGGGAGTATGTAGAACTCCGCCCCTAGAACCCCGCTCGATGCCAAGGGCACAAGCAGGGAGACCATGACTGTCGTGCTTGGTATCAGTAGCGTGAAGAGGAAGCCCGCCAGGAAGGCGCGGTAGGGCTTCTGGAAGGTCGCCCTGATGAGGTTCCAGCTTCGGGGCATGTTGAACATCTCAGTCATGTACCTCTCGACCCCCCCGAGGGCTAGTATGAGCATCACAGCCCCAACGATGATCCCCAGCCACGGTGGGATGTAAGCGAGAAGCACTGGAACCCAGGGCGTCGCGACGTCCAAGACGTCCGGTATGGCGTTGAGCCATGGAGCCTTGACGAATACGTTGCTCCCCTGCAGGGCTATCCATGTGAGAGTTCCGAAGAAGAGCTCCGCCGGATAGAATATGGCGAGTGTACACAGGTTGTAGATCACGTGCGTGAGGGTGACGTTGAACGCCGCGTCCTGATGCTTCTTCTTCCTCACTTGGTTGAGGACCGAGATGAGGAACGGGGTCACAGTCGTCCCGAGTTCGGCTCCTATGATTGTTGAGACGGCGAGGCCGATGGGCATGGCGCCCGAGGAGACGAAGGCGACGATTATCGAATCGAAAGCCCCACTGCTGTGCAGAAGCGCCGTCCCGAGCCAGCCCGCGAAGACACCGCTCGTCGTATCCCTGATGACTAGCACGATCTTCTCGGCGAGGAACTCTGTCATCATGCCCGCCGATTCCTTGATCAGCATTATGGCGGAGATGAAGAAGTACAGGGCCACAATCGAACCGATGATGTTCCCGTACTTGGACCCCAAAGCACTCTATATTCGCTATCGGGTATATAATTAAGTATAATCTATATAGAATATGGTGGTTATATAGATGAGCTTCGTTATTTCCGGGGCATCAACGTGTTTATCCCCGCGTCTTTCAACATGTCGTGGAGCAGGCTCGTGGGTAGGCCTACGACGTTGTAGAAGCAGCCGTCGACCCGCTCTATGATGATGGCGCCCACGCCCTGCGCCGCGTAGGCCCCTGCCTTATCCATCGGCTCACCCGTGGCGATGTACGCCTCAATCTCCTTCTCATCAAGTCCCTTCATCGTGACCCGGGTCTCCTCCGTCCTGATGTCCAACCGTTTCTTGTCTTTCTCGATAAGAGCTATTGCGGAGATGACCGTGTGCGTCCTCCCACAGAGGGTGTGAAGCATCACCTTCGCCTCCTCCCTGCTCCGCGGCTTCTCCAGAATCCTCCCGTCTAGGACCACAATGGTGTCCGCCGCGATGACGAGCCTATCTGGGTATTTTGCGGCTACAGCCTCAGCCTTGCAGATGGCGTGCTCCTTCACGTGGGCGACCGGGTCTTGAGCTACGCTGTTCTCCGCGTCACCCGGGTCGACGGCCTCGAAGGGGATGCCCAGTTGTTTGAGGAGGCTTATCCTCCGCGGCGACGTGGATGCGAGTACAAGTATACGACGGCTCAATTTTTTTTCACCCTCAGAGTTTTATTGATGTCCGGGGATTCACCAACGTAGGAGATTACCCGAGTATAAGGATGGCGAGGAAGATGGAGAAGATATACTACGCTGGTTTGGAGACGCCTTTGGGGACGATGTGGGCGGCGGCCTCGGAGAAGGGGCTAGTCCAGTTCAACATCTCGGATAACCGGGAGGGCTTCATGAGTGAGTTGAAGGCCCGGATCAAGGCCGAGTACGTCGAAGACCCGAGTAAATTCAAGGCTCTGAGGGGGGAGTTAGACCGCTACTTCAAGGGGGAGAACCTCATCTTCAGGGGCCCCTTCGACATGCGGGGCACGCCCTTCCAGGTGGAGGTCTGGAAGGCCCTCCACTCCATCCCCTACGGGAAGCTGACGAGCTACGGGGGCGTAGCCAAGCAGATCGGGCGCCCCAAGGCGGTGCGCGCCGTCGGGAACGCCGTCGGGGACAACCCGATGGGGCTCATAGTCCCATGCCACCGCGTGGTCTCTTCAAACGGGGGAATCGGCGGCTTCAGTACCGGCCTAGAGTGGAAGAGGGAACTGCTGGCACAGGAAGGCATCTTCGACTCCCCCAAGGGTAAACCGGAGACGGGCGTCGACCTCCGCAAGTTCTTCAGGTGATCGCTAGTATTTTCCCCTAAGAGGCACATTCTTCCCCATGGCTCCAAAGAGGATAGTGCTCGGGACATTCAGCCACGAGACGAACGTGTTATCAAACATAAAAACGGACCTCTCCGAGTTCCGGAAGAGGCACCTCTTCCACAGTGACGAGATACCCGTCCACTTCAGGGGGACGAAGACCGCGGCGGGCGGCCTGATCGACGGCTGCGAGAAGAACGGCTTCGAGTTCGTTGAGACGGTCCACGCCTCGGCGACGCCCAGCGGAACGATCACCGAGGAGGCGTACGAGCACATACTCGGCATGATGCTCGACGGGATAAAGGCATCGAAGCCCTTCGACGGAGTAGCCCTCCACCTCCACGGGGCGGCCGTCGCCGAGGGGCACGACGACGTCGAGGGAGACGTCCTAGGAGAAGTGCGGAAGCTCATCGGGAAGAAACCCCTCGTCGTCAGCTTCGATCTCCACGCCAACTACACCGAGAAGATGGTCAGGGAGGCCGACATTCTAGTCGGCTACGACACCTACCCCCACATCGACGAGTACGAGCGCGCCGTCGAGTCCGTAGACCTCCTAGCGAAGATCCTCGACGGGAAACTCAAGCCGACGAGGGCGCTCCGTCAGCCACCGATGCTCCCCGCTCTCCAGGCCCAGTTCACCGGAAGATATCCCATGACGAAGCTCCTCGAAGAGGCGCACAGGATGGAGCAGATGCCGGGCATCGGGGTCGTCACCGTCGCCGCGGGATTCCCCTGGAGCGACATAAAGGAGGCGGGGATGAGCTTCATAGTCATCACCAACGACGACCAGAAGCTCGCCGACGCCCTCGCGCAGGAGCTGAGCGACCTAGCCTGGAGCATCCGCAGGGACTTCCTAGTCAAGCTCATGCCCGTCAGGGACGCACTGATGCTGGTGAAGACCGCTAAGGAGGGGCCCATAGTCCTCGCGGACATCGGTGACAACCCCGGCGGGGGCGCCCCCTGCGACGGCACCTTCGTCCTCAAGGCCGTTTTAGATGAGGGATTGGCAGGTGGGGTCTTCGGCGTCATCTGGGACCCCTCGGCCGCCGCGAAGGCTGCGAAGGCGGGTCCTGGGAAGGAGATCGAGGTCAGCCTCGGTGGCCACACCGATAAGCTGCACGGCAAGCCCCTCAAGGTGAAGGCGCTCGTCAAGAGAGTGAGTGACGGTAAATGGATCGTGAAGGGGCTCATGGGGACGGGCTCCGAGACCGATATGGGCCTCACGGCCGTCTTCCGCGTCGCGGGCAACGACCTCATCGTAACCTCAAAGCGCCTCCAACCACTCGACCTCGAACTCTACAGGAGCCAGGGCATCGAGCCCACGGACGCCAAGTTCATCGTCGTCAAGTCGAGCGTTCACTACCGCGCCAGCCACGAGCCCATCGCCAAGGAGGTCATCGAACTCGACACACCCGGCCTCACCTCCCCACGCCTCGCCGGGTTCAAGTTCCGGAAGATAAGGCGCCCCATCTTCCCCCTCGACTTCGAGATGCTCGGCATAACCGAGCTCAAGAAGATGGACGAGGAGTAGAAAGGGCTCTCCGGTAGGCTTCGAGGTGTTGGTCGATGACACTTCCCACCTCGTGGACGGCGGAGACGTAGCTCCGACCCGCCTCCCCGGCAGTCCTCCAGTTACTATCTTCTAGCAGCCATCGGAGTCCAGAGGCGTAGTCCTCGTCCCTGACGTGATAACCGGAGCTTGCCGCGAAGCCGTCGGGGTCGTGTGGGCTCAGTATGGCGCAGCCGTGGGCCGCCGCCTCCAGGAAACTCACCGGTAGGCACTCGCTAACGCTAGTGTTGACAAGGGCCCAGCTCTCAGAGAGCAGTCTCTCCTTCTCCGCGCCGTCGAGGAAACCCGGTAGCTCAAGGTTACTGATATCCCCGTATCGCCTCCTGAGCGCCTCGTCCCTACTCTTTTCATGGGTCTTCCCCGCGGCGATGAACCTTACCCTCGGGAACTCTCTCGCCAACTCGAAGAAGGACTCGGGCCTCTTCTCGGCGTCGAATCTGCCGAGGAAGCAGACCGTGGGTTCCGCAGATTTTATAGGGGTATTCTCGGGGACCTTGACGGGGTTTGGGAGGAACCCGGGGTCGGTTGGGAGGTTGTAGAGTGCCCTCGTCTTGGGGATTATGTACCGCGCCTGGCAGTAGACGGCGTCTAGCTGTTTGACGCACTCGTCGATTGCGGGGGCGGCGAGGCGGTTGTAGATTCGGCGCCGGAGCGGGTAGTGCCTCTCAACGAGTCTCCAGTCCCCCCTCATCTTGGGGTTCTGGGAGGTGGCGATGTGCCTCGCCCCCGACGCGGCCTCAAGAGCCAGCTTGGTCCCCCAGCTCGGCTCTTCTGAGTGGTAGATATCCGCGCCGATCCCTCGATAGATGCCCCCCGTGAACGGGTATCTAGTCATGGGGAACGAGTGGACCTCCATACCGTCGAGTTCCTCAAGCCTCCCCTGTCCCTCTCCCTCGGGGACGACGACGGATACTCTGACTCCCCTCTTGGCGAGCTCGCCCCCTATCATGTGGGTCGCGGCGCCGAAGCCCCCGAGCTTCCCCCAGGCGAATAGCTCGGTTGCGACGAGGCAGATGTGGAGGTCCATAGATATATTTACTTTCACTTGATATTGATAAATAATGCCTCCCCGTGTGCTCGTGGTCACGCCGTGTTACCCGAGGTTCCCGGGGGACTTCAACGGGGGGTTCGTGAGGGACCTCTGCATCCGCCTCGCCGCGAGGGGGATCGACCTCACCGTTCTCGCGCCGAGGAGCCGGACCATGGGGCTGCAGAACGCACCCTACCCCGTGAAGCGTTTCCCCTACCTCCCGTTTCAGTGGGCGGAGTCGTTACCCGAGGAGACTATGAAGGGGGCGCCCTTAGGGCGGTTGGCCCAACTCCCTCCTTACATGGCGTCGGCGATTCTCCACGTCTCAGCCGGGAAGCCGGCGCTGATCCACAGCCACATAGCGATCCCCCTCGGTTTCGCCGCCTCCCTTGCACCCGTGAAGGCGCCGAGGATAATAACCTGCCACGGGAGCGACTGCACCCTCCCTCTCGACAACCCCGCCTACCTCCCCTTCACGCGCCACGCCCTGAGGCACGCGGATGCCGTCGTCACGGTGTCGAGGTACGTGGAGGGGTTGGCGAGGAGACTCGGGGCGAGGAAGGTGGAGACGATCTACCTCGGCGTCGACACCCGCCGCTTCAAGCCGCCACGGAACCGGGGAGCCCTCAAAGAGAGATTAGGGATCCCAGACGGCGCAATCGTGATCGGCACCCTCGGGCGCTTGGTCCCCGAGAAGAGCATACTAGACCTAATCAAGGCCGCAGAAACCGTGTCGAAGAAGCTTGACGCTGTCTTCCTCATCGGCGGCGACGGGCCTGAGAGATCCCGCCTTGAGACGATAGTATTGAAAAAAGGCCTCAGCAACGTCGTCTTCGCCGGCGCTGTCCGAGACGCGCCATCCTTCCTCGGCCAACTAGACGTCTTCGCCCTCCCCTCCTCGCGGGAGGGACTCTCCCTCAGCCTACAGGAGGCTATGGCCACGGGGTGCGTACCAGTCGCGGCGCATGGGCACGGGTCGGACGAGGTCATCGAGTACAGGGAGAACGGCTTCCTATACCCACCGGGGGACACCGCTGTGCTCGCCGAGAGGATCATCGAGGCGTCGAATAGCCTCTCCCTCGGGAAGAGGGCGCGGGCCACCATCGTCCAGCGCTTCGAAGCCGAGGCAGGGGCGGATCGCTACGTCGAGCTCTACCACCGGCTAGCATTTTAATCGGGCCCAGCGTATCTCTGAACCATGCGGGTTGCGGGGGTCGACGAGGCCGGCAGGGGTTGCTTCATAGGCCCCCTAGTCGTCGCCGGGGCCTCATTCGACGCCGACAAGATCCAGACCCTCGTAGACTTCGGGGTCAAGGACTCGAAAAAGCTCACCGCGAAGAAGCGTGAGAGCCTCGCCCCCATGATCGAGGCGCTCGCCACGGGCATCAGGTACTTCGAGCTCCAGCCACGCTCAATAGACGCAGTCGTGACCCGCGCCGTCAAGCTGAAAAAGCTCAACTACCTCGAAGCCGTAGCCATGGCGAGCGTCATCAGGGATCTTCGCCCCGAGGAGGCCTACGTTGACGCATCCGACGTGGACGCGAAGCGCTACGGGGAGACGATCCTAAGGCTCCTTCCCGCCAAGCCCCGGTTGGTCTGCGAGCACAAGGCCGACTTCACTTACCCCGTCGTCTCCGCCGCCTCCATCCTCGCAAAAGTGAGGAGGGACGCCATAGTCGCCGCGTTTAGGAAGGAGTACGGGGACTTCAACTCCGGCTACCCGAGCGACGAGAAGGCCATAGGGTGGTTGACTGACTGGTATAGTGAGCACGGGAGTTGGCCCTGCATAGTCAGGCAGAGCTGGGAGCCGGTGAAGAAGGCGCGCCTCGAAGCCTCTCAGACGAGGCTGGCGAGCGCGAGCGCGTGATCCACCTCAAAGGGGTCAAGCTCTATCAGCTCCTCAACGGAGAATCCCCCCCTCTTCAGGATCCCAACCTGCTCCTCATATACCTCAGCCGGGGACCTGCCGACGTCGACGCTCCTCGACTTTATCGAGAGCATCGCGTAGCCGCCCCTTTTGAGGTAGAGCTTCGCGTTCTTGATCACTATGTCGGCCTGGTCGGGTTGGGCGACGTCGGCGAAGATGGTCTCGACCTTTGGCACCTGGAGCGAGTAGCTCTGGGGCTGGCGGGCGTCGCCTAAGATTGGGGTGATGTTCTTCCTGTATCGGGCGACGTGGTCGATGAGGTCCCTTATTGGGCGGGGGGCGAAGTCTACGCCCCAGACGTGGCCGGAGTCGCCGATGATGTCTGAGACGTGGCTACACGTCGTGCCCGAGGCGACGCCGAGGTAGAGCACCTTCCCGCCCGGCAGGATCGGGTTGCGCTTGAGCCCCCTCATTATGGCGGCTCCAAGCTTGCTCCTCGACGGGTTCCAGAGCCGGTACTCGACCCCGCCGACGTTGACGAGTTCCTCCCCGTAGACCTTCCTCCCCGGGGCTAGGTTACGGGTAGCTAGGAGGCGTTGTCCGCCGTCCTCTAAGAAGTATACACCGGGGGTATGCTCAACGACTCGCCCCAACTGGGGCTACCTCTGTGTCTGGTCCGCGACCTCTGCGTCGGGTCCAGCTGCGTCTATGACCCTCGCCTGGTCGATGGCGAGCTTCTGCAGCCAGGTCATGGGGACCTGTAGCTCGTTCACTCTCTTGGCGAAGTGGTGGCAGTTCGGGTACGCCGGCGTCTTGCAGACCCTGCTGAAGAAGTCCTTGGTGATCTCGACGTTGCAGTCGAAGATGAATGGGCAGTCTCTCCTTCCGAACTTCTCCTGAAACGCCTCAGAGAAAGTAGACACCTTTGGCCCTCGGATGATACCCTGAGCCCCCTGTGTTTAAACCTTTCAGGGTCTGCTAGCACGCCTGATCTCCGCGGCGGAGGAGGCAGCCTCGTCGAGATCCTTCTTGAGCTGGTCGGCGATGAAGTTCCCGCTGAATGCGTCCGCCCTCGCAGCTATGGATAGCTTCGCGGCGAGGTGGCGCGCTCGCAGCCCCCTGAGGCCTCGGGGCGCGGCGTTTACGTAAGGGTGCTGGAAGATGAGGCCGTGCTTCGGGGGCTTCGCATTCGTCTTCATCGCCCTGAACAGAGCCTTCTCGGCGCCGAGTATCTGGAGCGTGCTCGAGGGCATCATGGCCATCCTCTTGATGCCTCCGGCCTTCTCGATGAGCTTCGCAGCGAGGGTTGGTCCAGCGAGGGCGGAGACGTTGGGGGCGGTCTCCAAGGCTAGGCCGGAGATGTACTCTGTGAGTTTCCCGCGGTATTCGTATAGGGAGAGGACCTGCTGGGCGAGACGCTGAGCCTCGGCTAACTCACTCCCTTGTAGGGGTGCGCCCATGGAGCCCTCGGCTCCCTTGATGATGCCCGCGGCCTCTCGGCGCTGCAGCCCGAGTGCATCGAGCTTCTCCTGGGTCACCGATGCCCTGTCACCGATCTCCGTGATGAATCTGAGGTAGCTCTCGTGGTCGCGGATTATTCGGCTCAGCTCCGGGTAGTGGAGGCCATACCACTCCCTGACGCGGCTGCTCAGGCCGTTGAGGCTCGTGTCGAGTTCACCGAGGAGCTGGACTGTCTGGGTTATCTGGGCCTCCTTTCCCCCGAGGGCGTCCTGGACCGCGCCGCGTGTGAGGAGCGTCGAGACCTGGCGGCCGATCTCGTAGTAACCCTCCTCGTCCTTGACCATATTGTTCTGGCGGGCGATGTCGGGTAGCTCCTCCCTGAGTGCGTCGACGGGACCCGAGTCGACGAGGTCGACCTCGAAGCTGTACTCCCCTCGGAGGGTCTCGGCTAGCTCTGGGTTTGTCGTGGTGACCGCGTCGAAGCCCCTCTTCATGAGGCCCTCCGCGACCTTCAGGACCTCCTTGGTGATCTCGCCATTTCTCTGTCGCGTGATGGCGCGCGCTATCTTCTCGGGCTCCTTCGGGTAGAGTGCCTTCTCAAGCACCCTCCCGTCGGCTGCTATCGCGAACACGCCGATGAGTGTCTCCTCTATGTGGGCTCTTGTCACGTGGGTCACCTAGTCGGTTCAGTGATCGCTGTCATGTTTCTAAACGTTATCGCATGGCGAGGGGGAGGAAGTCCATTTTCATCGTATCCCTGTGTCTATATTGATTTCTAAGGTGGTGATCTGCCCCGGCTTGACAGTGACCGTCATGGGTAGAACGCGTGAGCAGCCTAGGAACGTGCAGTTGCTCATAGTCAGGGTATACGTGCCCGCCCTGACTTCGGCGGTGAAGTAGCCGGTGCCGTTCATGGGTATCTCTGCCCGTGGCAGGAGTGTCCCCTCGAGGATTACCCGCCTCGACGTGTAGACCTCTGGGGGTGGGTGGCTACCCTCTACGGGCTCGACGGGCTTCCATGGTCCGATGACGACTCTGCCCTCCACGGTCCCCATGCTTAGGCTGGGGGAGTAGGCTAGGGAGAACACCGTGATCGCCGTCAGGGCGAGAGCCAGTATGAGCATGATTCTGCCTATTCTCATGGGCATCTAGGCTTCTCGGCGCGACGGCGCTTTATAGACCATGCCGAGCCGATGGACACCTTTAATTGGGAGAGGGTCAAGTTACAGTGGTCGGCTTGACTGGGAAAGGTTTAGCCGTTGAAATAGCCGGGCTCAGGCTTCGTTCTCCCACCCTCAACGCCTCGGGTGTCCTCGGCATGTCGGCGCCCCTTCTAAAGCGAGTCTATGACTCGGGTGCTGGTGCCGTTGTGACGAAGAGCCTCGGCCCCGCGGCGAGGCCGGGACACATCAACCCGACGGTCGTCGAGGTCGAGGGGGGCATCCTCAACGCGATGGGCCTCCCCAACCCGGGCGTCGAGGGCTACCTGGAGGAGCTGCGCGATCTGAAACATGAAGGCGTAACCGTCGTGGCGAGCTTCTTCGCCTCGACGGTAGAGGAGTTCAAGGTGGGCGCCGAGGCGCTCTGCGGCGCGGGGGCGGATGCCCTCGAACTCAACCTGAGCTGCCCGAACGTGGGCGGTGAACCCGGGATGTGCGCGGCGGACGCCGTGAGCGTCGAGAGGATCACCGCGGCCGTCAAGCAGGTCGCCAAGTCACCCGTCTTCGTGAAGCTCTCCCCGAACGTCACGGACATCGCCAGCATAGCCGTGGCCGCCGAGCACGGTGGCGCAAACGCGATAACGGCGGTGAACACTCTCAAGGCGATGGCGATAGACGCCGACTTCAGGTGCCCGGTTCTCACAAACGTGACCGGCGGCCTATCGGGTTCCGCCTTGAAGCCAGTGGCTCTTCGCTGCGTCTGGGAGATCGCCGAGGCGGTGAAGGTCCCAATAATCGGTTGCGGGGGCATCATAAACTGGCGCGATGCCGTCGAGTACATGCTCGCGGGCGCATCCGCCGTCGAAATAGGCACGGGTGTAATGTACGAAGGCTTCGAGGTCTACGGGAAGGTCAACGCGGGCATCGAGAGGTACCTCGAGGAGAACGACTTCGGATCGGTCAAGGAGATAGTGGGTCTTGCACACAGGAAGTGAATCAATGAAGGCGGTAAGGATTGAGCGGGTCGTGCAGGAGACCCCCGACGTCACGACTCTGTACTTCCCCGGCGTAGGCGGGGCGCGGCCCGGGCAGTACCTCATGGTCTGGCTCCCCGGCGTCGACGAGATACCGATGAGCCTCTCTACAATCAGCGACCCCTCAAGCATCTCCGTCAGGGTCGTAGGCGACGCGACACGCGCCCTCTCCAAGCTGAAGAAGGGTGACAAGATCGGATTACGCGGCCCGTTCGGCAACGGCTACACGATCAAGGGTAAACAACCCTTCCTCGTGGGAGGCGGGAGCGGAATAGCCTCACTCACCCCACTCGCAGAGGAGCTGGTTGCGAAGGAGGCGAAGCCGACGTTCCTAATCGGCGCCCGCAGCAAGGACCAGCTAGTCTTCAAGGAGAGGCTATCCAAGCTTGGCCTTCACCTCGTGATCTCAACCGACGACGGCTCTGAGGGGTTCCACGGCTACGCCTCGAACTACGCCGGGGAACTCATGGCCGAGGGCGGCTACGATCAGGTCTACATCTGTGGCCCCGAGTTGATGGCGGCGAAGATTTGGGTGGAGGCGGATCGGCTCGGGCTGCCCGTTGAGGCGAGCCTTGAGAGGCTCTGCAAGTGCGCCGTGGGCCTCTGCGGGAGCTGCGCCATAGGCCCCTACAGGGTCTGCAGAGACGGCCCAATATTCGACTCCGCCAAGCTGCGTGAGGTAGCCGCTGACTTCGGCAAGAGGCGCATGGATGCCTCGGGTCGGATGATCAGGGTCGACCACTGAGGAAACCGTTTTCTATACCTAAACTATCCTCCATCCATGCCCAACGACAAGGCGAGGGTGGATATCCTCTTCGAGTGTTTCTACATGAGCCTAGGTGTCCGCGAGGGGCACCCGATGCTGACCTTCAGGTGGCCGCTAACGCCGATGCCGCCCCCGGCGATCGGTCAGACGTACAACGGTGTCACCTTCAACCTCGGGTCGACGAACACCATCCTCGTCAGGGACGGGGGGAAGAACATACTAATCGACCCGGGTATCATCCAGCTGGGCCGCTACGGGTGCCTACCGAAGAGGCTCTCGGAGTTCGGTCTCAAACCTGCTGATATCGATATCGTCGTCAACACGCACTGCCACTACGACCACACGGAGGCGAACTACATGTGGCGGGGGAAACCGTTGCTCATACATGAGGCAGAGTACGACTACGCCGCGGAGCTATACTGGCCCGAGTGGAGGGCCGCCTTCATAGACATCCTCGACGTGAAGAAGTTCAGGGGGGAGAAGAAGGTCACGAAGAATGTGCGTCTGATCGAGACATTCGGCCACACCCCGGGGAGCATCTCGGCGCTCGTCGAGACGAGCGAAGGATTAGTCGCCTGCATAGGGGACGCCGCGATAGTGAAGGAAGACTACCTCGAGTTCAGGGAGCCGATGGTTGTGACGAAGAACATAAGCGGCGCCACGGCTGTCGACAGCCTGAAGCGGGTGGCGGGGTACAAGCCGGTGCTCGTTATCCCCGGGCACGACGCCCCATTCAGGCCCTAGAAAGGTTTATAGATTAACGCCCTCCCAGAACACGGCGGTAATCGTATGCCGACGCACGGATCGCTGACAAAGGCCGGCAAAGTCAGGGCACAGACTCCAAGGATTGAGCCTCAGCCAAAGACCCACCTCGCCCCGAAGAGGAAGACGCGGAGCAACTTCATCAAGAGGATTGTCCACGCTCCACGCGACGAACGCAGCGGCGGACGCGGGCAGCGCTTTTAAGCCTCCCTCACCCTAGTTGGACTCGGTTTTGGATCGCGCCCTCAGGGAGATAGTCGAGAAACTTCTTCAGATAAACAACCCCACGAGGGCTGACCTTGACGGCGTGAAGATCGAGGTCGCTCGCGCACACGGGCTGCCACGGATACCCCGGAACTCGGAGATAATCGCCACCCTCACCGAGGGGGAGGCGGGGCTGCTTCTCCCCATCCTGAGACGGAAGGAGGCACGCGCCCTCAGCGGCGTGAGCGTCGTCGCGGTTATGACTGAGCCCTATCCCTGCCCACACGGGCGCTGCGCCTACTGCCCCGGCGGCCCCGACGAGGGCAGCCCACAGAGCTACACGGGGTACGAGCCCGCCGCCATGAGGGGCGCACAGAACGAGTACGACCCCTACAGGCAGGTGAAGGCGCGCGTAAAACAGCTTGAATCTATTGGGCACGTCATCGACAAGGTCGACCTCATCATCATGGGGGGCACATTCCCCGCCTCACCCCGCCCCTATCAGGAGGGCTTCGTCAAGGGCTGCCTAGACGCCCTCGCCGACGTCCCCTCCACTGACCTAGTCGAGGCGAAACAAAACGCTGAGGAGTCGGGCGTGAGGAACGTTGGGATAACCGTCGAGACCCGCCCCGACTGCATAAGGGAGAAGGACGTCAACGGGATGCTGGAACT
>Ga0315274_10009716_pt1 | contig 13878 bp, 14 predicted proteins | sample YL17G02_20_MG_FD_203700 | JGI IMG/M metagenome (GOLD analysis project Ga0315274, IMG submission 203700) | Sediment microbial communities from Yellowstone Lake, YNP, Wyoming, USA - YL17G02_20 | ecosystem: Environmental > Aquatic > Freshwater > Lake > Sediment | place: USA: Wyoming | collected...
ACGCTCCGCTCGGGATGACCCTCTCGAGCGCGTGGGTCACAGTCCAGGCGCGCGTGCTCCGCAGCAGCCTCACCGTGGCCTGAGGCCGACGAACACGGCCACTGGAGTCACGTGCATAGCCCACATTACGAATTACGAATTACGAATTCAGAGCGTCTAAGAGAATGAGGCTGGTCGGGCCTCGCTCGTGTGGCCTACGCCGGCCCAGCCCTTGCCTTGTGGCTTGGCACGCTTTTCGGGTGCCCGCCTTGCGGGCGGCCGGCTGTTATCGAGGCGAAGGGGGGAAATGGGACAGGGCGCCGCCTATCGGAGTTCGTGCCCCGATCGAGGCATCCGAGACCCTCTGCGCCTTTCCGAGCCATTTCCCCCCTTCACCTCGATAGCTGCAAGACACGGTGGCAAAAAGCGTGCCAAGCCAGAAGGCAAGGGCGGCGGTTGCCGACCCCGAGCAAACGACTGGCCCACCACGCCTCATTCTTCTAGACGCTCTCAGTCTCATGTCACCTATTCCCGCTCGAAGCAAACGCAAAGGACGTTTGGACGGGGAAGCCGCAGGTGCAGCCGGAGCTGGACTCGGGGACGAGGATCAGGCCGCAGGCCGGGATGACGTTGATCCAGCAGCCGGGGCGGCTCACGGTGCTGAGCTTCGTGGCCTGGCGGGTGCGGAGGTCGAACATCGCGGGGTTGCCAGCTCGGTAGAAGAGCTGGAAGGCGGAGGCCGAGAGGGTGCCGCAGCCGTGGCCATGCCGGTCGAAGGTCCAGCCCGCCACTGGCTCGCCCGTCTTCAGGTCGTAGGCCCACGGCTCGGCGTAGACAGTGCCGCCGACGATGGCGGGGTGCTTGACTTGCTCGCCGTGGTCGCCGCCGGGCTTGGCCCGGCTGTCCTGCTCTCGATGCCAGCGGGGGCCGCCCGTCTTCGCATCGAAGGCGAGGAACTCGTACCAGACGGTGCCCTCCTTGTTCTTCGAGCCTGTGACGAGGATGGTGTCCTGAGCGACGCTGAGGAAGATGACGTGCTGGAAGGAGCGGAGGTCGGCGGCCTTCTTCCACAGGGTTTGGCCCGACTTGGCGTCGAGGGCAACAAGCGATGCCCCGCTGCCGAGGAGGAGGTCGAGCTTCATCCGCCCGTCGGGGTCCTGCGCCGCGGCGGGGTTGGCGCTCTCGACGAAGCAGACCCGCCCCCCTCCGATGGCGATGGTGGGGTCGAGGACGACGCCCGCGCGGTACGTCCATCGCTTCACGCCGGCCTTGCGGTCGAGGCAGAAGAGGGTGTCGCTGGTGCTGATGTCCTTGAAGTCGCCGTATTGGATCTCGACGACGGTGCGCCCCATCGTCCGCAGGGAGGCGCCTTTCTTGCGGCCGCTGCCGAAGAGCAGGTCGTCCACGACGGCCAGGTAGCCCCAGGAGCGCGGTCCGTCGGCCGCGAGCCGCGGGGTGGGGAATCGGCGGACGATGGAGCCTGTGGCGACGTCGAGCGCGGCGCAGTCGTCAAGGGTGGCCGCATAGAGCACATCGTCGGCGAGGGCGAGGTGGCCGCTGTCCTTCGGGGCGCCGAGGCGGGTGGAGTCGGGGAGGTCGGCCTCCCACAAGGCGGTGCCGTTGTAGGCATCCACGGCGAGGATTCGGTTGTAGGCGGGGACGAAGAGGCGGCCGTCCTTGGCGAGGGGCGGCACGGCGCGGTGGTGGCGGTCGGCCATCGGGTTGGGACCCGGGGGGCCGAACCACTGAATGCGCGTGGGGGCGGCGATGAGCTGGTCGCCGCTGCACGCGGTGTTGCCGGGGTCGGCGTAGAGATGAGTCCACTCGCCAGCGCCCTGGAGCGGGCCGCGGCGGGTCAGTTCCGCAGGCTCACCGAGGCAGGCGACGCCGCCCCACGGCCTCACGAGGCGGGCCGCGTCGGCGGGCGCCGCGGCGCCCGGGTTCGTCACCCGGTCGAGCACGACGAGATTGGCGAAGGCGCTGGGGAGCGCGGCGAGCGGGCCGCTGTGCACGGTGGCCCTGACGCCATACAGCCCCGCCGCGTCGAGCGCTCTCCGCGCGGCGGCGCGCTTGCCGTAGTCCTCCTCGATGCCGATGATCGTCAGCTCGGTCCGCTTCGCCAGCTCGCAGACGAGGCGTCCGTCGCCGCAGCCGAGGACGACGCCGAAGCCTCTATTGACGCCCGACCTCTCGACGATTTCCTTCGCGGTTTGCGCGTAGAGAGGTGACAGAGGATCGCTGGCGCAGGGTGACACAGGGGGGACGTTCGACGACGACGGGGACGACGACGACAACGATGAACGGAAGCAGTGAATAGCTCCGCGGTCGGTGCTCGCGAACAGCCGGCCGTGGGCGGCTGCCAGGCCATAGGCGATGCCTGTAACCTTGCCCGACCAGAGCGGTTCGCCATCGGTTGCCCGGAAGGCGGCGACCTCGCCGTCGCCCCCGGCGAAGAGCGTGCCGCCCGCCATGATGAGCGAGCAGGAATGGCGGGAGGGCCGCCTCCAGAGGGTGCAGCCGTGCATGGCCTTCTGGAGCTCGGCGAGCGTGGCCTTGTTGGCTTCGTGCTCGCCTCTGAGCTTCTTGCCTTCCTCGCTGTTGTCGCTCTTGGCAAGTTGCTTGAGGCGTTCCTCGATGGCCTTCTGTCGGGCGGCGAGGCGCCGGCTCTGGCCCACGAGGCCGAAGTAGCGGACGCGGTCGAGAGCCTGAAGCTCGCGGCCCGTGAGAAGGTAGAGCGCCTTGTCGGTGCCGAGGGCGCGGTGCGCGTTGAACGTGGCGAGGAGCTCCCCCGTCGTCGCGTCGAATGCCTCGACCTGTCCCGTCATCCCCGGGCCGTTGAGGAGCAAATCGTCGAGTAGCGCGGCATCTGTGCCGCCGGTGCCCTTGCACGTTCCCGCCGGTTCGCCGTCGGCGCGGCAGAACATGGCTGGAGCCATCCTGCCACCGGGCACGTAGAGATGGGTGTCCGAAGCGAGGAGATAGCCCTGCGGCGACAGGTTCAGCGGCTTGGGCCTCCACTTCTCTGAGCGATCCCGCGCGTCAATGGCGCACAGCGAGACGCCTTCGGTGGGAAACAGGCCGGTGGCGAAGTAGGCGATGCCCCCTGCCACCAGGACGCCCGTTCGGGCAGGCGAGGCCGAGATCATGCGCCCGTTGCCGATGACCTGACGTGTCGCAGGCGCCTGACGGGCTTTCAGGACCTCCGCGCCGCCACCCGCGGCGAGGCAGTAGACCTGGCCGTCGTCCGACCCGACGTAGACCTTTCCCGCGAAGACTGTGGGTGCCAGGCGCACGGGGCCGCCGGTGAAGAACACCCAGCGCACCCGGCCCGTCGCGGCGTCGAGGCAGTAGACCTTGTCGTCGGCGGAGGAGCCGAAGTAGAGGGCGTCGCCGGCCGCGGCGACCTGGAAGGCTCGGTCGTAAGTGACCCGCGCGGCAAGGTCCCTCAGGCCGTGCCAGTAGTCCACCTTGGCGGGCGCGGGCCAGGCCGGGCTGGGCGCGTGACGCGCCGTGCAGACCCAGGCCTCCTGGAGCGGCAGGGGGAGTTGCTCGGAGGTGATGCCGCTCCGCCGGTTGTCGTGCATGTACGTCGGCCAGTCCTCGGCCTTCGCTGGCCGGGGGCCGGATAGGACCGATAGGACGGATAGGACGGACAGGACCCACGGCAGGCCGAGCGAGGGGCAATCGCTGCGCCGGAGAAGAAAAGGGGTAGGGTGTGCATACTTGCACACCGAGATCATCCCGCGTGCAGGTATGCACGCCCTACCACCTGGAAGGCCGTGGACGGCAAAAGGTTCCTGACCCCTTTTCTTCTCCAAGGTCCCTCGTTTCTCACGCGTCAGGCATCAGGACGAGCCGCGTCATGAGCTCGGCCATTGTCAGGAGGTCGTGCTGGTTGTGCTTGACGATGAGGGCGATCTCGCGGGCGTCGCCGGTGCGGACGAAGTCGTGGTAAGCCCGGCCGATGTCGGCGCCCGCGATGTCCTCGACGCGGTGGCGGCCGCAGATGCGGCGCTCGAGCGTCTGGAGCCTACAGTCCGGGAGGAGGCCCCCGAAGCGCCGCCGGGCGGCGTGGAGGAGGTCGAAGTGGAACTCCGGCTCCGGGAGGACGACGCCGGTCGCAGCCGCCCGCGCCCGCAGCGACGGGATGTCGAAGGTCTTGCCGTTGAAGGTCACGAAGAGACGCTTGCGGCGGGCCTCCTGGGCGAAGTGGGCGAGGATACCCACCTCCTCGGCGTAGGTGCGCGCCAGGAATTGGCGGCACAGCAGGCCGTCCTCGCTCCAGACGAGAGTGCCGATCAGGATGGTGAGCGCGGTGCCGAGGCCGGTCGTCTCCACGTCCAGGAAGCACAGCTCGTGGAGAAGAGGTAGGGGCGAACCTTGTGTTCGCCCAAGAGGGGCGAATACGAGATTCGCCCCTACAGCACCTGGAAGGCTGAAGATTGAAGACATCGGGAGTCTTTTCTTCAGAAGAAAAGACTCCCGATGTCGTCCAAAAGGTTCCTGACCCCTTTTCTTCTCCCCGCGGCAGAGGGCATCGAGCGCGCGAGCCACGGCGGCCGGCAACGCCGAAGCCGCCGGCTCAATCGCCGCAACGGGGTGCTCGAGGAGGTAGAAGGCGTGCCCTGGCGGGCTTGTGGCCTCGCGGCCGTCGAGGCATTTCTCCAGGGGGATGCAGATTCCGCCGCTGGGGCCGGCTCGGCGCGGCGCTTCTCGCGGCAGGTCGCGCCGGTAGAGGATCGCCCCAGGCGGGGAGGCCGGCCGTGGCGTGGCAGAGTGCCACGGTTGGCTCGCCAACCGTGGCCACGGCTGGGCAAGCCAGCCGTGGCACTTTGTGCGGTTGAGCTTTGCGAGCTTCCTGCGGAGGCCGCGGAGGGCATCCATCTCGCCGGGGCGCGCGGAGTCGTTGGCATCATGGGCAGGCACAGCATCCTCCGAGGACATCGGGAGTCTTTTCTTCGGAAGAAAAGACTCCCGATGTCTTGTCCAGGAGAGCGATGGGGGCGCACATCGCTGGACGCTGCTACTCTACCGTGTCGGGGGGGCAGTTGCAAGCGGATTTGGACTGCGACCGCGGCTCGGGTGGCTTTCGCTCGTATCGTCCTCGTCCTCGTCCCTCCTCCTCGTCCTCGATTCCTCGTAGCACTTCAGCCGTCTGAAGTTCCGCCCCCACCGAGCTTGCCTCGGTGGAGCGATGATTGGCTACTACCCGCGCGGCGCCGACCCCTCCTCCCTCCGCCCGCCACAGGCGGGCGGAGGGAAGAGAGAATGTGTGGGTCGCCCTGCTAGTTGTCAGTCCTCGGCTCCACCGACGCAAGGGCCTGCCCTGAGCGAAGCCGAAGGGTCGGTGGGGGCCACTTCGCTTCGCAGGGCGGCCACTTCAGACGGCTGAAGTGTTGCGTCGACTCTTCATTCTCTGCTTCCCTGGGACCACGGTGCCTTACACTCATTAGTTGTGTGCTGTCAATGACTTAGGTGCAGATCAGCCTCGATTTCGGGCAAATGTTCTCCAAGTGGCCTGCGGTCCCTCGCAAAACGCTTGACTTCCGCGCCCGCCACCGCTGTGCTCGCTGTCATGGGTATGAGCACTCAGGACGAGACATTTGCCGCATTTCGGCCTCCATTTGCATTTAACACCAATTCAGACAAGGACTTATGGGTGTCAGGCACCGTGGTGTCCCATGTCCTGCGTGATCAGGAAGCGGCCGGCCGCCTGGGCCGCCCGCCAGACGCTCGGGTCGTCCCGGCCGCCCAGTCCCTCCTGCGGCACAGTGTCCACCTCATGGCCCATGCGCGACAGCGCCACGGCGAGGCGGGCGGGCAGATTCTCGTCGAGCTTGATCTTCATGCGACGGTGGGCACTTGGGGGATGGGCAGATCCTCTTCCGCCGACGCCGCGGCGAACGCGATGACCGCGCGCACGTCGGCCTCGCTCAGCGTGGGAAAGTCCTCCACAATCTCCTCCACGCTCGCCCCCTCGGCCAGGGTGGCCAGAATGGTCCGCACCGGCACGCGCGTGCCCTTGATCACGGGCTCGCCCCCGCAGATGCGCGGGTTCCGCTCAATCCGCCTCTGGTAACCCACCGACCTCTTGCGTCTCATCCGCCACCTCCGTCTCAAGCAACTGCATCTTCCCTCGTCTCACCGGCCTCATTCTACGGGCAGAGGCGCTTGAATGCAAGTGGCCTCCGAACCCCGAACACCGCTCCTCCCTCCTCCTGCTTACTGTCCTCTGCGCCCCTCACTCTCCTCTCACCCGCCGCACCTGGACGCTCCAAGTGTCCTTGACATGGCCCCGTCCGGGGCCTATGATCCCGATGCGAGAGCAAACGCAGCCAACAGTCGAGGGCGAACAGTTGAAGCGAATTCGCCTCACCCGACATGCGCGAGAGCAGCGTATCGAGCGAGGCTGTACCGAGGAAGATGCGGCAGGCTGTCCGCCTGGGAAGCAGGGAACCGGCCAAGCACGGCCGGTTGCTGTGCCGCTACAACTTCCGGTATAATGCCCTCTGGCAGGGGAAACCCTACGCGATCAAGCAGGTGGCCCCTGTAATCGCCGAGGAACCCCACGAGATTGTCGTCGTCACCGTCTACACATTCTACTTCTGAGAGGGCTGCCCATGACCATCACCTATGACCCCGAGGTGGACGCCCTCTACATTCGCCTGGTAGAGGGCAAGCACGAGTGCCGCACCATCCGACTCTCCGAAGAGGTCGCCCTCAACATGGGCGAGGGCGAGACCCTGGTCGGCATTGAGATCCTCGACGCCAAGGAACTCCTCGGCTCCGGCACGCTCCCTCCCCTCGTCCTCGAAAACCTCCCCTGCGAGATCGTCCAGCGCCCCTGACCCTCTTCTCGTCCCTACGCTCCGCGTGGGGACGGGCCATCTTCGACGCACCGGCGTCCCTCTTCTCCGATCGGAGGATCAGCGGCGGAAGGGACGCGAGAGCGTCCAAGCCTGGCCCGAGCGAAGTCGAGGGCACACGCCATCCCGACGGAGGACCGTCGGGACAAGAGGAAACGGAGTCAGAAGAAGAGAAAGCTCTTCCCGGCCGCACGCAATGACTCACTCACCCGTAAGTCCTTGCAGTGGACGGGCTTGCACCTTCTAATTGTGCCAGGCACGATTGTCGGTGGTGTTCTGCACGCCGCTGCGCGCCGCCTGCACCATCTGGTCGAGGGTCCGGCTGCGCCGGTCAATGTACTTGTCGCAGAACCGCGCCGTCACATCATAGACCAACTCCGCCACCTGAAAGCTCTTCAGTTTGCGGTAGCCGCCGTGCTTCGGAATCAACGGTTCATGCTCTGCCACAAATCGCCTCCGTCCGGGCCGTCCACCCTGTGCATGCCGTCCACCCCACCACACTCCTCCGCCTCCGCCTCGGTGCCTGACACCATAAGTCGTTATTGATCAAGGCGTTAAGTGCAAGACGAGGCCAAGATGGGGCGAAGGTCGGGCCGAGTGGATTCATGGGCTTGCGGCATCGAGACTTGCGGCGTCCAGGCATGGGCATGAGGGGAGCGTCGAGGTGCGGTGGGCGCCGCGGCTGCCAGGATAGGCTTTCCGGGGGGGGGAAGTCAAGCCTGTTCTCGGGGTGGCGGGGCATTGGGCTGTTCGACACCGGGAGCAACAAGGCGGCAGGCAGAGATATGGCCGGAACAGCCTCGGAGCCGCTCGGACCGCCAATGCGCCCATTGTGTATCAACCCTAGGGGGATGAGCGTGATACACAATGCAGGGAATGGCCTGGAGCCGCCCGGATCGCCAAAGCGCCCATTGCACCACGGTGGGGGAGCATCGGGGCGAGGAAATGAGAAAGATGGACGCGGGAGCGTCCGGTGAGTCGTCCCCACGTCCGCCGTGCGGCGGATAGGGACGAGCGGGGCGGGAGAGGCGAAGAGAAGACCGCCTGAAGGTGGGAGTACATGCTCAGGCCGCGACCAGCTCGCGCAGGCGCGGCTCGTAGGAAGCCTTCCGCGCTTCCTGCTCGGGGCCCGGCGGGATCTTGGTCACATCCCACCAGAAGTCCACCGCGCCGACGATGCTCACCACGACGCGGACGCGGGGCTCCCGCCAGGCCAGGACCATGGCCGCGCTGCCTCCCATGGACACCCCCGTGGCGGCGGCACGGGGGAGATCTCCATGCAGTGCCAGGCATCGCATGGCAGCGTGGGATTCGTCCAGGGGCCTTGGGGGTCGGGGCCTCCCGCTCCCGCAGGCTGGCGGCGCTCAAGAGGTCACGCCCGCGCGTGTCCTTGTGCCTGCGTTGCGCCAGGGAGGTCCGGCGCACCCACGCGGCCGCGCCCCTGGTATCGAGAGCGGCGCTCCCGCGCCCGCACTCCCAAAGGCTCACGCACGTCCTGGGGCGGAGGCAGGAAGCCGGACGGCAGCCGTTCGGAGTGCGGGTGCGAAGCACCGCTTTCGGTTCGAGCGGCTGGGCCGCGTGCCGGCGGCCCCGCAACGGCGAAGGAGATTACACGCACCCGCCGCAAAAAAGATCGTTGACTTTGGGGGGCCGGTCGGCTAGAATCATTGGTTTGCCAGTGGCCATAGACCGTCCGGAGTGATGCGATGACCAGAACGTATATGGCGAAGCCCGGCGAGGTGCAACGGCAATGGCACCTGGTCGACGCCAAGGATAGGGTGCTGGGCCGCCTTGCGAGTCGCATGGCGACCATCCTCGAGGGGAAGCACCGACCCACGTACACGCCGCACGTCGACACGGGCGACTTCATCGTCGTCGTGAACGCCGCGAAGGTGCGGGTGACGGGCAAGAAGCTGGATCAGATGCTTTACCGCCACATTGCCGATCGTCCGGGCAGCTTCCGCACGACGCCACTGCGCAACGTGCTGGCGAAGAGGCCCGACCGGGTGATCCGCGAGGCCGTGCGGCGGATGCTGCCGAAGACCAATCTGGGGCGGCGGATGCTCCGCAAGCTGAAGATCTACGCCGGCCCTGAGCACCCGCATGCGGCGCAGAGCCCACAGCCACTGGAGTTCTCGAGGACGTAACCAAGGAGGTCTGTCTTGGCCGCTACCGCGACGACTGAGTATCACTGGGGAACGGGCCGCCGCAAGACGGCGGTGGCGCGGGTGCGCCTGCGGCGGGGAACGGGTCAGTTCCTGGTCAATGGCCGCGAGGGCGACCAGTATTTCCCCACCGAGCGCCTCCAGTTCGCCATCCGCGCGCCGCTGCGGACCGTCAAGGCGATCAACAAGTACGACGTGCTCGCGCGCATCGAGGGCGGCGGGATCTCGGCCCAGGCCGGCGCCATGCTGCTGGGCATCGCGCGCGCCCTGGTGAAGATCGACAGGGAGTTCCACCCGAGGCTCAAGGAGGAGGGCTTCCTCACCCGCGACTCGCGTGAGAAGGAGCGCAAGAAGTACGGGCGGCGCCGCGCCCGCGCGCGCTTCCAGTTCTCCAAGCGGTAACCGTCCTCTCCGTCTTCCAACCCGCCGTCGGGCCGAAGGGGCCGCGGCGGGTTCTTCATTGGCCCGCCGTGGAGTATGGCCCTCAGCTATGGTAACCCGCTCGGCCTCTTTCATCGCGCTCGTCCTCGTGCCCTCGACTTCGCTCGGGCCAGGCCTTCGTCCTCGTCCTCGACTCTTCATTCTCCGGGCTTGCCTGAGCGGCTCCGAGCGGAAGGAGAGTCGATTACGAGGACCAGCAGGCTGCACGTCTGCTCCCTCTCCCCCCGGGAGAGGGCGGGGGTGAGGGCCGCAAGGACGGACCGACGGCTCATGTGCGGGTCACTGCACCTCGGTCCCTCACCCTAACCCTCTCCCGGAGGGAGAGGGAAGCGGAGGGCACGAGGACGATTGAGCAAGGAGCGCTTTCCCATAACTGGGGGCCACACTCCCCGGCCGTGTGCCGGGTTGATCTCCCGGACGCTTTGCGCCATACTCGCTCTCTGAGTGTGACCTGGGTGGTCATGGAGGACTGACATGGCTCGCCTGAAGATCGGCGTGATGATCGAGTCCCTGCGGCTCGGGGTGCGCCAGGGCATCGAGAAAGCGGCGGAGATCGGACTCGACGGTTTCCAGGTCTACGTCACGGGCGGGGAGATGGCGCCGGAGAATCTGCCGCGGAGCGCGCGCCGTGAGCTCAGGAGGTTCGTGGCTGATCGTGGGCTGGCCATCAGTGCCCTGTGCGTCGAGCTGGGCGGGTATGCTGACCCTGCCGGCGCGGACGAGAAGATCGAGCGGACGAGGCGCATGATCGACCTTGGCGTCGATCTAGGCGTCCGCATCCACTCCTCGCACATCGGCCGGATTCCCGAGGACCCGAACGCCAGGGAGCGGCGGACGATCGCCGAAGCTCTGCTCGCCATCGGCAGCTACGCCGCCGAGCGCGAGTGCTGCCTGGCCTGCGAGACGGGGCCGGAGGACACGGCGCTCATGCACGACTTCCTCGCCTCCATCGGCAGCGACGGGGTGAAGGTGAACTTCGATCCCGCGAACCTCGTGATGAACGGCTTCGACCCGGTCCGGGGAGTCTACGAGCTGGCCGACTTCATCGTCCACACCCACGCCAAGGATGGGATTCGCCGCCCCGACAAGTCGGCGCAAGAGGTGCCTCTTGGCCAGGGGCAGGTGCCCTGGGAGCGCTACGTTGCCGCGCTGCGCGAGACGGGCTACGAGGGCTTCTTCACCATTGAGCGCGAATGCGGCGACAATCCGGTCGAGGACGTCATTGCGGCCAAGAGCTTCCTGGCCAGCTTCTGAGCCCTGTCCGGTCCTCCCGCGGCGGTCGGCGTCTAACTCTTAGACAGGCTAAGCCCTTGGGGAGAAAGCATTTGCGTTTCCACGCCTGTCCTCCGGGGAGTCCCTGTGCCCAGATGATGTACGATCGGCGGCGACTCGGCCCCGTTCGGCTCCCAGGCTGGCCCGCTCCATAAGTGTCGTGTTTACAATCGGTTGTGACTTGGCCGCCAAAGCTCCCGAGTCCGGCACGCCGATTGCTTCCCCCTGCACGCTCGACAGGCACCTGAACTTCTCGCCGCGGCCCCTCGGGATTCGGCCGCGCGGTCGGGGCCTCTGAAGCAACTCGCGGAGGAAGCAAATGATGGCGCGCGTGCTGAAGTGCTGGAGTCTCGCTATCCTTCTCGGTGTCCTCGCCGGTCCGGCAGGCGCCTTCCCGATCACAGTGGACGGCAACCCCAGCGACTGGGGAATCGCGCCTGGGCCGTATGGGGCCTCCGACTGGGAGCCCTTTGCCGGGGTCGAGGGAGTCTGGGGTCGCCCGGAGGACTCCCAGCCCGGGACGAACGGCGGCTTCGTCAACCCAGGCTATGGCGACCAGACCTTCGATGCGGAGGCATTCTACATCACGTATGACCCGGAGTACCTCTACTTCGCCGTGGTGGCTGGGCTGCCCCGAGGCGGGGCGAGCGGGCACTACCCCGGGGACATCGCGATCGACATGGGCCGCGACGGCACCTGGGACCTCGGGATCGAGACGACGGGCAACAACGGGAACGCGGTGGGCGCGCTCTACGCGGTCGCGCGCTGGGGAGCGGGCCTCTGGGGCTCGACCGATCCCACCTCGATCCTCAATGGCACCGCGGTCTGGCAGCCCGACTTCCCCAATCTGTTCTACTCGCGCATCGGGACGACGGACCACTACTTCATCGAGACCGCGATCCCGCTCGATCGACTCCCGATCTCCAGGACGGCACCAACTCCTTACCGCGTCCACTGGACGCAGACCTGCGGGAACGACGCCGTGGATGCCATGGCGGGTTTCCCCCCGCTCCCGGACGATCAACAAGCCATTCCTGAGCCAGCGACCTGCGCCCTGCTCGGCTGCGGGCTGCTGGCGGTGCTTGCCCGACGGTTCCGTGTTAGAGGAAAGGAGGCAACCGGTCGTTCGTAGGCTCCGTGCCGGCGGGAGCGGTGTTCGCCGGCATTCAGGCAGTTCCCTTTTTCTGGCGGGCGGCCCCGGACGAGTTCCTGGGGCCGCCCGCGACGTTTACTGAGCACGGCAGTAGTAGTGTCCGAGCGGAGAGACTTACTGGTACTGGACCCCAAGGCGCGTCATGTAGGGGCGAATCTCGTATTCGCCCCTCCTTGGGCGAACACAAGGTTCGCCCCTACCTCGCTGCGCGCACATTCCCGATTCGCCCCTACCTCGCTGCGCGCACATTCCCGATGCAGTGCTGAATAGGCAGGCGCCGGCGAAGCCAGGCCCGCTCTGGCTTTGACCGCGGAATGGGTTGGTATATAATGGGGCCACAGCTCACCGCAGGAGTACAGGCATGGCGAACTACGAAGACGGAGCATGCCGCCGTGTCGTGGGCCTTGGCCCCATGCCGAGCGCGATGGCGCGGCGGGATTTCCTCGCGGTTGCGGGTGGCTTCCCACTCGCCCTGGCTGCGCTCGGCCGCCTCGTGGATGCGGCCGAGGCCCCGCCAGCCCGTCCCGCCAAGAAGCCGCCCGTGGTCAAGGTCGGCTTCCTGCGGTCGCGCGGGCCAGGCCCAGGCTCCTGGCCGGGCCACGGTTTCAACGTCGAGGCGGCCTGCAAGGACTGGACCGCCAAGCTCCAGAAGATGGGACAGGAGCTCGGCGTGCAGCTCGCCTTGGGGGCGGAGTGCGCCGTGTACGACGACGCCGATGCCGCCCGGTTCATGGGCGCCCTCAAGACGGATAAGCCCGATGCCCTTCTCCTCGTCCCCCTCGGCATCTTCTACCGGTGGGACGTGGCGAAGAAGATCGTCGCAGAGAACCCCGGCGTCCCCACGCTCCTGTTCTCCTACATCGGAGCCAGCTTCACCCGCGACACGACGCCGCTGGCCGCGAAGGCCGGCTGCCACCTGGTGGCCTCGATGGAGATCGAGGACCTGCGGCCCGGCCTCGAAATGGTCAAGGCCGCCGCGACCATCCGCCAGAGCGCCGTCGTGGTCGTCAAGGGAAACGTCCGCAAGGACGTCGTCTACGGCAAGCTCGGCACCCGGCTGCGCTTCGTGAGCGGGGACGACTACGTCGCGGCCTTCGAGAAGGTGAAGGTGACCGACGAGATGCGCCGCATCGCGGAGGACTACAGCAAGCGCGCCAAGGCGGTCCGCGACCTGAAGCCCGAGCAGCTCATCCTGGCTGCCCGCCACTACTTCGCGGCCAGGCAGCTCATGGACGCCGAGCAGGCCGACGCCATCTCGAGCGATTGCCTCGTCTTCGAGCCCCGCATCAGCATCCCCTGCCTCGCCTACTCGAAGCTGATGGACGAAGGCGTCCCCGCCGGCTGCGAGGCGGACATCGGCTCGGTGATGACGATGGTCCTCATCCACAACCTCCTTGGCCGGCCGGGCTTCATGGCCGACCCGCTGGTTGACACGGCGAAGAACCTCTGGGTGAACGCCCATTGCACGTGCCCGACGCGGCTCGACGGGTTCAATGCGCCGCCGGAGCCGTTCGTCGTTCGGCCTCATCACGACGGCAGCGGCGTGGCGATGGAGGTCCATTGGCGCGTCGGCCAGGTCTTCACCCTGGCGCGCTTCCAGAAGCCCGACCTGCTCCTCGTGGACCGCGCGAAGGTGGTCTGCAACTACGAGGTCCCGCCGGCGGCCACCTGCGTCACCGCCGTCGGAGCCGTCGTCGAGGGGGCCGAGGACAACCCCCACAAGGTCGGCGGCTTCCACGTCGTGCAGTTCTACGGCGACCACGTCAAGAGGCTCCGCGACTTCTGCCAGCTCTACGGCATCGAGGCCGTCCACTCCTGGGACCCGAAGGTCTCGTTCGAGTTCTCGCCCAACTTCCCATGAGGGTTGGCGACGCAGATGACCGGCGAAGACAAGCAGAAACTGAAGCTGTGGGTGGAAACCTGGAAGCGGGCGGGGCCCGCGCTCGAGCGCTTCCGGCACCAGGAGCTCCGCGCGTTTCGGCACGAGGACAACGTTGAGGCC
>Ga0315274_10009722_pt1 | contig 13873 bp, 12 predicted proteins | sample YL17G02_20_MG_FD_203700 | JGI IMG/M metagenome (GOLD analysis project Ga0315274, IMG submission 203700) | Sediment microbial communities from Yellowstone Lake, YNP, Wyoming, USA - YL17G02_20 | ecosystem: Environmental > Aquatic > Freshwater > Lake > Sediment | place: USA: Wyoming | collected...
TCATTAATCTGTTTTTTCAATTCATCAATTTCCGATAAATTTTCATTCGTAGCTAAAATCTTTTTTGGTCTAGCCATCCTCTTTACTCCTTTACCTCAACTAATTTGAATTTCTCCAGATGCAATTTTTGATTGAAACTCATAAAATTGTTCAGGAGTTGTATCTCCAATGCCATACAAATTATGAAATAATTTATGAATATTTTTTGTAAGACAAACTCCTAACGGATATTCTTTATGTAATTTTTTTATTTCCTCTATTATAGAAAAAAGAACTTCTTCTGAATAATCACCAATTTTCTTTCCGGTATTCAATCCCAAGTTAGAAATAGCCTCTTTAACAATTAAATTAAAAGAATATAAATGGTGTATATCTTCAAATCTTTCTCCTGTAATCACACATTTATAATTACATGCCAGCATACTTGCCTTTTTCCAATCAATAATTTGGTGTTGTACATAACTTTTAAATTCTGTTAAACCACCCTGCCAATTACTCGCTCTAGAACCATTTCTATTTCTGGATTCTTCTAATTTACATTCTTTACATGATTCGTTTTTTAAAAATCCACTTATTTTAATTTGATTAAAATGACCATATTGACATTCATATTGTATATAAGATAATCTATTAATATATCCTTCAGGAAATGCTATAAATATAAATTTATTTCTTTTCAATATCAAATTTATTTCTTCTGGAGTTTTTCTTTTTGCTAGATTATTTTTTTGCTGAGCGCATAATTGACAGCGATGACCTCTTTTAAAACTTTCGAATGTCATTAATACAGAATGACCACAAAAAAATTCTATTTCTATAGGGCTTTTTTCGTTTATATATTCTTTAGATAATAATATGCAATTTTCAGATTCTATATATTCTTTCACATAATCAAAAGAAAATCTGTATCTTTCTCTTGCTTTTTGTTTCGCACACTCACTGCAACCATTACCACCCCAAACAGAATCAATAACTGCATTCCATTTACTCCCACAAATATTACATAAAAATTCAGCATATTTATGAGTTCCAGAATAACTTGTTAAGGTTATATTTTCTCCGTGTGTAATAAAAATTCTTTTTTTAGCTTCTTCTTCAGTAACACGGTCTCTTCTTTGATAATAATCTCTCATTTTATTCCCCATAAAATGTCCCTGATATAAATATTAGAGGGAAGAACACTTGGGATAAATGTTCTTTTCAATTAAATTGATCAAATTAAATCTATCCCTCTAATTTTTATTTATCATCTAAGAAAATATGATAATATTTTCCTATTAAATCGTGATGACCGCTCCAACTGCGTTTGTGGCCACACCGATTCCCCACGATTTACTTAAAACGCTATTCTGTTGTAGATTAGCATTATCAAACGGTTCATTCGTAAATGAAAGAGTATTCCCTTCCAAGCAGAGTTTCAAAATCTTCTGCGCTGAAGGAGAAAGAATCCACAGATACGAATCGCTAATGGCGCGTCCGAAAGGAACTTCGATATTAACTACCTGCGGCAGCCGTAAAATATCATATCCACCCAAGGTAGGAATATAACCAAGGGTAGTATATGGATCATTTAAAGTATAGCGATAGTTAGTATCATCCGGTAACACGTTGATCAAAGCTAAAGAAGTACCCATAACGATAGCCTTAGCTCCGCCATTCCAAGCCGAAACCTGCTCGCACAGACGCATCATTGAAGCCTGTGAATACCCACTTACTAACAAGCCTGTGGTTGCGGTTGAGCTAACATTAGCCATAGCAGTAGCAAAAGCGTTGTAGGCATCAAGCGTCATCTGAGTTTCCATTGAGCGCACGACTTTCGACACCAGTTCAGCCAATGATTCTTTTCCAGCTAAAACGCCGTACAGGGTAACACCAACCGTAAGCTGATGGAATTCGGGGATAATAGTTACCTGACCCTTATACTGTTTCCGAACTTCCGAGAAGCGCATACCCTTGCCAGATTTTGAAACCACGAATAGATCACGTGGCGCAACATCAAAAGCAAAGCTGTCGCCAAAACCACCCTGGCGAACATCAGTATACATCCCAATAGTATCGATAATTGATTCGGGCAGAACCATATCAACTAAAGCGCCAATGACAGCAAACATTTCGTGCTGGACAAGCGGATGAAAGAACCATTCCCCAATATTGGTTTCAGTGGCATAAGTCACACCACTTCGGCGGATAATTTCTTTCCGCAAAGCAGCATTAAGTTTCTGCTCTTTCTCATCAAAGGATAGAGTAGTATCGAACTCGATTTTCTTTCCCTGATTTACAGACTGATAATGATTCCAATAATCCTGAAATTGCTCAAACAATTTCATATTGCCAGCGGCAAACTGTAAAACATTACTTGAAATTTTCATATTTTTTAATTCCTCCTAATTATTTTCGGCTACTATTAATGAGGCCCGTTAAAGACGCACACCATTTTGTAAGCCGTAACGCGTTGATTGTCAATAGCACCCGAACCAATCGAGATGTAGGTTGTCGCTAATTTCTTAAAGCTTAAAGAGCTAGCCGTAGTAACAGAACCCCACACTAAAGTATAAATACTATCACTTGCATTTGCATAAGTACTGGTTGAACCCGTAAAAGCGTCGGCTGTTAGGGTAATAACATCCCCAGGCATAGGGCGATAAGCGGTAAACACAGTACACCCCGAATTGTAGAATCGGCGGGGGTCTTGATTTAAACCACGATATTTAAGATCACCATCCACCGTAGTAACCACTTCCGGTTCAGCAGCCATCCAAAGATCGGAAAGCGTAACGGCTGAACCAACAGGAGCAGAAACCCACCAAACTTCTGAATAACCAGTATCAGCCGCTGAACCACTAAGCTGAAAAACATTACCGTTATCAATATCAATCGAACTTGCAGCCACAGCCGAGCGATTGAGTGAACCAACGTCGCGAGCCATAACTTTATTCTGAATTAAAACCGCATGAGTAGTCATTTTTTAAAAATTCCTCCTATAAATAAATAATTAGTCTTTCCATAAAGACTTTTTAACATTAGCGTCCTTATTGCCCCAAGGAAGAGCAAACCTTTCACTACTGTCTTCCTTAGCGTCTTTTTTAGCGAATTCGAAAGCTTTAGCGCGAGCTAAATTCTTCCATCCATCAATGGTTTCTAAAGTGAATTTTTTGGATTCTTCTAATAGAAATTCTCTATCTGACGTAGGCATTTCAACACGTTCTTCAATCTCTTTCAGCGTAGTATCAACAGCAAAAGTAAATTCTTTTTGCTCTTCATCGGCTTTGAATTTTTTAAGTTCTTCATTCTCAGCCATATACGCTTTATTTTCCTCTTCCATTTTTTCCATTTTTCCGCACATATCGGCATTTGCGGCGCTCATCTTGCACATTTTGCAATACATCGCTTCGCAAACTTTCGCCATATTTTGTTCGCCTTCCGGCTTGGCAAATTCTTCCTCTACCATTCCTTTATAATTCTCAGTTTCATCCTCAAGCATTTTCAAAAGAACAGCCGCATCCAAATAAGAATTCAAAGACATATTTTTTTCCTTGTCTTCTTCTTTCTTTTCATCAGCAGGTTTTTCTCCCTTTTCCTCTTCGGGTTTTTCCTTTTTCTCTTTTTCTTCCTCTTTTTTTTCTTCTTCGGGAGTTTCTTTCTTTTCCTCTTCAAAAGTTTCCTCTTTCGCCATTTGTTCTTTTTCTAATTCTTCTTTACTTTTCACAGACATGTCCTCCTTTTTCACCCAATGATCGTCTTTTACGACATGGGTTTTTTTAAAACTTGAAATTGCAATCGCCCAACCATTTTTCTCTTTATCAGACCCAATAGCATCTGCTTGTTTTGCAATTGCATTAGCTTGACCTAAAGAAATTGGGGGGTCTATTCCTTTTAAAGCTGGATTTGCATCCTTTAAACTTTTATAAGGAAACGTCAGCATTTCACTAAAATAAGAATCATGCTGATTATCAATTTCATCAAGTTTCTTACTTAATTCTCCAACCCAACTAACTGATTCTTCCCCTCCCCAAAGTAAAAAGTTTAATTGATTACTCGATAGGTTTTCTTCCGCGATTTGATTTGATCCACGTTTTAGCATATAGCGACTAGCGTGGCGAATCTTATCCGAAGTTGTCTCAGTATTTGAAGTCAAATGCTTGGCGTGAGCTACACTTAAAATGCTCCCTTTATTATATTTCTTATGTAAATCTAATCCGATTTGAGCATTTCTCTTAACTGCATCAGGAATATTAAAATCTACTCCTTTTTCTTCATAAGTTCCGAATTCTAATTCATAAACTTTTTTATATTCATCGTTTTCCACTGCAAACGACATAAGTTGTATATTGGCTCCCTGAGAAGCTTCAGTTACCAAATCGCCCAAAACACATATTCCAGCGAATATCCAATCTTTCATTCGTAACAAACCATTTGGCTCTTCTTCTGAATCTAGCAATTCAACTTCTACGCTTACCTTTTTATTTTTGGTATTATCCTGCTTAAATATATTAATAAATTTTTCAGCATATCTTGACCAAATTTTAGCAGTAACACTTAGAGTTGTTCGCTCATCATTACCTTTAAAAACAGCACTATCAGGAACAACGAATCCAGAAATTAATGTTTTATCGGGGTCTACATGAGTGTGAAAATCATTGAATCTTTCATCAATAGTAAATAAGATTGGTTTTTCATAAATAGTTGGCGCAGATTTTTTTAAAGCTACAACATCACAAATTGTATCATTACGAGTTATTCCAGAACTAAAAGCGTCTATCTTAGCTGTAATGAACTGTGAATTATTATTTTGTTCAATAATTTCTGCATTTTCTATATCAAAATTTAAATATTTAATCACCCAATGCTCCCCTCCTTTCTAAGACATATTCTCATTTTTTAAAATAATTATAAATTTTCATATAAAACGGTAATTTATCTAATGCTCCTTTTAATAGATCATTATCAACAAAATAATAAAAATGTTTATTATCAATATGAATAGGCGATATGCCAATATTATCTATTAAAAACCGCCCACTTTGAGCATTAGTTTTATACCATTTTTCTAACATTTCGGGCGTAGGATTCGTAATATACATTTAAGCCTCAAAAGTCTGATCAAATAATACAATATCTTTTACCATCTTTAGATTCAATGCTAATTTTTGAGCAGAATCTTCTTCCTCCACCTGCTCTTCCAGCATCTTAGCCAGAAACGGGAGATCAATATAAGATTTTTCATTCAATGCTAAATCATATATTTCTTCAATAGTAGCAGTTGTTTGCTCTTCTGTTTTAACATAAAAATCTGCAACGCTAGTGATATCAGTAAAATCTGTTTTAGGTTCTGCAACTTCACCTAAAATTACATTCCCACCTGTACGATCATTGATATAACCCATAAACAAATTTGCATGATCATGCTCACCATCAGCTTGAGTTTTAAAATATTCGGCTAATTTTTTGCATTGCAAATTTTCAAAATAACTTTGCATCTGCATATATTTGTTCTGGTTTCCCAATTCAACTAATATTTGTAAATTTAGTACCGAATTTAAATTTTCCGATAACTTCATAAATCATCCTCCTTTCATCTCGGATGGATGAGTTTACGAATATGCGAAGAAAGTAATAGTATCAGTAGTAGTCAAAGGAGAAACACCCGAAGCAGCACTAACTTTAAGTACAGCAGTACCAGAGCCAGTAGTAACATATAAAGGCAAAGTAGAGCAACTACCTGAGCGATTACATTGAATGATATAACCTCTAGGAGCAGCGGCTAAACCAGTGGGAATATTGACTTCACTACCAGCGCAAAGTTTGCTACCACTGGCAGCAATCAAAGTCTGTAACGCGACAGCAGAAGCAGACAAACCGATAACGCTGGATTGATAAGCTACAAGTGAAGCTGAAGCTACCGCAGACCCTGCGGTCAAATCCTGCAAGATAGTACCTAAATTGACATTCTGACTAGCTTTGTTCATTCTATTTAAATGTGTTCTGTTTGCATTCGAAATTCCCATTTTTTCTCCTCACATTAAAATTTAAAATATATCAATTAGGAGCCAGTTGTTCACAACCGTCAATTGATACAAGTCTAGTATATAGAATATTTTCTATATTTTCTTTTTACTGAAAACAAAATTCTACTATTTAGGCAATTCGGCAGTTACGCCTTCAGCCCACCAATACATACAATATTTACACTCCAAACCTTTAGCGCCTGGAGGAAATTGATCTAAATCTGCTTGCTGGAACTTTTCTCCAGCAGGAATAATTTCTTTTCCAGTATTATCTTTAATCGGCCCTGAAAATACATCAAAACGATTAAACTTTCCAGCTAGCATCTGTGCCAAAGTATCTTTGACTAATTTGATATCATTAGAAGGTAATTCACTTAAACCTTTAGTTAAAGTTTGTCCTTCCATAAATCCGTACAAACCCAAAGACCCTGTATCAGCATCAAAATAATCCCAACCAACTTTATAGGTTTTATCTATAACACCATTAACAAGTTTAGCATAAATCGGCCCCCAATTCCAGTAAATAGTTGTCAAACAACGCTCTACCTTACAAGAACCAACCCAATCATAAGTGATTCCCCATTTACCCTTTTCCTGTGCAACATCAGCAGGGGCAGGAGTATCAGCACCCGTAAATACAACTTCAGCGCCAGCATCAAATAATGAACTTGCCGCTTCTTTTTCTACTACGGGATCATGCCACGTATTAATCCAACGAACATCCAAAGTACATTCTGGACAAGTTTTACGCATACCCAAAGCAAAAGCATTTCCTAGTCGTAATTCTTCTGGAATTGGAAAAGTCGCAATATATCCTAATTTTGGATTTCCGTCTAATTTAGCTCTCGAACCAGCAACCATTCCTGCTAAATACTTCATATCTTCCATAGCACCAAATAGATTACCAAAATTAGTACCATTAGATTTATAACCACTAACATGAATAAAAGTAATATCAGGATAATCAGTAGCTACGATTTCCATAGAATCCATATAACCAAAAGAAGTTCCAAAAATAACATTAAATCCCTTACGGGCTAAACTACGGAACACCTGTTCCGAATCAGCGCCTTCGGCTACATTTTCGATATAAGCAGTATGTACATTAGGTACATTTTTCTCAACATAAGCAATTCCATCCGCATGAGCTTGTGACCATCCCCCATCATCATGAGGCCCGATCAAAACAAAAGCCACATTAAATTTTCCTTCGGTAACATCAGGAATTTGATATTGACCAACAGGAGCAACAGTAGGGGCTACAGTTGGAACAACTTCGGGAACTTTTGTAGCTACTTGAGGGGTAGCAACAGGCGCACATGCGCTAAATACCAAAACAACCATGATCAAAATTGTAGCTAAAAACCAGAAACGCTTTAAAAACATTTACCTTCTCCTATAAACAAGATTAACTACATTTTACTGCGGATTTGTTTTTCCACCTTTTTCAACGTTCCCGCCTCCAGTTTTAGTAGAAGCACCTTCATCACTAATTTCAGTATCAGATTTTGCTGGACGACCTGCACCATCATTAGGAATTTGATTTCCCATAACAATTGGAGTTAATTTATCTACCCATCCCATTGCTTTTGCCTCTTCCATTTGACGTTGCATATCGAATGGATTCATGCCGATACTAGCCGCCAGTTTGTTGGGCATAACAATGCCCCGATCCGCTAAATCTTTAACTCTCGTCATCCTTTGATCTCTATTCGTATAGTTGTTCGTTCCCTCAAATTCTACTTTAAATTTAAAATTCTTAGTCAAACGATTAACATGATAATTAATAAAAGCGCCAAATTGAGGATAAACTTGTTCAATCAATTGTTCATCAATTCCTATACTTAACATGCTCTCGATGGCATTCGTTCTATTTTGGTTCGTGAAAATTAAATTAGCATTAATACCGCTTGTAGCAACAAGGTTGCGTAAAAAAGAGGGATATATATCTGGTTGGGAACTAAACTCAAGAGCTTTGACATTATTTAAAGGTAAAGCAACTGCTCTCAAAGAATCCCCAATAGCCGCTTTTACATAAGCTAGAAAATTACCTAATGTGGCAGGGGTTAACGAAAATTGATCTTTAACTTTTGCGGCAGTATCTTTCAGCATTGGAATTTCTCCACTAATCATTCTTGCGGCTACAGACATATTAATATTTTTCTGTAATGCTCGAAGTAAATCTTGCTGTACAAGATCACTAAACATACCCGTAAAATAAGGTAATCGCGCTGCTACCTCAGAATTTAATTTGAAACACCATCCAAATGGGTCTTGTCCAATCGGGACATCTTGCCAGTAAACCCAGGAGCTATCTCTATAATCCGCTATTAAAGAAGGATTATACGTAGAAACCTTATCGCTTCCTCCAAAGATAGTATTAAATTTCTTGCCAAAAAAACTAGGGAACATTCTTATGTCAACCCCAGGTTGAAGAAAATATACCATATTGAAGCTGAACAGTAAAGTTTTAGCAGACCTTCCCGTAATCATTGTATAAGTCGGGGATGCATTAAGTTCTTGCAAAGCTATTTCGTTATCATTAAAACGTGTACAAAAAAAGAAAGCTTCGTTTCTTATCATTTCGTGAACAGCCATTGTAAATTCTTTTTTGTAGTCCAAATTATCTAAAAACTTCTTTAATACGTCTAAGTCTTTTTGATACTGTTTACCCGTATAATCACTTGATTTAGCGTTTAAACAAGTATAAGTAAAATCCCAAGATAACATATTTCCAAGATAACTCAAAAGTCGTTTATAAGGCTGTGACTTATTTTCAAAGTCCTGACTATATCCCTGCAAAGCTATTTCCGAATTTTTAGCATTATTTAATGCTTTATTCAAATTATCTTCTGTGGCTTGTAAAGGAGCTAAATTTAATTCCTTCATACGCTCATTTATGAGCATAGGATTAAGAACGCCTTGATAAAAACTTCCTTGTGTTAAAGCGTTAGCAAATTCCAATATATTAAAAACTTCACCCTCTGAGAGTAATTCTTGTGACGTATTTGTTTCTTCTGCCAAATTATTATCCTCCTTCCTTAGAGAATTTAAAAATCATCTAAGTATGCTGAATTAATGCTAACATTTCTGCTTCATAATTATCATCACTTTCTTCTCTTAACAATGCTTTATCCATAAAAGAAGCATAATGATTAGCATAACTTAAAACAGTAAAACGATCTTTTCTACTCCCAGGAGACTCAACTAATTTAATATTACCAGATACCATCGTCATAGAAAGATTGATAAATTCATTTACAGATAAACTAGTTTGAACATATGGAGCGAGAAACCACGCTTTAGCATTAATATCATTCACATCTAAAAATTCTTTCATATATGGAGATTTTATTAAATAATCTTCAGCACTTGCTTCGTCTACTAAAAATTTCCATAATTTTTTTTGTAAACTATCTCGCATTTCAACTGCAATTTGAGAGTTTAATTCCCCTGTACCAGAAACAGGATAAATTACTGGTCTACCATTTAATCCTAAAGTACGTTTAGATAATTCTTCATAAGTTTTTCTATCAATACTTTCATGATCCATTATGGTCATTGGTTCATACTCAATACCTCTTTCGGCATCTTTTGTAAGTATTCCTAGTTGATCATATTCAGTAATACCCGCATTAGCGATATCAAGCACAATTACATCGGCTTCGAAATCATAGAATATCTGTTTTATTCTGAGAGCCTGTAATACACTATTTACCCCGCTAAAGGACTCCATATAAAGCAATTCTCTATAAAATCCTCTATGAGTTGGAAGCAAACGAACACACCCTGTAATAGATAAGTCATTTGCTTTACCTGCACGTTGAGCAATATCACAAGAAACAATCCTCATTTCTCCTTCAAGTTTATTAATACCATAAGGATTTTTCTTCGCATTATAATGCTCATCAATTCTCTGAGGATAAAATGCTTTTTGTATAGTTCTTGATTTCCCAAACATCTTTAGTCTGAAATAAGATGAAGCACTTTCCCCCCAACTGATATTGTAGTATTCCTCAAGTGCAGTAATCTCGTCCATCTTAGAAATTTCATTTTTTATTTGTCTTTTTGTTTTAATATTGTGTTTTAAAGTTATAAGATAATCTAAAGCAATAAATCCAGAATTATCTCCCCGTAACATAGCTTTAATATTTTTTTTAGTTTCATCAAACCACCATAAACCCTTATGATAAGCTGAAGAAATAAAAACTTCTTTAGGCTCCTCCCTAAGAAACTCATATTGTGGCATTTGTATATAAGGTGTCTGTCGAACATAGGCGAAGGGACGGATGATAGAATCCACAACGAGTTTGTCAATTAATCGGAATTCTTCATATATAATAAATGTGGCCCTTTTCCCCCGCGCGCTATCCCTTGAAGCAACTACTCTGATTACACTTCCATTATGAAAATCCACTTGCCATTTATTCATATTAGTAGTAATATTACTTATCTCTCTGGCAAGATTAGGAAAATTATCTCTCAAACTGGTTATTTTATCAGAAACAATAATACCAGCTTGCTCTTTAGTGGAGCTAACAACAACTATTTCTGAGTTAGGATATAAAACTGCTTTAGCACAAGCAAATACAGCCAAAAGCCATGTTTTTGCCGTTGCACGACTGCATATAGCCACAAAAGAATCGCAATTATTCATCATATATATCCATAAAATTTGATATGGAAATAATCTAATACCAAAATAATGCTCAACAAAACGATGAATATTTCTGCGATAAAAAGTTATCCAATTAATTAAATTTTGTTTTCTTTCATCACTTAATTCTTCTTGTGTAACAATCTTAGGATTTCTAAAAACGTCTTTACTATCAGCATTTTTACGATATTCGTTTTTAAAATCTTTCATTTTTCATCTTCTATATCAAAATCATCGTCTTCTGTGATTTCTTCCAATTCTCCTGTAGAAAAATCTCTTGAACCAGTAATAAAATTCCCAATAGGACGAGTAATATAACGTTCAACATACTCTTTAATTCCATCGATATCTTTAAATTTTTCCTTATCTTGATAGAATTCAGCAGGTTCAAATTGCTCTATTTCTTTCACCCAATTTCCAAAAGTATCTGCGCTCTTTCCGCTATTAGCAGCACTCTGTAAGGCTGGAGTCAAAGCACTATTTTTCATAATATCTTGTAGTGATTTAACCATAGAATCTACAGGTCTACCTTCTAGCCGAGCTTTTCTAATTTCATTCTGTTTATAGCAAATTTCTTTTACAAGAACTTTTTCCCCTTGAGTATCACACTTAGTTGTTTTTCTCCACTCGTTAAACTCTTGTTCCAAAAATTCATAATCGTCTTGATTAAGTCCTTTTCCCCATTGTGCCTCGAAATATTCTTGGTTTTCAATACTACCAGCAGGAAGTTTCAATCTTTCTTCCCTAGTTGGCTCTACAAAAGTAAAGTCTTGATTATCCCAATCTTTTTCCGAAAGTTTGTTACCGAACTGAACACTTACTAGTTTATTCTTGTATATTCCGAAATAGCTTTCAGTAGCACGACCTTTTTCTTCAATAGTTGCTAAATGTTTTTTAAGAGCCTCAATTGCCGACAAATCAAAACGAACATTTAATAGTCTGCATATACGAAGAATGGTTTGTTCTATAGATTGTTCATTAATAAAAAATTTCTTATAAATTTCATTAATACAGTCAGTACAAACACTCATTTTCCCATTACTATCAAGAAATATATCTGTAGCATCAAAAAACGCTTCTGGCTTTTTAAATGTCATGCATTTTCTACAGTAACATGATTTAAGCGAAATTCCAGTTTTAGATATATAATCCGGCTTAATAAGTCTGCGGCTTTTAACTTGCATTTATCACCTCTATTAATTTACCAGCAAACTTTTCTTCTTATATTTATCTAGTAAATTATCCTTAGACCGAATAATACTTCCACACTCGCAACGATAAGTAATATATTTTCCAGCATTGGGATAATAAAAAGATTCTTCTTCTAATTCTATACTTCCGCAATTAGGACATCTTTTTTCATTACCGTCAAAATAAACACCCAAATTAGGCCCATTCCGAATAAAAGGACGAAGCATATAATAAAGATTTTCAACAGCCAAAGTATCTGATTTACAATAATCATCCATTTTAGCTAAAGATTCTTTATCTCCTTCCATGCATTTCATCCATAAACTAATTCCTTCGTTTTCTTCTTTTTGTTTAATTCCTAAAAACTTATTAATATACTTCATAGAATTACTCGGAAAAGAAAAATTACTTCTAGAAATCAAATAAGTATCAATTATTTGAGTATTAGCAATAGGAGGCAAACCATAATATAAAAATCTAACGTTTAATTTTTTCAAATCAAAATTCTTTATATTTTGCCCTATCAATATATTACACCCATTTAATAGTTGCCAGACATTTTCTACAATTCTTCTATCATTTCCGGCAATAGCCTCTTCAGAAGTTAAAACATCTGAATAAAGTTTAGATTCATTCAAAAATTTAGCAGACCAGCAAATTATATAAGAATCACTCGTTACTTGTTCGGGACGAATATTCTGTTCCCAAAGGTCGAATGTCACACATCTTAACATGGTATTTTCTAAATCAAAGCATAAAATTTTAGCATTACTTTGAATTGTTTTATAAGTATTTGGTATATTATTCAAATTACTTTGTATTAATTGATCTCTTGAAGGCATTCCTCTTTTCTTTCTTTCCCTTCGTATTCTCATTCTCAAAACTTCTCCGCTTTGAAATCCATAATCTTTTGCTAAATCATCCCATGATTTGCCCAAAGATAGTGAACTATAATAGTGGCGGATGCATTCCTCAAATATTAAATTATCCAAAATTGTTCTCCTCTAAAAATTTTATAAGGGATTGCAAACGATTTCCGGTTTTACGTTATAAACAACCTTTGGCAAAAAGGAAGGTTATGACCTGGAAATTAGGCTACAAAAATTGTGAGAAGCCACTCTCGATGTACTTTCCCCAACCCGTTTGCATATCCCCATCAAATATCTTACCATACTTTCTCTAATTTGTCAAGGTATAATAAAAACTTCATTTTATTCATAAATCAATGTCAAAGAAGCATTTTGAGTTGCTACTATAAGTCTTAATCCTGTGTAAAATGGTAATCCTTTAAGATCAAGTGTATAAGGAGTGGTTGTAGAAGGGCTTACTGTCATAGCCGTAATTACAGGAGTGGCTACGTTTACACTATCTGCTAATGTTATAACTGCTCCATTTGTACCAGAATTTACAATAATAGATTGTAAATTTCCTGGCCCTATTTTTAAAGTTACACCAGCACTTTGACCACTAGCAAAATAATAGCTTGTTGGTTGAGAAGCAGCAGACCCTAAACGAGATATTATTCCATTTCTAATATTCATCTGTAAATTTGAGGATAAAGTACCTGAATTCAAATTCTCAAATCGAATGGGTAAATGAAGCGTATCAGTCCAAGTAGTAGATGATGCACTCATTGTATGCAGTATCTCTCCACTAACACCAAAGAAAACTTTACTACTGTTATAATAAATTTCCCAAGTACGTACATCTGTCGGTACAGCAATGGCTTTTCCTATATTCCCATTAAAAGACCCGCTTGATGTAGCAAGATCAACACCCGTCTTACGCGTAACCGTCTTTAAAGTAGTACCATTTAATTCAAAGAAAGCACCATCAGTAGTAGTAAACGCCCCCCATCTTCGAATATTGCTAGCACTTCCGGTATCCGGTAGCCGCACAACCATTTTTGCACGATTAGAACTTCCACCAATATATCGCCCACTTCTAACCGTTTGCAATGATTGATTGCCCAAAACATAGGAACTTGAAGTTAAAATAACTTGGGCGCTAGTTGCTACAA
>Ga0315274_10009723_pt1 | contig 13873 bp, 10 predicted proteins | sample YL17G02_20_MG_FD_203700 | JGI IMG/M metagenome (GOLD analysis project Ga0315274, IMG submission 203700) | Sediment microbial communities from Yellowstone Lake, YNP, Wyoming, USA - YL17G02_20 | ecosystem: Environmental > Aquatic > Freshwater > Lake > Sediment | place: USA: Wyoming | collected...
CCGCCCGTAGCTGTTGGGCCAGAGCTTCTGCACGTAGTCCGACGCGATGGCCGCGGTGGACCAGTTGTGGCCGTCGGCGCTGACGTCCGAGTTGACGTAGAAGTTGTCGAACAGCACGAACTCGCGCGCCAGCTTGCGGTGGTTGGGGCTGACCTGCTCGCCGAACAGCACCAGCGACGCGTCGCCGTTGCCTTCCTGGAGGTCGCCGAACACCTGGTCGTAGGTGCGGTTCTCCTTGACGATGTAGATGATGTGCGCGATGGGCGTGGACTCGCCGGGCCGCGCGGGGATGGGACTCCCGGCGGGCGTGCCGGCGTCCTCCAGCTTGCTGTCGCGGTAGGGCGAGTTGGCGTAGACGGTCCTGGTGTAGTCCTCCAGTTGCTCCGCGGTGAAGAGGGCGATAAAGGAGGCTGTCCCCTTTTGCATCCGGCCTACGTATTCGCCGCCGCCCGGCCCGCGCGGGTTAGGATACGAGCGCAGGCCGCGCCCGTTCAGCACCACCAGCCGGCCGTCGGGAAGCGCCCGGGCGGCGGTGGGATACCAACCCGTCGGGATGTACCCCAGCACGCGGCTGCGCGCCTCCGAGACGTCGGCGACGGCCACGGCGTTGGCGTCCGAGCAGACCACCAACAGCCGCTTGCCGTCGCCGGAGAGGGCCAGCGCGCTGGGCGTCATGCCCGCGGGCTGCCGCGGCGTCATGGCCACATTCGTGATCTCGACCACGCGCAGCTCCTGGTCCGCCGAGATGCCCACCACGAAAACGTTGTTGGTGTTGGCGGCGGCCACGAAGAGGCGCGCTACCCAGGAAGGCCCGCCTCCTTCTTCCTCGGCCGCGGCGGGCCACCCGGGAAGCCACAGCATGTCGGTGGGATGCGGGCCCAGGCGCAGCTTGGCGAGCAGGTGGCCGTCCGCGGCCTGGTGATGGTAGAGGGCGCCGTCGGTCCAGCTCGTCACGAAGAACGACTTGCCGTCGGGATGGAACAGGATGCGATAGGGGCGGCGGCCGGTCGGGAAGCGCTCGACGACCATGCCGGACTGCGGGTTGATTACCGCGATGCTGTCGTGGTAGAGGTCGGCAGCGTAGAGCAGGCGTCCGTCCGGCGAGAGGGCCACGTCGCCGATGAAGTCGCGGTAGGTGCGCTTCTCCGCCGGCACTACCGGGAAGGTGCGCTGCGGCGTCAGCTTCCCCTGCGCGAAGGCGAACTCGAAGACGGCAGCCTGGGCGCCGCCGCCCACCCAGACGCGGTCCCCTTGGGAGGAAATGGCCAGCCCCAGCCAGCCGTCGGCCACCGGCACGCGGTCGGTCTCGCGGGTGGCGCGCGCGTCCAGTACGCTGATCGAGGGCGGATTGTAGCCGCCGTTCAGCACCAGCAGGTAGCGGCCGTCGGGAGTGAGCGCCGCGGACATCGGGAACGTGTCCAGGGGCACCTGCTGGCCGGCGGGCTGGATGCGCCAGCCGCTGTTCAGCAGGAAACCGCCTCCCGGCCAGGGCCCCACCCGTTCACGGGGCGCCGGCTGCGAAGACAGCAAGACGGCCAGCAGGATCAGGCCAGCAACAGGAATCAGTCTCATTCGGAATACCGTTGGGCGATGGGGAAGCGGCGGCCGATGCCGAAGGCCTTCGTGGTGACCTTCAGACCCGGCGCGGCCTGCTGGCGCTTGTACTCGTTGCGATCCACCTTGTTGATGATGTCGCCGACGAAGCCCACCGGCAGGCCCAGCGCTTCCGCGATCTCCTTGGGCGAATGGCCGTCCTCGACGTAGGCGCGCAGGACCTGGTCCAGCAGGTCGTAAGCGGGCAGCGAATCCGAGTCCTTCTGGTTGGGCCGCAGCTCGGCCGAAGGCGCTTTCTCGAAGACGCTCTCGGGGATGGCGTCCGAGTGGCGGCGGTTGGCGATGCGGGCGAGCTGGTAGACCAGGGTCTTGGGGACGTCGCTGATGACGGCCAGGCCGCCGCACATGTCGCCGTAGAGCGTGCAGTAGCCCACCGCCAGCTCGCTCTTGTTGCCGGTGGTGAGCACCAGCGCACCCCACTTGTTGGAGAGCGCCATCAGGGTGACGCCCCGCAGGCGGGCTTGCAGGTTCTCCTCGGTGACATCGGGCGGCGCGCCCCGGAACAGGGGGGCCAGCGCCTGGAGGTGCTTCTCGTAGGCTCCGGTGATGGGCACCACTTCGAAACGAATGCCCACATTGGCGGCCAGCGCGCGGGCGTCCGCCCGGCTGGCCTCCGTCGAGTACGGGCCGGGCATGGCCACGCCGACGACGTTCTCGCGCCCCACGGCGTCGGCGGCGATCACGGCCGTGAGCGACGAATCGATGCCGCCGCTCAAACCCAGCAGCACGCTGCGGAACCCGCATTTCCGCAAGTAATCGCGCGTGCCCAGCACCAGCGCCTCGTAGACGGCCTCGCACTCGTCGGGCAGATTCTCGTGCTGCTCGCCGGCCCCGCTGGCGGTGTCCACCACCACCAGGTCCTCGCCGAAGGAGGCGCAGGAGCCGATCAGGCGGGCCTCGGCGTCCAGCGCGAAGCTGGAGCCGTCAAACACCAGCGAGTCGTTGCCGCCCACCTGGTTGACGTAGATCAGCGGGACCTGGTGCCGCTGCGCCGTGTTGGCGAACACCTCGCGGCGCAACTGCCGCTTGCCCATGTGGTAAGGCGAGGCGTTGATGCTGATGAGGATGCGGGCGCCCTGCTGGACCAGCTCCTCGACCGGGTCGCGGCAGTAGAGGCGGCGCTCCCAGAACTGCTTGTCGTTCCAGGCATCCTCGCAGATGGTGAGCGCCAGCGTGGTCTCGCTGAGCGCGCAGACGGACTGGCGGTCGGCGGGCAGGAAGTAGCGGGCCTCGTCGAAGACGTCGTAGGTGGGCAGCAGCGCCTTGTGCTGGCGAAAGAGGATCTGCCCGCTCCGCAGCAGGGCCGCGCTGTTGGTGGCGCGCTTGCCGGCGGTGGTCTGGGCGCGCCCCACGTACCCGCAGACGATGGCCACGGCCAGAGCGGCGGTCTCGCGCGCCAGCCGTTCGAGCTGCTGCGCGCTGCGCTCGAGGAAGGTCTCCTTCTCGATCAGGTCGCGCGGCGGATAGCCGGTGACGGAGAGCTCCGGGAAGACCACCAACTCGGCCCCGCGCTCCGCGGCCCGGCGGGCGCAGGCAATCATGAGATCGACGTTGCCCGCCAGGTCCCCCACCGTGGTATTGATCTGCCCCAGGGCGATGCGCATGGGAGATTCTATTGTAGCGGGAGAGCGCCGGCCCGGCCTGCTTCTGCCGCCGGGCCGAGACGGCGCCGCCGGAATCGAGGAAGGTCAGGCCGGTCACGGCGGGCCGGTTCGAGGTAGAATCTCTAGCATGTCACTCGAGCATTCGCGCCGCGTTTTCCTGGGGTCGCTCGGCGTCGCCGCCGCGGCGGCCGCCCGGCTCAAGGTCCGCAAGGGCGTCTATGTGGGCATGCTGCCGAAGAACCTAAGTTACGCGGACCGCTTCCAGCTGGCGCGGGACGCGGGCTTCGACGACGTGGAGTGCGCCACCATCACGGATCCGCGCGTCGCCCAGGAGATCCAGCAGGCGGCCGCGACCAGCGGGTTGCGCATTCATTCCGTGATGAACCAGGCGCACTGGAAGTTTCCACTGTCTTCCAGCGATCCGGCCGTGGTGGCCGAAAGCCTCCAGGGCATGGAGACCAGCCTCGAGAACGCGCACTTGTGGGGCGCGGACGCGGTGCTGCTGGTGCCGGCGGTGGTCAATGCGCAGACGCGCTACCAGGATGCCTGGACGCGCTCCCAGCAGCACATCCGCAAGCTGCTGCCGCTGGCGGAGAAGCTCCAGGTGGTCATCGCCCTCGAGAACGTCTGGAACAAGTTCCTGCTGAGCCCCCTGGAGATGGCGCGCTACGTGGACGAATTCAGGAGCCCCTGGGTGCGCGCTTACTTCGACGTGGGCAACGTGGTGCTGTTCGGCTTCCCGCAGGACTGGATCCGCACGCTGGGCCGGCGCATCATCAAGGTGCACCTCAAGGACTTCCGCTTCCAGAAGATGCTGGCGGAGTTCGTCCCGCTGCGGGAAGGCGCCATCGAGTGGCCGCAGGTGCACCAGGCCCTGGGCGAGATCGGCTACTCGGGCACGGCCACGGTCGAGCTGCCCGGCGGCGACCAGGCTTATCTCCAGGAGGTCAGCCGGCGCGTGGACCTCATCTTGGAAGGGAACTGACCGCCCGGATCAAAACGCGCGGCTGGACTGGATGCCGACCGTCCCCAGGGCCACGCCCATTTTCTCGAGCGCCGACTTGTGGATCTGCGAGACCCGGCTTTCGTTGATGCCCAGGATGCTGCCGATCTCGCGCATGGTCAGGTCCTTGAGGTAGTAGAGGCCGACCACCTTCTGGTAGCGCGGCGGCAGGGTCCGGATGGCGCAACCCAGCAGGGCCCGCAACTGGGCCTGGGCGCACATCCTGTCGGGCCGGGTGTCCGTTTTGGCGGGGAATTCCGGCGCGGGCAGATCGTCCTGATCGTTGCGGCGAGAGGAGGCCGACACCAGACCGACGTGCTGGAGATCGATCATCATGTGCCGCCAGCGCTCCACCTCGACGCCCATCTTCTCGGCGATCTCGGCCTCGGTGGGATGACGCTGCAGGGAGGCGGCCAGATCGCGGGTCGCCGCCTCGACCTGCTTGTGACGGCGCCGCAGGTCGCGCGAAGCCCAGTCCAACTGGCGCAGGCTGTCCAGAATGGCCCCCTTGATGCGGTGTTTGGCGTAGCTGGAAAAGGCCACCTTTCTTTCGGGTCGGTACTTGGCGACGGCGTCGAAGAGTCCCAGAATCCCGGCGTGCACCAGGTCGCCGATGTCCGCGTGGACGGGCAGGCTTTCGTGCACCCGCACAGCAATGGCCTTCACCAGCGACAGATGCGCCAGCACCACCCCGTCACGCTTGGCCTTCTGCGCCTCACTGATTCGCGCTCGCGCGCCGGATTGATTTCGCATCTCAAGGCCCTGCCTTTTCACTGGAGGTCGCCGTCCCGGACTCGGAACTCCTTCTCGAACCTGGCGCGTTCTAGCGTGCACGCTGATTACCACTGCCGGCGTACGAAAAATGGGCTTCTCTGTGTTATGGTGGCCGAGGAAGCCGTCGAGTGGCACGAGGTTTCTTACTCGAACATCCGTAGGACTCTACCCTAGTCCGGCCGGCGTTGGATTCCTGATACCTGCTTACGGTGTTCGCGCTGCTTCGCACGGCCGCGTTCCATTCTGGGCCGGCGGGAAGGCGCCGCCGTGTGCCGTTTTGAAAATGGCCTTCCAAGCCGGACCACCTGGCACAGGCGTGCCCGCCTGTGCTTTACTAGAGGTTTCGATGCCAGAGTCCACCCAATCCCGCGCCGAAGCGGCGATCGTCTCGAAGGCCTTGCCGTGGTCCACCATCGCCTGGTTCGGCCTGCTCGTGGCGGCCTGTCACCTGCCGGTGCTGGTGCGCCTGGTGCGGCAGTGGAGCACCGACGAAGACATGGGGCACGGCTTCCTCGTCCCCGTGGTGGCCGCCTATATCATCTGGCAGAAGCGCCAAGAGTGGCTGTCGATCGTTCCGGCGCCGAGCTGGTGGGGACTGGCCGTCGTGGTTGGCGCGGCTTTGCAGTCGTATCTGGCCAACCTGGGCGCGGAGCTGTTCCTGGCGCGCACGGCCTTCGTCTTCGCGCTGATTGGCGCGGTGCTGTTCCTGGGCGGGTGGGCCTACTTGCGGGCCCTGGCCTTTCCACTGTTTCTGCTGTTCTTCATGGTGCCCATCCCCGCGGTGATCTACAACCAGGTGACCTTGCCGTTGCAGTTCCTGGCCAGCCGCCTGGCGGAGGGCGTCCTGGCGATGATGGGCATCCCGGTGCTGCGGGAGGGCAACATTCTGGAGCTGCCCAGCCAGAGCCTCTCGGTGGTGGAGGCTTGCAGCGGCATACGTTCCCTGCTCTCGCTCTCCTTCTTATCCCTGGTTTACGGCTACTTCTTCGACCAACGGGCCTGGATGAGAGTAGTGCTGTTCGCGGCCACCGTGCCCATTGCCATCGCGGCCAACGCCGGCCGGGTGACCGCGACCGGCCTGTTGAGCGAGATCAAGCCCGAGCTGGCCGAGGGGTTCTTTCACACCGCCTCGGGCTGGGTGATCTTCATGGTGGCGCTGGCCATCATGGTGGTCTTCCACCAGGCGGTGAACGCCATCTTGAAGCTCTACCATGCCCGAAAGTAACACTGGCGGCGGGATTCTCAAGAACCGCTACGCGCGCATCCTGACCGGCGTCCTGCTGTTGCAGGCGGCCGGCTTCTACGCGGTCTCGCGGCGCGAGGCCGTGCTCCCGATTCGCCCGCTGGAGGAGCTTCCCACGGAGTTCCAGGCGTGGCGGATGGTGCGCGCGGACGCGCTGGAACCCCTCATCGTGGACGTGCTGCGCGCCGACGACGTCGTCAGCCGCGTGTACCTGAACCAGACCACCGGCCGCGCCGCCAGCCTCTTCGTAGCTTTCTTTGGGTCGCAACGCGCCGGCCAGGCGCCCCATTCGCCGAAAAACTGCATGCCCGGCTCCGGCTGGGCCCCCATGGAGTCCGGCGCCGTCGAGGTGCGCGTACCCGGCATGCCGGCGCCGATCCGCGTTAACCGCTACATCGTGGCCAAGGGCGAGCAGAAGAGCCTGGTGCTGTACTGGTACCAGACGCGGAACCGCGTCATCGCCAGCGAGTACGCCGCCAAGTTCTACCAGGTCGCGGATGCCATCCGCTACAACCGCACGGACACCGCGCTGGTGCGGGTGGTGGTGCCCTTGTCCCGCGACCAGAGCACCGCCGACGCCGTCACGGCAGCCACGCAGTTCGTGCAATCCTTCTTCGCAAGCTTGCGGCAGTTCTTACCGGCTTGACTGCTATGAACCGACGCTTCCTTTCTGTCTTGTTGACCGGCTGGTTTCTCCTGGGTCTGCCGGTCTGGGCGCAGCCAGCACCCCCCCCCCCCCCCCCCCCCCCGGCCCCGGCGGAGACCTCCACCGGCCTGGACCAGTTGCTGAAGGCCATCGACGACGTGGCCTGGCACTTCAAGGTGGGCGACCTCGCCCAGATCGACAAGGTGCGTTACGCCAGCCTGCCGCCCCGCCGGGAGCCTAATCCCACTGCCCAGGGCGCGGGCAATCCAGTGATCATCCCCGCCTACACCTTCATCCCCAAGAAGCTGGATCGCTCGAAGAAGCACCCCCTGATCGTGCTGGTGCACGGCGGCGTCCACGCCAACTTCTCCACCGGCTCGGCGCACATCGTCCGGGAGCTCCTCGAGCAGGGCTACAGCATCATGGCCCCCGACTACCGCGGCAGCACCGGCTACGGTTCCGGCTTCTACCGGCAGATCGACTACGGCGGCCGCGAGAGCGACGACGTCCTGGCCGGGCGCCACTGGATGCTCGAGAACCACGAGTTCCTCGATCCCAAGCGCGTGGGCATCGTGGGCTGGAGCCACGGCGGCTTGATCGCGCTGATGAACATCTTCGAGCACCCGGAGGCCTACGCCGCGGCGTACGCCGGCGTCCCGGTGAGCGACCTGGTGGCCCGTATGGGCTACAAGTCCGAGGGCTACCGGGCACAGTTCTCGGCGCCGTACCACCTCGGCAAGACTGCCGAGGAAGACGTCAAAGAGTACCTGAGGCGCTCTCCCATCAGCCACGTCCAGAAGCTGGCCACGCCGTTGCTCATCCACACCAACACCACCGACGAGGACGTCAACGTGCTCGAGGTGGAGCGGCTGATCGCGGCGCTCAAAGCCGAGGGCAAGAAGTTCGAGTACAAGGTTTACCAGGCCGCGCCGGGCGGGCACTCCTTCAACCGCATCGACACCAAGCTGGCCCAGGAGTCGCGCCGGGAGATCTACCGCTTCCTGGCGCCGTATCTGAAGCCGGAACGCCCGCTGGCGCCGTGAGCCGGGAGGCGCGCACATGAAGCGACGCGACGTTATCGCAGGAACCGCCTGGGCGGCGGCGCTGTTCGGGCTGCCGCCGGCGCGCGCGTCCGGCTCCCGCCCGCTGCCGCCGGAACGGCTGTACCAGAGCGACCCCGAAGCCTACTGGGCGCGCGTCCGCGTGGAACAGTTCCTGCTGGCGGGCTGGCGCGCCTACCTGAACACGGGAACGCTGGGGATCGCGCCGCGCCCGGTGGTCGAGGCCGTGGCCGAGTACGTGAACCGCTCGGCGGCGCTGAACCTCGAGGACTACCCGCGCTGGGGCTACGAAACCCTCGAGGAGGTCCGGCAGGAGCTGGCCGAACTCCTGGGTTGCCGCAAAGAGGAGCTGGCCCTCACGCACAATGCCACCGAGGCCATCAACACGGTGGCCAACGGCCTGGACCTTCAGCCGGGCGACGAGGTGCTCTTGACCAACCAGGAGCACCCCAGCGGCCGCTGCCCCTGGCTCCAGAAGCAGGCGCGCTTCGGGATCGCGGTCCGCGAAGTGAACATCCCGCTGCCCCCGGCGAGTCCCGAGCAGCTCACGGACTTGCTGATTTCCGCCATTGGGCCGCGGACCCGCGTGCTGAGCTTCAGCGGCATCACTTCGCCGACCGGCCTGTGGTTCCCGGTGCGCCGGATTTGCGAAGCCGCCAGGGCGCGCGGGGTCATCACCTTGGTGGACGGGGCCCACATGAACGGCCAGGTGCCGCTCCAGTTGAGCGAGCTGGGCTGCGATTTCTTCGCGGGCAGCCCGCACAAGTGGATGTTCGCCCCGGCCGGCTGCGGCCTGCTCTTCGGGCGCGAGGAAATGCTGGACCGCCTGTGGGTGAACGTCGCCACCGGCGGCTGGGACAACAAGAAGCTCAAGGCCGCGCGCTTCATGATGGTGGGCACCAACAACCGCGCCATTATCGAAGGACTGGTAGCGGGCCTGCGATTTCTCAAAGAGCTGGGGCCGGAGCGCGTCTACGGCCGCATCCACCAACTGGCGCGCCGGGTGTTCGAGCAGGCGCGGGCGTTGCCCAAGGTCGAGCTGCTCACGCCGGACAACGATGCCATGTTCGGCGGCCTGGTGAGCATCCGGATTCCGGGCGCCGATGTGAAGCCCGTCCTGAAGCTGTGCCGCGAGCGGCGCCTGTGGGTGCTGGGCAGCGGCGAGCGTTTCCGCGTGGCGACCCACATCCACGTCCGGCCCGCCGACATCGACGCCTTCTTCGCGGCGCTGCGCGAAGGCCTCAGCCTCCCGGCCCGCGGTTGACTCCGGCTGCGGCCGCTCGCTACAGTGGAAGGGTTGTCGCTTTTGCCGCTGCTCACGTCCCCATCGTCTAGCCCGGCCTAGGACATCGCCCTTTCACGGCGGTAACGGGGGTTCGAATCCCCCCGGGGACGCCAGGTCAAACCCCGCGGACGCCTTCTTCAGTGCGCTCCAGTGTCCTAGCGCCCGCCCTTGCGCTAGCATGAGGCTGTGAAGCTGCTGGTGGTCGAGGACGAGGCCAAGCCGGCGGCCTACCTGCGCAAGGGACTCACCGAGCACGGCTACGTGGTGGACGTGGCGGCGAACGGCGAGGACGGCCTCGACCTGGCGCGCGGTAGCGGCTACGACCTCGTCATCCTGGACATCCTGCTGCCCGGGCGCGACGGCTGGTCGGTGCTCGAGGAACTGCGTCGCGGCGGGGACCAGACTCCCGTGCTGTTTCTGACCGCGCGGGACGCGGTCGCGGACCGCGTGCGGGGCCTGGAGCTGGGGGCCGACGACTACCTGGTGAAACCCTTCGCCTTCTCCGAGCTGCTGGCGCGGGTGCGGACGCTGCTGCGCCGGGGCCCGCCGCGCCAGCCGGAGTGCCTGCAAGTCGCCGACCTGTCGCTCGACCTCACGCGCCGCCGCGCCGTGCGCGCCGGGCGCCGCCTGGAGCTGACCCCCAAGGAGTTTTCCCTGCTCTCGCTGCTGGTGCGGAGGGCCGGCGAGGTGCTCTCGCGCACGCTGATCGCCGAGCAGGTCTGGGACATGAATTTCGACAGCGACACCAACGTGGTGGACGTCCACGTGCGCCGGCTGCGCTCCAAGGTGGACGACCCCTTCGAGCGCAAGCTCATCCACACGGTCCGCGGAGCCGGATATGTTCTGGAAGACCGCGGCTGACGCGAGCCGCCGCCCCTGCAGCCTGGCGGCGCACCTGTCGGCCTGGCACATCGCCTCGACGTCCCTGTTGCTGACGGCCGCCACCGTCTTCCTTTACTGGGCCCTGGTGCGGGGCTTCGAGCGTGAGGACGACCACCACCTGGCCGAGAAGATCAGCGTGCTGGGAACGTTGCTGGGCGAGCCGGCCCGTAACGCGAGGATGATCGGCTGGGAGGTGGAAGCGGAGTCCTTGACGCATCCGGGCGCGCGCACGCTGTCGCGCATTCTGGAGCCCGACGGCGGCGTGCGTGTGGAAACCAGTGGCATGACGGAGGAGCTGCCGGCGGCACGGTTTCCCGAGCCGGGAACTCCCCGCCACGGGATACGCGTGGAATCGGGCGGCCGGACGTATCGCCTGATGGCGGCGGAGGCTCAGGGCTTTCGTATCCAGGTAGCGTTAGACCTGGAGCACGAAGGGGAGCTGTTGGCCGGCTACCGGCGCCAGCTCTGGCTGGTGCTGGGCGTGGGGCTGGTGGCGGCGGTGCTGGTCGGCTACCGCATCAGCCACCGCGGCGTCCGCCCGCTCAAGGAGATCTCGGCCGCCATGCGGCGCACCAGTTCCACGCGGCTGAACGAGCGCCTCGAGACGCGCGGGCTGCCCGCCGAGCTCTCGACCCTGGCGGGCACCTTCAACGCCATGCTCGATCGCATGGAGGAGGCTTTCAACCGGCTGTCCCAGTTCTCCTCCGACATCGCCCACGAGCTGCGCACTCCGGTGAACAACCTGCGGCTGAACGTCGAGGTGGCCCTCTCGCGGGAGCGCCCGGCCGAGGAGTACCGCGAGACGCTGGGCTCGCTGCTGGAGGAATTCGTCCGGCTGTCGCGCCTGATCGACAGCCTGCTGTTCCTGGCCCGCACGGAGAATCCGCAGACGCTGATCCGGCGCGAAGCGCTGCGCGTGGATCAGGAATTGGCGGCCATCCGCGAGTTCTACGAAGCGCCCGCCAGCGAGGGAGGCGTCACCCTTCAGGTGGAGGCGCCGCAGGCGGTCACCGCGGCACTGGACCGGACGCTGTTCCAGCGCGCCGTGGGGAACCTGATCGAGAACGCTCTGGCGCACACCGCGGCGGGCGGGTCCGTCACCCTGGGCGCCATCCAGGCCGACCGCCGGGTGCTGGTCAGCGTCTCCGACCGCGGCTGCGGCATTCCGGCGTCCGAACTGGCGCACATTTTCGACCGGTTCCGCCGCGCCGACCCCTCGCGCTCGCGGCACTCCGGCGGTCTGGGACTGGGCCTGGCCATCGTCAAGAGCATCGCGGCGCTGCACGGCGGCGAGGTGCGAATCGACAGCGAAGTGGGCCGGGGCACGCGCGTGACCCTCGAGTTTCCCGCCGATTCCGCGATGACGAAAACGTAATTCCGGCGTCATCCTGGCGTGCGGGGCGCCGGGTTAGACTTCGGGCTGTGTTAGGACTGCGTCTGGCGGGAGCAGGTTTGTGCCTGGTTGCGCTGAGCGGCTGCGTCCGCTACCAGCCCAAGCCTATCTACCCGGCCCGGCTGGAGAAGGACTTCCGCTCGCGCACGCTGGACGCTCCCGGCCTGCGTGCTTACGCGGAGGCCCACCGCCGGCCACCGGGGGCTTGGCCGCCGGCGGAGTTGGACCTGGCCGCCTTGACCCTGGTGGCCTGTTACTACCACCCCGAACTGGACGTGGCGCGCGCCCGGGTGCGCCTGGCCGAAGCGGCGCTAATCACGGCGGGTGCGCGGCCCAACCCGTCGCTGGCCACGGGAGCCGGCTACAGCAACTCCCCGGAATCGCCCATCGTGTTCCAATTCGAGGCTGGCCTGCTGATCGAGACGGCGCGCAAGCGGAGCCATCGGCTGCTCCGGGCGCAGAAGCTGATCGAGGTCTCGAAGCTGGCGCTCACCGAAGCGGCCTGGCAGGCGCGCAGCCGGGTTCGCGCCGCGCTCACCGACCGCGTCTTAGCCCTGCGGCGGCTGGAGGTGCTGGAGGCCGAAGAGAAGGCGCGCGCCGAGGCGGTGGCCGTGCTGAAGCAGCGCCTCAAGGTGGGCGAGGTGTCGCGCCCGGACGTGGACGCGGTGCGCGCCGAGCTGAGCAACGTGCGCGTCGCCACCCACGCTGCGAAGGGGCAAGCCGCGGAGAGCCTGGTAAGACTGGCGGCGGCTGCGGGCCTGCCGGTCGCCACCCTCGCCCACGTTCCGGTCCGCTGGGCCGAGGAGGCGCCGCCGGCGCTCGAAGCTCTGCCGCTGGCCAGGGTGCAGGAGGCTGGCCTCCTGAACCGCATCGACGTGCGCAGATTGCTGCTCGAATACGACGCGCTGGAGGCGGCGCTGCAACTCGAGATCGCCCGGCAGTACCCGGACTTCCAGTTGCTCCCGGGCCACTCCTTCGAGGAAGGCCACTACCGGATCACGCTGGGGCTGGCCCTGCCGCTCCCGCTCCGGCGCCACACCCGCGGGCCCATCGCGGAGGCGGAGGCGCGGCGGCTCGAGGGGCGCGCCCGCTTCCTGGCTCTTCAAGCGCAGGCCATCGCGGAGATGGAGTCAGCGCTGGCCCGCTATGGGGCGGCGCTCGAGGAATTCCAGGAGTGCGAGCGGCAGTTGCTGGTCCTCCAGCGGGAACGGGAGCGCGCGGTGCGGCGCGCCGTCGAGGTGGGCGAGGAGGACCGGCTGGCCCTGGCAGGCGTCCGGGTGCAAACGGCCGTGCTGGCGAAGACCCGTGTGGAGGCGCTCGCCAAGGCGCAAGCCGCCCTGGGCGCGCTCGAAGACGCCGTGCAGAGGGCCCTGGTCGAGCAGAAGGAGGGACTACCTTGAGCAAGCTGGTTCGCTGGGCCGGCGGGACCGTCTTGCTGGCCGGTGTATTCACCGTCGGTTTGTGGGTGCTGCGCCAGAGCCGCGCGGAAGCCGGCGGCGAGCGCGAGGAAGCCGCCAAAGCAGCCGCGCGCCTCGAGCGCAACGCGGCCGCCGAAACGGTGGTCAAGCTGGACCGGCAGACGCTGGAGCGCGCCGGGATCCGGGTCGAGGAACTGGCCGGGGCCACGGCGGAACCCGAAGTAGTGGCGTACGGGCGGCTTCAGGAAGACCCGGCCGCGGTGTTCGTTCTGCGCTCCCCGGTCGCCGGCACGCTGCGCGCGACGGAGGGCCGCGCCTGGCCCGCGATCGGCGACACGCTGGCCGACAAAGCCGTCACGGGCCTGGTGGAGCCGCGCCTCACGCCCGCCGAGGGGATCGCCCTGACGGAGCGGCTGGCTGCGGCGCGCGCGGAAGCCGTTTCTGCCAAGGCCACGGCCGCGGCAGCGCGCGCCGCCTGGGAGCGCGCCCGCACGCTCAATGCCGACAACAAGAACGTCTCCGACCGCGCCCTCCAGGAGGCCGAAGCGCGCCTGAAAGGCGAGGAGGCGCGGCTCCAGGCGGCAGAAGAGACCGTGCGGTTACTGGAGGTCTCGCTGGGCCGCCCAGCCGCCGCGCCGCTGAAGGTGGCCCGCGGCGGGCAGGTGGTGGAAGTGATGGCGCAGCCGGGTGAGGCGGTCGAGAGCGGCCAGCCGCTCCTGCGCGTGGTCGGCTTCGACAAGCTGCTGGCGCGCGTGGACGTGCCCGCGGGCGAGCCGGTCGTGCCCAGCGCGGCCACGGCGCGGATTGTGGTGCTGGGACACGAGGAGCGGCCGCTGCGCGGCGAGCACGTGGCGCTGGGGGCGTCGGTCGATCCCGGCACGCAGGGCCAGCCGTTCCTGTTCCGCCTCGACAGCCAGGGGTTGCCGCTGCGGCCCGGCCTGGCTGTCGAG